>Ga0209208_10008009_pt1 | contig 14177 bp, 12 predicted proteins | sample S1TSphfallax_3_FD_187694 | JGI IMG/M metagenome (GOLD analysis project Ga0209208, IMG submission 187694) | Host-associated microbial communities from peat moss isolated from Minnesota, USA - S1T2_Fd - Sphagnum fallax MG (SPAdes) (version 2) | ecosystem: Host-associated > Plants > Peat moss >...
TACATTTTGTTTGTTTTATATTTCATATGGACAATATTCTTTTGAATCTATGAGAATTAATGTGTTTCTATTTTGAATGCATGGATGATAATGCAAACTTTTGTGAAAACACAAAACATGTAGAACCCTAGAGACTACACACATTAAAGCCATTAAATATAATTTGGTTACAAAGATGGAGCCCATATAATATTCCATTTGATTCATGTAAGCACATAATCCCTTATATAAAATGATATTTACATATTCAATTTTAAAAAATTTCCTTTAATAAAAACATTATGTTACCCCAAGGTCTTCCACTTATACATGTTAGGAGGGTGGTTGCAAGTTAGGGTAGTTCATTTCCAACAAATGTAACATTCCCAAAAGTTGATAATTTAACATGAAAATGGAAAGAACCTTTAAAAACCAATTTTAATGTGGATTATGTGATGATTAATAAACTAACAAAGTTTAAATGAATAAGAGCTCAACTAATAACTCTTTAACATACATGTTAAGCAAAAAAATCAATGGACAACAAGGGTTATCTAAATGTTTTTGTTTAGTGGTTTTTTATTGCTTCAAATTTGTTTTTGGTCCAAAAGGATTAGACAACTAAAAGATTTTTTTTACTTTCAAAAATATTAATTTCAACTAAAAAAAACAGATTGTAATTTGGGTACAATATATAACTCACCACAATTGAAAAAAAAAATGAAAATCAAAACAAAAATCTAAATTGTGAATGGCTTGTATTTGCATTAAGAAATATTGCTTCAAATGAATTTCTATTGATTCTTTTTCATTACTTGATGTCTATATCAATTATTATAGGAACATTTATCAAAACACATTATCAATGAAAAGTCCAATCGTCCATAATTGAGAAATATAGGTGATAGACAATATTGGAAATCATGTAACCTTGATACTAATCAACATACCACCATTTTTTTGGTGGTTTACAACAAAAGCACCTGAATGGTTTTGTGGTTTCCTTAGTGGTTGGTCAAACTATGTAGCAAAAGACACCATTCATATTCCACCCATCATGGTTTTGGTGGTCACCTAATGGTTTGACAAGTGGGGAAGTTTTTTTAAATTGTAAATATTTAGAAAATATATATTTTCAAAAAATTAAGGTTGGGGGGGGGGGAAGGGGTGAGTGGTTTTATTACAAGTGGTCTTATGGTGGGTTAATGCATGTGTTTTGTGAATGGTTTGGGAGTGTTGTTAATGGTTTTTCACTAATTTGGTGGTGGCATCCTAGGTTGTTTACTTAGTGGTTTTAGGTGTGGTCTTGGGTTAGCGTTATTGGAAGGTTTAAGGTGATTCCCTTAATGGTTTTAAGGGTGGTGTTGCGAGTGGGTTTAAGGTGGTTTCCTTGGTGGTGTTATGGTTGGGTTATAGGTGATTTTATTGGTGGTCTTAAAAGTGTATTTTTAGTGGTGTTCAAGATAGCTCTTGCGTCAGTTTAAGGTGGATTCATAGGTGGGGCTATGGGTAGTTTTTAATGTTTTATTTGGGTGGGCTATGGGTGAGTTTCTAGGTACGTTTTGTTGGTAGGGTATGGGTGGTTCCCTTAATGATTTTATGGGGTGAGTTATGTATTTATTTTGGGTGGGATATATGGATAAATCTACACTAAAAATACCCATTGGACATATAACCACTCTTGAAATACACATTTGTAAATTTTAAACTTGATTTAGGATTCAAAAGTTCCCACATATTTAGTGTATTATGAGGTAAAATATAGTTAAAAATGACATTTTAAAAAATGAATTATTTCTAGTAATGTATGATGGTGGAAAAGGATTAAAAAACATTTGTAACCACTCCTAAGTTCGTGAATTTGGCATAAAACTTTTCAAAAGTGAATTCAATCTTTTTGGGAAAATTTAATATTTTTCACATTAAATAATTATTAAATGTGTTACATTGTTAAGCATCATCATTTGGAAATGTTAGTTTTTTCAATGCACATTAAGTTAAATATATATATTAGACAACATTTAAAACCAAGAAAATCAAAATTTAAAAAACATACATAATTTCTTATAAGCTAGAGTTGACTAAACAATAATATTTTTTTATAATTCAAATTGAAATGAAACATTATATTATGTTCATTTTGTGAATGATTTCTGATGTTGTAAATTCAACTTTGTAATTCAAAAGTGAAATATGGTTCTAGGATGGTTTTAGATGATAAATTATAATACCTATAAATGAAAAGTTACATTAAGCCCATATTAAGGTTAAGCATTAAACTTAGGGTTAGGGTCAGGGTTGTAAACCTAATGAGAAAGTAAGGGGCTCAAGGGAATTTGTTTATTAATGAAAATTAATGAAAGGGACAATTGTCGAGGTGAACTTGAAATAGTTCTCAGGTTTCTAACAAGCAAAAAATGTGCAACGGTGCAATGAGTGGGAGAGAAAATATTGAAAACAAACTCAAAGAAAGGCAAAAGGTATGTTGAAAAAATAAGCAATGTTGTATGGGCAATAATGAACCTGACATGCCCCCAAACTCTTCAAGAGACCCAAAAGTGGGTCCCAGAACGAAACAATGGAAGAAGAAGAAAGTTGGGGCACGCTCCCTAACTTGTAGCATTTCAAGGTTAAGAGGGCATGCTGAAGCTACGAGATGGGATTAGGATGAACTCATAAGCAAAAATTCAAGATAATTAAGGTCAACCTACACAACTAATAAAAGAGGGAAGTTATTCCAAATTTAATAGAAATGGTGTGGTGAACTTAGTAAGGACAATCTCAAGCACAAGCTTCATGCGGCTTGCAACCTTTGGGAGGAGGCACCACTCCCCCCTTATAATATATTTTGTCATTCTTTGTGGGGATTACATCTAAATGTCATTTTCCCTCGGGACTTTTGTTGTTTCAAAATTTTGGACAGTCATATATTTTTCAAATCAAATATATTTTAAAAGTGCAAGGGAAATATCTTATAGCCCCTGAAAATATCTTTCCAGGGGTGTAGAGCATGCCCCAATCGAACCTCATTTGACCCTTTTTTTTAATGGATTTATGGTTAGGAGTCAAATTATCAATTTGACTCCCAACCTTTCTTTTGATCATAACTCATGCAAATCAAATCTAAATGAACAATGTGAGAAAATTTTAAGCATTTATGTTTTAGGATTTTTTTAATGGTGTCCTAGGAGCCCAATTTGGTGTTTTTTTCCTTTGCAACTAAGGCTCTTGACGCACTCCCAATTCCTTAAAAGACTCAAATGTGAGTCCAAGTAGAAAACAACGGAAGAAGGAGGAGTCAGGGCACGCTCCCTAGCTCACAGCACTTTAAGGGATAGAAGGGCGTGCTGGAGCTCCGGGATGGGACTTGGAAGTGTTGACAAGCTTCAATCACTCACGCGGGCCTGCACAAAACCCACACAAGGTGGTTAGTGCGTAGTTGGAGCATTTTTGGTGCTAGGACGAGCCACAGGCAACACGGACACACAAGACTCACCACGACACGAACTTGGGGGAAACCACCACCTTTCCTTTATATAGTATATCTTGCACCTCTCCACGGGGCCCACATCCAAATGGTTTTTTGTCCCAGGACTCCTAAGTGGGAGTTTCGAAATCGCCCAAGTTGGGACTCCTGCGACTTTGAGAGCAAACCTCAGATCGAGATGCGGTCTAAAGCAACGTTGTAGCCCTCGTTGAGAGCTTTCCAACGATATGTTGCACGCCGTTTGCAGATAAGTAAATCAGGTCGATTCCCGACTTTTTCTGGTCGGAAATCAAATTAGCAGTTTGACTCTCGGCCCTTCTTTTGGCCATAACTTGTGTTTTAGATGTCCAAATGAGTAATGCAAACCCATTTTAAACATTTACGTTCCAATAGCTTTCCAATGATATAAAAAACATTATAATCCGTTGAGTTTTGACCCTTGAAATTACTCTCTGAAGTTTTGGGAGTCCATCTGGACTCCATCTCCCAAAGTGGGAGTTGCCTTGGGAGTGTGAGGGTTCACTCCCTCACACTTTCCTACACTCCTAGGAGTATGTGATGTGACTCCCGGGCTTTCTCTTGGCCCGCACCCTTGCAACCCCTTTGCCTTGGTCGCAAGCCCAAAGCTAGGGTTGCAACAGCTTTGAACATTCACAATTTCGCACAAGTGCAACTCCCAAAGTGGGAGTGCATTTGGGAGTCATGGGGCTTCATCCCTTACACTCTCCCCCATTTGTGAGAGTGTGTTTGACACCTAAACACAATTTTGGCTTCATGGGCCTTTGCATTTCACATTTAGTCACAAACCCAATATTAGGGTTGTGACAAAAGCGCATTATTGCTTCATTAGAAGAGGACTCTAATTTGGATCTCTTGTGGACACCCCCAGAGAGTCCTTCAAATTTGATATCAAAAGATTTAGAAAAATGGATGTTTCATGATCGCAACATACAACAATCAAAAACATTACTAGACTACCATGAGAAGATTATAGACCAATTATTGACCCCACAACATCTTCCACCATGCATTTCCCTGAATTATGTAAGGAATCCAAACTACAAAATGAGGTTGACATCTACAAGCTTACCCCAAATAACAACCTTTTACGCAAGTTCAGAACTCAAATCCATTGAACATGAAGCAACATGAATGCATGATCACTCCACCAAGTTGCATAACAAGACATTTAGCAAGGTTTAAGGTTCTACATCCTTTGAAATTCATTTTTAATGGTTTGTTTTCTTATGTTTCTAATTGCATCCTGCATTTTATTGTATGTCCTTTTCAGAAGCTTTTTCTTTCAAGTTATGTTTCTAGGTGTGCATCCTATGAAGCTCAATTCTTTTATAAAGTTTTGTTTTTTTTTGTTGTAATTAGCTTTGTAATATTAGATTGTGTTTGGAAGGTCGTTTGATGGGTTTTGGTTCAAAACATTTAGTCCCATCAAACATGTTTGCCAAAAAACATCAATCGAAATGCAATAAGCCATCTGGTATTGGTAAGCACCTCAAAACTTCAAGTTGAGTTCCATGATGGTAGAAGACAATTCTCAAGATGATTATCAAAGTTGGTATAAAAGGAAGAGGAAGGCTGATGATCGAAAATGAGTGGCACAATATAGGTTGCGAAAATCTACTTAGGATGCAAAAGATCAAGTCCATGATTCTAAGGTCATCAATACCACAAATAATGTACCCTCTAAACCTCTTGATTCTTATAAAACCAAGTTTCAAAAAATCACTACATAATTATCAAGGATATTAGCCATGTTTGCTATTGAAGAGTTGAAAGGTTCGGACTATGATGCACAATATATTGTCATTGAAAAGTTTTTTACTCATCCACTTGTTTAAGGCATGGTTTTTAATTATCTTGGTAACTTATAGTGTGTGAAAACAAGTCAACAAATAGTTTCCAACTTGAAATCAAGTATCACATAACATTTGGTAAGGCAACAAAAGTCACAATTTTTTGTTGCTAAGGGCATTATCTACATGTCAACATCAAGTGAGTCAATAGGTAGTTGTAGGGGACTTGCAAAGGTTTTGGGTGTAGATAAGTGAAATATCCAAAGGGCGATCGGATGGCACATTCAATTGGATACAACAAATGATGTTTTTTGGATAGATCATAAATGAGCCAAACACACTATGGGGAATAACTACATGAGTATTTCCCTTGAATTCCATGTTCCTTCAAGTATTCAATGAAATTCATTTGAAAAATATTTTCCCTTTCCATCGGACCTGAAGCATTTGATATTCGCACACTTCTCCTTCTCCACCATTGCTTTGAAATTCAAAAAATGTTAAAACATTTCACCTTTGTGTTTCATGAAGTAGACCCACACCTTCCTTGTGTGTCATCAATGAAACTCACCTAGTTTTTGCATCCTTTAATGGATTTTGTCTTCGTGGTCAGCACATTTGAGTGGATCATTTCCAAAGGTTTGGAATTTACATGAGTTGTTTGAATTGGGAATGGATGCTTAGCTTGCTTCCTCAATTCGCATGCTTCACAAACTTTTGACATCATTTCTTTTGTTCCAAATTTGAGAAGACCTCCAATAAGATTTTGTTTCTCCATTAACTTAAGACGTTGGAGATTAACATGGCCAACCTGCTTGTGCTAAATTATAATGTTTCCGGTTCCTCTTCCATGTGTGAATAACATGGAATGCACCTCATGGATGTTCACATCCAAGGTGAACATTCGTCCATTCCTTTTCCCTTTTGTAATCAATTTGCCTTAATTTTTCATGTCTTCCACAAAACATCCATTAGGGTTGAATGTCACGTGTAAACCTTGTTCCACCATTTGGCCTACCAAGACTAATTTTTTTGTTATGGTTGGAACATAAAATACATCTTTTAAATATTTTGTTTCCCCATCTTGCATGGACAATGGCACCTTGCCAATTTGTGTGATGGGAGGTGTAGTGTCATCACTAGTTTCCACAAACCCTAGTGTTTTCAAATCTTTTATGTCTCTAAACCTTTCTCCATGATTAGTCATGTGGCTTGAAGCTCCAGTATCCACATACTAGACATTATTACTTGATACAGCTCTTATCATTAAATTTGCCATGTGTTGCATCACAAACAATTGTTCATCACCTTGATTACTAGTTGATGCATAATTCCCTTGTTACAACTTTCCATTTTATGCATCATGCTCCCTTTGATAACAGTTCTTCACCATGTGCCCAAGTTTCTTATAATAGTAGCAGTTTGACTTGCTATTTGGTTGTTGACTTCAATGACTTCCACCATGATTTCCACAACTTCCTTTCCCACTAAAGTTTCCTCGTCCACCTCCATGAGGTTGATTTTCATGTTGATGATGTCCACCGTGTGAACTTCTGTGTCGACCTCAAAATGAGGTTTTACCACCTCTACTTTTACCTTTATTAATATTTGAATAGTAAGCACTTTCTTATGATCCTCCATTGGATGAAGTAGCAACAATTTTCATCTCTTCACTTATAAGTAGAGTTATTAAGTTTTGGAAATTGGGAAATGTTTTTCGAACTGCAATTGAAGTATGGAATTGGTTATAGTCTTTTCCAAGTCCATTCAAGGTCATGGCCAGTAAATCTTCATCATCTATAAGGGCTCTTATAGATGTAAGAACATTTGCAAGGCTTTTCACCTTTGTAGAATAGTCATTGATGTTCATTTTGTTTTTTTGTAGATTATGCAACTCTTGCTTGAGTTGCATTTTGTGGGCTTGTGTATTGGTGTTATACATCTTCACTAATGTATCCCAAGCTTGCTTGGATGATTTTGCATTTTAAATACACACAATCATGGAATCAAACACATTCATAACAAGCCAATACAAAATTTTCCTTGTTTTTTCATGCCAAGTTTTATTGGCTTGAATTTATTGTTGTGTGGGGTTTTCTGAGAGAGGAGGTTTTTTTTCATCACTGGTTATGAACTCCCAATAGCATCTGCCCATCAAAAAATTCATAATCCTAAATTTCCACACTCAGAAATTGTTCTCGTCTAATTTCCCAATTGCAATTTGAAAAAGACCATTCACCATCTATCAAGGCCACATTCAATGTCTTCTTAGGGTTTCATAAATGATTTGTTTCAAAAAATGATTTTATTTCCTTGAGTTTCTAGGGTTAGGATTAGGGTTTTCTTTCTTAAGGTTTCTAGGATTAGGGTTAGGGTTAAGGTTGAACAAGATGGACCTTCCATATGTATGTATGTTTTGAGTATTATATGAAATTTTATATTATACATAGGTTTGACGTATATGTACATATCTCATATAATATTTTGTATGATATTAAATACATGATTACATACCAAAATTTTATATGAAGGTCTTGATAATGTGTTTGCACTTCAAAACCTTCAAACTCCTTCTTTCAAGTTCTCCCAAATTGTATTTGTTCCATTTCAAAATATGTTTTGATGTCTTTTCAATGTAAACTTTTGTCACCAACAACTTTGCAAAACTGCACTACTCACATATGACCTTGGATCGATTTGAAATTTTGCTAAAACATGAAAAACTATGTCTAATATGATCTCTCAAAATTTCAACTCATTTAAGTTCATAAAATGAGAGATCTTGCTACTTCCTTGAAATCACCTCAGATTAGGACTTGAACACAAAATGACTTATAACTCGTTCTCAATAACTTCAAACTCCTTGATATCCTAGGAAACACACTATAGATATGTCTTGTATATTTTCTCGAAATTTTAGATCTATTGATGATGATCACAAAAAGTTATCACTTTCAAAAGAAACTGACTTCAAAATTAAGGTTGAAATTTTAGATACTTGGATCTCTCCCAATACATATCTAAATGAAATGAAATTTCTCTCACATATATAATCTTTTATTTTTTTATAAAATCCCAAAATTTCAGATTCAAAAATGTTCAAACAAAAGATATATGACCAAAAAAACAAATCTGAAACAAAGTTTTCAAAACTTCATACTCTCACAAAACATATCATTTTCTTTTGGAATTTTGAGAATAGAAACATCTTATAGTCTTCTATAATCTCTCCAAGTTTCATCCAAGATCTTTTCACAATAGATCTAGATGCAGATTTAAAGATCTGCTTTCCACAACCTTTGATGTCTTGATCTCTTCTCACCTCTTTTCTTTTCTTTTTTTTCTTTTCACATTCTTTCCTTTCCTCATTTTTCTTTTACACTTGAAGAATTCCTATGATATTATTAAAGACTCTCAAGTTTTAGGTCTAGAGACTTTCTAGCTCTAGATCTCTTTCAACTTTCTCATCAAACAACCTAAGTTCTAATACCATGTTAACAAATAGGAAATTTAGTCAAATGCAAACATAAATATTTATTGAAAGGAAACTAAAACATGATGATCACAACATGGAACATAGATCAAGACGAACGTATATCCCAAACTTTACACTAAGTGTCCCCCTTCGGCCTAATCTAAAAAAATGATGCATACCTAGCATATGGCATCACTTCAATTTCCCCAAGTTGGCCTTAGTAGCCTTTATTTTCGCCTCAACAACCCTTGTCTCATTAAAATTAAAAACCTTCTTAACAATTGGCAGTTTTTCACATTTCTTTTTGAACTTCTTCAATGGGCTTTCAACAGTTTGGTCATTTGGTTGGGACCTATTTAATTGTCCCTTGCTTGAGGTATGTGTACCTTCTTCCATCTCCTCCTCCTTTGTTTCCTCTTCCTCTTACTCCTCCTCTCAACCTAAGAATCTCAAGTTGTTTTCAAATGCTAGCTTATCTTTAGCAATACCACGCAAGCTCAAAACCTTCTTTGCATGACCAACACCTTTCTTGTGCTTTTGAACAAGGGACAAGTGGTCATGTGACTTTGGGCATGTGGGTGGCTGATGGGTACTTAGCAAACCTAAATGATGAGGGCATTTAGGGGATGTGATTATAGTAGCAAATTATAGCCCACCTGTAGTTTATATTGTTGGATCTAACTTGATAGATCCAATTGAAGGGCTTATGGTGGTGGATTGCTAGGCACATGGTGCTAACCCATAGGAACTGAAAATGACACTGAGGTTCGTATTAAGCTTGCATAAACAAAATACAACACAAAAAAATGCATAGTTAGAAATGTTCCAATCTAATAAACTAAAATTATATTCTATGCAATCTAGGGATAGGTCCATGAGCTTTCAATATGGATATGGGATTAAGATGGACTTCTAGGGTTTTCAAAATGAAAAATTATTGACATTCACAAAGTTGTAGTAGTTGGTTGAAGCATTGGGGATGAGAATTTATAGTGCCATTGGGAACCACATGGACTATAGCAAGGGTTTTGTGACTTTTTAAAAAAAGGGGACTAAAGCTGAACTTAAGTGAATTTCAATAGTGATTTTGCATAATAAACATGGGATTCAAAATGGAAATACATGGATAACAAGTGACTTTCAACAAAAGAAAGAACATGAACCAGAATTAAATGAAATTCAATAGAATTTTAATGACTTTGCAAAATAAACAAGGGATTCAAGATGGAATAACATGGACAACAAATGACTTTTAGCAAAAGAAGGGACTGAAGCTAGAATACATGGACTTCAATAGAGTTTTAAGGACTTTGCAAAGTAAAGATGGTTTTCAAAATGGAATTACATGAACCACAAATGACTTTTGGAAAAAGAAAGGACTGAAGCTAGAATTACATGGACTTCAATAAAAATTTAATGTTTTGCATAATAAACATTGGATTCAAGATGGAATTACATGGACCACGAGTGACTTTTTTTTAAAAAGGAATTGAACTTGGAATTACATGGACTTTAGTAGTCTTTCCCCCAAAAAAAGGATTAAAGATGGATTATACCTGGACTACATAATGATTTTAATGAAATAATAAAAAAAGGTACTCATTTATTTAAAGTTATCATAATCAACCTTCTAAGAATGAAAAAATCAAATCAAAATCATGGATAGCTAATAAGTAATGAACTTTTGAATTTTGCCCACATTTTTGTCACATTTGCAAAACTCATGGATATGAATTTTTATTTTACAATGTGTTAGTCTTATGTGTTTGAAGCTTAATTTGGGATATTGGATGAATTATGTTTAAAAAACTAAAGATCCATTGAATGAATGGAATGTGATTTTAAATATTATGTTATGGAATTTTTTAAATACCTAAAATTATAATTATGTAAAAGTCCCTTTTAAGCATTTAAAAATAATTATTTAAAAAAAAATTGTGATATTTTTTATATGTTTTATAACATCATGATTTGAAATTGGAAATGGAAAAAAATGTTACTTTTAATATCATCTAAATATTCATATTTTAAGTCAGTTTTCAACTACACCAAAAAAGGACTTTGAAAAAATATTCTAATTCGCAGAAATTATGACACCTTAGTGTGCTTTTGCTTTATTAAAGAAAGACATGCAATTCAAAATTTGTGAGTTACATTAATATTACCCTTAAGCTAAAAACATGAAAACCATGATGAACAACTATGAAGGTAGGCATATGACAACACATATAAAAAAAAATGCAACCACATGATTAACCACATATCTAGTAATAGACTCAACATAGAGTTTCCACCACATGATGCAACTATGGGAAATTTTAGTTGTGCATATGTTGCATGTAATTGAAAAGTAGTTGCATAAGATAGTTGCATACGACACAATTTCTTTTAATGATTGGAAGTTATTGTTACTACCTTATACATGACATTATATTTAACATACAACAAGCTTGATAAATAGATCACCTCTAAATTATTAATTTATAATGTGAGCTTCTTATTATAGGAAGTAATTAATTAAAAACTTAGGTTCTTTTGCAATTTTTTAGCATTGCTCATGATTAATATAAAATTCACATTTGATGGACTTATGAGGTTCATGATATGCATGAACATCCTTCAAGAGCAATAAACAAAATTTAAAGAATATGCAGAAAAACTCAATTATGTTATGTTCTTATACTCAAGGGTAATTTCATGAGTTGCAAAAAATGCTGGTTATTGATTGATTTCTTCACTCACCAAAAAGTTTATTACATGTGTTTATGTAGTTTAAAACAAAACATCCAAGGGATGAAAGAAACTTGATCATTTCTTTTACTTTGGACAACATCTACAACAACTAGAGTAATAGCTTTGGAACAATACTTAAAATAACAATTGTCTAGTAATAGCTTAAAAACAATAATAATTATGGTCCAAGTGTTCACAGTTATTATTGTTTCAACTACTACTCCAATGGTTTGTTCATTAAAAAATCTTCAAATAGACAACTACATTATCAATAGTTGGACTGGAAAAATGTGCATTTGGAGCACTAGAAAAGTGCAACCACATTTGCATTTGAACTAAAATGGCCATGATAGTTTTGATGGAACATTTAAACAAAATAATTATGGCAATAATTTTGTGATAGGTCATTCACAAGTATCATGCCATGGAAATCATTAATTTGAGAAAATGAAACAAAAACTAGATTGAACACCATCATAAACACATACATGCATAGTCTACAACTTTTCTAGAAACCAAAAACATTGACAATGGCAGGGTTAAAAAGAGACATAGACAAAAATAAGGTCCTACACAATTAAAATTTGAATGTGCACATGAAATAGGCTTTAGTTTATGTCATCATAAATGTCAAACATAATATAACAATAGTTTTACTTCTATCATCAGATTAAGTAGAATTCTTACAACATTATTTTCACATTAAAAATTTTCTCTAAAAATTAAAAAAGGGAAATAATGACATAGGGTTGGAAAGAGACATCTATAAAGAGGCCAAAAGATATAGATAGAAGGAAGCTTACATCACTAAAACCTAGAAAGCATATATGAATCCAAAAGGAAACAAGTACAATCATGTTGGAAGCTTTGTTGTCTTTTCTCCATCCATTGGTGGGTTTACACATCCAATTCAAGCTTCATAATTGATTCTTTAAGATTTCTAAATCACCATAAGGAACACTAAAAACCTTGCACTAATCCAGATGCATTAAGTTGTTACATTTAGTCTTACCATATTGATTGGATGCACAAATAGATGGGCTGCAAGACACCATCCATGGTTAGTGTGCCCACAACTTGTAGGAACAAAGTCCCAACAATGGAACTATAAACCACAACATGGGCACTTATTTAAAAGAAAGATTTTTTCCTTCATTACATTTTTAATAGGGTGTACCACAAAACAATTAAAGGAAAAGGGATGTGAATGGGGTGGGTGGTAGTCCTTTCAAGATTGCATCTTAATGAACTTTCATGTGAACTCCTTATTGTTTAATAATTATGGTAGCTTTGGACACCAATTAGATTTTGGTGTCATGTTTGTGAAACTCACCAAATATTTAAGGCTACCACAACATTAGACTATTCACAAAACATCTTGGGTTTTGCGACTAGGCTTTGCGACTACATTTTAAACAGGGAGGACATATGCAACTAGTCATTCATGAGTTGTTAAACCCATGTCGTTTCACCCATTTAGTCACAAAGGACATTTAGTTGTAAAGCCCAATCATCTTATTGACTACAATTTTTTATTTTGGTTTACTATTGAAATTCCATGTCATTGATGATTTTGGTATGACATGTAAAGTGCATGCCATCTCAACTTAATCATTTTATTCGACTAAGTGTTACAAAAGATGCTTTGATGAATGCATGACATGTGTCAAAAATCTATAAACACATTATGAGTCATTGTACATGACCAAAAATCAACCTAATCTAAACTATGTAATTAATGTAGCCAAAAGTCAATTTAGCTAGGCTAGCTACCTATGTTAAGCAACCTAGGCTAGGTGGCCTTGATTAAAAACAAATGTTGGACTCTTAGCCCAAGAAGTCTAGATTAGGCTACCTAACCTAAATCAAGTGGCCCAGGTATCATAAGTTGGAAAAGTGAGTACTCAAATCCTTCACCTTCATTGTGGGATTCAAATCTTCATCCATTGGACTATCACATTTTTTTATATTAAATATATTTAACACAAAGTTATGAAGCTAAAAAATTTTAACCTTGAATTAACCTTGGCCACTTTAGGTCAACCTAGCTCAACCTAACTACTACCTACTAACATAACCTAGACCTAGACCTCCTTAAGTTGATTTAAGATGAACTAGTTTATCAACCTATACTACTTAATAACCTAACCTAGGTTAACATAAGCATTTTTAGGCTAAAAAAAACCAAAGATAATTATGTCACATCTACTCGCATCATAGTCACATCTAGTTGCATTAAATCGAGGTGGTTAACAACTTGATAAAATATCTTGTAATGAAGTCACCTAGGTTGATTTGACAAAAACCTTAGGCAACATAGGCAAGCCTACCTAGGTTAATTAGTAGGGTAATTTATTCTAAGTATATTTAAACATATTAGATGTAATAGATTTATTATGTTTAGTTAAGTAACTTACAAGGTAGCCTATATTACGAAGTAAGTTTTTACTAAGTAGCCTACATATATAGGTTAACTTAATAGGTATGTTAACTTAAGCTAGCATGTTAAATAGTTCAAAAGTAAAGGAATTATATGTCACCTTTTCAAAATGACTATTAATATTATAGTCATAATTATAATTAATAATAGATTGTTTAGTACACATACACATGCATATGAATTCATGACTTTAAAAACCTCATGGCACAAAAAAATAAAATGGCATGCCATGACAAATAATGGTGGCATAAA
>Ga0209208_10008010_pt1 | contig 14175 bp, 13 predicted proteins | sample S1TSphfallax_3_FD_187694 | JGI IMG/M metagenome (GOLD analysis project Ga0209208, IMG submission 187694) | Host-associated microbial communities from peat moss isolated from Minnesota, USA - S1T2_Fd - Sphagnum fallax MG (SPAdes) (version 2) | ecosystem: Host-associated > Plants > Peat moss >...
TATCACATACACAAAAATACCTTTTCAGAGATTGGTGTGTACAACTTCAACTTCTCCACCAACAATGCAGAAATTGGAAAAACTGGCAGTGTTAACCTACAGATTGCAACAGAAAACCCATTCAGTCGAAACTGGCAACAAAATGTTACTGGAAGATTCTTACTCTGTCAACCTATTTGCTTGTGTCTCTGTGTAATTCTGCTTCAAAAGCCCTACCAACAGCCTCTTCATTAATCTCCTTGAAACTTCCTCTTATACCCCCTCTGTTTATGCTCCTATGTCCTTCTACTTCCTTCTGAACACATCAATCAACCAGTGATGAGCCATCAATAACAAGAAAAAATGAATGCTTGAAACATAAGCTAACATCTGGTTTCAGACAAAGAGAAGTTCAGAAGCAATTACCCACACATCAGTAGGGGCCAATCCTTCAATGACCTTGAGCTGAACCAGAAACCAGTTTGTATTAGCAGTCCATACTGTCCAAACAACATCCCATAAAGTGTCCTTTCAGCTCAAACAAGATATCATTCTTTAAGCAGATAGCGAAAATGGAGACACATGTGGGAAATGCATTTCAGCAATGCCTCAAGAGATGTGTCGCCCACCTCACCCATAGCAGATACTTTCATGAAAGATGCTTTGTAGTCTTGGAAATCTTAACTCCTGCTCTTGGTGTTAAGACACATGCATTCATGACAACTGATTGATACGATTCGAAAGAACAGAACCAGTTTGAGATTGCAACAAATAACTCACACAAGAATATCTTTATATGCAGAGATAGGTAGAAGAGAGTTGTGGGAAAACACCTTCATTAGATTCTCTATAATGAGCCGACTGTTGACTGCAATCAGGATAACAAGGCACAGATTGAACAGCCCTGCGTGACTCTGCTCCAATTATTGCAATGCCCACACACCAGATTGTATAGATTTCAGAACTGGATTCAGACAGAGAGTATATGCATGCAGGATACAGAACAGGAAGAAAGAAGCATATTAGGCACCCAAAGATATGCTAATAGATGATAGAGAAGAGAACAAGAAACGGCAAAAGAAGAAGAAACAAGAATTTTGCGCTTGCCTGGTTGAAGATTGCATCTGAACTAAGAGGGCTTTCTCGGATCTGAAAGTGAGATGGTGTGCTTGCAGGCTGGGTGTGTTTCATTCCGCTATGTGCAGTAGCCTTAGGCTCTGAGACTTTTTGCACTCCGTCACTCTCAGGCGCAGCAGCTGATAGAAGGCTACTATTCCCATCGACCGACATCATCGTCGCTAACTTTCGAGATCTTCGGTGAAGTCCAGAATTGCTGCTGCTGCTAATGGTGCTCTCAACTTCCTCAGAGGTGCTATCTAAGTCCTCTGCCGAGATAATCTCGGAGACTTGAGCTGAATCAGACTCACCTTCTGCAACGCCCCCTTCCAGAAACAGTCAGGGACGAAACTGCCGAAAAGAAAGATCATTCCTCGGGCCCTGCTTGTCATTATTATCACGCACGAAACGTTTTCGATTTCGAGGAACGGCGGTTACGGTTGGGGGAGGGGAGGGGGGTGGACGAGAGAGAAAAAAAAAGGGGAAAACCAAAGAAAAGCACACAAAAGAAGAAGAAGGAGAAGAAGAAGAAGAACAGGAGGAGGAGGAGGAGGAGGAGGAGGAGGCCATACTTTTACCAGTGCTACACGACGCTCCTGACGCTTGTGAATTTCCGCCGCCGTCAAGAATCCGTTGTTGTGTAGTGGTGGCGGCAACTCCTTCGCCATGGAACGACGTTCCTCCTCCTCCAACCGCCTTTACAACATCCGCGCTCTCGGACGACGCTTCCGTGGAGTCCATGACAAGCTCCAGCCTATTGCCAATTCTCAAGGAAAGTGAAAGATGAGTGCAAAAACGGTTCTCCACACACACACAGAGTTACTTTCTCTCTCTCTCTTCCAGCGTAACACGCAGTTGCACGTACACACGCAGCCGAAGATCTTTCAAGAATGCTATTCAAGCAAAATATCCAAGTGTTTTATTACTCATCCTAGTTCTACGATCTGTTCTCGAATTCACCAGCACCCCAGTACGTTTCCTTCAAGATCGATCATCCGATTTTCGATACAATCTACGCTCCTGCGCACGACGACTTTTTTTTTCAGTGGTGTGTGTGTGTGTGTGTTTTTCCTTTTTTTTAAAAGTGAAATTTTACCACCTAGAAGTGACTCATACAAAGGACATCTGTTGAAAAAAAAGCGTCAAAGTCGTCAGATTTTAAAGATTTTTTTATTTTTTTGAAATCGCCGTATTTATACAATAGGTTCCAGCAAGTAAGTAAGTCGCAAAATTATAGCACGATTCTTCAAATTTTCAATTTTCCTTTTTTAACCAGTAGCCAATTTTTTTGGCTCATTCATTCCTCTTGTAAAAGATTGCCAGTATGTAGGCTAGTGCTACACCATAAAATTGGAAAACAAAAAAAAAAAAAAAAAAAAAAAAAAAAAAAAAAAAAAGCCTCGGAAACTTACTTTGTTTGCGACAGAAAGAGAGGACCCTAAAAGGCCAAAGAAACTTTGTAGACACGAAACATCCAGTTTGCTTCCGAAGAAGTTCGCCGCACAATTTCACCTCCAATCGATCAACCGACTCGCGAGCACGTTATTTTATCGAATATTACACTCAATCATCCACCATGATTAGAAGCAAAAAAAAAAAGCAAAAGAAAAAAATTAGACACACACACAATATCATCATAGCCCATGTGATTTTTGTGTTTTCCAAAACACACAGCAACCGCCAAAGCTTCAAGACTGCGAGGTTGCAATGTACCACACTCGCCGTTCCCAATCTTCAAGTTTTGCAAGCAAGCATGGAAAGTGCTTCTCAATCCATCACTACTGAGAATTCCATTCCGCCGTATCTCCTGCATCACGACTTCTATTGGCTTACGTATTTTGAGGGTAAGATGCTCTTTCTTGTGCAATGGTGTGCTTGCAAACCTAACTTTCAGTTTCCGAAGCTTAAACCATGCAACAAGATTCAGTAGGATGATGATGATGATGATGAAACCACAAGAAATTTTTCCTATCCAAATACAAATGCTTGCAAATCTGCACCTCGTCTGTGATGGGAAGAAAGCTTCATGTTCATTTGCACATTTTGTTGCCTACATACATAAGTCTCTATTTTTTTTGTAGTATTTTTTGCTTTTCTTCTCTTTCATGATCAGGGAAATGTTGAACTAAATTGCAGCAAACTGTCACAATTCAGCCAAAATTTGCATCATCCTTGACAGTCATCAATGCTGACACTTGAATTGCGATCTCCTTTCTCAATGCTCACTTGATTCATGATGTCATGATCTTCCTCCTGTGCTCGCACTTCAATCGTGATCTCCTCGTTCAATGCTCACACTTGAATCATGATGTCATAATCTTCCTCCTGTGCTCACACTTGAATCATCATCTCACACTTGAGTCATGACTTGCTGCATGTGCACTTGAGTCATGATCACTTGCACTTGAATCGTGATCTCTGGTTTCATGTCCTACTGGAATCCTCCCTCTTTCAATTCTGGTTCAGGTGGGTAGTACAGTATCAAACAGCTCACATAAAATGGGTTCAATCTCCAGCTTGCTTGCAGGATGATCATTTCTTCCAGGGATACATGAGGAATACTTTCAAGGATCACAGAGGATGGAAAGCAATTCGCTTTCTCAACATAGAAATACTACAGCTGCTGCAAGTGGATTTGGGAGACATTTGGAAGAAGGCAAGTTTTCCAAAGATGCCCAAAAACATAAACCATGACTTTGAAGAGAGACCACAGCACACATTTTGCAGAGAAATGGATCTCATTATCCTTTTGTTTGGGTAAAGAAAGTGCAACTATCTCCCCCCCACGTGTACAGCTCAATTGCAACATCTTGTCTGCTGATAAAGGGAGGGATTTGAGAAGTTTTTGTCTCAACTTCCCTTCCAAGGTCTCTAATCTACATGACCTCTTTGACAAGCTTCATTGCTACTTATGACAGTCTCAGGAGGAAACTTAGATGTAGTTGTAAATGTGTCCCTCCACTAAATCAAATTGCAGAGCTAATTGTTGTGATACAAACCTCATAAGAGGCATTAGCACCTGTGTCTGTCTCCACTTTGTCTCACTCAGGTCAGCAATTTCAGGGAGCATAATCCTGCTTCATAAGGGGAGCACACAGGGGGGAAATGCTCATCCTTGTGGTGGGTACCAAGTCTCAGTTGTAATTAGCACATATGAAACCTGAGGAGGAGGAGGAGGAGGAGGAGGAGGGCCTTGAGGTTTCGAGTTCCATCTATTTTTTGATCCAAACTTAACTGATCTCTTTCACTCAATTGCATATCAATAGCAAACTGGAGCTCTAAAGTACCTCTTTGTAAGTCTAGAATGTTGAATGAGCTCTTCCAAGACCTGCAAAATTTGGGACCATACAAGGACAATTCGTCACAAGTTGGATGTGGAATTGCACTTCTTCTGAACCCCTGTCTACCACCAGACTCTAGTATCCTTGATTGCAAGCCAAGTACAAGAGACTTCACCGACATTAGGAGGGTTTAGAATTGAGATGACTCATCATGCAAGATGTACAACTAGAAGCTGTCATGCACTAGTCTGTCATATACCTATACATATATATCTTGTGTACTTGGCATTGATGTTTTCCATCACTTTGAACAGCAGGGAATAGAAACTTTTACCTGAACAGTGATTGCTGTTGGGGTGAGCTCAGAAACATCTTCACATGCAAGTGTCAATGCCAAACCTGCAACAACAAAGCAAACGGTTTTAGATCACATGTAGCAGCAACCAAACCAGAAAGCCTAGATAGATGCAAACACAGTTGCTGTATGGAGTACAAAGTGGGGCTCAACATACTTTGGAGCGATACTGTTACATCTGCATTTGCATATGCTGGTCCTCTTTCTTCAAAGATCTTTGACAGGCGTGCCAAAGCCTGTAGAAACATAGCAATGAGTAATGCATGGTCAGCTCAAATGAGCAGAAATTCTATGTTTTCCAGCAAAAACTGTCTGGGGTTTTTTTCTGCACAGAAAAGACAAATTGATCATCTGTTTTCTGTACATTTTGTCCAAAGGTAAATAAGTTCAAAGCTATTGAGACTATCTTCCTTACTGCTGGCCTATCGGTCCTTGCATCCTTTTTTTCACAAAACAAAAATGCTGTTCATTTTTCTTGAACTTACATCCTCTTCCTCTCCTTCATCACCATGTGTCTGTCCTTGGACCTACACTTCTCTCTTCAATAATAAGGCTGACATTCAGGAGAAAAAAAGATCTAAACAGGATCAAGGGAGATAGAGAAGAAATTGACAGAGTTATTCTAAGTTTGAGGTTTGGTTTGCACGGACCTGATCATAGCCACCACAATCACCACCTAGGAGTGGACGTGTTCCTGTGCCAACAGCAGTCACACGGTGTGCCAGTGCAGGTACAGGCACATCCAGCCAGACAGTGATTCCATTTCGCAGATAAGTCCTGCACAAAAAGTCCCCCAATACAGTGCAAGCTCTATTTGCAGGCTCAGACTAGAAGCTGAAGTGATGAGGCCACTAGGTTCAATCAACAATAGAGCTTCTTCTGCTGGGTTCCAGTTAATAGTCTATGGAGTTACTTAGTATTCATTTGCTCTTTTAGGCAAGACCTCTGTTTTAGATTTCATTCATTGGATATTTAGCTTAAATCCCGAATCTAGTGTTGCAAAGTTAAACTTGTTTGGAAACATGGCTGCAGTGCATAATCTATGCTAGAAGCAGCAGTATGAACACATTTAGGAGAGAGAGAAATGGGATTACCAGTTTTGATGCTGAACAACAGCACCACCACCTGTGGCAACTACCAAGTCACTTGTCAATGATAGCTCCCTTAGAGCTTGACTCTGCACCAATGATCAGCGCCACAAAACTGTTCTCTGAACAATCTTAATGCCTCAGACCAAAACTTTGATATCGCAATCTTACATCAATAGGAAACTTAGGTTTATTTTCCATTGACATTACCACGGATCACCACTCTTGTCAATAAATAATCTTTATCAGTGTCCATTTACACAGAAACAGTCTCACCGGCAGGGCTACTGGTGGCATTGATTCGCCAAGTCAAGAAGACTCCTAAACTGGCATCAGGGGTATTCAAGAACACTGGGATTTCACTATGTTCTTTTGATACAAGCAGAGTATGGACAATATGAACTGAATCTGCGCCAATTGAGTTTTTGAACAAAATGTGTTGGGATAGGGAATGCAATTGTTGGATTTGCACCTCAAGCTTTCTAAAACCCTCCTCCTTCAAAGTTTGGAAGATTTCTGCAACTGATAGTCCACCAGCATAACTCTCAATCACATTATCACTGCTCTTCAAACCACATGAGAAAAAAGAAACAAGATTCCAATTATCATATAATGGTTGCAATTGCCATCAAACACAGCACTCACAGAGCAGAGCAGCTACCTACAGCTTAAACCCAAAAGGAAACAAATACCAAACAACCAGCAAAGAGAATCAGTATTATTGGAGTTCTCAGAATCAATCATCTTAATTCTATTGACTAACATTATGTTCCATGCCAATGTAATCAACTACAATGCAGAAATCATTAACCTTTTAGGAGTTTCCGAAAATCCCCTATGAGAATCACCATCAATCTGGTACCAAGGATAGCAAATGGCTGTATATGGAGATTCTACTATACGCATGTGCAGGTTACAGTTAAATGTGGGGCCAAAAACTTGATTCAAGCAACCAGAACAAATGAATGAAAAACTTGTTCAATGGTGGTCCTGAGGAGTGTGAATTGGTGTAAAGGGCAGAAATGAACAGAGCAAATGAAGCAAGAATGTATACCTGTCCAGAAACTTGTACCCAAGAGCTTCAGACATGAGTCGACCAACTGTACTCTTTCCAGATCCCATCATTCCTAAAAAGTCACATGAATACTAAGTATCTATGAAACCACAGAGAAATTTTCACAACAATTTAGTACATGAAGACTAAGGGGAAGTTGTGGAACCACTTAGGCCTTGATCATTGCAACTTCTACTTCAAGACAGCATGCAATAAACTACCCAATTAAGTAGTGGTGTGGTCACAAATAAGAGTCTTTGACAGAGTGTATTGCATAAGAGGAAAGAAGAGGGTAACTAACCAATGAGGAAAATGCAAGTTCTTTCAATCTCTTGTTTCACTTGCTGCGCCTTTTCCTGCAAATTTTAACAGCACAGTGAGTAGTTGTAGGCTTGAATTGATGATCACGTTCTCTTAGTTCCTGTTTACAACACATTTAGAAGAGGTGGTGGCAGACTGGTCATCATCACATGCATCCAAGTTCAGCAAACAAAACCGGTGTCATTCTTACTGGAGAATGCTTAACTTAACGGATTACATATGACCACAAAAAAGCCAGGAAAATCACTTAAGAAAAAGAGTGAGCGAGGCAGAACTGCAAACCAGAACATGAACACAACTGTGATGATGTTGAAGGTTTAACTACTGAAATGACAACCAAACACAAAGAACAAGGACTTCACATAACACCCACCATCAAAAGCTGCTCAAAATCTTGTACTGACACATTTCTATTGATACCCTTCTCTTCAATAGCTGCATCACAATCAGCAAAACATCTTTGGTAAGAATGCAAAACATGATGTATATATTCTTAAGCCTCTGCAAGACACTTGGTTCATGGTCATGGAGATGTGTCTTTGTATATGTTCCTGATTGAAACAAGATCACAAAAAAAAGCCTTAAAGAATTATACATTGTATGTGTTTCTTAACTTTGTGTCATTTGCCATCATCTGTGATTCCTGTGTCCAGACACAAGAAACAAAACCATTGAAGGTATGGTCACCTTCTTCTACATTTTCAGATCTTCTCTTGTCTTTGTTGTCGTCAGGTTCTCACTGCAATTCAATCAGGAGGAGGAGGAGGAGGAGAAGGGTAACAAGAGTAGTAGGAGTAGCTCTCACTTGTGCATTTTGCATGTGTGTCAAGAAACTGTTGTACTGAAGCATTGATCAAAACCTGCAATGAGAACCCGCCACCCCCAAAAGACAAGACTCTCATTGCATTGTGTGAAAATTCCGTGACTATCTCCGAGTTTCCTATCTTTTGTCGAGGTTTGGATTTCGTGACAACATTGTTGGGCTGTTTCATACAGGGAAGAAGAAGAGCCGCCTGCCTCGAACAAAAAAGCCAAGAAAATCCTGACCTTCGGGAAAAGAGCACACAGATTCTCACCAGCTCGGACGCTTGGTTCCCGACGTGAACCTCGTTGAGGCTAGCATTGATTCTGTGGTGATGCGCTCTCTCCGCTCGGAGTACTGCATCTTGAGAGAAATGATGGCAACCGGGATTTATCAAGATCCGCTCAAAACAATTACACTTCGATGCTCTTACGCGAGGCGACGAGGACGAGGACGAAGCGGATTGCGACGATATCGACCTCACGCGCAGCGACGAGGAGGCGGATTGCGGCGAACTCTCGAGGCGTGCCGCCTTCAGGTACGCCAAGGAGGCGGTTGGCACCGCAGCAAGATTGGCGATCGTAGCTACTGCCATTGCTGGTGCGAAGAATCTCCAAAGGAAACTCTCTACAAATAGGGAGAGGAGAAACAAAAGCTCCCCACAATAACACTGCGACCTCTCTTGTTCTCTCTCTGCCCAGATCTGGTCTCAAAATAGATATGGATATTGCTCGCTGCGAGAGGTCTCTTCCTTCAAATCAGGCGTCTCTATCTATCTATATATCATGTGTGCTCTCCAGTCGAAATCTCTAGAGCGAGCGGAAAGCGAGAGTGCGTTATTAGTTCTTTTAGTATGCGCAATCTTTTCGTGTCGATTTCTTGGCGTCTAATGCCTTGCACTCCTTTGCTAAAGAATGTGGGTTTATTTGAGTTGTGTGTGTAGTATGTGTGTCTCCCAATAATGTCTTTCTCGAACGAAAACATGACAAAAGTAAGTGCATATTTCACTAAGATCTCCTGCGAGTTCCTCCTCCTCTTCCTCCTTACAATGCTTTTGCAGCATTGACATTGGGGGATTATAGCACACAAAAATGCAGACAGTGAGGGGTGACGCTAAATCACTATACTTTCAAACCACGTGCACAACAACAACAACAACAACAAACTGTCCTTCATTGCAAGCAGACAAACAGCTGACTGCCTGCCAGCCAGGAGAGTCTCGAGTCTCCAGTGCTCTCCACTCTCCCAACGACGACTCTTTCCAAAAGTCTGAACTTTTGACCTTTCCTTCAAATCACAACACCGAACAAAAAAACACACATACCAAAAGCACACCCACTCTTTCCCCCTCCTGCTCCTCCTCCTTCCCTCCCCTCTTGCTCTCTTCTAGATGCTGTCATGCTGGATGTGTGCTACCTACAGATCTCGATTCTTCAGCTGTTGCGTCTGTGATCTTGACGCCATCGGGTTGCGTCCATTTTGCACGATTTCTACGTCTGACTTCTGCTGACGCGAGGAAAGATTTTGACCCAATCCGCCATCTCATCTCTCTATCTTCTTCCCTGGTTTTTTTTTTAAACCCTTGGTTCTTCGTCGGGACTCCGGATTGAATTTGCGAGGGATCGAACCGTCAGATCTCCGCGCGGTGTGAAGCAAAAACATCCGCACCATCGTCCTGAATCCAAATCAATTATCCGATCTCAAATCTGACGGTGCGATCGTCCTCTAGACCGAAGACACTAAACACCGCCCCCTGCCCTTTTATCTGGAGGAAGCGCTGGCCTATCTCGTCGTCCATTCCAACCTGTAAATGATGTAATTAATAAAAAATTTCTCTTTTTTTGGGCGAATTTTTTATTTTTATAAATAGTTGCAAAAAAATGGTGACAATTGCATACAATACGAAAGGGTGCTTGAGATTTTCTGCTTTCATATTTTTGAATACCAATAAATTTGGCTAAATATACTTATGGATGATCGCCACTTGAGCAACATCACAAAATTGAAAATCAAAACACTGGTTGGGACTTGGGTTTAATGATTAGAAAGTACAAACAAAATTTGAAATACTAAAACCCCATGGCCAGGAAAAAAGGTTCTGGGGTTATGGAATGTGCTTTAAAAATTTAAATAAAAATTTAAGCTTCAGTTTGAAAATGTGAGAAAGAGGTAACAATAATGGTAAAGGAGATATAAGTCTATCTATTTAATATAATATAAGTCGTATGTATTTTTATCATCACTTTTTTTTCACTTTAATTTAATGGTCATTTCTTAATGATTTATAAAAAATGTCTTAGCATAATGACATGTTTCGTTTTTACCTTCAAGAAATGAAATATTTGTTTGAACAATTAAATTCATACATCTTATGTATTTCAATTTCATAGGCATGTTTCAATTTGAATGTTTAATATTGTCAGTGATTGATGTTATTTTTCAAATTTCATTTACAATGATGTATCAAAATTTTAAATTATTGTTGAACTGCCCAAAGTGTATATAATTGAAATTGCCACAACAATTGAACAAAACCAAATCAAACAATCTAAAATTTGTTTGAATGTTTTTACTTGCAAAATTGAACTATATAACCTTCCAAGCATTGGGTGTCATATAACATATGTAGATGCTATTGATGAAGTTTGAAAGGTAAGTTCCATTTGTATTTTGATTTAGTCGTAATAATGTGTCAAATTTTATTTTGATCTTATGCTGGAAAACTTGTGCAAGCAATAAAAATCCATACATCTAATCGTTTGTAATATATTTCAATTTTAATACAGAGAGAAAAAAAAACTTATTTACATTTTTCAAGTTGCATTTTTAATATTATAATTGATTGATCTACTCTCCAAATTTCATTTACAACGATGTATCAAATTATTAAATTATTTTTGAATCGTCCAAAGCTTTGATATTTGAAAATTTGAAATTGTCGCTGCAATTGCATAGGACTAAATGAGACACCTAAAAACTACCTCGTTCTTCTCCCCTAACCATTTACATGGACATAAAAAGGTACATGTTATTGTACCTTTTCATGTTTATTTTGAAAAAGGTTTTGAATAATGTTATTTTGAATTACTTACATAAATGTATATGAGCTGCTTGAAACCATAAATTCTAGATAAATCTAGAAATCAGGAGATTTTAATAGGGACAGTATTGTAATATTTGATTAACACAACCCTTGAAGTTTGCAATTGACCCATGGAATAGTTCATTGTGTCTTCTGATTATAAAAATTAATTTTGCATTTTGAAAAAATCTACAAATGAAACTTTGAATCATATTAATTCTTAGCATTAGGTATTTGAAAAAGGGGTCCATATGACATTTTTGTCCAATGCCACACAATTATGACTATTAATAATCATATCAATGATGTGTTTGTTACAAAAAATGATATGCAATGTTATTTTCAAAGTACAAATGGCTAGAAAAACAATTTCATGAAATTAAAGTTATTCCTGAAATTATTAGCCTATCATAAAGCACAAGGCAAATGCTATCATGATAAAACATGCATAGATCATGCTGCACAGGCAAGGAAAGGTTCTTATGCCTACTTATAGGTGTAGGACCCATTCCACTCCCAAGGAGTGGCAGTAAAATCCCTCTTCGTATAGGAGGAATAAAATTGGATACAAGATACCCTCCAAATACACTAAGTGATTTCTTCAAATCTCTTAAGTTGTTACTATGAAGCTCAGTCCACCAAGTTATTTCTTGTCCCGTGTTTTCTTGATAAAAAAGCCTCACAGGAAACAACAGGAAACAGAAACACATAAGCAATCACAAGGAAAACTCATTAGAAGAATTTGAAAATCCATAGATTGGCTCTCCTCGCAACCATAAAATCACACATAACATGTGTGGGGCAACCAGATTGAACTGCCACCCACTAGAGCACCATCACATTGCAAGCCTGTTATGGTAACTGGTGAGAGCAGCCAGGTTACCTCAAATAATTGAGGCACAGGATTGTATGAGATAACCCAGCTGCTGTCACTGGTTACCTGACATAACTGATTGCTGCTGGTGCAAAGCACTCGCTTGGTTATGAATCAGCACCAATCACCCACATTCCCAGGGTTTGTTGGTCTGTGTATGTTATAGGGGCAGACCAATTGGCAGCACTGGAGGAGTGTGAAGATGAGGTTATGAGCTGGGCCAATCAGGTACTTGGGCACTAGTGGGTAATTTCTTGTAACTCACATCCTCTTGGCCAACGGGAGCATGAGGCACCCATTGGCAACCAGTTATGACTCAATTGTGCATGAACACCAAGTTCCAACTGTGTTGACAGCAGCTTTCACCTCGGTAACCTATCCTATGCAGATTCAGTCATTTAAGTCGGTAGGACGACAGGTGCCTACAAAGGATGCATGTAGACATGGTTAGTAGTTAGCTCTTAGTTAAGGGCTACAGAGTTTTTATTAGGTAGGTAGTCAAAACAACAACTGAGCTAACCACCTTGGTTAGGGTAGAGATCTGGAACCCAATGGAAAAAGTATTTTGTCCACCAACCAGCCATTTCTCATGGTGTCCAGGTGGCTATTGCCTGTTTGCCATCTGTTGATCCTCGTGGACACTAGGTGGATGGCCTGCTATGTAGCCTGTAATCAGACAAAAGGTACTGCACAAATTTATTGTTGCAAATGCTGCTAACCTACCTCTTTAGATGTTTTTGAACTACTGACCTACTTGTTTCAAGGAGTTCTATAAGATTCTTTAGCATCACCGTTGAACCAAGTGAAAGGGTATTTAGCATCAACTTAAAAACCTGACCTAATTTTCCTTTTGTATAGACATTGTGAAAAACTCGTTGTGAACTGACAAAAGCACAGTAGGTGGTCCGATTCAGAACAGAGACTGAGAACTGGGAACTTCACCATACATAAAATTGAATTCAACCACAATAGAATAGAGAGATAATGGTACAAGAGGGATATAAAGATTTCGGGGGTGATGACGTATCAGAAGACTCAAACCTAAAGAACAGAGAAAACAAAACCAAAACTGAGTGGTTTCAACAATGGTAGCAGTGCACATTCAGAAACCTTCAATAACAATATGTACAGTACTGACAAGCTACCATAACATCCTCCAACTTCCTCAGTCCCAAAAGTGGTGGAGGTTAATGGTTGACATTAACCAACATGGTGAGTTTCAGCCACCATACTGACAGTATCAGGATTACTCAGCCATAATGTGGGCTGCTTCAACAAAACCTGAAAAGAAGGAGAAGACCAAGGAAACCAAGAAGAAAGAGGAACAACAAAGAGAAATAAAAAATCAAGAAAGAACAAGAGGAAGAAAAGAGACAGAAACAAAGATTAAGAATGTTTATCCTAGGAGGGAAGATGCTTTATTGCAAGATGCACAACAGACAGTCCCCAAATGTGCATGTCACATAGTGAAAATGGATGTAGACCCACAAGCATGGAAGGAGTACCTTTATGGAAAAAAGCAAGGCACAGGATAATGTGTGCAAACCTCTATGGAACCATACCTCCTTGTCGCAACTGTGGAAAAGCATCCCGTGTTGTATTGCACAGGCATTCAAGTTCATGAAACAATGGACAATTGTACAGTGTATACAATGGTGCCACTGCATCCAGCTTCTGCTTCCCGGTTCACTCTTGAGCCACAAGCTGCTTTCCCAGTGTCTTCTTAAATATGCACCCACATATGCCTTCTCATTGGACTGTGGTGACCTGTGCCCACTCCCCATCAACAGCTTCCTTCCACAGTGTTACATTGTTGCTGGCATCTGAGACTGCAAGTATATTCCCTGTCAAAGACCAGCTCACTCTCCACACTGGTGTCTTGAAGTCATGCAACGTCAATCCCTCCCATTGATCACCTTCTTTACCCTGCACATGGTTGACAAACACCCTCACCCTCATTATAACAAGGTCATGGTGTGTGGAAAACAGACCTCGATGACCGTTAGAAAACATAGGTCATGGTGTCTTCTTCCTCAAGACTGCTGGTGCAAAACAACACTCAACGCTCATGAGAAAACATTGGTCATGGTGTTTTGTTCCTCAAGACTGCTGTTTGAGGAACAGAGCTCAAAGCTTGTGAGGAAACATAGGTTATGGTGTTTTCTTCCTCAAGACTGCTGTTTGAGGAACAGAGCTCAAAGCTTGTGAGGAAACATAGGTTAT
>Ga0209208_10008011_pt1 | contig 14172 bp, 11 predicted proteins | sample S1TSphfallax_3_FD_187694 | JGI IMG/M metagenome (GOLD analysis project Ga0209208, IMG submission 187694) | Host-associated microbial communities from peat moss isolated from Minnesota, USA - S1T2_Fd - Sphagnum fallax MG (SPAdes) (version 2) | ecosystem: Host-associated > Plants > Peat moss >...
ACACAATTATACACTTATTTTGAAATATATATATATATATATATATATAATAACACTTACCCAAAGTGTATATCAAAAATGATATACATGCACCACCACATTGTTTTATACATTATAAATACGTAAGGGCTGATTTAACTATCTAGCTACTAATAAGTAGGTAGTAAAGAAAAGCAACTGAGCTGAACACTATGGTATATTCTGAGCATATTTACAGGCATTAACTAAGTTTCACAATATTTGTTGGCCTTGCCTACCAAGGCAAGAAGGACATTGTGTTTGGATTCATTGTAGAGTATAGTAGCTTAATGGATTTTGGCCCCCAGGTAATAATAATAATAGGTCTATTTTTATATGCAGATTTTTGAAAGATGATATTTTGGCTTGTGTGGAAACTTGAGATTAGTTACAGAGTTATAATATCTTGAAGGATTTTGGTTTTCTTTTCGAGGATTGTTTGAAGATTACATTTTTGCATTTTGAAATATTTGAGTTTCCATAATTCTTGTTTTGCCTTAAGATACTTTTTTAATGTAAATGGCAAGGCCACAGTGTCAGACACCCCTTGTTTCCTATAGATCATCACAGGTCATTTTATTACTCTGGGTGAACATGCTCTTGCAAACATGCTTAGGTGAACAAACGAAAACATGGCCTTCAATTTCCTCACATAATTCTTTGCCATGTTCCAACTTCCATGTGGTGATAAAAGCTCATTTTTGTGCTTCTCTGTGTTCGGACATAGCAGATTGTTCTGATGCACCCACACCAATTTTGTCAGCAGCTTCATGAAATTGTCTGTTTGTGGAATCTGGATATGACAATTTAGGTCCTGCTAGTGCTCATCTTGGTCAACAGTCAATGTGCTCCTGTTACTTGTTACCTAGATTCCTACCAGCCTTTTTCACACTGGCAAAATGTAGCAGAAAAGCGCAAAAGAAATAAAACAGTGAAGTGATTTTAGAGGGTTTCTTCCAGTCTTGGGTGGTTCTCTAGTTTTTCTGAGAACCATCGGGTCCAGGTATTAGAATGTTTTGAAAGACCTGCCCCAATTCTTTTAAAAAAAATATTTTCATCTTTTAAAGACCTGGGCAGGGTTTCAAAAATTTGGAAAAAGTAATTTCACCCAGGTTTCAAAGTGCCGGTTCTGGACATTTTATATGAGTTGATTTTCAAAGTCAGTTTTCACACACCGGTTATTATGAATTTTATTATCCCAAATATTAATTTTTATTGTTTAAAAAAATTGTACAAAAGAAGTTAGAATTTTAAATTTTCTTTTCAACGTTCTATATGTCCATTAAAAAAAATGAACCATGTGCAAAAAATACACAATGTAATTGTGCAAATTGAATGCAATGTGTACAACTCAATGTACAATGTCCAAATAATTCTTGCGCACTATAAACAAACACATTGTCAACCAACATTTCTCAAAAATATGGATAGTCAAAAAAATTAACCAACAAACAAAGATTTTAAAAAAAAAACCTCACCTTGCAAGTTTAGCATGAAGAAATTCAATTTGGACAGCTCCTCCCACACTTGCAAAACAACTAGAAGGGGAATACCAATTTGAAACAAGAGCAGCAATGTCAAACAGGGAGCAAGGAACAACAAGATCAAGGGTGTAGCAGAAAAGTATTTGAGTGAATAAGGAATATCAATGTCAGAGCAAGGAACAATAGTAGTGTTGAGCAAGAGGAGCCATAAAGTAGCAACGTTGCACAAGAAGAGCAACAACATCAAACAACAGGAACAACATCGAGCAAGAAGAGCAACAAAGCAATAATATTGAACAACAAACAAAAAGAACAACAAGAGCTCGAGTAAGAAGTATAGCAAGGACTAAAGCAAAGCAACTAATCAAACAAATTAATCCAAGCAACAAACAAAGAAGAGAAAAAAAAACTCACACACTATGAGAAAAATGTTTTGAAGCACTTGTTTTATATCAATCAAGCAAGCGGCGCCACTTGCTTGTTGAACCCTACACTTAATTAAACCTTAAACTAACTACTAACTATTGACTAAACATTTAACCTACTGACTACTAATTATGTAATTAATTCTAAACCTTGAAACCTTGACCTTGATTTTTTTAATACCTTGCCAAGGTTTTTGTTACCCAGATATGGTAACAGGTGATTTAATAAGTTGATACTATAAGCAAGTTGTTAAACTTAACAAATTTTTTCCTTGTCAATTAACCTAACCTAACTTGTAGTATAAACCTAACTAGTTATTAAACTTGGTAGGTAATGACTGGGTTAAGAAGATAAGTTGATAGGTTATTCAACAAGTAATATTTAAAACTTGTACTTGATTGAACTAGTAGTTGGACATGTAGTTAGGTAGGGTGTATTTTTTATAATTTTGGAGTGTTAGTTTAGGTATTGGCTAATGATTGTTTATAATGATCAGTTATGATTGTTGCATTTTGAATTGGCTAGTATAAAACTAGGAGGACATACCTATTGAAAGACTTTTGAAAATCATTCATGAATATATGTTTTCACTTTTGAATTATGAAACATGGATCATTCTTCTTTCAACCTATTTCCTTCAAGCTTGAACAATTTGTGTACATGTTAGTTTAAGATTTGTAGTAGTTTTAAGTTTTATTTTGTATGTACCTATTGTTGCTCTAAGAACCTATTGTTGAAAAATCCAGAGGCGAATTAACCTTAATGGGAATAGAACAACCCCATTAATAATTTCAACAAATTTGAAATATACATTTGATTAAGGTTTCAAAGGTCGAGTTGTCACTTTTTTTTTTATACATGCACAACACTCATTTCTTCCATCACCAAAAGTGAAAAAAAAAATGAAAATCACCAGATTTCTATAATTTTTGTTTTCAGTGTGGTCATAAATATAGAAAGCTTGATTAAAGAATTGTACTCCTGATCTGGTTTATAGCCAGATTTGGCTAAATCTTCTTATGGATGATTGCCACTTAGGGTACATATGGAAATTCCTTAAAAAATCCTAATCATTACTATGACAACCACCTCCCTCCTTCTCTGATTTTGTCCAAGAATCATGTATCTACCATGTGTAGTAGAAGCTACCATGGATTTTTACCATGGTACCTGTGTAGGTGCTGATGGACCCAAGGCCTCACTCCTCTCACAGGTAATGAATGAATACATTTTAGTCTTGTTTGACCACTTGCACTTGCACCACATACATCATGGTTGTACACCAGAGTCTGTAGGCAAGTGATCAGCACTAGGATGTGGACAACTGGGCCAGTGGATCCATGAATTAACATTTTAGTCTGGTTTGACCACTTACACCAGTTGCACCACATCATGTGGACAAACTGGGCCGGTTGTAAGAGCTCGGTTGCTTGGCCTGGATGTGGATGGGAAGACAAGAGACCCATGAATACATTTTAGTCTTGTTTGACAACTTCTACTTACACTGCGTCATGGTGGTACACCACCGCTTTCAGGCAGTAATAAGCTACAGACAACTGGGCCGGATGCTTGGATGCCTGGCTGGGATGTGGATGGGAAGAGAAGAGACCAATGAGTATATATACATTTTAGTCTTGTTTGATGCCTTGCACTTGCACCACTACCATCATGGTGGTACACCATTGCATTTAGGCACTAAGCTGTGGACAACTAGGCCGGCTCATGTGAGCGATTGATGCCCAGTCTAGATGTGAATGGTAAGACAAGAGACCCATGAATACATTTTAGTCTTGTTTGACCACTTGCACAATACATCATGGTGGTACACTAGTGCATGGTTTGCCATCCAACTGTGGACAACTAGGTGGGTTGTGAGGAGACTGTTGTTTGCAAGGAATTTCGCCAAAATTTGAGTAAATTATTTTTTGGATGATTGTAACATTGGCTACACCATAAAATCCTTTAAAAAAACACCGTGGTTGTGAGCTGAGAGATTCAATGCCCTTCCTTGATGTGGATGCCGAGCTGACAACAAAACCATTCATGAATATAATATATATGTATAAAGAAACACACCAACAGTCTTATTGAATGTGTGAATAGCTGGTGCTGGTGGCATCATTCTCTTCATCACAAACGAATGGCAAGGCTGTCGGTAGATGTCAGAAACAAACATCTAATTTGTGGGTCCCGTGCGCCTATCATGTGGGCGGCGGGCCCATGCATCATCGCATCCAGATTCCATTCCCCAGCAAGGGCCATGTCCGCCAGGGGCCTGACTGATGACTGGTTGTCTGAGACTGAGAGTGTCAGAGTACTTCCGACTGGCCTTTATGACTCCAGTCCCCACCCGCGAGCAATTAATCTACTTTCTGTTTCTGCAACTGTTTCTGCAGGTTCGAACTTGGAACTTGCAGTGTTTTTTTTTCTTTGTGATTTTTTCAAAAAAAAACAGAAAACCTCTAAGGTGGCTCACAAGAGTGTAAAGAGGAGAGAAAAATATTGGCTATCCATTAATTTTCAAACTGAAAATAAAATGATCACACATGCCGAAACTTACTCAAACGTGAGATCAATCCTCAGGTCTATTAATGGCAAAGTAGATCTGACCACCCTATAAATACTAAAGCATCAAAGGAAGTAATTAAGCAACCCAGAGAAATGATAAGGAGAATAATGAAAGACAGCGGTAGCCAGTGCAGCCAGTTTGTTTCTGGCTCCTCTACCAAATCACAAGCTCAAATTTAGGGTAGTAGTAATATTATTTTTAATCTGGCGAGATAGATCGGCAGTTCAAAAAATCATAGGCTAATTGGAAGTGATGTAGGTAGTGAGTGGAGATGAGTAAACTGGGGCAAGAAGCTGATCAAATGTCTAGTAGTGCCTAGTGTTGATCCCTAACTGTGACCTTTCACCTATGCGTTCACCGACTGTTGGCAGCATAATCCCGTTGTTGCAAAACTTGTAGGACTGTGGAATAATATTGAATCGTGGCACACCATATAATCCATGATTAGGTAGGTACCCATTGAATCCCCCAAATCCGAGGTCCCTCAACGCTTCTTCTCCTTCTTGTTCGTCATCAGAGAGGCTAGAGCAGTGTGGGGGAAAGTGTGAGCGGGGGACCAGGGAGGCGCGTAGAAGTAACCACTGAGAGGACGCAAAGCTACCAGATATAGTCGAAGTGTGGGGGACCAAGCTGACCTATAATGGAGCACTATTTCTTGTTACCAGCTCTCTTGGAAGACAAAAAGGGCTCTTCATGAATGGAAAGTAGATTACTTGATCTACCTTCTAGAAGGTTGTAGGTAATGAGAACATAGTGCTGCGTTGGATGAATCAGAACCCTAGACCATATGCGGTAGCCAGTGGCCTTAACCCATAATCAACAAGGAAGGCAATGAAATTGAGCTGACCTATAATCAAGCGCTAATTCTCGTAACCGGCCCTCTTCACAGACAGAATGGGCTCTTCATGGACGACACATAGATTACTTCATTTACCTTCTTCTAAAATGTCGAAGGTAATGAGAAATAGCAGTTACTCGTCTCAAGGACGAATCACAAGTGGACATGTCTGTGAGATTTGCCTTCCTGTTGATTATGGTACAGTAGCAAAACAAAGACTCCACATATAGAGAGAGTTCTCGTGATTAGAAGAAGCTAGTGCAGTGTTGTCCCAGAAAATAAAATCTGCTGATCTGGGGGGGTTAGGGGGAAGGAACATTAGCAGACTGCCATGTGATCATTAGCTGTACGCGGAGTCGACATGTGGAGGCTGATCTGGTTCCGGACCTCCAACTCCGGCATTGCAGGCGGGCAGGGCTCGTGGAATTGGTGCCGCCAGGGTGGAGTACCCAACGGCACTAGCTGGGGCGAAAAACCACATCCCAGTGCCTCGGGGCACGGTCACACTTCCACTCATGTGTGCAAACCCGGTATCAGTATGATCCACCATCACAGTGCGTAAAAGGACTCTTCTTATTTCTAAGCTCAGTGAGGTTGTTGTTGGAGGCGCATGTAATTTATGAAGAACGTACCTACCTACTTAGAGCAACTCCACCGGTGCCTAGTGTGCGGCCCTCCACTGGAAATATTTAAGAGCAACTCGACTGGTGTCCAGTGTGTGTGGCGCTGCACTAGGAATATTTTAGAGAAAGCCCAGTAGGCTATGTGGTCCTGCACTGGAAATCTTACTGATTCACTCGCCGTCAGTCGTTACCTTTTCGCCGTAAAGAGTGATTTGCAGAGTGGAATCTCTCTGACCAGACACTTAAAACCCTTCCAGGGAAAGCAGATCGAAGGGTACCCTAACCTACAGTGTAGAGGTTTCTTACTGGCACCCTCCTGTAGTGCTCACTATGCATGACATCTTCCTCTTCTTTTTTCTTCTTGCATACATCATCCGGACAGAGACATAGGTCACGATTTTTCATCAATTAAGAGCCAAATTACACAATCTTTTGTGCATCTACAAGATGGTTACAATGCTTTTCATCCACAAACAAGAAGGTTATAGGCCGGTAGCTCTGAAACCTCTACACTTTAGGTTATGTCTGGTAACCTGCGTGCTCTTGCAGGTTACGTAGTCTCTAGAGACGACGTCAGATTGAGACTACCAACCCATGAGTCTTTCTTTCCCTGCAGGTTGTAAGCTAGGCCCACGAAGAAGTCCCTCGAGTCATTTGGATAACCTCCACCTGTGCCTTGTGTACCTACTACGGCATCTGTCCAGGTACTGAGTAGAATGTTCCTTGACCTATTTGTCCGTCTTTTCCTCTGTACAAAATTGAGTGTAGAGATCAGAGACAGCGCGTATTCAGAAACGGCTATTGATCATAATTTCAGATTAAAAAGTAACCCACTCTCAACAGTATATAATTTCTTTCCTTGACATAATTTGTCTTCTGGATACGATACTTGTGCAATTTGTGTATGTATTTTTATAATCTTTGTGTTGTTGAGTTTTCACAATAGAATCCTTATTATTACTTTTAAACTAACATCTCCCGTAACGGCTGCAGCAGCGAAGAAGAAGGCGACATCGAGGCCCGACAGCAGCAGAGGGGCGATCGGGTGACGTCCGGCGCGGCCTGTGTGCCCACAAGCCACGTGTAGGCGTCATGCACCGGTTGCTTGTTGCTCACCGGTGAAAAGGTTACCGGCAAAGGACGGCGTCGAGAGCCACACGGCACGCACACCTTGTTGGCTGCGCTAACCCACTGGAATCCGGTCACGCCCTTGGGGGCGGGTGGGGGAGCGAGGGCAAAGGAAAAAGAACAAAGGGAAAAAAAAAAAACCTTAGTTCAACGCTAGTTTTTCATTGTTGCCCCATTGTTGCTTGTATGATTAGCCTTCTGAGAATAACAAAAACAAAACCCAAACAAATTATCATCATTTTCACCTTCATCTTCACCTGCTTGAGTGAGGAGGCCTCTTAGTGGATACATTTAACCTGGGTAATGCTAAATTTGGACGCAGTTTCCCTGATTTGGTCTTTGGTGGGATGTTTTTGTAATTTTTAGAATCAACAAAAAAAATTGTTTTGGGGTTAGTTTACCAAAGCTTCAGCGTGGAGTGGTTCTTCACCCTCCTGGGCCCTGATTTGCTGGGTCGACTAGATGTCTTATAATATTTGCAACCTAGATGCAACCAAATTTTCTTGGCATTTTTAGTTTTTTACTAGGCATGACTATGGATAGTGATTTACCCATCCTGATTTACTCTAATGGCAGGAATTTTTTATAATGTTTGTAAGCAACTAAAGTGTTTTCGGGAGTTTGTAGTTTTTTTTACCGTGGTACAAGTGTAGATAGTTGGTCATGATCTAGTCTAATAACGAAATAGTGCAAGTGAGGAGGGTACTGGTTCGCCCATCTGGGGCCTAAATATGGGTCAATGGCAAGATATGTATAATGTTTAAAAGCAACCAAATTTTTTTGGGGATGACCCGGGTATGTCAGGGGATTACATTTTACCCTGGTATGAGTGTGAGTGGTGGTTTACCCAGCTGGGGTTTTAAAGGACTAGAGGAATATCAAGCGTGATACAGCCACCACCAGGGACTACTGTTAACACTGGCAGGGTCAGCAAATCTCTTTTGCGGGCCAAATCAAGCCAGAAGGTTGCAGTTTCTAGTTATAATAAGCCTTTAAAAAAGCTTTTGTATCTCTCTATCTACCCTGAAGATGATGTGACTAAGAGAGAGAGTGAAGTCCTCTGGGTTTGATAAGAAAGGAAGATGACAAAGTAAAAGTGAATCCTGGCTTACCAGCCAATGTCTGTCTATCTTTAGGGCGAGTAGAAAAAGTTCAGGTATGCAGCAGACCCAAAAAGATGGCCAAAAAGATCACCTTAAAAAGCTGGGTAAGAATGGTTGTTCTTTTGAGAAGAAAGAGAAGAAGCACAATACCGTTGTTAGTGGCAGGGCTGCTGGGTAAAGACTGGTCGGTTGGTCAGTTCCAGGTTCTGCTTTTGGGCCTAGAAGAGGAAGAAGAAGAAGAAGCAGAAATGTGAGGTCAGGTTGAGAAACTTTTTGACTAGCCACCTGAAGTTGTTGGTGTGACTGAAGTTGGTATGACCAAGATGGGACTAGGATCTAGCCTAATTGTGAACACTTTCTGAACAACATAAAGCTACTTTGCTTCTTTTTTTTCCTCAAGAAAGTTCCCCCCTCCCAAACTCCCCCAAAAACTCTTTGTTTGGATGACCACAAACAAGCTAGGCTAGGTAGCTAGGTCATTTAAGTTACCCTCTTGGCAAAATACTATAGACAAAAAGCTCGTGCATTCATTATCTACCACGTCCTCCAAAGGAGCAAAAACAAAAGAGTTCAGTGGGACCCCAATTAAAAACAAAACAAACTGTTGTTCACTTGAAGAAAGCCCAGCACCAGGGGAGAGGGGTGGGGAAAGAAAAAAACACTAGGGTGTGAAGGAATCACCATAGTGTTAGGTTATAATATAATAAACCTAATATGTTAAATATCAGGTTTAATAATAACTTTTTAGTGGTGTATCTTTGTGGGAAGTTCCCATAAAAGAGAGCTGTCTATATGCTCAGAGGTTCTTGTACTCCCGGGCTCTTTTGAAGTTTGGAAACGCCCTGGGGCCCACGCCCTAAGATGGCCCTCCCTAATGAGAACCCACCACCAGTACAGGAAACCTCCCTTACAACTTTATTTCTTTTTCTCTCTCTTTCTCTCTCTTTTTTTTCCTTGGGGGGGGCGGTGGGGGAGCGTTGCCCCTTGAGCACTGGCCTTCTTATAAGGGACTCAGTTCACAATGACCCGCCCCTTCATCATCTGCCTTGTTGCCTGCTTGCCTGCCTCTCTGCCAAGCTCTGACTCCGCTGCTTCCTGCAAGCAGAACTCACCGCTCCCTGCATCGCCTTGCACACAAGAAAAACACTCGTGGCATCGATTGGACTGCGACAGTCGGTGCTTTATTCCCTGGAACATCGCCGTCCTCTTCCCCATCACATCTGGTGAGCCTCTGAACTCATGATATAATTCTCTCTCGGCCAAGAAGAGGAACGGGTGGGGGGGGGGGGGGGGGGGGGGGGGGAAGGAGAGGAGAGGCCAGGGTCTTGGCGCCGGGCGCGAGAGGGGAAGGAGTCGGACGGAGTCTTTCTTTTGTTTTTCTGCTTTCATTTTCAGTTGTCGCCTTTGTTTGGTCGATCTCCTTGCACAACTTGTGTTCAGCAAGTTTCGTACGCACTCATGTGTTTTCACTGTAGACCTAATGATACGCTCGATGCTGCCTGATCTGCGCGCGGCTGCCGTTAATTAAGTGCACAGTTTGTTGTCAGGACATCAGGGCGGTGTGATCGCTTTCTTTTGTGAACTTCTTCTCCTGCGACCTTCATCATGTATGCCTTCCTTATTCGCGGCTTGCTTGCTTGCTTGAAGCTGTAGCTCCTTATAACCGTTAGTGTAGTTCTGTATTCCTGAGTACCAACTTTTGTTTTTGTTGTTCTCGAGCGTGTAGAAGAATTGAAAAACTTGAAAGGTACCAGCGACTGTGTGTGTGTTTTTGCGATTGCTGATCAGAGTCCAGATATAGTGTGGAGAAATCTTGGAATTAGAAGAAGTTCGAGAACCTTTGACACAAACACTTCTGAAGTGCCTGAAGAAGATTGTCAATGTATGATATAGTCCAGAGCTGCTGCCTGATCTATTTGATCGAGTCCTGATGCATGCATATCGAGGATGCAGCAGGCGTTGATCATATGGTGGTGGTTGTTTCAGTTTTTCTCTCTAAAAAGACTGTCCCTGCGACAGCTTTTCTTAGCGCTTATTCGCTCTTGGTAGAATATGATCCCTTTTTAAAGCTCTTTTAGTTCGCGTTCGTCATGCGCTGAATGTCCGTGACCCTGTGTCTTCGATCTAGTCCAGTGCTGTTGAGATCAAACACTTACGCACATGATCCCTGTGAAGTTCGTTCTGTTGAAAACCAAAATGCAAGAGAAGTCTGAGCTTTCGTCGCCGCGTGCAGTCTGGTTACCGAGATTCTGATTTCAAAACACTTCGTGCACTGAGGTCTACCTGGTGCAGAAAAGAAAGGTACTTTGTGGTCACACCCAGCCACCATATTCAGAGTTGTGCCATATCCTCAGAGTCGAGGTTGTAGACCAAAGTATTTCATCAGGTAGCGAAATGTGAGAGGAGCATATGTACGATTAAAGCATACTGTGCACATCGTGAGTTGCCAGACTCTTGCTATAGTCACTGGTGCAATCGTGTAAGTAGCACCCAATGCAAGTGTAACCAATGCATAAATTTCATGTTTGAATGTGGAAATTTGTAATAATGTTGCAAGTCATTCAATTTTCATTCAGTTTATGAGAGATCGGACTATCTGGAGTTTGAGAAATTCTTGTTTATAAGAAGGCCTGGCTGAATCATATACACTATAGACTAGAGTTTGATTCTCATTTTGTTGCTGATCAACCCTACTTGGGTGTCTTCTTCTGTATGGCACAAAAGGCACTGGACAGTGCCATAGTTGCTTGTCTCGCGCAACAACAGCTGTGGTACATATCATAAGAGTTTGACAACAACGAGTCACAGGGCACTTCTGTGTGCATGAAAAACGTGCTAGAAGTTCTAGCGATCTGTCCCAGGTGCACAAAGGGGGGAAACATCTTTGATGAGCATGACCTGACTGCAGACGCTGCTGCTGTTGTGGGTGTGGTTGCGCTGTTGCAGACAGATTGAGTAGTAGTCGGGTGCACGATGACACACAGCTCCTCGCCGACGCGCGTGCCTGTTGGCTTCCGGTTTCATCCGACTGATGAAGAGCTAGTCGGCTATTACTTGCCGAAGAAGGTGGCAGCCAAGCATATCGACCTTGACCTCATCCGCGAGCTTGATCTGTACAAGCTCGAGCCATGGGATCTACAAGGTACGAAACCTGCAAGCTCCCTAGAAGCGCCTGATTCTTGTGACTAAATCAGAAACTTTTCGATTGTAATGTTGCACTTCTGATCAATTTCTTGATCACATGGTGCATGATGTCTTGAATCACACAAAATGAAATTTGTAGTCTGAAATTGGGTTGAATCTTTCTTGTGGGAATGTGCGTGCAGAACAGTGCAGAGTTGATATGGACGCAAGCGGCGAGAAGCAGACGGATTACTACTTCTTCAGTCGGAAAGACAAGAAGTACCCGACTGGAAACCGAGCTAACCGAGCCACGACTGCTGGCTTTTGGAAGGCAACAGGACGGGACAAGCCCATTTGCACTAGTAAGCTGCTGGTCGGCCAGCAGCAGCTCATTGGTATGCGCAAGACACTGGTGTTTTACGAAGGACGCGCACCCCATGGCAACAAAACGGATTGGATCATGCATGAGTTTCGCCTCGACGACGGTCCTGGCATGCCTGCCAATGTATGTGAACATTAACCGCTGCATGATGATCTTCATCATACCTGCTGCATGCTGCATGTCTTGTAATTTCTCCAGATGCATACATGGTTCGATGTGTTGCAATTATTTCTCTAGCAGCTTTGTAGCTAATTCATGGCAACTGATCATGAGATTTTCTGGAACTTCTAAAAACGTTACAGCAGGTTGTGGATTGCTATCATCTGCTGCAGCACGTCGTGATTGGAAAGTCTGGATCTATATATCTTGCATGCTCTTGTGCAGGACGATGGTGGCTGGGTTGTGTGTCGGGTATTCAAGAAGACGAAGAACTTCAAGATGAAGACCAGTTGCTCGGACGAGAGAGCGGTTTCCTTTGAGGGACAATTCGGGCTGATGCCGGAGAATATCATGAGCTCTCCTGAGATACTCTCTGGATCTGCAAGTTATAATCCAGGAAGCTTGCTAGACTTCCCAGCTGCTGCTGCTTGTAAGCAAGAGATTAACCTGGATTCCTATAATAACGTCGTCGTCCCCAGCGCCTATCACTCGGATCCTTTCAATGCTCAGCTCGCACAGCTTGCTATGAAGAAATTGGATTGCTGCAACCACGCGGCCATGCAGCAGCCTGCACATGAGCTTTCATCCGGTAGTTTCCATGAGGGCCAGCTTGTGGGACGTGACATCAGCTGCAGAACTAGGGATACTACAGGCAGCTTCTTCACAGAGCAATACGCCGCAACAACATTGGAAAATGATCATCATGTCGACTCTCCTGCAAGCAGTTGCTTTTTCCCGGAGGCAGCTCACTGCAACCCGGAAGAAGGATTCCTAGCTGCATACGATGACTCATGGGCGACAACGTTATATGAGAGCAAAGCTGGTTATAAAGACTTGCTCAGGTTGCCAACGTCCACCGCAGCTGTACGAGCTGCAGCAGCAGGAGCTGCTGATCAATCACTTGGCGATGTTCACATTCTCTTCCAACTAAGGAGACAACAACACTCTGACCTCGTCTTCCCCTCTAGCTGTGTCGAGCAGCTTGATACTTGGAACTTCAATCAGATGTACAATCAGAAGCTGCTGTGACACAGCCCATCAGCAGCAGCAGCAGCAGCAGCTAAGTGCCTGATTTGATTTTTATGACCTTGATACTGAATTTCGATCACAACCTTGGACAAGGGTTGCACCATGTCTACTGATCACAGGCTACAGCTATGCATACACACATAATGCAAGCAGTGCCATACCACAAGTAGGAAATGGAACCAGATAGTTATACCCGATCACAGACTGCAATTGCAGCTAGCTAGCTAGCTAGCAGCTGGGGTTGCCAACTAGCTGGCGAAGACTTGAGTATATATCATCAGACGTTCAAAACAGTGATGTAAGAAAACTAACTGGCCCCACAACAAGAGGAGATATTTAAACTGCAACCCAATTGAGCAAAGGCCCAGCAGCAGCAGCAGATCAGTCCAACAAGAACCCATGTATACATGAAGCAAGAGCAACAGCAGCTACAAGTCTTCTCCAGCAGTGTTCAATCAGGTGTTGCACTGATCAGTGCACAGACAGTTGCAAACTAGCTGATGTCCATGCTGCTGTCATAAACTGTAGGACCTGTGAATCCGGATGGATCCTCCCTCCTTAGGATCTGTTAGTCCTGATGGTGCTTTCTTAGGACCTGTTAGCTAGGATGGATCTAGCTTAATGCCGGGACCTGTTAGTCTGGATGGATCCTTTCTACGATCTGTCAGTTAGGATGATGCATCCTTAGCCAGGTGACCAGGTGTCAATCAGGATCATGAATCCTTCTTCTTAGCCACTAGCTAGCTAATGCAGCAGCTGCACCTGCTGCTGCAGCATCATGGCTGTTTGTTTTCCTCCTTCCTTCCTTCCTTCCTTCCTTCCTTCTTTCTTTGTAAGATAAAATGGACACATTGTTGATATTGTACACACCCACCCACACACACAATTCATGTTCCTCTTGGTGAGGAATTTTCATTACTTCATACATGTCTCTTCGTCATTTTCAGCAGGCTTATAATTAGTCCTCTTTATTCGGTTTTTAGATGCATGTGGCAAGGTCACCCAGTCTTTTTGTTTTCTTTTTTGGTGGTGAATTTTCGCCAGTTTTTCATAAATATTTTGGGAAAGGAATATCCTGTCACAAATTCCCTTCTTTTCTGAGAAAAAAATCATTGAATTTAAACGAAATTCCTACTTTAAAATTTGCTAAATATCACCACAATTGCCTACAATAATATTATGACTGGTGCTTAAAGATTTTCTACTTTCTGAATCTTTTGAATCCATATCAAAAAAATTGGCTAAATATACTTATGAATGATTGCCACTTGAGCATCCCAAAATTGAAAA
>Ga0209208_10008012_pt1 | contig 14172 bp, 11 predicted proteins | sample S1TSphfallax_3_FD_187694 | JGI IMG/M metagenome (GOLD analysis project Ga0209208, IMG submission 187694) | Host-associated microbial communities from peat moss isolated from Minnesota, USA - S1T2_Fd - Sphagnum fallax MG (SPAdes) (version 2) | ecosystem: Host-associated > Plants > Peat moss >...
ATTTTAAAATAATCGTATATATTTTTATTTATTTATTTATTTATTTATTTATTTAAGCTACCTACATTACCTAATAATTAATTTACAAAATAAAATAAAATAATTTACCTACCTACCTATGTTATTTAGCCTAGGTGCCTTTAAACTAAATAGCCAAGGCTAGGTGGCCAACTTTAGACCTATTTGGTTAGGCGGCCCAAGTTAATTATCTAAGCCATGTAAAGCTAAAGTAGCCTAGGTAGCCAATGTTCTATGTGTGAGGACTTAAACTATTCACTTCCATTTTGGGGAGTCAAATCCTTACCATTGGATTATGTTATCCATTTCAAAAGTTGATAACTTTTGTCATCATATTGTAATAAACTTGGTTAATTTTTTTGTTTTAATGTACATATTGTAACATTCATCAATGAACTTCAATGCTTTTGTATTACTTATCTAAGGAGGAGGTTATACCATGTACCAAGTATCTATTTAGATAACATGTAGGTACCTATACCTAGTAAGTTATTATATGTTATTAACTCAATTAATAAATAAATAATAAAAATAAATAATATCAAGGATTCATAATTGATTATTTCCTATTAATTACTAAATATTAAATATTAATTAGTGTTTATTTATTAATTATTTACCATGAATTAATAATTATCAATTAATATTAACTAATTAACTATTTTAAAATAATTTCGCTTATCAATAATTACTAAAAATGATATATTGACTACAATTAATTATTATCAATTATTAGCCCAAAAATTAGATTAATTTGATAATTTGATAATAATAATTAATCAATTAACAACTTGATGGATAAAATAGTTATTAGTTATTAATTAACATTCATTTTGTGACTAATTAAATTATACAAAATATTAATCATAAATTATTGATTATTAAATATCAGCTAATTAATGTACTAAATTTAAGTACCTACGTGTGCTTAAAGGTAGTATGTAGGTAGTTTATTAAATTTTATAAGTACCAAATAACTGCAATATGCCTAACTTAGGGCCTATGAGCTATGAATTTAAGTTTGGTATGTACCCTTAGCAAAAAAAACTTGTAGGTTAAGTAGCCAAATTAGTATGGTTGATTGGACTAACTGTCAAATCAGAATGGCCAATTTGACCAATTGTAAATCACAATGGCCATTGAGTATGGTCAATTTGATTAAACCTTGGTCATCTTGATGGACCTCTAACCTCTTTGACTAGATGTCGGGTTTGTCGCATGGTCAAAAAGGTCACTTTAATCAAATGTCTCAGTCAAAAGTAACTCATGTTTTTCATGCTCCAAGCCTTTAGTTGAAACAACCATCCTTCTTGGTCAATGTGAACATTGTAGCCAAGTTGGACCTTTTGAAAAGTCACATTTTTTTGTAATGATGTTTCATGCAAAGACCCTCTTATTTGCTTCATGTTTTCCCGACCTTCCTATTAAAGGTGTTTTTTATTCCTTCAAATAAAATAGAAATTATTTTTTACTTATCCAATTCTAGTTTTTTTAAAAACGTCAACATGTATGATTTTATTCAAGTTTGAAATCATCAAAATAGAAACACAAAAGTGAATACGTTTATTCATAAAGATAAAAACAAATCCACAATAAATTTCCCAAAATCATATTAGAAAACAAAAGCTTCAAAATTACAAGTTAAAGTTTTGAATTGTTCATCATCTTAAAATCCTCTTATTTATACCCAATAGAGTTTTTTTTAAAAGTTAAACAAACATTAGTTGGCCATGGTATAATAATCAAGTAATTCAAAATTGCATTACACCAATTACTAGCCACAAGTTAAACACAAACCCATTTTTGTCAACAATCAATTATGCTAATAGACCAATTACCATTTAACTTAATGGACCGGATCATTAAAAAACATGTTACCGGTTATCATAACATGTCGGTTACCTTTTATCCAATAATAATTTTAAAAATCCTCAAAATAGTATTGCCTCACCAATTACCATTTGGTAACAACCGGTTATTATATACATAAAATGAAAAATTGGGTCAACACCTCCCAAGTTTTCGGCATCAACCTTGCTTCTTTTAATTCAACCCTCATGTAGGTTTTCAAAAAGCTTTTAGGCCCAAGTTATCTTGAGTGTCTAAAGGCCCTTTTGGTGCATCGACAAGTTTTGCTCCACATTTTTAGTGGAGGGATACGCTTCATTTTTGCAAAGACCATTGCACCAACAACTTACTTGGGGAATTGGGTGCTAATGCTTGTCATTATTTCAAATTCTTGTTGGATTTGTGTCCGTTCCTATTGGAGGTTATTGGGACAAGCAATTCATGTTTGCTCCGTTTCCAAGATGCACTTGAGGTTGTTTTGGGAGATTCGTCCCTCGATTGCATCAACATGTTTGCCCTATTTGAATAGGTTCCATAAAGGGGAACAAATCAACTTCAGGAAATTATTTTAGAATGACTGCACAACCATTGATTTTCTAGCATCATCTCTGACATGTCTTCTAATTCACATAAGGTGCATTTGAGGTCTTGCGTACAACCCAAAGCAAGAGCTTGGTTGTATATTCACCTTGTCATACCATGCTATCATCTACACCCAAATGTTTTTTCCTTTGTGTTGTAGACTAGGTTAGGCCTCCCCCATCCTTTGGTTTTTAGTTTGACACATTGCATCTATGGCTATGATATCTTGTTATGTTTTTCTTTCTTACTAGCATTTATTTTTCTATCATGATTGTGAATTTTGCTACTTCCACCAAAGTTCTTCACGACATATATAAAATGGCCATCTTGATATTAGTTGTCAATCCTTCTCTAAAGGCTTCTATAAAATAGATGTCATGTGGTTATTATCAAATAACCGCATAGAATCATAAGAATCTATCATAGTAATCTTCTAAGGATTCATAATTCTTTTGTTTTGCATATTTCAAAGTTGTAGCCACTTGTCCTTTGCTATGAATTTCACTAAATCAACTAATGAAGGCTTGCCATACTTCATGCCATGTTGGTGCTAGATGTGTTGTTTCATACCTAGCAAACCAACGATAGCTCTCCCTTTCAAAGAATTGGGAAAATACTAGAGTTTGTGATCATCTGTATCTTCTCTATTAATTACACAAACCTTAGTGAATGTAGTCACAATAACAAGTACCGCAACAAATGCAACCAATGCTTGATGTTCCATGTTATTGAAAATGTAATTTAATTTTGTTTTGAATTGTAGGATTTACTTATATGATAACATTCATAATATATCATGGGAACTTTTGAATAAATTTGAAATGAATCAAATGAATAAAAAATATGAAAAAATATTAACAAAACATTATAACCAATTATCGCAACCCTAACCTAGGGCTTGCGACCAAAGCATGGGTTCACGACTAAGGCATGGGCTTGTAAAGATGCGAGCTGAGAATGAATTTCGGGAATCACATCTCATGCTCCCGAGAGTGTAGGAAGGTGTGAGGGAATGAAGCTCCCACTTCAAGAATTGGTGTCCCAATGGACTCCCGAATCTTCAAAGAGTGATTATAAAGGTCAAAAATCATTGGATTGAACAAACTATTATACCATTGAATGTTGAAACATAAATGTTTGAAATGGTCTTGCACGTCCCATTTGAGTGCTTAAAACACAAGTTATGGCTGAAAAAAGGGCCGAAAATCAAAGTGCCAATTTGACTCCCGACCATTAAAAGTTAGGAACCGCCCTGATTTACTTGCATGCAAGTAGCATGTCACATATCATTGAAAAGCTCTCAATGAGGGCTACAACATTGTTTTAAACCTCACTTCAACCGAAGGTTTGCACAAAAAGTTATGGGCCCCCAAAGTCACAAGAATCCCAATTTCAAGAATTTTGGGACTCCCAAGACAAAATGACATTTGGGTGTAGTCCCCATGGCTAGGCATAGAGAATACTATAAAGGGGAAGTTGGTGGCTTCCCCCAAGTCTAGGCCATTGTGAATCCATGTATGCCCATGGTTTGTCCATGCACCAAAAGTGCTCTAACCTCGCACTAGTTAACTTCTTTGGTTTGTGCAAGTTCGTGTGAATAATTGATTTACTTGTCACTCTTTCTAGTCCCCATCCCAAAGTTCCAACATGCCCTTCTACCCCGGAAGTGCTACAAGTTAAGGAGCATACCTTAATTTATTTATTTTTGTTTTCACTTTCAGACTCGCATTTGAATCTTTCAAGGAGTGTGGGAGTGCATCATCAATGCTTTTAAATAGTAAAATGACATGTTTAATAACTTTAATTTTTTTAAATGACATATTTTGACAAATTTTTAATGCAAGGCTTATCAAAGTACTATAAAGAAAATTATCATGATTTTTAAAGATTTTTTGAAAACTTTTTCAAGAATATTCCAAGAATATTTCCCCAAAAACAATCACAAAACCAATCAAAAAGTAAACGAATGTGGTTCATGTTATCCTGTTTGCGCACCCTAATCACTTATGGAATATGTACAATGAGATCATCATTATCATGATACTTTGATAATTAAATGTGTTAAACATTAACAAATACAACAACCATAATTAGGTTTACATTCATCATTGTTGCAACAACTATCGATTGTTGATTCAACTAATTTCTTATGTTTAACAAATAAAAACTCAAAAATGTTCCATATAATTTTATTTTCAATGATTGGTCATTACTTCCACCAATGTTTAAATTTCTTGTTGATTTCCCATCAACTTATCATTTAGGTATTCAAAGCCACCCTTCTTTTGTCACGTAGTCAATTGTTATAAACACATTGACAGTAGTTTTTAGTGTATTCAGTTGCAATGTGTTTATTTCTTCAATTGGGTCTCCATATTCAATATTTGGTGAACTTGTTTGTGTGGACTATTGAGTTTCATCATTTGTCGATCTGCTTACTTCCTCAACATTAGTTTGAAAAATTATAATTTCAACTTCCTTTTCCACAAGTTCAAGTACTTGACACATTATTAGTGAATTGAAGATTGCACTAAAACCTCTCCATCTATTCTATGTAATAGGTTGTTAAACTAAAATAACAACCTCCCTAGCGTCCTCTTGATTTTTTCTTCTTTAGTCTCTCAATATATTATTTTCCTCTCTTTCTCTATTTCTATTCGACATAGGCTCCAAATTTTTTTAATTGTTCCTTTTCTACAACCATTTCTATTGTCACTCCTAATATTTAATTTTCATAATTTTTTTTAATCATGATTGTAGACCAAAATCCTTCTGATCCAATTATTTTAGACATATATTCCTTACTCCCTCTTGTTTTCACAATGTATTCAAAACTCCTAAACCTAGGTGCCCTAGCATATCACTTAACATCCATTTTTCCATTAAAATGCATTAATATTGGGTCTAATAAATTCTCTTATGTTAAAGAATTGAATCAAATGATGTGTTGCAAACAATTTATTTATTTGAATTAATGTGATTATGCATAGAATTATTGGTAACCATCTTCTATATTTTGTTAATTTTGTAGCATCAATAATTAGTGATTTATGTTGTATACACCACACCTTTGTACCACCATGTAGTTTTTTAATGATCAATTCTTGAATGTTTTCAAGTAATGTTTGAAACTTTTCTTTAGAATTTCCCCACTCATCTAATTCTAGTGCATTCCTTGGCGTATACAAATAATTTTCATAATTCTAACCATAACTACAATTTATTCTTAATCTTTGTTTAGCTTATTCTATGGTTATAATCTTTTTCATCCATTCATCTTTTCTTTGAACAATAGTCATAATCTACCATTTTTCATAATGTATTTCATACACACTATTATAATAATCCAAAACTAACATTGATTTTGCCATATCTTGTCATAATAAATGAATAAATTTGGAAAAAAGAATATTTGTTTGCCCCCCAAAATAGTCATGTTATCCACTCCATTGTATTTTATTTCAATTATATAAACACCCATTAAGTCTATGTATCCACAAGGTAATACCATATAAAGAACATGTATTAAGCAAAATCCTAAATCATTTTCATTTATTTCCACTTTCTTTTTTTCAATTTCCATTAAATAAAATGTAATGTGGAAAGATCTCACATGGATTTAATTAACTTCTAATTGTTATGGTGTGAAAAGAATTGTTGAATGTTCTTCTTCTTGTTCACTTTCATGGTGATTACAATCCTTTTGTTCTTCATAATCCTTTTGTTCCTTCATACTGCATTTGAACAGAACATTTGGGTTTTGGGTGGGTTCTAGGTGGGTTTTACCACCATAAATTCCTCCATCAACTTACAATTCCTTTTAGGTGCCATCAAACTACACATTCAATGGATGAAACTCTTACTAGAACTCTAATACTAAGTGACACACCTCGAAACTCCTTGAAGAACCCAAATGTGCATCCCAAAATGAAATAAAGGAAAAGAAAAAGAAAAAGGAGTTGGGGCACATTCCTTAATTCACGGCACTTCAAGGGTAGGAAGGCTTGTTGGAGTTTCGAGACGGGACTAGGACAAACTCACAAGCAAAAGTTCAAAATGAAATCAACTTGCACAACTAAGGAAAGATGGCGGTTAGTGCAAGTTGAATGCAAGTGGTGCAATGAACTTAGTAAAGACAACCTCAAGCACAAGCTTTACATAGCCCACAACCTTTGGGAGGAAGCACCATTCCCCTCCTTTTAGTATACTCTATGACTTCCCATGGGGGCTACATCCAAATGGCATTTGTTTCTTCGAACTCCCAAGTGGGAGTCCCAAAATTAGGATTCTTGTTGTCCGAAAACTTTGGACGCCCATATCTTCCTTAAAACAAACATGTTTAAAGTATGCAAGGGCAACATAATATAGCCCTTAAGAATATTTTTCCAATAGTATTACACACCCTAATTGGAGATCATTTGACCCATGCTCTAAGGGGATTGGTGTTTGGGAGTCAATTTCCCAATTTGACTCCCAACCTTTCTTTTGATCATAATTCATGCATTTCAAGTCTAAATGAACATGCAAGAACATTTTTGGCATCTACACTTTAAGACCTTTCCAATGGTATCCTGGAAGCCCAATTTGGTGTTTGGTTTCCTTTTCAACCAATGATTTAAACATTTAGGATCCTTGCACAAGTGCAATTTCCAAAGTGGGAGTGCACTTGGGAATCATTGGGCTCCAATGCTCTTCTACACTTTCCCCCATTTACGAGAGTGTGTTTCACACCCAAACACACCCTCTTGACCTCATGGGCCCTTGCATTCTATATTTAGATGTGAACTTTATGGTAAGGTCGCAACATGCTGCAAAAACATGGATGCTTGAAATGCACATTGCTTTCAAGTTGAACTTCACATTCAGATATGCATTAAATGCATCAACTCCTTTCCACAAGATTATAATTCCTTAATAAGTGTTTGTAAGTACATGTGCACATTTGTTGATGTGAAAAATTCCTTGCCAAGGATGATCAATGCCAGTAGTAAAAAATATTTCTTAATCAATTGTTAAGGAGGCAAGTTGTAATTGAATAACACAACTAGCCATGTTGAATGGCATGAACTAAGGTCATCAAATGGGTTGACCCCATTAAGTGCCAACCCCAATCTCGCATTGCGGGTATCAATGGCAAACTTGGGCCATTTTTCATTTATGTGCCTCCAAGTAATGGAATTTGCAACATTATGAATCAGGCCATCTAAATTAGCACTAATTAAATGCCATGTCAAGAGTTCAACCACTAACTTACATTTATACATCTTTATTAATCTAGGAATCAAAGGGAAGTGCTTAAACATTTTTTGTGGAATTGTAGAAAAACCATCCATAAACCTATTAGTTTAGCATGTACAACACACATTAGCATTTTTGTGTTTGTCTTGAAAGAGAACATGTAACCATTGTGATAAGCATGTATGGAGTTTTAAGGATTTTATTATCTTGTGAACTTCATAGCTTGTGTTTGGTAGCTTGTTGTTTTTTGGCAATTATAATTTTATTTTTAAAAAATGAAAACAATTCATCCATGAACATATTGGCAGTCCTATGCACTATGCTCAAATTCAATAGCAGTAAACATGGCTGTCAACATGTTAGTTGAAGACCCTTCATACAACGGGGTTGCTACTTTTGTAAACAATGCCTCCATGATGACCTTTGAGTCTCCTTGGTTTTGTTCAACCTCCACATGGTTTGCCTCTGTTTTTGTTGGTTGGCCTTCAACTAGACCTATGTTTCATGACATACTTGTTGCAAGCTATCATCCATAGCAAATGCCTTTGTCATTGATCTTTGGAGTTGAACTTGTGCATCAAGTGTTGGTGGATCCACAACCTCAAGTTCTATATTGTTACTTCTTAAAAGCAGTGCTTCACCACCCATACATTCAGTTCCACCTCCTAGTTCATTAGCTACATTTGTTTCAATTGGTACCTTTTGACAAATTGACCAATTTACACCATGTGAATGTTTTATTTTATTCACATAATGTACTACATAAAGATCTTTTGAAACAATTGACAAATGTTGCTTGACATTGTTAACCACATAGCTTGTTGCTTTCACAAAACCCATCTTGTATTAATATAAAGTCAAGTCCATATGAACCTTGTTGTATATGTACCTTGAGGCTTGGCCATGTCTATGTGGCAAATTTTAACTTAACTACATATAAGTTTATGGCATCAAATCTTTATAACCATGTCACTAATTAAATCATCTGTATAACCTAACAAACTTCAAACATGGCAATAAAGTTCAATTATACATTCATGGTTTCCCAAAAAAACATATACCACCATTGGCCATTGAAAATATGGATCATGGCCAAATTATCGCAAATGTCGATTATGTCTCTTTGCACCATGGCAACAAGTACACGGGCATTCATAACTTGTTAAGCCCTATTTAGTTGCCTTGCACTTTTCAACTTCATACAAAAGTTGGGGATCATACATTACAAACATCTTTGTAGTAGCCTAAGCAATTGCAAAACCTACAAAATTTCAATAATCCACACCATTTCCATTTGTTATAATTGATCAATAAGCATGCAATAGGTCCTAACATCATTTGCATGCTACATATGTTAATCTTGGTTCTAGTAATTTGTGTAAATTGAATTGATCCATCTATAATCTATATATGTAACAACATTACAACATTATATATATGGTTACCAACAAGTGGATAAGTAATGACAATAATACCTGCAAAGTTATTTCATGCCTAATACAAGAAGCTAGGTCATATAAATAGGACATGGTTAATGACAACATCACATTAATCTTTGAACTTGACATGATTAAGTTTTAAAATGCAATTGAAGTGAAACCAGAGATTTGCATACTTCATGCCTCAAGCAATGTATCGATCAAAAATTTGTCATAGACATCATACTTTTGATACAAATACAACATAATACATAAGTGCTTACATAACCAATAATACTTAATGTATGAAAATGCCATCTTAACAAATGTACATTGCCAACATTTACAATTTTAGGGCTTATGTGGCACAAATGACATTTGTAATTTGAAAAATGGTTCAAGAAAAACTAAAGGTCGCCAAATTGCAAAAGGTAATAGGTTGTTGCAAATGTTGAAAGTTTTGAAGCACTTGTTGTAGGATTCTAGTTGCATTATTGAAGTAACAACATTATACTGCATGTGCATTATTAAGGTAATGTTCTACAATGGATCTTTGGGGTAGGTAGGTAGCAAAATTAGATTTGATTGTACATAGCAAAAAAATACATATTAATGAAAGCATATGGTCTAGGAGAAGGGGTGTCAAGTGTACCATGTGGAACACAAAGTTTGTGATCTAAGGTGTAGAAAGGTCATTGATGGAGGTTGCACAACTTGCTCAACATTCAAAAAATGACTATGAGGATGTAAGGCACCACACTATCGTTGAAAACAATAAGACACTCCACGACATCTTTGGCCCAACATGGTATGTGACCTCCATTTCATCTCCATAATCTTTTGATGAAAATAACAATAAATGAATTCCTTTGGTAAATTGTTTACTTTGCTTCAATTCGTTGCATAATTAGAAAACCTTTCATACTCCTTCAAGTTTCTGTGCTCCACAATTGCAATTTTTTGTTGTAGGGTTTGTTAAGGTTTTGTATTGGGCCTTGCAACATCATTAATTGGGAACATCCATATTAAATGGCAAAAATGCCATGTAGCTAACTCAAGATTGATTGATTTTAGTCACAACGTGTGGTAGAAGTGCCATATAATTAGCAAGATTTATTAAAGTTAGTCACAATATGTGGCAAAAATGCCATTTAGGTAGCAAGACTAACTAAATTTAGTGCAACACATGGCAAAAGTGCCATGTAAGCAACAAGATTAATGATTGAATTTAATCATAACACATGCCAAAAATTGCCATGTACATAGCAAGGTTGGCTGAATTTAGATGGAACACATGGCATAAGTGCCATGTACACAAGACAATTTAGTTTTCACTTATAATATTAAATGGAAAATGCCATGTAAGTAGCATTATTGATTGAAATCAGTCACAAAACATGTTAAATTTGTCTATAGTGTCTAATTAATATGATTGACCAATATTAGTCATGTACTACATGGCAATGTGCCATGTAAGCATATTGTCATTTATATGTGGATAAATTAAATGTTTCAAATATTTTAATATTTTTCTATTGGATTATATGTATGTTAGTTAAATTAAATTTGAACAACCTAATGCTTAAAAAATTTATGATAATTGGCCCATACCATCTAATTTGATTTAATAAATTGTAAATAAATTCAAATTTGTCTAAAAATAATATGACATTTGTTTTAATCGTTTATGCAATATTAATAGTTTAATTTGTATTTCTAATTTTCTCATTGATTGTATTTGGCATGATGAATGTATTTTTTGGGTTTGAATTTAAATTTTAAACCATTCATCCATCCCTTTTCATTCTCAGGACATTGTGAACATTCATTGTCAATGCCATGACTACAAATGTGTGCCTTTGGTAGATGTGGATTTAATTCCTCCCGAAATACTCCACACTTATTGTAACAATATATTTTCATTTCAAACATTCATACATTCACAATTCAACATTGATTCCAAACACACATATCTATAGTTCGTCAATACACCATATTCATGTTTATTTTTTATAACTAGAATTTGTACTTTAGAATACAATGTAGAAACAACTATAAATAGAATTACAGTTCCTTTTCATGATATCTTTAATGCCAAAAATGATTCACACAACAATTTGAATATGGAAATCAATGAAGAAGTTTATATTTCCTAGTTTGCTAAAAATTTCAACAAAATTAGAGCAAAATTCCATGTTCTACTGAAATGTTTTCAAATAGCAAATCCAAATTTTTAATATCCAACAACAAAATTTATAATTTTCTACAAGTACCTACATATTTCTTCTAATTCAAAAAATGTGTTTACGAATGTTTTTCACTTTCCCACAACTCCCACCTTTGGGCACTCCCCAAGTCACCATCAACATGAATCAACAAAATTAAACAAGAATTCAATATTCAAACCGCCAATGTCTAATGACCTATCCTTATATGTAATTATTGGTAATTTTAGAAATAATGTAATCTACCTACTCCTTTAACAACCTTACAACCTCACCCACTTGTAATCACAACTTCTACTCTTTCAATTGCAGTCACAAAGTTTCAAAAATGTTCTTGAGTTTTAAATTTGTTACATTTATGGCTATTTTTTTAACCTTATGCGTGTTAGTGAGGCATTGATGTTTCTTTTAACCTTGAATATTATTTCCTTATAGCTTATAATAAGGTTTCCTTTACATTACTATAAGGTCAAGCCATTTATAGAAATTGAATTTACTACAATGGTTTGACAATGGCTGCCAAAGTTCAAACAACTTGATGCACTAATTGATAAACAAGTATTTTTTAATTTTTTTTTGTCAACTAATATAGTTGGAAAAATGTCATTTTCAACTCAAATAGTTGGAATTTTAACATCTTTCAACTATATTACTTGACAAAGACAAGTTGAAAAACACATTTTTTTCTATTAATGAAGTTGTAATATTGTGGTGCTTCGATGTAGCCAGCGATTATAGAAGAAACCTATAACCATTGTCAGTATTGATTTAGATTCTAGTGAGGAGCATAAATCTTGCAATCAATCAAATTAATCTCTCAAAGTGGATGTAAATTTTGGTGAAGATGACATATAGATGAAAGGTCAAATACATCAATTAATAGTAAGGAACAACCCTACAAACAAAAACATATATTATTCAAATCAAAAGCTTTGTATAGTCCATGCCTTTTTAGTTTAGGGATCTACACAAGTTGTATTGGAACTATAGATTTTAACAACAAATAGTTTCCATTACAAACATTCTAGGGCTTAGGGTTTTAAAAACTACAAAATTCACCTTAAAGTTAACCTTAAATCCTCCATTGATGTGTTAAGTCTTTGTTTATAAATTGGTAATAGTTTTAGACTATCTAGATAGGGTTCAAATCATGCTTGTAAACTAAATGAAGCAACAAAGTATTAACATTATACTTGGATTAGGGTTTGAAATCCCAAATTCACCTTCAATCTAGGCCTATCTTCCACTAATGCAAGAGTATTTGTTTTTACTTGCATGATATGTACATTACAACTTAGATTTTTACTTTTGATTAATCCAAAAGAAAGGCTTACATGTGAGGTTTTTGTGATTGTCATGGGTGTAAATTAAGCCAAAGTTGCAACAATCCATAAAACATTGGAAGATGTGGAAAACCAACTTGTAACCAATGCAATCATAATTATCAAATACATCTATTATCCCCTCATACCGAGATGAGTCATGTACAAGTGATGAGGCAATGACAACTAAGGGACAACAAGGTTTTGAAATGGTTGTAGAGCTTAGTTGGATTGCAACATAGGCTTTTAAATCAACTACATCAATGCCTTTTGGCACATTTCTAAGTTTGAACCCTATAACTCCTTTTGGTTTACCTAAACATAGATATCTATAGAACTCCTTAAGAATGTTGATATAATTTACAATTGGGTTCATGGATTTATTTCAAGTGGCATTCATTTTATCCTTTTCTAGTTGGTTTGTATTTTTAATGTTATTTTGTTTCTTGGCAGCTCAACTAGTTTAGTACCCAACAATTCCTACACTAGTACCTCCATCAAACAAAATGCAAACTATTTTTAAACATTGTAGCCTTGGTGGCAATGGCTTTCATTTAGTTGGCCCTCACTTCTTGGTTGGCCTCCCTTACCTCTAGGTTGGCCCATTCCTCCTCAAATGATAGCTCCCACATGCTATCTACAAACACCAAATCAACATAATCCTCTTGGCATTGCAACAACTGAAACATTAGCTATAACCTCACCTACACCATTTCCACTAGAAGAAAATTGTGTATTTTCGACTAGTGTTTGTAACAAAATTTTAGTCGCAAGAGACATTTTGCAACTAAAATCCATGTAGTCGCCTAAGACAAGTCGCATGTGATAAATTAGTCGCAAATGACAAAAGGTATTGTATGAAAAAAAAATCAACAAATACATTTCATTCTTTGACTACATTGTATACGTATTGTCACATGTGACTAAGATGCAACTATTTTGGTAATAATTAAGGGCAAATGATGTGTTGTCACGTGTTTTAATATTTGATTATTTAAAATATTATTAATATTATTTTGAAATAATCTAGGACGTTCAATTCTAATACTTGGATGATCTTATATTATGACATGTGGCCCAATGTAAATATGCCATGTGCCATTAAGAAGAAAAATATTAATATATTAATATTAAGTTGGTAGGTACCTAGGTAGGTACACAAATATGTGCCTACAAACCTAGGTTACATATACCAACCTACCTATTTAGGTTAAAAAAATAAATAGGTAGGTTCTACTTTCCTAGGTTAAATACCTACTCATATAAGTAGGTACTTAAGTAGGTAGGTACATATGTCAACCTAGGTGGGTAGGTCAAACTAAGTACCTACCTAGCTAGGTAAATAAGTAGGTTGGAAAGGTATGCACTTTAAAAATGTGCATAATTTATTTTTATTTTTTGGGTTGACCTTTTTTATTAGTTCATCCCATGTGCACAAATTTCTTAATGTGAAATTGGATGACCACACCCCCTTGTTTATATAGTGTTCAAAATAGGAATGAAGAACAAACAATATGGGAT
>Ga0209208_10008015_pt1 | contig 14171 bp, 11 predicted proteins | sample S1TSphfallax_3_FD_187694 | JGI IMG/M metagenome (GOLD analysis project Ga0209208, IMG submission 187694) | Host-associated microbial communities from peat moss isolated from Minnesota, USA - S1T2_Fd - Sphagnum fallax MG (SPAdes) (version 2) | ecosystem: Host-associated > Plants > Peat moss >...
AAAAAAAAAAAAAGTGGGGACCAAAATTGGGGACCAAAATTGGTTTTCTCACCTGAGTTGGTTGTCACAGGAGTTTCACCCCTAGTTTTGGATTTCCTTTTTTTAACATGTGCCTTCTTCAATGCTCTTCATTTTTGTTGGCCTTGCCTACTACCAAAGGCAAGGATATTGTGTTTTAGATTCATTATAAGAGTATGTAATAGCTTAATGGATTTTGGCCCCTACTAGGTAATAAATAATAGGTCTATTTTTATACAAGGATTTTTGAAAGATGGTTTTTTTTTTGGCTTGTGTTGAAACTTGAGATTAGTTATAATAGAGTTATAATAATATCTTGAAGGATTTTGGTTTCTTCTATTAGAGGATTTTTGGGAGATTAAAATTTTGGCATAGTGAAAATATTTGAGTTTTTCCATAATTCTTTTTTTGCCTTAAGATACTTTTAAAATGTAAATAGCAAGGCCATAGTGTGACATACCCATGTTATACATGTTTTGGGCATGTTACATGCCCCCCCCCTTGTTACTCAAAACATGGGAGGTTATGGGGGTCCAAAACATGACAAGGTGAAAATAAAGGGGGCAAAGGGCAGACCAAGAGAAAATGTTTTTTGCAACTATGGGCATATATAATATTAGGGCATCCAATATGATATTTTTAATTATCTCCCAATGCCCACCCCCTAAAACATGAAACAATAATGGAAAAGACTATTTAAATGCCACCACCTCTTGGGCCAATAATTATGATCAACCAATCAAAAACAAATCATTTTCTTTTATTGACCCTTTTTGCAATTATTTATGTCCAAAAACTCCAAACCTCAATTTCACTACTCTGCTTTGGCATGGCTGCCTTAGCATGCTATACTCAAATTGAGGATGAAACAAGGATGAAACTGGGGACCAAAGACAGGGGTGCCATGGTCGAATCAACAAAGCCCGTTCGTTTTGAATAAAAATTGAAATCTTTGTATGAGTAAATAATAGAGGGGCAGCTTCCACACACACACATGTCGGTCAAATAATAAAATTGAAAATTCCATGTCAAAAATTGAATATTCCAAAATATTTTTAAAATTTTGTGTATTTTCCTTCACAATTTTGTGTAATTTTTTTAACGTGTGTGAATGAATCTCAACATTTTTGCAAATAATGTAATTTTAGTGCGGAAGCCGCCAAGGTACTAACTAACATTTTATGAAAAAACAAAGAAGAAAGATTTTTGCAAAGAATGTCTTCAAACCCAACATCCACTCCTGAAAATATCAAAATGGCACCCAAAAAACGAAAAAAAAAAAACAAGAATAAAATTAGGGTTAACCTACAATCGAATGAATGATGAGGAGTCTTTTAAAATGTTGTGCAAATGGTTGTGTTCCTTTGTCCCTCTTAGACAAGTGTTGGGTCCCAATATAACATTCAAAAGGAGTTAGTGCAACAAAGTGAAAAAATGAAATTCCTAAATCAACAAACAACCTTTTAGCCAAAAGTTCTATACAAACCACTTCTAAAGAAGATTGCACAATACCATGAATGTCATGCACAACACATTTGAGACCTTTGAAAGCAAAATGTTGCCAAAAGTTCTATAGAAACCACTTATAAAGAAGATTGCACAATACCATGAATGTCGTGCACAACACATTTGAGACCTTTGAAAGCAAAATTCAAGCTCGTGTCCCACACAAATCCAATGAAAAAGAAGTGAGGTTTTATGAGTTTAGGGTTTGTTGCCTTGTGTCACACCCCCCACCTTCCCCACTCCCCACAATTGCCCTCGCCATGCAAATGGTGAATCTCTCCACAATTGCCCCACCATGCAATCACCTTGACTTGCACATCTCCTTCTCTCTAAAGACCAAATCCAAGATTTCCATTTGTTTGTCCCACCTTTTTAGTAGTTAGGCCTTTCCACTTGGTGGGACACACAAGAAGAATATTAAAAAAAAACACAAATAGAAAGGAAGCAACAAGCAAGGTGTATACATGAGGTTTTGATACACAATTAGAAAGGAAGCAACAAGCGAGGTGTATCCATGAGGTTTTGATACGACAATAGACAACAAATACCCAATGTCCACTCCACCCTCATAACTTAGCTAAAGGAGGTGTACATACGTACATGCCCATGAGGGATGGGATGATGCGAGGACAATGCCCTATTACATCCTAGTCTTCTTCTTCCTCGTCCTCCTTGTGCACCACGTTGGAGGAGTTTGATTCTCACAATGTATGCACTAGACACACCCTTGGAGGAGCATTTCAGTTTACTACAATAATGAATTCCGAAAAAGGAGGATAACAAGGGAGGTCAATGAAAATAATAATAATAATAACAACAACAATGAACTCAAAAGAATATTTTTTAAAATAAAAATAATAATTTTATTTTTAAAAACAAGCAAAACAAGGAGTTGATCTGGGTGCGGTGGATATGCAACATACAACATGCATCACTTTTGTGTTCATTTGTTGTGACATGATACTCGTTTGAAACTAGTATATTACTTGTAAGGTAAAGCTCGAGGTCATCAAAAGTTATTGTGAACTACACATTTCTAGATCATATTAGGGTTTTTACACCTAAACCTTAAGAGTGAGAGGGGTTTTACACTTATAAATAGGCATAATTTCTATCCCACTTTTTTTTAAAATATGCATGATAGTAATCGGCCTCCTTCTTCTTATCTTGTAGTGATGATGGTGTATATAAGGTGCCCTCCAAATATTTAGGTTAAGAATTTTGTCCTCAAGAGTTAACGTATTACAACCATGGCAAACTCAACAAATTGTATTGGATTGTGTTGTTGCACACTATGTATTATCCCCATCCCTATATGTCTTATGTTCGTTTGTTTGCATGGTGCTCTCCTTTTATATATGTGAAGTTGTCATCTCTTGTTCTCCAACCACATACCTAATAGAATTATCAAGGAAAAAAGGTTTTAAAAGGTTGCGAGGAAGGGGGTTTTGGGGGTGGGTGGTGAAGAATAGCATCTAGCCTTATATTTTTGTTATTCAATTTATTTTTTAAATAACAAAGTTTCGGATTTGGTCCAACTCTTACCGATTTTTGGACCATAAACGTGGGGTTATTGTTAGGGCGGTGGAAGGGGGAAACTTGAATATTGATCAATGCTCGTGTATGATACTTGATTTTTGATGCTTCACATTATTTTTTTGCTATATTCCATTTCAAAGAAAAGTATGGAATATCATAATACCTTGGTAGCTTTGACACATGTTTGTTGAATAATTAATTAATTTTGGATTTTTCATTTCAACAAATAAAATATTCTTGAAAATTCAATAATTCCTTATAGAATTATTATTTTTATTTGAGAAAAAAAAACATTTTCCAAAAAATTTCAACATTTGTGAAAGTAATATAATTAATGTTGAACCTACCAAGGTATGTGGGCATATCGAAAAATCATAGAAGTAAGCCATTGAGTAGAAAGCTCTAGAAGAAGAAATCTATCACCAAAATCAATTTAAATTTATTTTTTGTAATTTAATTATTTCTTGTAAAACTTGATATTCTCTTCCTTCACCGCCCAAAGATTCACCAAACATTTAAGATTATTTAATATTTATTTTCAACCATGTCTATCCAATATTGAAGAACCACACTTTGAGGTATCATTAAAAAAAAGATGCACATATAATCTCTTCCTAAAAGATTGATTTCAATGCACAGTTATTTATTTATTTTCAATTTTTTGATATCAAAACATTTAACAAGTTTTTCCAATAATTAGTCAAATTTAGTGAAATTTACATTTAAAAAAAATAAAATTCCAAAAATTTCCCAATTTTTTGGTCAAAAATCAACAAAAATGTTTTGGCAAAACAAAGCACTAAGTAAAACCATATATATTTCTTGGAGAGCTTTTGGGGGAGGGAAAGAGGGTGTGGGCTAAGTAAAAGATATGATATCATTAAATTGAGAAAACATTTTTAAAAATTAATTTATTTTCTTTTCTTTTTCAACCATCCAATGAATCATATATAAAATATTATTCAAGAAATATGATATGAAATCAAAACTCAAACCATTTTGTGTAAGAAAAAACTCTCTTATAATTATATTAAACCAATAATGTTATATATATACACTAAACTAGTAAGCAATAAATCAAATTCACAAATTGTGCAAGGAAAAAAAAAACCTATTTATTTACTTAAATCATGCTAGTAACTCACTTATAAATAACTTTTAGAAATAATGATAATCCCATAAATACCCCACAAAGTGGTACAATAATTACCCAATATTAATCTCTCCCATCAATGAAATAATAAAATAGAATAATGAATTTATATTATTCTTATCATTCTTCATTTGTTGCAAGAAAAAATGAAAAGAAAACTCCAAATACTTCAAATTTTTGTGGAAATTTTCTTAACCGTTTGATCTAGATTTTGGTACGTTATCAAATGTACAATATGTGCGGCCGTGATTTTACATCACACGTGTCCAAAGTCTGGTTGGAAACTCCGTCCCAAACACTCATCCGTTCGTTGGTTCGTTCGTTGGTCTGTTTCGTCCGTCCGTCCGTCAGTTCGCCGGAACCAAACTTCCTCTTCTCTCTCTCTCTCTCTCCCCTCGCGCGCGCGCTCTCTCGTTGCTCTCGTTTTGCTTCTCTCCCTCTCGCGCCTCGCTCGCCCCCCTCATTTGCTCTACTCTTTGCTTCTCTCTTGCTTTCGTTGCTATGGTTTTGTTTCTGTCTCGAGTGCTCGCTTGTTGATTTCCATTTTTTTCTTTGTATTTTTTGGTCCCAGACTTTCTTCTTTCGTGTGTTTTGACGCAATTCTCGTAATCCTTCGAACTCAGCAGCAGCAGTAGCAGCTTTTGTCTTCGTGCGCGGTTTCTGTTGCCTTCACGTCCACGTCTCTTCTGTCTGGTTATCCATTGTTAGGGACGTCTTCATTAGTTTGTCTCAACTCGCGGTTTGTTGTACTTGTTTTCGTAAAAGAAAGAATTCAGACGGTTTTCGCCCTTGTTTCTTCTTGTTTGTGGTTGAATTCGCTCTGCAACAACTCGGCGGCAACAGCAGTGCCTCTCACTGTGGTGTGTGGTGTTCTAAGATAATTGCAACAACTACCGCTGCTCTTGTTCTGGATACAGAGAGCGAGAGAGAAAAAAAAAGCTCTTTACCACCGCCTCTCTTTTCTCCTCCCTTCTTTTGCTGGTACCAACAGCAAATCTCGTGTACTTGTTGCCGCATTGGAATTGTGTTCATCTCGAGACAAACTTTCTTCGCATTTCCTTCCCCTCTTTCTTTTTGCCCACTTTCCAAGCATGTCAATCCATTGGAAACCTGTCGTAGTAGCTTTCCAGAGCTTCGCCATCCCAGGTGCTACATAAAAACAAAGCCACCCATTCCTTCCTTCTGTTTTGTTTTGTTTTGTTTTGTTTCTTTCTTCTACGCGCAAACTCCCTCTCTCACCCTTGGCCTGCATACCCATCACCACTTGATTTTGGATTTCGTCGGCAGTTGAGCAAAACCACCCACCAGGAAAAAAAAAACCTCCACCAACCTCTCCTCTCCTCTCCTCTCCTCTCCTCTCCTCGTGGGTTGGTTTGGTGAGGATCATCATTCGTCATCGTCATCATGACGCTTAGTGCTCCCTTGGTTGTGGTCGGGTCAGCCAATGCAGACATGTTTGTAGAGGTGGACAGGCTGCCGAAGGAAGGGGAAACCATCGCTGCCAAGAGTGGTCAGACCTTTGCTGGCGGTAAAGGTGCCAATCAAGCTTCTTGTGCGGCCCGGCTCTCATACCCCACTTACTTCGTTGGGCAGGTAAACCTACTACTACCACCTATGTGATGCTCTTGCTCCAATGCATTTTATTTTTTTCTCCCCATGATCTTCTAATGGATGCTTTGAATCCACAAAATGGGTTTCTGCGTTTTGTTTTCTTGCTGTTTTGTGGGATTCCAAGAAATGGGTCGTGTGGTTTTCAGTTGATGGTTTCAAGCTCTCTGCTGATGACAATCCTGCTTTCCACTGCTCTTTTTGCCCTCCTCGTGATCTTCTGATGGACGCTTTGAAATCCACAAAATGGGTTTCCTGGTTTTTGTATCGGTTTTTGTATTCTTTCTGTCTTTTTTGCTGTTTTGCAGGATTCCTAGAAATATGTCATGTGCTTTTCAGTTGATGGTTTTGAGCTCTCTGATGATGACAATCCTGCTTTCCTTCTTAAAAGAAACTGTTGTTTTGATGTTTGGCATTAACAGGTTGGGAAGGATGGGCATGCTAGTCTGGTGCGGGATGCACTCACATCTGCTGGAGTGCGCTTGGACCATATGAACACTGTGAAAGGTCCGACTGGTCATGCATTGGTGATGCTGCAACCTGGAGGAAAAAGCTCAATTGTCTTAGTGCAAGGAGCAAATGTGTCTTGGCCTCGCTTAGCAGATGGCATCAATCGGTTGACAACCACTGTGCAACAATTAATTCGCCGAGCAGGTGCCGTGCTTTTGCAGCGGGAAGTTCCAGATAGTGTCAACATGGAAGCTGCTAAGGTGCAAAATCTTGGACTACAATTCTTGATTAGGAAAAATCTGAGTAGCTTCTTCTGTTGCTGCATGTTCCTTTTTCTCTCCTTCTGCTGTCAAGAGGCTCAACCACAATCAAAGGCAGTATGCTTTGATCAGAGGATGCATCATACTTGCAACTTCATGATACATTTCAGAAAATGAAAATAAGAGGCCGAAAAAAAAAGATCTGCAAGAGAGATGGCCCTATTTGCTTTTGTCCTGGATGGATTCTGAATTTAAAGTCTTGAAAAACATTGTTTTAGCACAACATGCAATTGACCAGCTACACATTAGACCTCATCTTCTCAGGGACTACTAGTTGAAAATGCATTAAAATACATAAACCCGTTTCATCTGCATCTCAGATCATGTCAGATGTCTTGAAATCGGTAGCATGAATCTGTGACCTGATCTAGCAGGATGTGTGCAGATTGCTCGGAGTGCAAACATACCCGTAATCTTGGATGCAGGGGGCACAGGAACCCCAATTCCTCAAGAGCTCCTCAAGTGTGTGACAGTCCTGAGTGTGAATGAGTTGGAGGTGGCTCGTCTAACAGGGATGCCAACAAACACTTGGGAGCAAGTCATCAAAGCTGCTGCCAAGATCCAACTGATGGTTTGGTTCTTCTCTTGCCAGCAGTTGCAAATTGTGTTTGGTAGGAGTTAAAATTGTAGCAACTCTTACACTGCCACTGCTGTCTTTGATGTGAGAAAATGGTTTTTGGATCAGATGTAAATTATGATAGACAATGGGCTTTGCTTTGTCACTTGTTACCCCAACCAAAGAACTTATGAGCTGCTTCTGAACCACTAAGAATGATGCATGTTGTTTGCCCAATGGCAGGGTGTTAAGAATGTCTTGGTGAAGCTGGGTGAAAGAGGTGCAATTCTAGTCCCGCAAGATGGGCCTCCCCTGATTCAGCGTGCCATTCAAGCTCCAGTGGTGGTTGACACAACAGGTGCTGGTGACACGTTTACAGCTGCATATGCTGTTGCTCTCGTTGAGCACCAATCACCCAGTGAATCCCTGAGATTTGCAGGTAGTATTTTTCCCCTCAGCATTTGGTAATTTACATCTTCAGATTGGATTGATGTGGGCACTGGAGTATGGCAATTAGGCTCAAGAGTATTGTCATCAATCTCTCAGGAGTGCTACTTGATGACATCTAAGATTCTTCAATATTTGTAATGTTGGTGGTACAATTGTTTGGATTGAAACTTGACCATACTTTGTGGGGAATGGATGTTGGCACAGCTGCTGCAGCATCCCTTTGTGTCAGAGCAAAAGGCGCAATTATAAGCATGCCTGAGAGACAGGCAGTTTTGAAGATTTTGGTCAACCATATTGGCATTGAACAGGAAATGCCACTTCCTGATGAGCACGTCTTACAGCTCCTGGAGGAGCACACTCTGTTTCCACATGAGAACACTCCAGGAACCTCTTCCCAAGTTGAGGAGAAGATGCAGCTGATGCAAATTCAGCCGGAATCAGTCACAGTATGAATCAAGTTTTTGTGTGTGTTTTACTCAGCAGAGGCCCAGTGTGCACAGTTTGTAGTGAGCTAGCTTAATGATGCATACAGAATAGGAGCTAAGTCAGATTTCACCCTCCAACAAAAGCGAGAAGTCCCCAATGACTGAGAAACCTCATGGACAGGCAGGTTTGGGCTGCCTACCTTGAAGCCAAACTTGAAATTGCATCTGGCATTGTTGTTGCTGTTACAATCAGATGTACAGATATGTGTTGGGGGTGTGTCTGGATATGATGACCCTGTAGTGTTTTTTACTATGAACACCTTGAGTAGAGTAGCAAGTTTTCTATGAACCGATAGTATACATGAATACTCAGCTTGCTCTATGTGCAATCTGGTTGTACTTTTAACACTTGTACACATCTTACCAGCTATACCAAGATGGTCATTGTACATGGGTTACTCTCAGTCACTCTAGTGATCATCATATTTTTTGGTCATGATACTTTCATGCTTCTGTCAGTTTTTTGGTTTTGCTGGAACTGGCAGAATGGTTATCCTTCAAAGTGTTGTTGTGGAGTGCTTTCACTGCAACATATCATGGATATATTTTCATGATTCTGTTGATTGTGTGGTGGTTTTGTTAATGGGGTGCCAACAAACCAATAGAGACTACATCAAGCTTCCTCTCTCCTAACAGTCAGGTAAGTTCTCAGACAAGTCTTGGAGTATTTTTGCATTTGCTTCTTGCACAATTTGTAGATTGCAAGGCATAGGAGGGGGAGGCTCCTTACTTTTACCAAGCATGCAAGGGATCTTATGCCTACTTACAGGTTTAAGATCCCTCCTCTTTCTATGAAGGATATTGATGGACATAAGGTGGGCTCCAAATATACCAGGAAAATCCTCTGAGTGCTTTCCAATTACAAAGGAGAATGTAGAGTTGGAAGTTCTTTATATTATTGGAGACGCTTAAATGTGCTTGGCTCAGTCATACTCTTGAATTCTTTTTTCTTCATAGAGCCTACATTACAAGTTGGTAGGAACAAAAACTTGCAATTGGTGGTTTTGTGATCTCTGTGTAAAGGCCTCGTAGATTCACCAAGTTCAACCTCTGGCATTGCTGGGTCTAGGGTCTGGAGTTAGGGACACACATTGGGTCCTTGAATCAATGTGTGTGTTCCAAGTCCCACACCTCTCTTGAGACATTCGGTTGGGAATTTGAGTGGGATCGCAATCCCGTTTTGGTCTCCTCCATTTGTTCACTCATCATTTTGCACTTTGTTTTCTTACACAGCACAATGTAGATTTTGTACAAGCTATGAAAACCACATTTTAATCTGCATGGAATTAATTGCATGGTAGTTTGATGAGATTCATTCCTGACTACATATGTAGATTGTGAAGTGTAGGAGGGGAGGGTTCATATAGGTACTCCTTCAATGTTGGAGGGATCTTACACCTACTCCTTCCAAGTGGGAGGGATCCTAAAGGAGTAGGTGTAAGATCCCTCCTCTCTTCTAGGAAGGATATTCATGGACGTAAGGCGCCTTCCAAAGACAATAGGAAATTTCTCCAAGTGCATTACAATTAGATTTATGATGAACTAGACAATCATGGACAACAACTTGTGCAATACACTAACACAATACCATGAATATTTTTTCCACTACATAAATGTAATTTATAATGCAATACTAGTGTTGGTTTGGTATTGATTTTTTGATGTACCAACCTAGTCTTGGTATATGGGTGATTAAAAAAAAATGATGCCAAAAATATTGAGTTCAATAACAATAACATGAATGGTAATGCCACTCAATAAAATGAATTGAATGGAGACTACAATTTTGTGGTGGAATGATGAAACTTGGATTTTTTTTGTAATTTCCCACCAAATGGCTTTGAAATAAAAAATTTACTTGTAAACTTTAAATAGAAAGGGTGGATATCTTCTTATTTAATTATTCATTATTTCTAATTAATCTACTGAAAAAAAAAATAAACTTCTATTGAATATTTAATTGATAGCTAGCGAGAAATATTCATAGGTTCAACAAGTCTTGTTTTAAGAATCTTTCAATTCTATTGCATTACATAAAACCTATGAGAAGACATATGCAATTAACTAATTTCTCAAGCTTCAACATATCTCAAAACCTCAAATGAACACAAATTCATCCCCCAAGAAACATAAAGTGTAAATGTACACTCCCTTTTCTAGATAAAAATTTCTAGGGAGCAACTTGGTGACAAGGGGTTTTCTTCAAACACGAGAGGTTGGTGGATTGGCAATCCTCTAGAAAGAGGACTTAGCCAAGTCAAAGAGCCAAGTATAATTCTTTTGGAAAAACCATGTATTCTAGAAACATCCTAAAAGCTATAGTTTATATTTGGATAATATAATTTTTTATCTCAAAATGTGGCAACTTTATGCCAATTTTTTTATAAAAAAACCTTTGAAGGATTCACAACCCCTTTTTGTCACCAAGTCGTGAAATTTTGCTAAGAAGAAAAAACATTTTGGTGACTTTAATAAAAAATATTATTTATGAAGATATGACATGAAAAATGGATGGATGAAATACACAAGGTTGTATTAATTATATATTGGTGTTATTGGTATAATTTTTTTTCCTAATTTCCTTAACACAATGGGATTTCCCCTTTTGACATAGTTATCCCTTTCATAAACACATCTACAATAGACATTTATTTTATGTTACTATCTTTCACCATTGAAAATTGGTTTAAATCAACGACAACCATATTTGAGCTCGTTGTTTTGATGTAAAGTCATATGCCCTTAAAAGAAATATCATGTGATATGAAAGTCATAATGAACAACAACATGATAATTTTTTCCATGTACAAAACCATGGTTTAGTTGTTCAACTAACTATCATTTTTTGAAAGCATTTCCAATTTTTGCTACAAGTTGGGTGGTGGGCCAACTTGAAATACATAATTTGAAGTTTGTCAATTTTGTCGTGTATGGTATTTTTGAATCCCAACAAACTTTTATTCAACATTTACATGAAAATTTTGATTCAATGAGTCAAATGCAAATGGTTGTCTTGTAAATTCCACTATTATAATACTCACCAAATACCCACCTTCTTAATAAGGGGAATTTGCGTAAAAAATGTTGACAAAGAGTTTTAATAATAAAAAATTTCATGCAATCAATGAAATAACTCAACATGCACCTACAAAGGCCTAATATTTTCCTTTTAGGGGAGTGTTGTTTGAGATTTTCGTGTCCTTGCCATATTATTAAAATGTTGCCACCATGTTCTCACTTGTTCCCAATGATGTTCCCCATGTATTCCTTAAGTTGTTGTTGATAACATCACATTTATCCTATATCTTTTACTCAATATTCTACCATTCATCACAAACTTACAAGCTTCATGGGTTTCTTCCAAATTTGTCGAAATATGTTATTTCATATTGCTTAAAATGGAATGTCATGCATTATTTAAACACAGGAGTCATGTGCATGACCTTCGTGTGTAAAAAACATAAATAAACATATAACATTTATATCTAAACAATATGAATAAGCATATGTCATTTGTGTCTAAACAATGTGCACAACATCGATGTTCAAACAATACAAATAGATGAATGAGATCTGTGTCTATTCCATACAATCCTATGAAAAATAGATTTCACATGATTATTATTGCCAAATCATGACCCATGAAGTTTGTGATGTTGTAATTTATATAAGTATTATGTGATGCATTACAGTCCCTTGTGTGTAGGGTCCAACATTAGTGCCAACATATTATGAGCCATCTTTTCATTAAAAGGCAACAAAGAAAGACATAAAAAGGTTACAAGACAATTTTTGCCTCATATGGTTATCTTACGGCATAAAGGATTTTAACTTTTAAATCAAAATTTTCACATTGCAAGAGGGGAATTATTGTTGCCCTATGACATACTACTCAAGTCCCAAAATTTTCAAATAGGTGGTTATGGTGGCATGTAAAACATTAAACAAAAACCAATAACCCCTCTATTGATTCCAAATGCATTAATGAACACCATGGTTCAAAATCTTAATGATCATTCAAGTTATTGCTCATCATGTGTATGCCCATTAGGAGGTTGAGCTTGCAAATGTAGCAATTGTCAACCATATTACAATTAGATGGTTATATAACATATTCTAGAGTCTCATAAAAATATATCATTAAAACAAATTTGATAAAGGCCTTCAATTTTCATTTTTGCAAAACTTTCAACACATGTTTTTTGCCTACATTGACCAAGTTACATCTTGGTTCAACTGATAGTTTTTTACAAAGATGATTGTGCCTTTTCCAAAGACATGTCCTTCATGCCAAGACAAACCTCTCATGAAAGGGATCCAATTTTAAATGTTTGGCCTCCTACCATGTCCAAACACTTATTTTTTAATTAAAGAAAATAAAAATGAAACTCAACCCAAGTTGAAGTTAAATTTTTGGACATGTTTTTTATTTATTTTGAATTTTTGAAAAGACTACATTAGGGGCGCTTCCTCAATGGTGAATAGGCGCCTTTTTGAATCATAGGGTGTAATACTTCAAAATCCAACAATCTAACATGGTCCAACAAGGATATCCTAATAACTTCAAAAGAAGAATTTTTAATTTGGTCATCATACAAAGGATCCTAAAATAATTCAAGTCACATTTGCTCAAATTGAGATTTGGAATGAGTTGATTATCAAAGGCATTGGGGGAAAGGAAGGGAAGAGACAAAAACCAACTTAAAAATTTAGACATTTAAAAACCACTTAGCAAGGTAACCTAAAATAAAGAGATTATCATCTAAAATAATACTTTAAATCATCATAAATAAGGGAACCCAATTTTAAAAATCACAACTTTAATAATATCGTATGGCTTTTAAAACCACCCTAAACGACTTATTATTATAGTCTCACATTCTCAAAAAAAATTGAACAATTATAAAGGACAATAGTAACCCTAAATGCCCTAAATGCCTCCCCAATAAAGGCCGTCTAACTAGACTTTGGTGCACATGTAGATGGCATTAAGTTTTTTAAGGTGACCATATACCATGTGGAAGTACATTCTTGGGGGGAGGGGGGGGGGTGGAAGCAAAGAATGTACAACCACGAGCATCATCCTTTAATAGTGGGCTACGTATCATTTAAAATATTGTAAATTGGGGGTTTGTTGGACCTCTTTGATCGGCTTTTAGAAGGTATGCATATTATTTATGACAAATTATTATATTATTTATTCGGATGATTTTGCATTGTGAAGAATCATGGCTTCTCAAGTGGGTCCTTTAAGCATTTTTAGTTATGTCCAAAGTAGGCCCGTACAAAATAGGAGTTCACAAAATAGGGGGAGTCCGAGCCTATAAGTTGAGATTTTGTCAAATGTTATCCTTTACCACCAAAATTGTGGCTCCTTAAAGGGGGGGCCCTCCCCCTTTGCTCAACCGACTTATTGCACATGCACCTTTGAATCTCACCAGAAGGCAATGTTGTTGATGACACTAAAGAAGGCAAAAAAAAAAAGTCCTCACAACAAGCCTCCCATTTCAGAAAACCACAATTAAAATATAACTCTATAACTTGTGAGATGCGAACACATCTTGGGACTTTTACGGGTCTAGGATCCATCCAAAAAAAATTAGGCTTTCAAAACTTTCCCTAATGCTTTTGGGTGGTTGATTTTGGGGAAGTGGCATTTAGTGGTTCATGACAAGAAAAAGTCTTTAGTTCCAAAATGGAGCAACCCACAATTTTCAAATACGAATGTAAACAACGCAAGAAGAAGAAGCTACTAGGGTATTGGGAAAAAAGAGATTGCAAGAAAAGGAAAATTGACACTAAACTACGAGAAAAGGCAAGCTAAACAAGAATCATGACATTAGTGACCATTTTGAGGATGAATTTTGTTACCTTAGAAGTTAGAATCAATGAATACCTACTTACTTTACTACCAATGATGTTTTGGTACACAAAAACTTGTTTGGCATTTGGGGTATGTATGATCTCACCCTCCAAAACTAGGCATAATTTGAAGGCTTTTTTCCCCCTCTTATTATTATTCACGAGGTGAATTACTTGGGTCATCAATGTGACTAGATATGTGCGATGAAAAAATTCATTAAATG
>Ga0209208_10008017_pt1 | contig 14170 bp, 15 predicted proteins | sample S1TSphfallax_3_FD_187694 | JGI IMG/M metagenome (GOLD analysis project Ga0209208, IMG submission 187694) | Host-associated microbial communities from peat moss isolated from Minnesota, USA - S1T2_Fd - Sphagnum fallax MG (SPAdes) (version 2) | ecosystem: Host-associated > Plants > Peat moss >...
TGTTAATGTTTGGTTCCAATAGTTTGCATATTGACACTAAGATCCAAAGGTGAAAACTATGTGAGAATGGTAGCAAAGAATTATGAGAGAAGTGATTAAGGATTTTTTTTTTGAAAATTCAAAAAAATTCCCCAACATGAGAGAAGTGATTGCAAAGGATCAATGAGAGTGGATAGAAAATGAAAACATGTAAAAGTTGGCAACAAACAGCAAAGTGAAAGAAGAAATAGGTGAAAAAAGGCTAATGCAATTGAAGAGCAATGAAATGAGAATTTGACTTGCAATTAGCCACATTAATGAATGGAAATAATGAAAATAAAGTGGCAATAACAAGTAAATAGAAAGAAAACATGCAACATTTGCATATAATAACTTGAAATCAATGACATGAAGAAAAACAAGCCGTGAGAGATGACATAGAGCTTGAACAAAGGTCTCATGAAAGAGACCACAAGACAACTTTGCTCAATAATAATTTTCTCTCACTTTCATCAAGATGAAACTCAATTGCATTTGCTATAATTAAGTAAGGCGTAAAAGGAAGTTGTTAATGTAAAAACAAATCCTTATTGTGTTCTATGTTCACATTCAATAGCACATTCAAAGAGAAAGGTGTGATGATGTGTTCCTAGTACTTGTAATAAACATAACAATATGAGTTTCAAGCAAAAAACTTAAGTTGATTTTCAATGCTAAGGTGAAGGTGGGCTTGAATATGAGGATTTTTTTTGTTAAAAAAAACATCAAGAATCCAAAGTTTGTTGAGGAGATTCTTTCACAAACTAACCTCCATTTGTAGGTTGTTATATACTTATTTAACTGGTCCAAGAATCAAATAATGCTAAGTGTGTTATGTTAGCTACTTAATTAAGTTGTGGTTTGTTTAATGTTAAGTTGGGTTAACCCAATTAATTTGGTTTAATGTTGATTAGTAAGGAACTAATTATGGTGCGAATAGATTCCAGTTATTTTATTTATGGCAGTCAAAACCTTTTTGGTGTGGATCACAAATCATTTTTGGTTGGATTTAAGATTTCAACATCTTGTTTTTTGTTTTTTGTTTTGGTTGTGTGTTTATGCATCTTACAATTTTATGAACATCTTGATTGGACTTGGATTCTTGCGTGTGTTGCAATTGAGTACATCTTTTCTAATCATTAAAAGTGATATTTAGTTTTGTGTTGTAACTAAATTCAATATTGTGAGCATTGGGTTTTGTAATTTGTGTTTTGCACTAGACTTTTTGTTCGAAGTGGCAAGCTATTGTTCTTCATTTTATTTTGTGTTCATAGCATTCCCAAGAGACATGAACCCCAACCAATGGGGCTTTTGTACCCAAAGTGTGGAACAAGATGTTTTGTTTTTGAAGAAAAGAAAAATTTGTAGGACATAATTAAGCAACAAGGAGGGCCATCCCATAGCAATAGCTCCATCTCCCTTTAATTTTTTTCTTTCTCACTTTCACCTTCTTTCCTTTTCACTCCTCTTTCTCTCTTTGTATTGTTATCATTAGAAACACAATAACTATAATAGCATGAGTTATAAAGCCAAGGGGGAAAATGTTTATGTTGCATGACAACAATAAGAGTTATGATAATAGAAGCGCCATTGATTGTAGCAACAACAATAGTAGCAACAACTACACAAAAGGAGGCAAAAGAAGCGTGACGACAGTGAAATGAGACACCATCACCATTGCCATCCATTGGTGAAGCTCTTTGAACCTCCCAAGTTTGGAGAAGGTTCAACGCATTTGGGAAGTTTGGTGGAGGTTCAAGATAAAGGCATTGATGGGTCTAATTCAAACCTTTTTTTTTGTTTTTTTTTGGGGTAATTTATTGAATTTACAAAGTAAGTTTCAAACAAATCTAAACTTGCCATATGATTAATTTTTTCAAACATTTTTCAAGTTTTCATTTTTGATTTTTTTCAAATTTTTTTCAAATTCAGGTTTAGGAAGGGACATGTTTAACTCCAATCCAAACTTGCCATATGTCCATTGTGAAAAAAAGATATTAAAAATAGTTATTCATCAACAAACATTTTTAGGTTTGCCTTGTTATTCGTGGATAGACAACTACCTCTAAGACCCTTTGGTTTCACAGCGGACACTTTGACAAGTTTGGATTGGTGTCAAATTTGTCCCCTCCCAAACCTTGAGTTCAAAAAAGTTGAAAAAAAGAATAAAATTAAATAAAATTAAATGTTATATTTTTATATATAAAAAAAGTGCAAGGTTTGGATTGGTCTCAAACCAGATTTTTAGGTTTAGTAAAATTAAAAAATAATTAATTAAAAAAAAAAGAGGTTCAAACCAACTTCTTTTAAAAAACATTCCTAATATTTTCTAATAAAGCCCTTAATTTAATAACAACCCTAGGGCATTATGCTGGGGTAGCTCCCCCCAATTTTATACGTTCCCACGTTCCCATGGGAAGTATTTCTTTTTCTACGAAATGGGAAAGAAGCCAAGGAAATAAAAAGAGAGAGTGAATTAAAAAAGAGAGTTGTTTACTTAAGAGGGAACGTTTGTGTAATCCTGTGTTCTCCTGAGGTTTGGGAACGCCCTCACGCTTACGGCCTTGAGTGCCCCTCCCTCAGGAGAAACACACTCGCGCTGGAAACTCCCCTACAAATTTTATGGTTTTTTTGGGGTGGATTTTTTTCCTTTTGTGTTTTGAAGGAGACTGGACGTGAGTGTACACCGTTTGTTGCAAAATTGAATCCGTTTGTTTGGCAAAAAAAACTTTTATGTGTTTGGAGGAGACATAAATTTAGTGTTGGATAATAATTTTCCACAATTTCGATATCATCATTATTATTATTGTGTTCTGAATCTTGAACAGTAGTTTTTTTTTTCCTTCTTGTTTTTTGGTTTTTGGTTTTGGACAATTCTGGTGAGTTTCGATAATATATTCTTGTGTTGAATAATCTTGAATGAGCGCCAATTTTAAAAAATTTGTTAGCAGACTTTTTGGATTTCGAGAGTGTAATATTATAGATTGAATGTGTGTTTCAAGAAGTCTAGCAATTTTTTGTTTTTCAGGACTAGATCGCATGTGCATTGCAGGATCAAGTTTATAAGAGTTTCCCGCCTGAGAATATTGTAATCTCTCGCAGTTTTGCATGATCAGTGATCGAGAGAGAGAGAGAGAGAGAGAGAGTTACCACCTTTGGTTGCAGCGAAATTTGCAGCAATTGGAAATATTATCTTATTTGCTAGTATTACTGCGTCATCCGGACTTCTTCTGTCCTTCTGTCTCTCATGCAGTCATGAGGCATGGCGATTCTCCATAAACATGTGTTTTGAGGATGCGATCTGATGGATTTTGCTCGACTGATGGACTCCTTGTCGTCTCAACCTGCTCATCAATGGAGACAGATCATCCTTCGACCGGATCTGAGTAAATCTGACGACTTGCGAATCATACATACAAGCTTCTGGTAAATACGCATCGCCTCGATCTTTTCAGTCGGAATTCCTTTTCTTGTGAAAATCGCTATCGTGTATTGCTCGCTGCAGCAGGCCAGAGTTGCATGAGTATTTTATTGTTTATACTCCTTCTGCAGGATACGTTTCTTTCTCATCAATTTTCCTCGTGCAAGTTTTAGCTGCTCATGGACAATTGGACTTGTTGAATCAGCCTGTGCCGTACTAGAATATTTGTCATTGATAAAAAAGTGACAAAGTATTTGCTCATAATGATCGCGAGATTTTTTGTTGTTAAGATTAATTTCAGTCTGTTTGCGAGGCGTCAATTAATTATCATGCTCTGGAATCTGCTGATCTGCTTGAAGAAACTTATGAGGCTCAAGCAGTTTCACCTTCAAGAATCGGAATGCAGTACTGCAACTCTCTGAACTGGAATATTTTGGCGTAAGACAATAATGGCACCGCTAGTTGAATCGGGGAGATCAAAAGGCTGGTCGCAGCAGGGGACGGTACGAGGAAGAGCTTCGATGGCTTATTTTGCGATTCTCATTCTTGTAGCGCTGTTGTGGAGTGCAGGTTCGTCGTCGATTCCCTTCTTCTAGCTATCACCTTATACTAAATCCCACTTCGGGAGCAAAGCTTTCATAAAGCAGATACAGTCATTGTGCACCTTCACATGAGGCTCGGTATGTGCAAGAATATTGTCTTCGATCGCGTTACTGATGGTCCCGGAAGTCGCGACGATTTTGTGACATCAGTTAGCAAGAGAATAGTTGCCCTAGTCAAAGTGTTTTCGCGACAATCGCTTAGAAACTGACTTGTCAGGGCACAGTACTTATGTAAAATGATGGCCGTAGAAGTCGATAAATCGCCGGAGCTCTGTAGACTCATTCCAAGCTCTGAAACGACTTTGGCTTCATCTTATCTGAAGTTCTACTTGTAAGTCTTGCATTTTGGTAGAAATCTAAGCTCCTTGAACAACAGAAAAAATCAGATCGAGATGCCGATGATCTAGTTCCGATTCTTCTGTAGGATCACACCGTATTGTTGGAAGAGGAACTTGCAAATGAGAAGATAGGAAACTGAAGTCTGCATCGAGCATGAAATGGTAATTGCTGTGTCGCGGATCGATAATCTAATGATTTCTTGACTGCAATCTGAGGTCCGATTACTAAGAGTTGCCCGGCCAATTGCTGAATATGTATGGATTCGATGGTTGTGCAAAAATATATAGGCACGGCGGAAGGCAGACCCAAGTTCAATACGCTGTTTGCAATTGGAGACTCGTATTTGGATACTGGGAACCGCAATCCAGTAGACGGTACACAGACGGAGATCGGGCCGGTGAACCAGGATTGGTTGCAGCCTTACGGGATCACGTTCCCGCGCAACCCTGCTGGACGATTCTCTGACGGCTTTCTCTTGACTGATTACCTTGGTAAAATAAGCTTGAATGCCGATCCATTCCCCTTGACATGAGTAGTTTCTGTGCAAATGATCATGCAATGGAAATGTAGTATTGCCGAAAACACAGTGTGGACGAAGGCGAATGCCCGTAATTGTGCAAAGGAATAAATGATGATCTAACCTTTCTTCTTGTGATGTTCAGCGACGTTCATGGGATTGAACCCGGTGCCGTATCGGCTTTACTCAACCGGTGCAGCAGCATTACCGGCGCTAAGAGACGGTGTGAATTTCGCGGTGGGAGGTGCGGGGGTGTTCGACAATCTGGGTTTTACCAAAACTGGGGATCAAATAACGCAGCTGAAAGAGCTCGTCACAGCAGGCGTATACGACCCCAGTTTCATCGCGGATTCGTCCCTCATTCTCTACGGTGTGTCTGGTAACGATTACGCTGCTTTCACGCGCAACAACGCAGGTGGCATTAGCGCTACGGTAATATTTCGCATTATGGATGATCACGATATGGATTCACAGACTCTCAATATTTGAGTTCTGGAGCAATTGTGTCGTCTCTCTCCCATTAGTGCTTCCACACTAGTCATCTCCGCAGAGTCTCTGAAAAATGGGTAGACTTCTAGGGTTTAGTCGCCTGTTCCCATCCCTAGTTCAACTCGTTGGAGTTCAGGGTTCAGGGTTTAGGATTTCGTTGATGCGAATATTGTCTTGCTGTCGTAGAGCTCATCACAGTTTTAACTTGTGGGTAGCGATCTGAGTAATACTGCATTGATCGTGATATTGTAGGGACTTCCAGTATTTATTCAGCAAGTGGTGGCGCAAATAATGGCGGATCTGAGGTCTTTGTACGCTTTGGGCTTCCGGAATTTTGCTGTCACCAAACTGCAGCCTGTGGGATGTTTGCCCACTTACACAATGGCGTTTGACTACACCATGTGTAACGACATTGTGAACACTCTGACACCCATGCACAATTCTCTCCTCGACACTGAGCTCAACCTCAACATGCAGCTTTATATGAGGGAAGCAAACCTCATTTACCTCGACATGGAAACAGTCTTCAATGACATTCTTATACGACAGCCAACTGGTGAGACCCAAGTTCATTTCCTTTCTCTAGATTCGCAGACAAGAATTGCAACCCACATTGCAGCCATGAAATCATAAGCACAGTAACATATATCATGATGCAATCAAACTAGCGATTTCTGCACTCGGTTTCATCATGACTTCGTGATGGTTTCCCTTGCAGGCTTTTCTACAGTTCTGAAGCCGTGTTGTACGCCGAATTTCTTCACGGGACTGTGCGGCGATGTGGATATTAGCAACAACAGACAACCCTTGTACAGCGTGTGTAGCAACCCATCTCAAGCTTTCTTCTGGGACAACAACCACCCAACAAGTGCAGGATGGCAGGTGGTCTTCGAGCGACTACTGAGCTCACCCATCTTCACTGGCGGTAAAAGCCTTCCAGAATTCCTCTTGACATTGTACTGATGATCAAACAAAGTTCCTAGCCACATGTATGAGCTCCACAGCTTTCTTCTCCAATTAACTTTCTCTCTCTAATTACACAAATCCTTAAACCCTACAAATCCTTCAGTACTACCTTCACACATTCAAGGCTTGAATAATTAGATCAGAGCCATTACTGTACTATACACATACATGTATATATATATATACTGTCCGCATTTGAAGTACACATATCTTGCTTACTATGCTTCATGCATCATAAGCAAGATATGTAATGAACTTCCTGGCAGTAGAATCAATCTTGTACATAGAAGTATAATTGTTGCCATGGTGAGAGAAGGTTCATTAGTTGAACACCAGTGCCAATCAAATCCAGTTTCTAAACCTCAAGTGGAGAGCAAATGATAAGTGCACACTGTATGTCATTAAGAGAGGTTACTTAGATGGGTGGTTGGTTTTTTTCTTCTTTTTTTTTCCTCCTGATTTCCCATTATTCTTTCATCCAGTTGCTTGCTTGATATACACAATTGCTTGTTTTTTGAGATTTTTTTCCTTCTCATAAAAACATGGTAGTAGCTAGATACAGTGGACATATTGAATCTGATTTAAACTCTGAAGTGATGAACAAGGGAATGAACACCAAACCCCTCAATAAGATGGAAATCTGAAGACACATGCTGCTGCAAAACAACACATGTGGAGTAGCAGTTCTTGAAATGAAACAAAAAATTGCAAAGCTTTGCTGTGAAGGTAGGCAGCCCAGAAAGCTGGTAACAGTAATGTCTCCTGAGTACAGATTCCAGATGCAGGAAACCTGCTTACATGATGAATGATTGGACTTACTGTTCCTTCTAGAAGTAAGTAATTGCTCAGGAAGTCAATCTACCCATGCAAGAGATCCAGCAAGGAGTAATTTATTTGGTAAAGGGCCTGGGCAAGGTGCCACAAACGTCACCTTCTTCCTGCATTTCAACAAAGAACTGTGTAAGCAAGCAAGCAAAGCCTCTTCTTAGCAGCAATTTAGATATGGTGCAAAGAAGCAACGTTGTTTTGAGCACAATCTTTTCAATTTTTTCAAAAGAACGCTGCTTCTTCACACTACAGAGATTCCGCATCACATGATTGATATGCATTTCAGGCTTTGCAAAACTGAGACAGTATCACACGTCAACTCAACAATTTGTATTATGAAAGAGGGAAGAGAGGAAAAAGCCCAGAGACCGAGGAATGTCGACATCTGTGATGTAGATGAAGCCAAGGACGTTACTGCACCCAACCACAAGTCCCTGCTCAGATAACTCATTGAGAGACAACTTTTGTTTTGAGTACATCATCCAAATGCCACCAATAACTTTTTTTTCTTCATATCTCAAAACAAAACTTGGCAGATGTCTTCCAATTCAACCCCATTGGCACACAATAGTCTTCAAGTCAGACCCGTTGGAGCACAATAATATACATGAACATAACAGACATGAACATATTATCATGTTACCTGGATAGCAAGTGTTCAGGATCTTTTGCACCAGAGACAGCCAGTACAAGATGTATGAGGTCACGATTGATGCTCACGGGCACGATACGAGTAGGATCTGCTGTTGGCTCTGCACCAATTGGGAGGGCAGATCGAGGTGCCTGTGGACCTCCCCCTATCCGAAACACTTGTAGGTCACTGAAATTAGAGACGGAAGCATGAGGGGAAAGGTCATTCATGAGACCATAGAAATATTCCTGCACCAACAAAAAGCTTTTGATCAAACAGAGCAGAATGGAGTACAATATGTGGTGGACTGGTTCTTGGAAAAGAGAAAAAGGGGTGGCTCCATTTGAAACACAATGGAGCAGCACCTTGATCCAGAAAATTCCAGTGTTTATTTCCTTCATTTCCTTATGCTCCAACCAACCCTCTTGAAACATTGTGTGTGTAGTCCATGAATTGTGGAATGCAGGTTCACAACCCAACCTGGGACACAAACAATCGCAGTTTTGTAAAGAAAGCCAATGAAAAAGCAGGGGGTCTTACCCTAGTTTTATGAATGCGGCTACGTTGTCGATATTTGGAATTACGGTTAACAACACCCCCAGATTTGTGAAGCTTTACAATGTCCACCCCAGGCCTGTCTTTGAGCACGTCCTGCAGCATACTATATAGTTTCTCCTGTACAAAAAAAGAGGTTTTGCACTGCACACTCAACATCTCAAATTGGACAGCAAAGGATAATGCTAATCAGGAAAATCCTTTCAACCAATTCCTTAAAACAACCAATTGTATCCTTCCAGAGACCCTGTGACTGCTTCAGGGACCACAGGCATTTCTGCAAATGGCAAATTCCACCATAATAACTTGCCTGGCCCACCTTTGAACTAAATCCAAGATTATCCATTATTCAGCTACCCATATCTTACTTTCTTGTGATGGTAGAGACATTGGAAAGCAAGTCTCCAGACTAAATGTCTGAATAGAAAATTCATCCTACAATCATGAGTTCCATTACTCCTATACTGTTACACTAGCTGTGCCTGATTGGTGTATAGGTAAATGCACCATACCTGTCCGAGCACCAAAACAACATCAGCTCGCAATGTCTCAATTGAATGTAATAGCAACTGGTGACCCAGGCAGCCCACAAACAAACTGGCCCATCTCAATATCAATTGCTCTATATTGCTGTTCACTACACACAACTTGCTGCTAAATTAAGTCACTAATTCAGCAATTTCAAACAACAAAAAATTCAGCACCAAGACTTCACCCAAAAAAAGCAAAGACATCTGGCAGAACTTGTAAGGTTTTCAACTAGGCTATATTTGTCAGAAGTGCACCCAGCATTTTAATAGAACTTGGAAATGGTAGGAACTGCTTACTCTTCTGAAAACAGTAACAAGCTGATGGAAAGAGCTAGTAACAGCTAAATCTACAAAGTTCAGGCAACCACCTCATAGCCGACCCCGTCCACCCAACCCATTGTATTGATCACCATGCCAGCCGCTCGGACCCCAGGATTGGCAGCAAATTGAATCTCCAAAGTTCGAGCAAGCTCTTTCACTAACACTTTGTACAATTCTGGATTCATGCTGCACATCTCAATCCAAAGATCTTCCATCACATAAGGATGTTTGGCAAGGAATCCAGATTACCCAGAGGAACCTTCTAATCATATGTTCCTTCCTACAAAAACATTGAACAGTTTTTACCAGTGCACTTTTGAAGTTTGCCAGAACACAAATGCTGAATCATGCTTGGTTTGCCATCATCAAAGACACCTTGGAGTGGTGTGCCCATAGAAATAGACTAGAGGCAAATCAAGTGGGATGCCCTCGATGGGGTGGATGGGCATCTCAATAGGTGTGGCTGCTATTGTTCCAGGAATTGTGATAGCCCCCTGCCCAATGTCCAGATCGACATAGGTGGGTTTCCAGCCCAGACGTGCTGCCCAGCCTAAAAGCATCCGAGCCAAGCTGCTCTTCCCAGAATCCGTTGGTCCCACAACTATTACTCTTGGACCCTGCAACCAAATCCTCACTGTCAAAAACATCAACTCAGATCCTTAGCATACATACAGCAACCTCAAGGTAATCTACCATAACCTGAATTTTCTGTTTACACTGACCAGGGATCAATGGCAAGTTCCCCTTCCACTAGAGAAGTTGTTACCTATGCCTACTGCTAAGAAACCTTCCTCTTTACTTGCTCCCAGCTCTTCACCTAACTTGTAGGCATGTACAAACCAGAATGTATCAAACCCATTGAATAACTCGACATGATCTGCATAAAGCTTTCACAAACAAATAATGCAATATCTATGGAGGAAGGTTCTGCCACAAAGTAATTCCAAAGAACTATCATTCTGCCAGAGCATTGATCAGTCTGACACCACCTGCACAGGATTATCATTACTAGATGCCTTCCCAAGAAAAATGCAAAACTTTTGCTATATGATGCCATGAGGCAATGGGGATGATCAAGGAATTACTGCAGGAGAAGAGGAATCCAGCTGCTGAGGATTTGGAACAGGCAAAGGGGGTGTGGATGGCCCAACAGCCTCTTGGGCACGTTGGCGGCGGCGTTCAAGCACTGCATGGACATTTATGTAGCTCACCATAGGAGTCTGAGCACCAACAAAAACAATGAAAAATGTGTTGAAGCAGTATACTGTGATTTATTGCAGCTGTTAAAAAATGATTGATTTTCATTCCACATGACTACTTGAGAGAAAACAAGTGTCATATGAAAAAAAACTGCTCCAGTGCAAAACCCCCACATGCACTGAAGAAAAAAATTACCTCATCAGCGACATATGCAACTTCGGAGACTCCATCCAGCTCAATTGTAGCACCATGCCATGTAAATACCTACACAGCCCCTCACAGCAAGAATGATCACTTTCCCTATTGGGAAGACAGTGCATGTGCCCATTGACATATGTGAAACACATTCTTGCCAAGCAAAATTGAGGTTCAATTCATCTTTGACCATGACAATGTCCATTGATATGTGAGATACACATTCTGCTCATAGATTTTGTGATACCCTAGAATTATTACCCTAAGATGATAAGAAGAGGAGGCACAGTCTTTGTGGTTGATTCCTCTAGCCCTTGTGTAAATGACTTGATGAGTGCGTAACAAAAAATAGGATGATGTCTCTCTCTCTGCGTCTGTCTGGTTCTTCACGCACAAAATCCACAGGTGCAGCAGGCAAAGGAACTCACAGCAAATTTGAAGGCAGGAGGGAAAGAGAGCCAAAATGTAGGGGGTAGCTCTGTGCCAAACACTTCAGCAGTGCCTGCAATCAACTGTAAACGAAGAGGAGCTTCCCATCCAACCTCCACACGTAGCTCGCTCTCTCTTTGCAGCTTGAACTTCCTGGAAGTTGATCCTCCTCCTCCTGCTGCCGCCCCCACAGTGCCTCCTCCTCCTCCTCCTCCTCCAGTTGCGGTGCTCGATGCCATCGCCCTCTCTGCACTAAACCCTAAAAAACGGTCTTCATTCAAAACACAACGTCAATACACATATGAAACAAGTTTTTGCACTAAACCCTAAAAAGGGCCCTTATGCAACACACAAGAAAACACATACCCATGAAATACACTTTGCACTAAACTTTAAAAAAACTGTCTTCATTCAACAGACAACATTAACACATATGAAATAAGTTATTGCACTAAACCCTAAAAAGGGTCCTTAAGGCAACACACAAAATAGCACATATAAAAAACTCTGTGCACTAAACCCTAAAAAGGGTCCTTAATGCAATACACAAAATAACACATATGAAATACTCTTTGTACTAAACCCTAAAAAAACTGTCTTCATCCAACACACAGCAATAATACATATGAAATAAGTCTTTTGCATTAAACCCTAAAATGGGTCCTTTTACAACAAGTAAGATAACCCATATGAAACATACTTTGCACTAAACCCTAATAATAAGAATGTCTATTCAACACAGAAGGTAATCAACTCATAGGGGAATACAGTTTGCACTATACCTTAAAAGTGATATTTATATTCCACACACAAGGGAACACATAATTTGTTTTGTGTAGACTTGCTTTTAGTGTAATTGGAGGGCATGTTAGAGCATCTCCAACGGGACTCAGTATGTGACTCCAGAGAGTAAGATTTATTGCGAAAAAGTCAAAATGTGTCGGTTTAGCTCACGAAATTGGTTTTTACATACCAAATTTGTGCAGCTTGCCGAGGCTGGTAAAAGGCTCAACAGAGATGTGCACCTCCCAAAAAGAGTGTAATTAATTGCACCTGACTGCGGCTCAATATTTCTGATTGGTCGAGCACAATGATTGGTCGAGGTGGTTTGCTATTAGTAGTCCCCCATGTAAATGCACTTCCAGTTTCAGTTTTATTGGTGGGGTTGTCAGGAAAAAAACAGCTAAACTTAGACATTTAATTTTACTATCCAGAGTTACATACTGAGCACCGTTGGAGATGCCCTTACCTAGCATATTTTTTCATTTGCTGTTTGGGTGGGTGTTTTTTATGTTTCCATGTTTTTACCAAAGTATTGCTTTACCTTTAAACATTTTGCATGGATTCTCAAGCCCCCAAGTATCCTATTCAATTATTCTTACCACAAGTTGAGAATGATTAGGTTATAGCGCAAGGTGAACTTACATAGTATTTAAGATGAACTTCATTTAAGGTATAGATTCGAGGCGATTTAAACCGTTGCTGATGGATGGAGGTGTTCTTATGGATGAGGTGAACCACAAGAGGGTGTTGGTTATCATACAAAACCTTCTGTTTAGAGGTTTGAAATTGACCTCATAACCCTCATGTGGATGGATGAAAAAACATATAACTAAGGAAAGGAAGGAAGGGAAAAAAAAGGGGGAAATTATTGACACCCATTTCCTAACAAAGAAAAAGAAGCAGAAATAAATAAATTACTGGCACCATGTCCTAACAAAGCAAACTAAAAAAATCAATTGCATCTGTTTCTTAACAAAGGAAAGAGGGTATTCTCAAAAATAAGGGCCTACACAAGGCAATAATGGCCTTGGCCTTTACCCTACACTTAAAAATTACTTGTATGCATTTACTAACAAGGGGTGTTTCACACTGTGGCCTTGCCATTTTCACTAAGAAGTATCTTAAGACAAAAGAAGAATTATTGAAACTCAAATATTCTATGATGCAAAAATACAATCTTCAAAAAATCCTCTGAAAAAAATAAAAATCCTTCAAGATATTATAACTTTGTAACTACTTTTTCAACACAAGCCAAAATATAGTCTTTCAAAAATCCTCATATAAAATAGACTTATTACCTAGTGGGCAAAATCCCTTAAGTTACCATACTTGATAATATATCAAGCACAATATCCTTGCCTTGGTAGGCAAGGCCAACAAAGCAAGAGAAGGGAAAAGTAAAGGAAAAATTTAATGGCACCAAATTTCCAAACAGAGGAAACCGAAAGAAAATATTTGCAATTGTTTCCTAAGGAAACAAAAGAAAGAGAACCCATGCAAGGCAACATGAATCTCAATCTTTATCTTACACATAAAATTACTTGCATCCCTTTCCTAACAAAGCAAAAGAGAGAGAAAAAGAAAGAAAATTTCTGGCACCCACTTTCCTAACAAAGAAAAAGAGAGAAAATAAAATAAAATAAAATTATTGGTACCCATTTTGTGACAAAGAAAAAGAGAGAGAAAAAAGAAGAAAGAAATTACTGGCACCCCATTTCCTAACAAGGGGTGTGTCACACTTGTGGCCTTGCCATTTCCATTAAAAAAAAGTATTTTAAGGCAAAAGAAAGAATTATGGAAACTCAAATATTTCACCCTGCAAAAATAGACCTAATGTTCAAAAAAATCCTCCAAAAAAAACCAAAATCCTTCAAGATATTATAACTCTGTAACTAATCTCCCAAGTTTCAACACAAGCCAAAATATCCTCTTTCAAAAATCCTCATATCAAAATAGGTCTATTAACTAGGGGCCAAAATCCCTTAAGCTACTATCTTCTTTATTAATTCACTTGTCTGTCTGTCCGTCGAGGTGTCGATTTTGAGTTTCAGGACCTCGACGGACAGACGGACAGACGGACAACTGCCTTCGTTCCGGAAATCTCCAAGCTCCCTTCACGTCTGTCTGTCCGTCTGTCTGTGTGGACAAAAATTGGGCAGTGCAGGGGCAGACAGGGCAGGGCGGCCAGGCAAAAAGACCTGGGAAATTTTAGGATATGGTTTTCAGGACATGGTTTTCAGGACTTGGGATCTCAACTTTGGGGCCTGGATTTTCACACTCGCGGTTTCCAAGACCGAAACCTGAAAACTTTTAGGACGTGATTTTCAGGATGTGGGATCTCAATTT
>Ga0209208_10008018_pt1 | contig 14169 bp, 13 predicted proteins | sample S1TSphfallax_3_FD_187694 | JGI IMG/M metagenome (GOLD analysis project Ga0209208, IMG submission 187694) | Host-associated microbial communities from peat moss isolated from Minnesota, USA - S1T2_Fd - Sphagnum fallax MG (SPAdes) (version 2) | ecosystem: Host-associated > Plants > Peat moss >...
GGAAATATTTCATGAAGTTTCCAGTTGTCAATTTCACCTTCAGGACAAACTTCTTCCAAACCTGACTTCTCTAATGAAAACATAAAAACCTATGCCAATTTTTCTAGTGTAGTTTTTTTAACTGCCTACCTGTGTTGGTCACCTTTTCCCTGTGATACCTGGTGGGTACCCACCCAATACCCACAAGGTATCACAAGATGTTTTTAAAAAACCCATGGCAGTTTTTATGGCCTGTAAAGCTCGGCCCATCAAGCTTTACCCGACATTACACCTTTCCCCAGTAAAGTGTACATTAAAGCCCAAAGCAGCAGGCTTTACCAAAATAAGGGTCTGTGAGGAGCTGAACGTAGGTATGATGTAGGTAAAGCCCACTGCCGAGGACTTTACCGAGTGTAAAGACCAAATTTTTATTTTTTAAAAATTTTCTCTCAATACCTACCCAGTATCACAAGAAAAAGATTCAAAAAGATTCAAAATATCCACCTATCACATGGAAAAAGTGGGGCGAATTTTGTGAACAACCTTAAGTTTTAACTAGGTTCTTGAAGGTTTTTGAACTTTTTCCCATGTTTGATCCATGAAAAACCCTGAATTAATAGTTAATTCAGCCTGACATATTAAACAAATGGATTAATGATGTTTGACTCCTCATAACAAAAATCAATTAACTACATTTTTTCCTAAACCTTGACCATATTCACAGAAAATAACCTTCAAGTAATTTTTGAGTTGTAAGTTTTGCATAATTTTCAAATCTTTTGAAATTTTCAACCTACCCTTCTTCATGAATATTTCACATATGGCAAGACTTCCATGTTATAATGTCTGACTCTTTGTAAAATTGGGACCTCATATTGTGATGGTTCACAGGAATCTTTCAGGGTACAATCTAACTGGGCCCATTTCTCCCAGCTTCGGCAATCTCCTCAGTCTCACCAGCCTGTGAGTAACTTTGATGTCCAGTATTGTACTGGATTATTATAACCTAAATTGTTTCTCTTTTTTTCCTCTTTTGGTCGTTTAACTCTTCTAAGATTCATCAAAACATGGATCAGATTGCAATTTTAGGCATCTATTTTTCTATTTAAACCAATAGAATGTTGATATTGTGGTGTGAGTTTAGATAGGTTGTCATGCTTGCCCCCTACGAGGTTTAGAGCTTTTACAACATTTTAACAATGTGTTCAAAATTAAGTATTAACTAAATATTGATACAATCATTGATATGATATTATGATTACATTGTAACACATTGTGATAATCAAACATTATGTTACAATGCCATGACAATTTAATATCAATGATTTATCAACATTGAACTAGGACTTAACCTTGAACACATTATTAAAATGTTGTAAAGACATAAATATATGGAAGGGATAAACATGTGATAGGATAACTAACACATGTATGCTTATTTACAAATAGTCACATGATCTAGCTAGTAATTATCATTAGCCTCTATGATCCAACCTAACTTATGATTTATAGATTATTATGTAGCAAACAAATGGCCATGACAATTGCTATGATGCAATAGGATTTATCATAATTACAAATAGCATAACTTCAATGATTGTATTTTAGTTGGTTTTTTCATAATGGTGTGCTTTTATGTGATGTGCAGTGCATTGGATTATAATGATTTGAATGGTTCACTACCTCTACTAAGGCGTTTAGCTAATTTACAATATTTGTGAGTGCATACCCCCACCTTATATATTTCAATGCAAACTAAATATATTTTCACAAGATTACTTTGGTTTTCTTAGATTAAATTTTGCCTTATCCACTTCAATTTAACACCTTCTAAATATTTCATGTGTAGGTGCCCCAAGTTGGTTTGCATACCAATAATCTAATCGAATATATTATAAACATAATTACCTTATAATTATTTTTTAAAACCTTTTAATTTTTTCATTGTTGGTAATTTGTTTATAGTTTATGGAGATCGTAGATGAGGTTTTGATTCACTCATGTTGATGGCTTTCAATATATTTTGAATTAAGTAAATACATTTATGCACATGACTTGTAATGAAGCGTTGGGAACAACAAATGGCCCTTAAACCGTCAAGCCCTTGCAATTCATGAGGGTACCAAAAAACTAGGTAATAATGAAATTGATAATCTAATTGGTAGATTTGGTAATTGGAGGTGAATTGAAACACGAAGATGCACCTCCAACTTTCAAGAGGCAATGGCATTTAATCCTATATATGTTGTACATGAAAACTTTCAGTTTCAATTCTTTATTTTTCTAAATTAATCTCATTTAAACTTATAGATAATTAGTAGTTCAATCCTTTTTTTGCCACTAAAACCTAAATATTGTTTTAGGGGTTGGGCGCGCCAAGGGGGGGAGGGGGGGGCAAGGGTTGAATTTGTGTTTTCTAATATTATTAACAATATGCACGCATGTTGATTTTCCTGTGATCTTTATTTTCAAATTTAAACTAGATTTCAGGTATTTGTACACCTACAAATGGATACAAAAAGACATGCAGCAAAGTTTTTTGAAAAAATTATGGTGTTATTGTGTTTTGATAAATACCTAGGTTCTTGCAAAACAATTCACTATCTGGGACGATCCCATATTGGCTAGCTGACTTGCTATCTTTATCTGAATTGTGAGTGCTACCCTTTATCTCTCAAAATATTTTTTTGGGTGATATATCAATATCTCATATTGACTAACAAGATTAAAATAGTAGTTATTCATGATGGAAACTTCTAAATAATATTCGGGCAGTACATTTCAAATATATATGTTTTTCATTTTCTCATTTTCATTTCTAGAATTATGTAACACCACAATCCAAACATTCATATCATATGACACAATTTGAATTACTTGATACCTTGGATAAAGGAGTCCAACAAAGTTCAATGGCAGAATCATTTTTGACATTGGACTATTTACAATGTGGAACAGGTTTGCTTGGAATAACAATTTTAGTGGCCCAATTCCCCCAACTTTATTCTCCAAAAATTCCAAATGGAATTTCACGTAAGTTTTTTTTAATCAAACATTCCAATCTTTACCAATTTTTTTAAAAAAAGATTGTTATGTATGAATTTGTGTCCAATGTGGAAAAAAGGTAATTATTATTGTTAGTTCAGCATTTGACAAATTATGTTTGTTAAATTTTCAAGGTACCTTCCAGGAAACCCATTTTTGCAGGGGCCGTCATCAACAAAATCGACAAATATTACAATCATAATCGGTCCTGTGTTAGGTGGCATCTTAGCACTTGTCATCATCATTTTTCTTGTTCTTTGTATCAAACGTAAATCCCATACCAAAGGATTTACTAAAACAAAAGAAAGGACATTGACTGGTGGACATTTACAAATGGTGAAGTCTGGTCGTGGGGGTAAGCGATTAACTATTTAAATGAATGTCTTCTGTGTCATCCAACAATAGACCAAATTGTTACATATTTGGATCTAATGTAATACACATTTTCCCACCATATTTGTGTTCAATATAATCTCCTCATAATGTTTAGGTTGAAATGATGATATATTAAAATGTCCTTGTTCATTGGTCTAGAAAAAGGGGTTATAACACATAATTTTCTCCCTTCTCTTGTCTAGTTTTAATCACTTTCTCATTGGTTCAGAAATCAGGTACACCTAATACCGAATGAAAGGAGCCAAATTATTGAAATAGTTTGAATGCATTCGCACTTCAACTATATTTCGTAATTTGGTTTCTTTCACCAATTACCTAATGTTTAGTAATGACATGTACCCTAAAACTTCTTGAGTTCAAATTTGGATAGTTAATTACATTATTTTTGAATCTTTATTTACTCTATTGAAATTCAAGTTGGAACTTTATTTGTGATGGCTTATTACTTTTAAACTTAGATTACCATGTGAAGTCAAGGATTGAAAGCATTGTGTAAATTCTCACACCAAGTTATGTGAAATATACAAGCCTTTTCAAAATATAGAAGCATGTATGACGTTATTTCAATTCGATGAAAATTTATAGTAACTAGGTAGAATGGACATTCAATTGCATGTAACAAGGTCAATGACTTCATGTCTATTTCAATTTGATCATGTAGGTGCAAATCCTTACTCACTTGCTCAGGTTACTATTGCAACTGACAACTTTAATATTCAAATTGGAAAAGGAGGGTTTGGACCTATGTATTATGGCAAGCTTGAAGATGGAAAAGAAGTTGCAATCAAAGTACTTGATGTTAAATCAAGCCAAGGCCCATCTGAATTCTTTAATGAGGTTAGTAAAATTTCAAGACATTTTAATGATGTTGTTTGTGGTTGAACTTTGTTGTGAGCAAGATAATTGTAACCCATTTACCCATCCTTAAACTCCAAATTAATCAAGTTACTTTGTTGTTAATAAGTAAAGTTGTTGAGTTTCAAATTGGAGCTCCACACATCAAAGATTGGGACATCCAACTTTCAAATATTATTCAAATTTATATTGAACACATACCTTTTTTCAAAGTAATTTAAATTGTGTGACTAACGCATTATTCTAAATTGAAAACTTTGACTTCAAATGAATATGTCATCATGAGTATCAAGTAACAAAAAATTATTAGAAATTATGATATTATACTAACTTTGGAACAATAATATTAATCATCCACCAAGAAATTGATCATTTGAATCCAAAAATAATGCCCATAAAATCATGTTTCAATTGTAATTAACTTAAGGATACATGAAATTAATTTTTTTTTTAAATTAAGCAATTGATGGGCTAAAATATTTGCATGGATGAATAGTGCACAACCATGTGAACCCCACATGTAAGAGGAGGTGATACCTACATTGACATGCATAAAGGTTCGAACAATTTCATGTGGCACTCCAACTTCAACAAATTGCATCAAACTTGTTTGATATAATGCAATTATGAATTGTTTTAAATTGTTGTACTCATGTTTGAACTTGAACCAATCATCTATGCAATATTGAATGATTGTGTTTGATGTAGGTGGATGTTTTATCAAGGGTCAATCATCGGAATTTGGTGTCATTAATTGGATATTGCTTAGAAGATGACCAACAAATGTTGATTTATGAATACATGCATAAAGGCTCATTATGTGACCATTTATATGGTACAATCAATTTCCTTGAATTTGAACACTTGATTGACCAACAAGTTGTAATTTTGTAGAAATTTTCTATTCATTGTTTAGCTTGTCTTAATCATGTTTTATCTATTGGTCAACTATAAATTAGATACATGATTCTAAATTAATATGATTTATTTTCCTTTTCTTGAAACATAGGTGATTTATCAACATCAGCTAATGAACAACTTGATTGGACAACACGTTTACACATTGCCCTCAATGCATCACAAGGTAATGATTTAAAAGAACATTATAATTTGTGTCCATTAATGTACATTCTTGCAATTCAATGTTGGAAATTATTCTCTTTTGTTGAAAGACAATTCTCCACATCTTTAATATTTGAGTTTTGATCATGTAGCAATTAAGTCCCAACATGTGATTTTTAAAAATCTATTTGCAATGATAAATTTTATAGGGATGTTTTATAAACATTATTTTGGAATTACAGGTTTGGAATATTTACATTCGGGGTGCAATCCAAGCATTATTCATTGTGATGTAAAAACTAGTAATATTCTACTTCCTAGTAACATGAAAAATGCGAAAGTTGCAAATTTTGGACTATCAAGATTAACATATGGAGAAAACATTAGCCATATTACAACTAATGTCAAGGGGACTTCATGGTATCTTGATCCAGAGTGAGTCTTTAACTATTTTTTTCTAAACAATATTTCATGGTCCAATAATCATATGATAATGTGACATAGATTATATTGATTGATAATTTAAATATTACATGTTATTCATCTTAATTTCTAAAGCACTTTCCAATTTTTTACTAAATATTTCAAGACCAACTTGACATATCATGTTATATTAATTTGGAATTTTAACAATTGGTGTCCATGGACTCTATCATTGATAGGTATTTTACATCACAATGTTTATCAATAAAAAGTGATGTATATAGCTTTGGTGTTGTGCTTTTGGAAATAATATTTGGACGCATAGCTATTGATACAACGTTACCAAATCAAGAGGCTTGGAACCTATGTGAGTGGGTAAGTTATAATCATGTAAAAAATTACATTTCAAATCTTCATTTTTAGCTTAAAAATTCTCATTAATCTCAATTTCAAATTAATAGTTTGATAGACATATATACAATATCGGAATTATGATATTCTTATAGCACTTTCCGAAAAGTTTGATTATGTTTGTGGTCTAGAACACAATTAATTATTTGTGACAATCATATGTTTTAGTTATGAGGGGATGATAATTATCACTCAATTTATTTTTTCCATTTTCTAATGTAGCATTATAATGAAATATCTCAAGAACCTCTTAGGATTAAACGGCAACAAAGTTCTGAAACTTATCAAAACCATTTTAGAAAGGCAAAATAACTTTTCCCAAAAACTAAATTCCTAACCCCAAGGTTGGAAGAATCTTCATTGTTTACAAAAAATTGGCATTTTTTTTTCTAAAAGTACAAAGAATATGCAACATATCTTTTTGTCATAATGTGAAATTTTTGACCCTAAAAAGTTTGTTACACAATTTTAATGATGAAAATAATCCATCAAGTTTTAACATAGCAAGAAGAAAAATATGTTTATTTAATATTCACCTGAAGGTTTTCTTGCAAGTGACATCATTTGAGGTACAATAACATATATGCATTTGTTGAATAGGTGCGATTCAATCTTCAAGAAGGCAATATAAACGGAATTTTGGATCCTATTGTCAAAGCTTCAAATCCCAACCTTGATGCCATATGGAAAGTTGTAGAAATTGCCATCCAATGTGTGGAACCCAAAGCTATTGATAGACCAATAATGACCAAGGTAGTTGAACAACTACGAGTTGCAATCACCATTCAAGAAGGCAACGCACTACCATCTGATTATTCACATAGTATGACATATGAAATTCAAAATCAATCTGGATCCCAAATGGTGTTAATGAGTCCTTGATAACAAATAGAAGTTTGTAACTTTATGGGCACTATCTCATGTATGAGTAGTATATGAAATGTTGCATCTAGTTAGAAAATTGTATTGGTATGATTGTTGAACTTAAAGTTTTTTAAAAACATCCATGTAGAAGTTCTAGCTTCAATTCATGTATTCAAATTTTAATATTCACATGTATAGTAATGTCATAGTTTTTGTTTTGTTTTACAAAACATGTTTCAAAATTTAAAATTTATCTTATGTGTAATTCAATTTTATTTGATATATTAATATTGGGTTATTTCCAAAAACCCTAAACATTGAAAAACACAATAAGTTTCATACCAATCATAAATTTCATTTATATGTGATCTTTAATGTCATCTAGGCACTTCAATTATTCACATTCCTAGGGGGGGGGAAATGAAATAATGAAAAAAGGTATGGTATTAATATAGTCAATAAATTAATTGAATATAGTTACATGTAGGAGATTGAAGCCAAAGTTGATTTAGTTCACAAAATGCACCGTGATTATGGCCACTTTGATTTAGTCCTTCATTATGTTAGATCTATTAACCAATATACTAATGGCCATTTTGATTCAATACATATTAAATTTAAATATATTAACTAGTATACTAACAAACATAGATGTAATGAGCTCATTATGTAAAATGACATTAGGCCTAGGAAAATGGGAAACAATTGGGCCACAATGTTTCTAAGTAGATATTATCAAATTTTCATTTTTGAAAGGGATTATAAAGCAATGAAAGTTTGAAACTTATAATGTGAGTTCTAAGTATTATACAACATGTTAACAACTAACAACAATGATGGAATTAAAATGATACAATGAAAAAAATGATTTTGATGGTCATTAAAGCCATTCGCAAACTCCAATGACCATAAAAACATTTGTACAAATCCTATTCTATTTACATTCAATTTCATGATCAAAACAAAAACACAAAATGCAATGCTCAAAATGTGCTAATTTAAAACTTGTTCAAGGCAATTATCAACATAAGTGGGTAGAATGGATTCCTAACTGGTGAAATAAATTCATCAATCATAGATTTATCACCTAAAATCTTCAACTATTTGTTTGTTCAATATTGTTCCATGTAAATAATTCCAATGATTTAATATCAAGCATTAAAGTGCAAACAAATCTACACGTGTTGGAAGTGTAATCATTGCTTAGTTTATTATATATGCACATTTTATGGTCAAAATTTAAAGTTCTAATATTGAAAATGTTTATTATGTTTCTATGAAAATGTCCAACTAATTAACCCACCTTTTTTAATTGATTCATTTTGGAATTGGCTAATCAATTAATAGACAAATGAAGTGGTGCATGTGTAAGCCTTATCCTTACATGTTCACAACTTCACACCCATGTCAACACTTTGTTTACAAAAATGGTTTATCCCATTTGATTACTAATTTATTAGCCAATTCCAAGATTCACAAATTAAAGAAGGCCGATGATTCAAAGGGATACAATCATAATGGTCATAGGCTCCAAAAAATATTTTTATCCATAAAACATGGATGGGATTTTGGGATATTTGGAACTAAACCAATTTGGAAACATCATTTTATGAATATAATTTGAAAATAGAATCATACATGTTTCCTTATTTAAAACATCCTTTTTTTACTTTTGATTATTTAAATATAATCATCAATCATTTTATCACTTAAATAAAGTGGACACTAAATTTCCCATATGAATATTAAATTTATGCACCTTAAGGTGAAAATCACTCTACTGCTAATGATTTATAAGATAATAACATTGTAATAGGAATCATAAGTACTTACTTGAGTGAGTTTTGAAAGCAATGAATTGTCCAATCAAGTGGATGTGGTAGAACAAGGCTGGTTAATGAAGGTGATTCCATGATTTTTAAGCTTACATTAAATTTTAATTAACCAAAAAAAAAATTGCTTTTATATAATACTATAAAGGTGTAAGGAAATGAAAAAAAATGCATTAAAGAATGCAATTGATGTCAATTTTTTAATGGATAAATAAAGCTTACATTTATTTTTGGCCATGTTCATTAGAGGTTTTTGGTTTATAAATCATATGAAAATTTTGAAAACAACAAATTTCATTCTTTGAGGTTGTGAGGAAAAGGATTGATACTTTCGGTCACTGGTTGATTATTTTTATTCATTAGGTTAAGAGTTTGCAACCCATAATGTGGGTCACATGTGCAAAAAATAATCATGGAAAATAAATTTAACTATGCTTAAATTTTTATTTGATCATTTTTTGCACTTATGAATTTGAAATAAATATTTAATGCACAATGATGTACAAATGTGAAAAATCATCACCACCACAAATAATATCTTAATTTGGATTATTCAATTTTTTTCCATATAGATGTTATTTATAAAAAATAGTTTTAAAAAGAACTTGATGTCTTTTTCTTTTTTTTGCAACTCCAACCATGAATGAAGTTACATACAATGCATTTAATAAGTTTTTTGGGCATATTTTTAAGATTATAAACTTAAATTTACATTTTTCATACATATCAAAATGTAGATTTCAAGCATTTTAAAGTTTTTATAAGAAATATATATTTTAAAAACTTCACATTGTTATAATCCTAATATTCACGGTTCAAAAAATGTGTATCAAAGTACATGTCAATGCCCAAAAGATTGATAACACATCATATGAATCATTTGATTTTAAAAACACACATTATTAGCCAAAGTAATAAACTTATGATAAAAAATAATAATAATCATGTATGTTAAGAATGATTGTATTCTAGGAATAGGCCTTATCATTGAAGACATACTAAATACATTAGAAATAAAGGTAATAAATTTCCACCTTTGTGTTTTTTTTGTGATGTCTAAAGCACCTCTTGAATGCTTGCCTGAAATTTACCTCTCATTTTACAAGTTTTCACAATTTACAAGTTGAAAACACATTTTCCTTCAAAATCAAGGATGAAAATTATAAAATTTTGAACTAGAATTACAGATATGATGACTATGGTCATTGCACTCATAATCCATCCGAGAACAACTTTTACTATCACCCATTTTTTTGAATTATAGAATGTTTTTTTGTTCTACAGATTGAAGCTTAGGTAACATGTTTGCAAGGACTAAACCACATTGCCCAAGTGGGGAGGAAGCCCTAGGGTAGCTTGTTGAAAAAAAAAATCAAGTTCAGTTTTATTTTCTAGTTCTTGGGGCAAAAGTTTGGACAAAGTGAGAAGAGGCAAATGGAGAATTCATGTTGGAAAGTTCCAACCTTCATGAGTGTCTTGAGATGTTATGCAATAAGGCCAGAAAAACAAAGAGTATGGACTTGCCATTTACATTTTAAAATGTATCTTAAGGCAAAAAACAATTTATGGAAATTCAAATATTTCACCATGCAAAAATATAATCTTCTAAAAAAAAACTCTTAAAGAGAACTAAAATCCTTTAAGATATCATAACCCTATAACTAAATCTCAAGTTTCAACACAAGCCAAAATGTCATATCAAACCAATTAGGGGGGCAAAATTCATTAAGCTACTATACTTTATAATGAATCTAAACACAATATCCTTGCCTTTGTAGGCAAGTCCAACAAAAAACAAAAAAGGATGTGCAAAGCTTCAAATTGATGGGTGGAAAAAAATTGCTTGAAAAGTTGAGACAATGAGTTAGATTTTGGAATGCATGGACTTTTCTCCTCACTAGGAGTCAAAATGTTTACCTCTTTTGCTTCTACAATTGGTGATCCCAAGTTGATTGGAAATGTATGTTGTACATTTATAATAGTAGCACCTCCCATTTTTTTGCCCTAGCTCTCTATAACCACCTTGCCCTTGTGCCTTTTTGCTTCAATGCCTTTTACTTTAGCTACAAAATGAGCCTAATTAACCTTCAATTTTCCTTTTCTTTCAACAAGGACTACCCTAGCAAAGCTCACCCCAATTGTGTTGTTAGTAATATTTGACTTCTAATAAACAACAACATATAACTCTTCCACTCTTGCAACCAAAGTAGGTTCAACACAATTGTCATATCTAAACCCATTGTTACCTTTTCTCTTACCAAACATGGCTTCACATACAACAATAGATGCATGGGATTTGTTAGTTCCTTCTCGATATTTAGCCCATGAGCACACATGCCCATTTTTACTTTGAACCATTTTGCACTACCTTCAATTAGCTCCTTCATTTTGTAAGATGAACTTCCAGACAATTTTACGGACCACATTGAACTCATTAGTGGACTTGAATCAAAGCTCTAAAAGAGCTAAACTCTACCCATGCCAACATTCCAAGTGAAATCTCAAACACGACTAAAAATAAATACTTAATTCCTAAACACTCAAAGCATGGAATATGCAAGCAAGGTCCAAACAAATGGGGAGAGATGGGTGAAGGAAGAAGATAGATGGGTTTAGGGTTTGAAGGGATGGGTTATACTTAAATATCACACAACCTTGGTATTTGGAAGTCACATGGAATTTGCAATGAAACTAGGACATTAATTGAAGCCACATCCCACACATTACACATGTGTTACCTCCACATTACATTAAATTATGTATAATTCTACCTAGGTACAATCACTTAACTAATCCTTGATAGTAATCAATGTACTTAAGGCATTACTTATAACAATACTTAAGATTGTACATTACAATTATTATGGACCTTTTAACTTAAAACCTAAATATCAATAAATTGTTTAGGTTTTTTACTGATTATACACTGTGCAATTATTAACCTATAAATGGACACCCTCATGTAATCCATCTAGTTCAATAATGCAATTCTACAAAAGAAATAAAAAATAGTTCCTACCAACCATGTAATCATGAAACTTGTAGAATTGCTTGGATGCCATATTGAACTTCTTACACAACTTGTGGACCTACTAGCTAGAGACCATGTGGAGACATACATGTATAGTAGTTCCAAATCCTATGGACATATAAACAAAACTAGTGGACATACTTATATACTTTCTAGGCCTACTTGCAAATTAACCCATGGACCTACTTACATACACAATGGACATATTTGCAAACCCTATGGATCTATTTGCAAAACCTATGGAATTACTTATAGACCTTATGGACATACTTGGACCCATAGTAATCAAACTAATTAGGCAATGAACATGGACATGGATTAACTTTGGATATTAGTATACCAAATATTAATAAACATTAATAACATTAAATAAAAAAAATTCTTGCCTTATCTAAAGAGGAAACATGTGTGAAAAATAAGTCTAAAAAGTTCAAAGGCCCAATTCACAAGTTTCAAGGGTGAGAAAGTTCTACTAAACCTAAGATGAAATTCTTTCAAAATTTAGCTAAAATCCTACTAACCAAAACTCTAGCTAGAATCCAACTAAGTTGTCCTCAAGTTATCAATTAGAGTCCACCAAAAACTAATAGTTCTTAGAAAGCCACATCTCCTTACATAAACAAATTATAGGTGCATGAACTCCTTTCTATACTCCAAATGGTATAACTTACATAATGCATCAAAATTAATTTAATTAGTTTCACTCCAGCTAAGGTTTCTTATGACAATTGCAATATAATATGCCCAAACATTTGTCAAATGTGGGACAAGTCAATACTAATTAATTACGGGAAAAACATTTTATTGATTTACATCCTAATTGTTGCCCTATTTGATTCTTGAGTTTAGATTTGAACTACAACAATTTAAACTTATGAATATAATGGGTATGAGCTTATGTTTGGCAAGTTCAACACAAATTGTATATAATGTACAAAATAATGAATGAATGGCTAGCCCATGATGAATATTTACTTCTATGTTAACAAAAAGAATGAGTTTTGGTACCAACATTATGAATGGTGTCTATAAGTGGTGAAGCTTGAGTAGGAATGACTTGCTTTTCAAATTTTTCATTGGTCCGTCAACATTTTTTACCCCCGGGCCCATTCCAATCTTGGAATGAATTTCTAAGCCTTGTTGTTGGATCATTTTTTAAACTAGTAGCCATTTGATTCATGCTCCTAATCTTAATCCCATGATGCCTTTCAAGTTTTACTCAAACAAGTCTTTTAGTTGCTGGCACACTTAGGTTTTTAGTGGTAAAAGGAAAGCTAACAATTTAAATAAAATCACTTAAAGGCTTAGAGTTATGAGCATTTGGGGTATGCTATAATAGAGAAGTTTGCATCATTGTAGGTCACTCAAGGTTAGTAGGTGCAACAACCATGGGGGTCACATTAAGAACTGTTACTGACTTGTTTACATTTGTTGTTACACATACAGGTGCTACAAGTGTAGGCTTAGGGAGGTGATGACTTGTAGGAACAAGAATTACATCATAAGGAACAAGGAAAGTAGCCACATCAAAATAAAAAAGGTTGTATTCCTTATTAGATAGCACATGGGCTTCTTCAATATTGTTTGAGTCCTTGGAAATGGTTGTTGTTGGTGATTGGGAAACCGATGGAAATGATTCAATTGTAGACACTTGCCCTTGCACCTTTGGTGTATTCCTAGGCCCAATGCCATTACTTGACCTTGAAGATAAATCCGGAATTGGAATATAGTTATAAGTTGGGTCCACTGCAACCAAGGTGGATTCACACATAAAGATTGATGTAAACATGTACATAATTTGTCATATATCTAAAAACTCCTTACATCATTAGAAATTTAATTATACTTTATGCATGAAAATATTTGGTAATACACATAAAAGAAATTCAAAGTTCAATTTTCAAGTGCATGCATAATATCTTCTACTATTTGTAGCTTGACAATCTACTTGGAAATTTTAAAGTCTACTTTCATTACAATTGAATTACTTGTGTAGTTGTTACTTCAAGCAAAATACTTGTCTTGTAACAGATACCATTCTACTTGAAAGGTGTAGAATCTACTTTCATTATAACTGAATTACTTGTGAAGCAGTTATTATTTGAAGAGAAGACATGTTCTACTTGTACCCCTTACCATTCTACTTGGAAGGTTTACATGTATCCTTACCACTTTGCTTGCTCTACTTGCACCCTTACCACTTTACTTGGATAGTTTACAACCAATACTTTCACTTGACCAATTCATGTCTTATTTGCAAGATAGTAAGAA
>Ga0209208_10008019_pt1 | contig 14169 bp, 9 predicted proteins | sample S1TSphfallax_3_FD_187694 | JGI IMG/M metagenome (GOLD analysis project Ga0209208, IMG submission 187694) | Host-associated microbial communities from peat moss isolated from Minnesota, USA - S1T2_Fd - Sphagnum fallax MG (SPAdes) (version 2) | ecosystem: Host-associated > Plants > Peat moss >...
TTCGCCCTGGCCACCGTCGGTCCCGTTGGGGCCGTCGGGTCCGTTGGGAAGGCCGGCGCCGCCGAGGTATGTGGAGTAGGCGAGCACGGGGTCGATGACGAGGGGCTGGGAACGGTCGTAGTTGCCGATCTGGAAGGCGACGTTGTTGTCGGCCTGGAGGATAAATCGGCCTTCTACGGGTTGGCGTTGGCGGTCTTTTTCCTGATAGAGGGTGGGTCTGTGGAAGGCGATCTGGCCGTTCTTGGCGATGACTTGGAGGTCGCCGTTGGGGGTTAGCTTGAGCTTTTCTGCGCCGGCGAAGTGGAGTTGGATTTGTTTGGGGCTTTTGCCGGGGGCGACGATGAAGTCGTATTCGAGCTGGCGCTGGTTGCCGTAGTAGACGAGGTCGATGCCGTTGTAGACGTTTTTGTATTGGACTTTGGCGTAGGTGGGGACGTTGGTGCGCCATTTGGCCGGGTCGTTGCCGAGGAAGTAGTTGGCGGTGCCGGGGAGTTGGTCCGCGCCCTCGATTTGCGCGGCGGGGTTGGCGTTGGCGAGTTGCATTTCGACGGTGTCTGTGGAGGCAGCCTCAGGGGCTAGAGCCCGATTTGTTTTGGGGGCTTTGTCCGCACGATTGAAGTCGCGCCCTTTTACAAGGCCGGAAGCGCAGGAAGCGGTTCGAGAGGCGGCCCTGGCGGGTGAAGCGGGTCCTTCGCTTCGCTCAGGATGACAAATTCCACTTGAGTTGGGGCCGGAATTGATTTTGGTGAGGGAGAGGACGGCGGCGCGGTTGGTGAGGAAGAGGGAGTATCCGTTGCCTCGGGAGAGGAATTTGACTTTCGGGTCGGATTGGCCGTGGTTGGCTTCGAAGCTGAGGGGGAGTTTGCCGTAGTTTTGGGCGATTTGGGCTTTGGCTGGCGTGGGGGCGGGCTGGTTGGCAGGCGTGGCTGCCGATGCGGAGAGCGCGGCGAAGGTGAGAATGGCCGCGGCGAAGTGTCTGGATTGGAGAGCGGAGCGGGTTGCGAGCATGAAAAATCTCCTTGGAGTGGAACGGTGGCCCGAGTTGCGGTTCCCAGAGCGACGGGGAGAGGCGTGGCCTGGGGTGGGGTTGCGGATAATGTTATAAGCGTAAATCGACGGGATTGGCGCGCAATCTTTTTGGCCTTCTTTTTGGGGAATTTTGCCAGTTGGGCTGTAGGGGAGTTGCGGCTTACTTTTGGCCGTGGTGGCCCGTCTCACCGTTCTACAGAATTGTGCGGAATGGACTAGACTTTCAGAGTGATGTGGAATTTTTCGAGTTTGCGAGTTCGTTCTTCGGCGGGGCTGGCTTTGGCTGGGCTTGCGGCTGGGTTGCTGTTGGGTTGTTTTGGGTTGACGGCGCTGGGACAGGCGTCCTCGAACGGCAATGCCAGTAGCAGCAACGCCAAATCTGGGCCGGCGTATGCGCAGGAGAAGGCTCCTACGCTGGTGGATCCGGCTGGGGATGCGGTGCAGCTGATTAGCTCGGAGCCGCTGTTTCTGATGGGCGCGGCGTTGAATGCCTGCGGGTACGACGAGGGGCTGAAGGAGAGCGACCCGATCCGGCAGAAGGTGCGGGATGAGGTGGCGAAGGCGCTGGCGGCGAGCGAGGATGCGCGCGAGGCGCGGGACAATATCTGCCTGTATATTGCGCAGCACCGGATGACGGGGACGGTCAAGGATATTTCGCAGTACGTTTCGCTGGCGCTGTATCTTACGCCGTGGCCGGATCTAGAAACTTCGGTGGAGTTGCCGCAGATGCCTCCGGATTCTACGCAGGTGGTGGAGATTGTGCCGCTGTTGAAGGCGTTTGCGAAGGCGGTGGATCTGAACGGAATCTGGCTGACGAACCGGCATGTGTACGACGAGGAAGTGGGGCGCTTTCACGACGCGCTGACGCAGATGATTCTCTCGACCAACTATTACCTGAAGATGCCGGCCTCGACGTACGAGGGTCGGCGGTTTCTGGTGCTGGTAGAGCCGCAGTTGAATCCGCATACGATCAATGCGCGGGTGTATGGCGGGGATTATGTGGTGGTGGTGTCGCCGGAGGTTGGGGCTGGCGGGGGCGAGTCGATTCGGATGACGGATGTGCGGCATACGTATCTGCATTATCTGATTGAGCCGCTGTTGTACTCGCGGTCGAGCGCGATGGACAGGTTCTTGCCGATTTTGAAGGAAGTGAAGGACGCGCCGCTCGAGTACCGGTACCGGTCGGACATTGTGGAGTTGACGATCGAGTGCCTGATCAAGGCGGTGGAGGCGCGGACGATGGATACGGGGATTGCGCCGTATGTGGCTCCGAAAGACGAGACGCGCGCGGATGCGGTTTCGGTGGAGATTGCGCGGAACGCGGTGAACCAGCGGATGGAGCAGGTGCGGGTGGCGCGGGTGCGGCATGAGATGGCGCAGGGGTATGTGCTGACCGCGTACTTTTACGAGCAGATGGCGCATTTCGAGAAGGATCCGGCGAGTTTGCGGGACACGATCGGCGAGCTGGTGTACGGGATGGATGTGGATCACGAGACGCATCGGGCGCGTGAGGTTCCGTTCGACGCGGTGGCGGATGGGGATGTGCTGCGGCGGACGGCTCCGCGGAAGCTGACGGGGCTGGACTTGGCGGAGGCGAAGCTGGAGGCTGGGGATTTGATCACGGCGGCGGCGATGGCGCGGCAGGCGCTTACGGTGGCTTCCTCCGATGGGACGGTGGATACGGGGCGGGCGAATTTCATTCTGGCGCGGGTGGCGATTATGACCAAGCAGCCGGAGGCGGCGTTCGACGGGTTTGAGAAGGCGGCGGCGACGGCGAAGGATACGCGGATTCTGGCTTGGTCTCATATTTATTTGGGCCGGATGATGGACCTATCTTGCCGGCGCGAGGATGCGGTGGGCCAGTATAAGGAAGCGCTGGCGGTGCGGGATGGGGAGCAGGATACGCGGATTGCGGCGGAGCGGGGCGTGAAGAAGGCGTATGCGCCGGTGCAGGGGCATGTCTGCGAGGAGGATGCTTCGGCCGCGCCGGGGGATGGGAGTCCGGCGGAGGAGGCGAAGCCGGCGGTTGCGCCGATGGTTCCGATGAAGGCGGGGACGGCGATGATGCCGACGCCAGTTCCGGAGCCGGTGCCGGCGGCGCCCTCGCCGCAGCATTGACGCGGTCTGAGGCTGGATTGCTTCGATTCTGAGAGGTTCGAAGGGGAATTGCGTCTACCATAAAGAGATGCAGCGGGCGCGTTCGACCCAAACCGATGGCACGGTTCGCGATTTTGCTCGGCTGGAGCTGGCGCTGGGGTATTCGTTTCGGCGGCCGGAGCTGCTGGCGCAGGCGCTGACGCATCGGACGTATACCCAAGAAGTGGGGAATCGGGAGACGGGCGAGCGGGAGGACAACCAGCGGCTGGAGTTTCTGGGCGATGCGGTGCTGGGGCTGGTGGTGGCCGAGCTTTTGTACAGGCGGCATCCGGGGTGGCAGGAGGGCGAGTTGAGCCGGCTGCGGGTGCAGTTTGTGAATCGCGTCCATCTGGCGCGGGTGGCGAAGGCGATCAAACTGGGGCAGCATCTGCGGCTGGGCAACGAGCGGGAGCGCGGCGGCGGGCGCGGCAACGAGTACATTCTGGCCAACGCGATGGAAGCGGCGATCGCGGCGATGTATCTGGATGCGGGGGGCGATTTGGGGCCGGTGCGGCGCTTCATTGAGGCTCAGGTGCTGGGCAACCGGCTGGATGCGGTAGCCGACGAGTTGCGGGCTGGTGGGGCGCTGGGGGATTGGAAGTCGGCGCTGCAACTGCATTTGCAGGCGACGGGGGCGGGGATGCCGGTATATCGTCTATTGAGTGCGAGCGGGCCGGATCATTTGAAGCGATTTGAGGCGGATGTGCGGGTGCGGACGCGGGCGGGCGAGGTTGGCGAGGCGCTGGCGGTGGGCGGTGGAGCTTCGCGGAAGAAGGCGGAGCAGGAAGCTGCGCGGCGAGCGCTGGCGATGTTGACGGGCGCGGCGCGGGACGCGGAACTGGCGCAGGCGGGGCTGGCGGGCTAGGGTGGAGATTCTTCGCGGACGCCGGTACGTTGCGATGAGCGGAAATCCTGGAGAAGCGGGTCCTTCGCTGCGCTCAGGATGACAAGATTTGTGGGGTTGGGTAGGAAAACAAGAGCAAAAGCGGGTCCTTCGCTGCGCTCAGGATGACAAGGTTTGTGGGGTTGGGTAGGAAAACAAGAGCAAAAGCGGGTCCTTCGCTGCGCTCAGGATGACAAGGTTTGTGGGGTGGGGTAGGAAAACGAGGGCAGAAGCGGGTCCTTCGCTGCTCTCGGGATGACAAGGTTGGTTTTCAAGAACGGAAGACTGGGTAGGTTGGGACGAATACGCGGATGAGCATGACTCCGGTGGCGGAAGAGAGTCAATTCGGCGAGGCGCGGGCGGTTTCGGCTGCCACGGCGCATCCTGCGAGCGATGCTTTGGGTTCCGCCATGGGGCTGGGGCAGGCGATTGCGCAGGATGTTGCGCATGGGTTGCCGGAGGCGGTTGCTTCGCTGATGCGGACGGTGATCGTGGCGCTGTTTGTGCTGACGTTTGTGGCGCAGCCGATGGTGATTCCGTCGGAGAGCATGGAGCACACGCTGCTGGTGGGGGATTTTCTGCTGATGAACCGGTCGGCGCTTGCTCCGGGGGGGATTTGGAAGCGGATTTTGCCGTATGCGGCGGTGGAGCGGGGGGAGATTGTGACGTTTCACTCGCCTCTCGATAAGCGTGAGTATTTGGTGAAGCGGGTAATTGGGCTGCCTGGGGACCGGCTGCGGATCGACGACGGCAAGGTGACGATCAATGGGCAGGTTCTGGACGAGCCGTATGCGACTTTTGAGCCGGCGGAGGAGAATGCGTATCTGGAGCATTTTCCGGCGCGGAGGTATACCGATCCGCGCGTTGAGCCGGACTGGTGGAAACGGATGCAGCAGGATACGCGGGATGGGGAGCTGGTGATTCCGGCGGGCGAGTACTTCATGATGGGGGACAACCGGAATCACAGCCTGGATTCGCGATATTGGGGATTTGTGAAGCGGAGCCAGATTATTGCTCGGCCGCTGGTGATTTACTTCTCGCTGGTGCGGCCTTCGCGAACCGATGCGCAGCAGGCCTCGGATGATAGACTGGGGAGCGATGTTTCTGGGCCGTGGAAGGGTTTTGCGCGGTGGAGGCGGATTTTTCGGGTGGTGCATTGATACACTTTGCGAAAAGGATTTAGTGGTCAGTGGTCAGTGGTCGGTGGGCGAAGCGCGGCGGTCGCGGAACCGGGACGGAGTTGAGCGCGTATTGAGGCAGGGCGGATAGAGACGATGGCGAAGGCTGACAATCTGGCGGTGGATACTCCGGTAGGGGCGCCAGCCGCTCTGGCGGAGGGGCCGGCGAAGGCGGAGCGGGTGGAAGAGACGCCTTTCGAGGCGGTGGCGAGCATCTGTTCGGTGCTGGTGATTGGCTTGTTCATTCTCACGTTTCTGGCGCAGAATTTTGTGATTCCGTCGGGTTCGATGGAGAAGACGCTGCTGGTGGGCGACCATCTGCTGGTGGACCGTCTCACGTTATCGCCGCCGGCCAAGTGGATGCCACTGATTCACTATCGCGAGCCGAAGCGTGGCGACATTACCGTGTTTTACAAGCCGGGCGAGCCGGACGACTACCTGGTGAAGCGGCTGATTGGCATCCCGGGCGACCACATCCATTTGCGCGACGGCGTGGTGATTCTGAACGGCGTGGCGCAGAACGAGCCGTATGCGAAGCTGTGGCCCGAGGATACGCCGCTGCCGTACGCGGACCAGTTCCCTTCCGTCTCGCCGATGGAAGCCAATGGCATTACGGAGCAGTGGCTGGTGGATTTGCCGAACCATATCCAAGGGAACGACCTGGTGGTGCCGCCGGGGATGTACTTTATGATGGGCGACCACCGGCATGACAGTCTGGATTCGCGGTTTTGGGGGTTTGTGCCTCGGGCGAATATCGTCGGACGGCCACTGTTCAACTACTGGTCGTTCAAGACGCCGGACGATCAGATGTACAAGACGAGCTTCTCCGAAAACATAGCCTGGATGGCGCATGTTGCGCTGCATTTCTTCAGCGATACGCGCTGGTCGCGCACCTTCCATGTGGTGAAGTAGCGACGATGGACGAGGCCGACGCCAAGCAGGCCCATGCCGCGTTGTCCGATGCGGGGGACCGGCCGCGCATCGGTAAAGATTCTGTTGAGAAGACGCGTCCGTCGCGCTTGCGGCGACGGGCCACCTGGGTCGCGCTGCTGGCGGCGCTGCTGGCCGCCGCGCTGGTGTTGCCGGGGCTGATCGACATTGGCCATTACAAAGGCAAGATTGCCGGTCTGATGAGCCGGTCGATGGGGCGTCCGGTGCGGATGTCCGGCGTGGAACTGCGGCTGCTGCCGACGCCGGGGTTTGTGCTGCGCGATCTGCAGGTGGCGGAGGATCCGGGGTTTGGCGCGGAGCCGATTCTGTCGGCGCGAACGGTGGTGGCGTCGATCCGGCTGCCCGCCTTGTTGTTGGGCCGGCTTGAGATCAGCCGGGTGAGCGTGGATGAGGCGAGCCTGAATTTGGTGCGATCGGCGGAGGGACGCTGGAATCTGGAGACGCTGATGATGGGCGCGCAGCCGGGGCTCTCGCGGGGCAATGGCCCCCCGGCACGGCATATTCCGGGAACGGCGGCGCATTTTCCGTATTTGGAAGCGACGGAATCGCGGGTGAATCTGAAGAATGGCGTGGAGAAGAGTCCGTTTTCGCTGGTGGACGCGGACCTTTCGCTGTGGCAGGATGCGCCGGGACAGTGGCGGGTGCGTCTGCGCGGGCAGCCGGTTCGCACGGATATTCCGATGAGTTTGGCGGATACGGGCGAGGTGCGTCTGGAGGCGAGTTTGCAGTCGGCGCCTCAGTTGCGCGATATGCCGTTGAAGCTCGACATGGAGTGGCGCAATGCGCAACTGGGGCAGCTTTCGCGGTTGATTACGGGTTCGGACGCAGGTTGGCGGGGCGATTTGACGGCGGATATTGCTGTGCTGGGCACACCGGAGTCGGCTGAGACCAAGGCGCGGCTGCGGGCAACGGGTGTGAGGCGCGAGGAGTTTGCGCCGGAGACGCCGCTGGATTTCGACGCGAATTGCAGCTTCCGCTACCAGCACTCGTTGAATGCCGCGCATGAGGTGAATTGCAATACGGCGATCGGCGACGGGCGGCTGCACCTGAAGGCGGAGTTGCCGGGGAGGGCTGGGCTGGATGGAAAGGCGATTCCGGCGGAGGCGATGTTGGAGGTGAAAGATGTGCCGCTGCAGGCGGGGCTGGACCTGTTGCGGACCTTGCGGAGCGGGTTTGCGCCGGGAATCTCGGCCAAGGGGGCGGTGAACGGCAGCCTGACCTACAAAGAGGTGGCTCAGAAGACGGAGGCAAACGGCGCAGGGAAGACTCCGCGCCGGAGGGTGGGACGCAAGTTGGCTTCGGTCACGACGGCCGCGGATGGTGGCGATTTGCAGGGATCTTTGACGGTCGAGGGTGCGGAGTTCACTGGAGGGCAGTTGCGGGAGCCTTTGGAGTTTCCTCGCATCGCGTTCACGCCAACCGCGGTTGCGGACGCGGCGGTGGGCTCGGTTGCGCGGGACTCCGCCGCCGCGATGAAGACGATGTTATCGGCGGATTTTGCGGTGGGGCTGGGGACGCCTGCGCAGACGGGCGAGGTGCAGGTCTATCTCGGGAGTTCCGAGTATCGCGCGGTGCTGGGCGGAAGCGCGGAGATGGGACGGTTGCGGGAACTGGCGTACGCTTTTGGCTGGCCGCATCTGGACGCGTTGGATAGCTTTACGGGCGGTTCGGTGGACTTCAGTCTTAAGGCTCAGGGGCCGTGGATCGCGGCGGAGGATGCGGCGGGACTGCTGCGATCGACGGCGCCCATACCGCCGGGGACGATTTTCGGCTCGCTGACGGTACGCCATACGGAGTGGAGCGCGGCGTATCTGGCGCGACCGGTAGTGGTGACGCAAGGAGCGGCGACGGTCGCGAACGGCAGCGTCGATTTTACGGGCGAGTTTAGCTACGGCAATCCAAAGGATGCGGCCAAGGGGCTGGTGCGCGGTTCCATCGCTCTCCACGCACCGTCGGAGTGCGCGGCGACCGTCGCGGCGGGAGGGCAATGCCTGCCGCAGGTGCAGGTGCGTTTTGGCGCGCTGGACGGCGCGACGCTGGAGGCGGCGCTGTTGGGCGCTCCGGAGGAACCAAGCCTGCTCTCCGAATTGATGGACCGGATGCGGGCATCGGATCGCGCGAAGTGGCCGGCGATTGCGCTGAGTGTGCAGGCGGAGTCGCTGGCGCTGGGTCCGGCGACCTTGGAGAAGCCGGTGGCGGAGATTCGCTTTGAGGAGGGCGCGGCGGTGGTGAAGCACTGGGAGGCGGGTTTGCTGGGCGGTACTGCCGAGGGAACGGGGCGGATTGGCTGGGCCGACGATAAGCCGCAGTACGCTTTTGACGGGAGCTTTGCGGATTTGAAGGCCGCGGCGCTGGGCGCCATGCTGGGCGGGGGATGGACTGGCGGCCCGGTGAGCGGCTCTGGAGAAGTGCGGCTTTCGGGGCGAAGGATGGCCGATCTGGCGGCGAGCGCAACGGGAACGGTGCTTTTCGACTGGCAGCGCGGAGCGGGTTTGACGGTAGGGAATACGGCCGCTCCGCAATTCGACGACTGGAGCGGGACGGCGGCGATCGCCGGTGGGACGGTGGAGTTGGGCGAGAACTTGCTGCGGCTGAAGCGGAAGGCTTTGGTGCTGGCCGGGACGATTTCCTTCTCGGGACCGGTGAAGCTGGCGGTCGCGCCCGCGGTGGCAAAACAGGCTGAGACGAAGCAGGCCGTAAAATAACAGGATGACGGACTCCTCTTCGCTTTCCGACACTTCTGTTCCGGTGGCCGAGCCGGTGACGGTGCGCTGCAAAGGCATACTCTTCGACATGGACGGGATTTTGATCTCTTCGCTGGGCTCGGTGGAGCGCAGTTGGAGCGCGTGGGCGCTGGCGCGGGGGATCGACCCGGCGGTGGCGATTCAAACGGCGCATGGCTGCCGGGCGATCGAGACGGTGCGGAAGCTGCGGCCCGACCTGGACGACGAGGTGGAGCTGAGGTGGATTGAGGATTTGGAGGTGTCGGATCAGGAGGGGGTTGCGGCGCTGCCTGGGGTGCTGGCGCTGCTGGCTTCCCTTCCGGCTGCGCGGTGGACGGTGGTGACTTCGGCGACGGAACGGCTGGCGCGGATACGGATGGCGGCGGCGGGGATTGCGGTGCCGGAGCGGATTATTACGGCGGATATGGTCGAGCAAGGCAAGCCGCATCCGGAGCCGTATCTGCGCGGGGCGGAAATTCTGGGGTTGCCGGCGAGCGATTGCGTGGTCATCGAGGATTCCGGATCGGGGACGAAAGCCGGGCGCGCGGCGGGATGCACGGTGATTGGGACGCTGTTTTCGCATCCCATTGCGGAGTTGGGGGCGGCGCATTATCTGGTTGCGGATTTGACGGCGGTGGCTGTTGAGGCGGTGCCGGGGGATGCGGAGATTGCGCTGCATTTCGCGCCGCTGGCGGTGTAAAGGCGCTCACGAGTTCGACCGACCACGAAACGAGCCGGGGGATTGGGAGGATTTGCTCGGCAAACTTCCCGCAGGGGCTGGAGCCCAGTCGATTCTCCGAACTCTTACGGGACGACTGAAGGCGTGCCCTGTTACAAAACCAGCTTTCGGTGTGGCTACGCTAACTGCGTTTGCCGAGAATGACCTCGACTCGGCGTAAGTCTTCTTCCACATCGACGCCGATGGTGTCTTCTACGGCTTGGGCGACGTAAAGGTCGATGCCGTTTTCGAGCAGGCGCAACTGCTCCAGGCGTTCGATTTGCTCGAGGGGCGAAGGGGCGAGGGCTGCGAACTGTTCGAGGGCCGGTTTGCGGTAAGCGTAGACGCCGAGGTGCTTGCGGTAGCCGGCGTAGTTGGCGCGGTCGCGGTCGTAGGGGATGGTGGAGCGTGAGAAGTAGAGGGCGCGGCCGTCGGCGGCGGTGACGACTTTGACGGCGTTGGGGTTGGCGATGTCGTCTGGCGGGCAGGGAACGCTGATGGTCGAGACCTGCACCTCGGGGCGGGCGAAGAGCGCGAGCAGCGGGGCGAAGTGCTCCGGGGTGAGGAGCGGCTCGTCGCCCTGGATGTTGACGTAGATTTGGGCGTCGATCTGGCGGGAGACTTCGTAGACGCGGTCGCTGCCGCTCGAGCATTCGGGCGAGGTGATGGCGACGGGGATTTGGCGCGCGGCGCAGGCCTCGGCGACTTCGGCGGAATCGGTGGCGACGACGACTTGGTCCATGCAATTGCTTTCGACGGCGGCGCGCCAGACCCACTCGACCATGGGGCGGCCGGCGATTTCACGCAGGACTTTGCGGGGCAGGCGGGTGGAGCCGAGGCGGGCGGGTATGACGCCGAGGATGCTTATCTTGCTCATAGAGGGCCAGTGTAAACCGTCGCGTCTTACGCGGACAAAGGGCCGAGTCCTGCTTTATGAACGTGTTCAACAATATCGTAGCTTCGCGCCCATGGGGATTTCTTCGATATTTTTGTGATTGGGCGGATGCGGGATAAGGCGCGAAGCCGGGTGCATCGTAGAGAATCAATGCTGGTATGAGTGTCGTGAAGTCGAATACGAAGAAGTCGGAAGAGACGCGGGCGCGAATTCTGGAGGCGGCGCTGGCGGTGTTTCGCGAGCGGGGCTTTTCGAGCGCGACGATGCGGGAAATTGCGGCGCAGGCGCAGGTGGCATCGGGGGCGGCTTACTACTATTTCGACTCGAAAGACGCGATCGTCATGGCGTTTTACGAGCGGTCGCAGGAGGAGATGGTGCCGGCGACGACGGCCAAGCTGGACGCGGCGAAGACGCTGGAAGAGCGGCTGCGGGCGATCATCGCCATGAAGCTGAACTATTTCGGGCCGAATCGCAGTTTGCTGGGGGCGCTTTCGGCGCATACCGATCCGCATCATCCGCTGTCGCCGTTCAGCGCGGAGACGGCTCCGGTGCGGGAGCTGGATATTGGTCTGTTTGCGCGCGCGGTGGATGAGTCCGGAGTGAAGCTGCCGCGGCGGATACTGCCCTATTTGCCGCGGTTGCTTTGGATGTACCAGATGGGGTTGATTTTGTATTGGGTGTACGACGGTTCGCCGGAGCAGCGGCGGACGTGGATATTGTTCGACAAGTCGCTGCAGATGATTCTGCTGGCGCTGAAGTTTGCGAATCTGCCGATCTTGCTTCCGCTGCACCGGCTGGCGGCGGATTTGCTGGATTCGGTGTACGGCGGCGATGCGCCGGAAGGCTCGGAATGAGTGGCGCGCCGCTGCGGATCACGATTCCGGGTGGAAGCGGGCAGGTGGGGCATCTGCTGGCGCGGCATTTTTGGGCGCAGGGGCACCGGGTGACGATTTTGACGCGGCGGCCGCGGGCTGGGGGCCAATTGTGGCGCGAGGTCGGCTGGGATGGGCGGACGCGCGGACCGTGGGTTGCGGAGCTGGAAGGATGCGATGTGTGCATCAATCTGGCGGGGCGCAGCGTGAACTGCCGTTATACGGCCGAAAACCGGCGGGAGATTTACGATTCGCGGATTGTTTCGACCCGGCTGCTGAACGAGGCGGTTGCCGGCCTGCGGCATCCGCCACGGCTGTGGATGAATGCCAGCACGGCGACGATCTACCGGCATTCGCTGAAGGAAACCATGAGTGAGACGACAGGGGAGCTTGGCGGCGACGAGCCGGGCGCGCCGGATACGTGGAATTTTTCGATCCGCGTGGCGAAGGATTGGGAGCGGGCATTTTTCGAGAGGGAGACGCCGGGGACGCGCAAGATTGCGCTGCGCTCGGCGGTGACTTTCAGCGCGGACAAGGGCGGGGTCTTCGATGTGCTTTCTACGCTGGCGCGGCGTGGGCTGGGCGGGACCAACGGGGGTGGGGCGCAGATGGTTTCCTGGGTGCATGGCGAGGATTTCTGCCATGCGGTTGATTTTCTGATTGCGAACGAGAGTTTTGACGGGGTGGTGAATATCGCATCGCCCAATCCGGTGGCCAATGCCGAGTTCATGCGGGTGCTGCGCGGGGCCTGGGGAGTGCCGGTGGGTCTGCCGGCGCCGGCATGGCTGATTGAGATTGGGTGTTTTCTGCTGCGGACCGAGTCGGAACTGGTGTTGAAGAGCCGGAATGTGGTCCCTGGACGGCTGGAAGCGGCGGGATTCCGGTTCTTGTTTCCGGATTGGCCGCAGGCGGCGCGGGATCTAGTGACGCAGTGGCGGAGCAAGAGCCTGTGAGGCGCGTTAGGCGACGCCGATGAGACGAGCAAGTTTGACCTGGAATCCGGCGGTCCGTATCATCAGAGAGGCGCTTGTGGGCGAAACCAGCCTTTGCCCGCGTTCCGTGCCCAAGCGGCACACTACTGGCGGAGTAGCTCAGATGGTTAGAGCGACGGATTCATAACCCGTAGGTCGGCGGTTCGATCCCGCCCTCCGCCACCAAGAACTCCTTCCATCTCGCATCCTCCCTTACCCGCTTTTCTTGGCCATTTTAAGCGTTTTCGGGTCTACGCCCTTATACTTCGCTTCATGTCTGTTGCCCAAATCGGTCGTTGGCCGTACCCTCTGTCGCGAACTGTCGCGCTCCTGTTCGTTCTGCCGTGTCTCTGTTCTCCGGTGCTGAGGGCACAGGCTCGCGAGTCCGCGAGTACGGGTTGGTTGCCGGTCGAACTCCGTGTTTCGGGGGTGGAAGCTCCGATCGGCCTGGCGGAACAGACGCCCATCTTCGCTTGGCAACTGCATACCGATAGCGCCGCGGCCTACGACATTGCGCAGTCCGCGTATCGTGTTCTGGTGGCTTCGTCGCCTGATTTGCTCGATCGGGAGCGGGGCGATCTCTGGGATTCCGGGCGAGTCGAGGATCGCGACTCGATCGATATACGTTACGCGGGATTGCCCCTCAAGTCTGATACAACCTATTTTTGGAAGGTTTGCGTTTGGAACAGTGCCGGGGGACGGTCGAATTGCAGCGCAGTTTCGCATTGGACTACCGCACTGCTGCATGCTCAAGATTGGACTGCCAAGTGGATCGCGGCGCAACCGGACGGTCCTCTGGTGCCGCAAACGCGCGAAGGCGTGGAAGAGAGAAACGCCAGGCCGGAAGCCATGCCTCTTTTTCGGTATTCCTTTCGACTGGCCAAGCCCGTCCGGCAGGCCATGGTGTATGTCTCCGGCCTGGGACAGTACGAGTTGCATTTGAACGGGAGACCGGTCACAGATGCGGTGATGACTCCCGGCTGGACCGACTACCGCAAGGAGGTCTTGTACGACACCTACGACCTGACGGAGGCGCTCAAGCCCGGAGAGAACACATTCGGCGCGATGGTTGGCAATGGGATGTACAGCGTCCCCGTCCTCGACGGCCGTTATGCAAAATTCACCGGCTCGTTTGGCAACCCCAAAATGATTCTGCAAATGCACGTCATCTTCGCTGACGGAACTGAGCGGACGATCGTGAGCGATCGTAGCTGGCAAACCGCGCCGGGGCCGATCGTACTCTCAAGCATCTATGGAGGAGAGGACTACGACGCGCGCAAAGAGGAGCCAGGATGGGACACCGGGACCGACTCAATCTGGAAACATGCTCTCGAAGTCGCCGCACCGAGCGGCTCCAACGATGCCGGCGACTCGCTGAGGTCGTTGCCCATTCCTCCCATGAAAGTGATGGAGATCCTGAAGCCGGCGCGCTGGTTCGCATCGGCACCGGATACACAGATCTACGATCTTGGAAAGAACTTCTCCGGATGGCCGGAGATACAGGTCGAAGGCCAGGCGGGCGACATGGTCCGGATGCTCCCCGGAGAACTACTGGACAGCGACGGCGAGGTTACGCAGCGCAGCGCGGCGGCGGGCAAGGACGATCCTGTTCTCTTCACCTACACTCTGCGAGGCGACGGTATCGAGAGCTGGCATCCTCGCTTCAGCTATTACGGTTTTCGATACGTTCAGGTGCAAACAGTTTCCGCGCATCCCGGCGCGCCGCCTCCTGCGATCCTTTCCGTCGCGGGCGATTTCGTTCACGACGCGGTGGCCGTAACTGGCTCGTTTCATTCCGGGGCGCCGTTGTTGA
>Ga0209208_10008020_pt1 | contig 14168 bp, 6 predicted proteins | sample S1TSphfallax_3_FD_187694 | JGI IMG/M metagenome (GOLD analysis project Ga0209208, IMG submission 187694) | Host-associated microbial communities from peat moss isolated from Minnesota, USA - S1T2_Fd - Sphagnum fallax MG (SPAdes) (version 2) | ecosystem: Host-associated > Plants > Peat moss >...
AAAGAAAAACCCTTTTTCCCTGTTTTAATCTATTTTTTCACCATATCAAAAGCGCTAAAGGTGTTATTAGAGCATCTTCAGGAGAGATTCAGGCACCACCCCCTATTTGGCCCCCTACAAAAAACTCATTACATCCAAGAGACAATGTTAAAAGTTTCCCACAAAAAGCAAGAAAGAAAAAATAAAAATGGACACAATAAAAGAGAGAGACTATTTAAAATGCCACCAAAGGAGCCCAATCATTATGATGAATAAATCAAAGGCAGCCAGATTTTCTGGAGGCCACAATTAAATATTGTGGGCAAATTTAATTATAGGCCCAAAAATTCCAAACTTAGTTCCACCCTAATTAAAGACTGTACTTCATCCAAAATTAGTGTGGGCAAATTTATATGTCCAAAGTCCAAAGTTAATTTCACTCTAATTAAAGACTGTACTTCATCTAAAATAGTGTGCAAGTACATATCGTGGGAACTGGGCAAATTTATTATTTTTGGGCAAACTCAGTTTCACCCCTATTTAACGGCTGTACTTCATCCAAATTTAGTGTATGCGGGGGCCACTGTAAAGGCTGTACTTCATCGAGAATTAGTGTATACGGGCTATTACATTTTGCTGCCCACTGCAAAAATTTCTTACTGGCTAGTGAAAAAGAGAATTTAATAATTAAATTTCAAATATAATTTTTCTTGTTTTTTAGGGTTTCTATTGCCAGAAGGTTTTTTTTTTAATAGGAAAAATCTCACCAGATTGCTATATCTGCTTCTAGCAAGTAGCCAGAAATATAGAATGATGATTAAAAATTTCTGCTTCATAGCCAGATTTGGCTAAATCTTCCTAGGTGTAATCACCACTTTTTCTTATATCTTCCAGTGTTTTGTTTTTGGTCTAATTTTCAAAAACAATTGGGAATTTTCTTATAATAACATTGAGAAGCTTTCGCAGTTTTTTTTTTTTTTTTCCTATTGTAAATTTGACTGATTTTTTTTCTGTTTTTGGAAAAAAAAATCTTCAAATTTGATACATCACAAAAATGTAAAATGAAAATACTACTTCCTAAGAAAGATGACCACTTAGGCTGCATGAAAAAAATCCTAAAAACCCCACTGATGATGCTCTTATGACATTCTTAACAAAACTAATAGATGAAAGTTAATCTGTTCTAGTTAAAGTGTAGTGAAAAACCCAAGGCCATGGGCTTTACTGTGCATAATAATAAAAGACTAAACACCTACTCCAAATATTATTTTTCCCCTTTTGTTTTTTCTTTTGATACCCTCCGGGTATCATTGGGACAAAATTTGAAAAAAAATGAGGGGCATTCTGTTTTCTGAACCACCCCAAAACAGAGAATATATGTATATATATATAGATATCCTGGCTCACTAATTACACCAAAGAAATCGGAGCAGGTCTTTACAATGTTGGGTTTAGGGTTTAGGCAAATGGATCCTTGACTATGCCAATCAACTTAAAGGTGCATTAACACTTGGTGTTAGGGACTCTAAGGTTAAGTCCCCTACCACCATTTAGGACTTAAACCTAGTTGCCATGAAAATTGTATGTTAAGCTAACATTCACTTAACAATGAGCTATGGCCCATTGAACATTGGGTGCCACCTAGGATGCCACCTAGATTTTCATTTTAACACTGACTGAACATCAAGTGTGAATGCACCACAATATGAATATTCATTCTTTTTTAAGTCACACGTGTAGTCTTGAAGATTTTTGGGTCTGTCTATCCAACAAGACAGCAAGAGAATAACAGAAAGACAAACAGTGATTTTGTTCTCATCCAGAGGGATTTGCAGACTCTGTGTGTGTGTGTGTGTGTGTGTGTGTGCACAGGAGAGAGAGCAGAGCAAATGTGGTGAGTCTGACAAAAGATTTAGATTCACCAAAGCAGGTTGAGGTCAAAGCCTAGCCTTACAAATCATCTAGCTTTCTCAAAACAGAGCCCTACTTCCAACAAGTTAAGTACAATCAGGACTTGGGATATGAGCACAGTTTTGTCCTTCCAGTGTACTCCAATTTTCACCCTAAACCCTACATCCCAACTTATAGAGACCACCTTGCAAACCAGTAAGTGTCACAAATTGATGTTGCTATGCTAGAAGCTTTCTGGGTATAACATATAAGTGATTAGCATCATTTCTGAGTCCCACATATCACAAAATTTCACCTTATCGGTGGCACAAAAAAACTGGACAAAGTTTTGCTGGTGCAAGATCCAACAGCGTCCCATGGCTCCTTTCTCATAGTGGTCAAATCATGAGTACATTTTCACCATTGCTATTCCCCTACCCAATGCCTCACATTGCACCTTCATGATGGACCTTCATGGTGAACCTTCATCATGGGCAATTGGTGTCTGAAAGTGTGAATTTTGGATGCAATTTGCTACATTTCCTTGTTGCTGTAGCTGCTGTTTGTTTCTTGTGCCTCTGCCGGATTGTGCTATTGTGACTGAATCCACTCTGAGCTCAGTTGTGATTATATCAAGTTCTATAGTTGTCTAAGTGATCTTGATGTTCTTTGTTTTGTTGCATGCCATAGTTGTGATACTTGATCTTGTCAAGAGAGGAAAGTGGAGTGTAGAGCTGTATGCCTAACTCTGAAAGTTATTCATTGTGGGTATTATTAAGTGGGAGTGTGAAATTTGATTTTGTCTTGTCTAATCCGGCAACTTCTGATCAATAAAATCATGATGTTTGTGTACTAGAGTTACAATTGACTTGCATGAACCAGTCAGTGATAGAGCTTGTGTTGAATGCAGTGACAGTGGGCTGTTGAATTTAAGAGTTCTTTCAATTCTGCAGCGATTTCCTTTTGGTCACACCTTAAACAAATTGCACTATGTCTCTGCACACCATACTAACCATCTCAGAAAGTTTGCAACGATTCGAAATGCCCTTGATCTTGACCTCACACTTTACAAGAAAACAAAGGACAACCAGACACCTTTTGATAGAGTATGGGATCTTAGTAATTTGGACATCTTGAGTCTTCAAGAACTATTTTCGCATTTCTTCTGGATCTCTCAACTACCCCAAAGCCTGTATCAAATGCACAAGTGGTTCTTCAACCTAATCAAGCTTTGAGATTGCAATCAAACTAGTGCCTGGCATCATTGCTTCTACTCATTGCTTAATCTTTATATGTGTACATTTAGGTGATCAACACCCATTACATGACCAAACTGCAATGAAGTTATTTTTTGATCTGCAACCCAGATGACATACACAGAACCTTTGCAGCACTCCCATACCTATAACCAAATGCTCATTTCCAGGACATTTGGATTTGTCATTGATGAAGGATCCCATGAAGGAAGCTCTTGACGATGATGGGCAGAAAAAGATCAAGCACTAAAACCTTGTTCAGCTCAATCGTTGTTTAATTTGTAATGATCATATACTGAAGGTGTGGGTTTGTCAATAAAATGGAACACCAGCATTTCTACCTGAAATACTGATGGCGCACTCAATCTTTGGTCTCCAATGTGCTCTTGGCAACTCCAAAAGAATGGGAGGGCTAATGCCATGGAGGCTGCAATTGAGCACAGGCAAGTGCCACAAGCCACTAGTTGTTGCCTCTTCAAAACCACCTGCAACATCCTTTCTCTACTAGTGACTACTTGTGTTTGATTCATCCTTGAGTACAAATATGCAAAAGCACATTTAAAAACATTTGATTTGTTCAATGAAACACAGAGCTCAATTGCCTAACAATAAACATACACACGCATAGATGTTGCAATTAAAGAAATTTGTGAGGCTTTTGCAAATTAGACATCCACTCTACATTCAAGATTAATTGTCATGGTTAAGGGTTCGATGACCCCCACATTCCAACAAGTTTGGTGAAATTGAAAACAATTGCAGACCATTGTTAAGCTTTTGACCCTCTGTTAATCAACATGTACTGCAGTCAACTTTTTGTTGTTGTTAAGCTTTGGTTTATTTTATTTTTCTTGGCCTTTCTTTCTCAACTCTAATCTCCATACTACCCTCCCACCTAGCTACCCTACAAACCTAACTATCCTACTCACCTAGTTACCCTATTCATCTAGAGCTTGGCCCTACATATCAACTACAACCAACCCTTTTGCCTACTTACTTGTTATAGTTTCTTGATTAAATATTTACCTCTTGGCAAAACCTCTATCTTTTTTTTTTTTTTTTTTGTTAAATTTCTACCATTCAACAAAACCTCTCTAGTCCCTAATTAAATCTATATTTTTCAGCAAAACTTTTATGTGAAGTGTATAATTAAACTTGAAGGTGTACTTAGATAAACTTTTATTTTTTAATTAAATCGTTATATCTTCTTAGTTAAACCTTTATCTTTCAACACAACCTCTATCTCTTCTTAGTTAAATCCTTACCACTTGGCACAACCACTTGATTAAACCTTTATTTTTTGACAAAACCTTTATATTCTCCCACCTAAACATTTATCTTTAAGCAAAACCTTTGTCTTTTTTTGGTTAAACCTTTACCACTTAATGAAACCTTTATTTTTTCATGGCTAAACTTTTGCTTCTTGAAAAAACTTTATTATTTTTTAAGAACTCTATCTCATGGGAAAACCTTTATTTTTTCTTGACCAAACCTTTACTATTGGCAAAACCTTTAATTTTTCTTAGCTAAACCTCTACCTTTTGACAAAACCTTTTTGTTTGGATAAACCTTACCTCTTAACAAAACTTCTATACTTCTTAGTTAATTATATTTATTTCTTGATGAAACTTTTATGTTTTGGCAAAACTTTTATATTTTCTGGTTAAACCTCTACCTCTTGACAAAACTTACTTACCCACTCATCATCATATTTACTTATGCACTTGTAAATTGTGAACTTCAAGTGATGAAATTATAACATAAAATGTAGGTATTGCGAATAACTCATTGTTATCTACTTTAATTTTATTCATACTTGTCATGATGACAAACCACTAACCCTAAATGTGGGTATTGCGATTGTAAGATTTTTTTGGCAATAGTTTTAAACCTTCGCCTTCACTTTGGACCACTTAACACAAGATGTATTTAATTTAATTAAACAATAGGAGCCCAATGTAATTAAGTAATAGGCTTGATAAATTTAAAGTTAAAGAATCATCAAACATTTATGAATTGTTACATTTTTTTAATACTAATTAAAATCAATTCTAGGTTGGATTTTAGGGGTATACACATTTGCAACAAGATTCATTTTATCTTTTTGAAGGTGAATGGAGTAGGTCTCAAGTTGGGCCCTCAAGTTAGAGAAACCACAATAAAAGGTAAAGGAATAAATTTTAATTTCATTCATTTAATTTTATCATTTCATTATGTTTCAAGTTTAATTCATCATTCATTCCTAGAAGATTATTTTGTATGGCATTTGTATATGTTTATATTCATTTTTACAACATCTACTACCATTAAAATTGTTTAGGTTTATATATAATCTTGGGGTAATTAGCTTTAAACTCTAGGGCTAATGTTTCCATTCATTAAGTTTTTCATTTGATTAATTTTGAAATTAAAATCATATCCATTTGGATATAATTTATTGTTAATATAAATCTTCAATATTTTTATTTTAGAATTCATTTATAATTTATAATTTAATTTAACTATTCAATAAAATATCTCAAATATTCTGAAATTTATTTTGTTATTTATTTGAATGTTATTTTAATACAATTCAACAATACCTTCATCTAATGCAATAAGAAACAAAGAATGTAAATGTTATTTTAACTAAAATATAATTTTTTAAAAATCAATATTCTCCTATTGCACCAAAAGTGGTGATCAAGCACAAGAGGATTTAGCCAAATCTAGTTACACAAAAAAAATAAAATAATAAAAACTAGGAATCATATTACATGTTGGCAAACCACTAGATTTTATTAACTAAATATGGCCATTTCAAATGAAGAAAGTTAAAAATAAAAAATATTGGTGATTTCATCAATGCAATGATTTTTTTGTAAAAAATCCAAATAGTTCTTTGGACCAAGTTATTTTGGATTAAAAGAAAAGAAAAATAGAAACTTTTGGTGATAAAAAACCACTATAATTCCATATTAATACAATTAAATATTTAGAATTTCAGGTTAATTTCAATAAATGGTCAATATAAAATTTAATGTTATTATTTACTTCTTGAATCACAAAACTCTAATATTGATATTTATTAATAGGTTTTATTCTATAATAGTTGACAATGTGTTTAAATATTATAATTTATGATATAAATATATTATATTATGAAACATTTTCAAAAAATATATAATTATATTTTCAAAAAAAATTACATTTCGTTCATTAAATGCAAGTCTTGTGTTTGGTGGAAAAGATGCACTTAAATATCCTTAGGTGATGAAAGAATAGTTGTTTTGCAATACTTGTGCAATCAAATTTTATCAAATCAAAGGGGGCTTTTGGTGAGGTTACACAATACATTTTTATGTAAGGTTATTGTGCCAGTATTACGTTATAAGAGTAGTGATGGAATTACATTTGTGACCACCTTAACAATGATTGCAATTTTTCAAGGATGCAAGTATTATAGATTAGGGATTGAAAAAAAATGGGGCATGCCCATAATCAATGTTTACACATTAAAATGAAGGTATTGTTAATTTTATTTATTTATTTAACCCATCTATAATGAATTGAAAAATGCTTGTGGAATATGACATAGGGTGATAATGCAAAGATATTACAAATTGGGATTTGAAAAATAAAATTTTGTGGAAGTTAAAAAATTGTATAAAAAATGAACATGATATAAAAACAAATACAAAAAATTCCCATTGCAAATTAGGCTATAATGGCCTAACATTACCCTTTAAGGTGCACCTTTGTTCAAGGAAGAGTCATAAAAAAATGCCCACATTTTTTTGATATTTTGCCGCAATTTTTACGACCTTTGTTGCATGGTGATGGGTGAAATGTTGTTGATGTTGAATTGCAAGCCAAACCACATTTGCCACAAAGGCCTCCTTTGTGGTATTTCATAGCCTAGTGATTAAAAACAAATAGTGTTATGATTCCAATGCACAATGGAAAAACAATGTTGAAAAAAAAAAAGTTTGCAAATTTACTAACCATGAATCATTTCCAAATCTTATTACTTACACATGGCTTGTATTCCTTTTAATCAATTCAACTTGGTGGATTTGGAATTCCAATTGTAGGCACCCCATGTGAGCCTAAATGACTTTGCACAACCAACGTTATTCAATCGAATTATTTTTGCAAGTTCATCATCTTATTCAATTTGTGAGAAGGCGTTATATGGGATATACCCCACCTCCCACATGAGTATGCCAATGATGTGGTAACAATCTATCAAAGGCTAATCTTATTAATGAAGGTCAATGAACCCCCTTAAAGTGTTAGACTTTAATTTCAAGTCAATCCCATGCATTCACTTTCAACTTTCTTTTTAATTTGATCAATTTCCTTCTTTTCATTAGAAGTTTGCCATGCTTGTGAGTTGCTCAAAATGCAAGTATTCATGGCTTGATTTTTCCAAGAATAAAAATTTAGCCAAAAAACAAAGAGGTTTTATGAAGAAATAAAGGTTTAACCATGAAGAATTTAAATTTTTGTTAAAAAAATAAAAAGGTTTTGTTGAAAGGTAGAGGTTTAATTCAAAATAAAAAGTTTCACAAAAAGGTAGTGGTTTAATTTTTTAATAAAAATGTTTGGCCGAAAGGAAAAAAATTAAATAAGAAAATATAAAGTTACCAAGTAGTAAAGGTTTAAATAAGAAGAAAAAAAAGTTTTCCTAAAAGGTAGAGGTTTATATAGATTTTGTTGAAGGTTAAGAAATTTAATTTAAAAAGATAGAGAGGTTTTGTCTATAAATAAAGGTTTTGCCATGGAGTAGAAAGGTTTTTCAAATTATATAAAGATTTCACCAAGAAATAAAAGTTTGACCGGGGGTAAAAAGGTTTTGCCAATATATAAAGGTTTGCTAGGAATGGGTGGGGTGTAGGTAGGTAGATGGACATGATAGGTAGGGAACTTGGATGGGCAGGGTGGGTAGATGGGCCAATTGTTTTTTTATGAGTAGGTAGGTGAGAAAAACAAATGACCCAACTTCAATTCTTGCATCAAGTCTAGTAACTTTGATGGGTTCATGTTCATAAAAAATGAAACCATTGTAGTCATGGAGGTTGGGTCACTCAAGCCCTTTCGACTCCCACTCAATATGGGAATTCCTTATAATGTTGGTTTTTATGTTGGGATCAACAGAATTTCCTTGGTTTTTACCAATGTTTTGTGGTTCTTAGGTTTTGTTAATAATTTCCAATTCTAGGTTTTTGAAATTTTTGAAATGAAAGAAGTTCTAACCTAGTTTTTAATTTTGGAAAATTTTCATAATCACAAAACGTTTGGATTTTATTCTTGAATATTTTCAGAATAAAAAACATTTCCAATTCCAAGTTTTAAACCATTTTTAAAGAACTAGCAATTTTCATGAAATAATCATTGATTTAAGGTAGATTCTATGACCTAGTTATTTTTTCTATGGCACATTATTACCAACCCAACCCTATCATGATAGGGTTGTATTTAGGATAGGGTAAGGTTATTAGTAATTCATTTTTCTACTGCACATTTTTACCATTCAAAGAACCTTATGGAGAAAGTGCATGTTTGGTGACAACTACTTATTTCAACATGCAAGCTTGCCAAGGAAGTTTATGGAGGAAGCTTTTCTATGGTTGTGTGAAGAAAAAAATGGACTTGTGAATTAAAGAAGGAGGTAGAAACAAGAAGAAACAAATGAAGTGTTTGGCTTAACTTTTGGGCATAATGTAATCATTTTAATTTGTGGGTTGCAAGTGTTATAATTTTGAGAGGTGTTTTTAGTGTTATTTTTTTAGGAACTTTGATTTTTGTTATAGAAAGGGAATAGGAAGGAAATTAATGAGATGAGAATACAAATGGTGGGAAGAAGGGGAAGGATTGTGAATATAGTTTTGTCAATTGGATAGTTTATGGCAAAACACAAAATTTGGGTTGTAGCATGTGAATGTGCCTTGGATAGAACTATAAAGGTGGATGTTAGCAAGAATTCAATTGCTTGATTTTGTGGACTATATGGAAACTCTTTTAATAATGTAAATCTTTTTTTTTAATGTTAATTTTAAAACATTTAGATTTGAAAAATGTTTAGGTGTGAAATGTGTGCTTGTAATGGTCTTGAGAAGGTTCAATAAATTTTCATTGTGTAATTAATCAATCCAACTCATTGTAAGGTACATAGGTTAGACATGGTGTAAAGTGGCATTTTTTCAAATTTTGAGGTTCCTATTGTTGTGTGCATAGAAAATGAACTACATGCCACCTACCCCTCTTTTTAGTATTAGAATTAGGTGAGCAAAATAAGTGTTGATAATACGTGGGTGTTGTGAATATTGTCTATATCACCTATGAGCTTTTCCCATCATAAAACATAGAAATAACGATTTTATGAACCTAAAAATATTATATTAGTGTTGCCAAAAACTATATTTGATTGACATATGAAATGATTTAAAAATGAGACCAATTAGATCATGTTTCGTTAAAAAAAATGGTGAACAAAAACTAACACCCATATTTGAAAATTGTGCAAATGCACAATGTTTATTTGTTGTGTGTGTGTATGTGTGTGTGTAAGATCCATTTGTAACGCATATGGATCACATTGCACATCATAGGAACTTTTAGGCCCAAGTACATGCATCATAATCTTTAATCACATCACTTATTTCTTTTGCACCAATAATCTTTTTGGACATTTCATCATTATTGCACTAAGTCTTGTTTTCATAACAACAATCTTGAATTAAGAAGACTCCTTGGAGTTTGCACATGAAATCTTGATCTAGATCTTGTGCTAGGAACCAAGAGTGTTCACATCAAAAATTGTTTCAAATCTTGATTTATCTTGTGCTAAAAACCAAGGGCACTCACAAAAAAATATTCTTCAATAGAAACTCATAGACCAATAAAATCTCACTTCATCTACAACCTATTTTCACCAAAACATTTCATGCCAACAATTCTTCCTGATGCCATAAACTCATATTCACACACACACACATGGAAATCATCCAACATTAAGAATTTCCACATAAGGAACACTAATGGCAACATTTTTCCTTACAAGATATTATTCATGTAGGTTATTGTTCTTTACTCATTCATGTGTTCAATTTGCAGTAAAAACCTCAAACTCTTAAGTCCCCAATTGATCAATTACAAAAATCCTAATACTATATTCAACCAATTAATAATATTACTAAGTTAATACTAGTTAGATTCTTCTAATTGGCCTAGTAGGTGATCCATGGCCTTGTAATTTACATAATATTATAAGGCATTATGGATTGTTCACTCCTTGGATATTCATTCAATAGATTGTTTTTTGGAAAAAAAAATTGGTGGTTGGGCTAATGCCAATTACCCCAACTACTTGGGACAATTTTAATACTAAAGGTGTCCCAAGTATTTGTTGTCCACATTTTTAAATCCTAATTTTCATCTTACTTTGTATAAACTTTCAACGATGCGGATCATATTTTAGCTAAAATCATAAACTTATTTTGCACTTTGCATCCCAATGGCTTATGAAGTTTGAAAGAATGTGAAAAAAAAAACATATTGTATGTATTTGAAGGCCAAACCTTGTAAAATTCAGCATGTGTTCTTCTTATGTTCACCTTTGATTTTAAAAACCCTAAAACCTTGAAACCTTACAAATTAAAATCCCAGTATTCATAATACATGAAAAAAATTGCACAAGTTTCGTGTAATTTAATAAAAACAATTTGATGTTCATTACATTGATCAATTGAAATTTCATATTGGAATCTTGTATGTTCGTCAATGTCAAGATTTGTAGATAATATGGTGGGATAGGGGATATCATTACAAACATGGGATGCTCATGTGACTTAACATGGGATCATGTCATTGTGATTGTGACCTATATGGGTGTTGGCATAAAAAAAAATGGAAATGTAAAAACTATGAATAATTACACTCAAATGGTGCCAGTAGAATCAAGGCTCATTTCACAAAGTCGAATTCATATGTCATTAGATGTCCCAATGTCCTTGAGGAGGCCTTTACTTTGTTTTATTTAAAAGGGCATGGGAATAACATTTCTAGTGGGTCTATTACAAGGGAAAATCCTACAAAATCTCAAAATGTCTGTTTTGAAATTCCACTATGTTAAACTTCCTTGTCTACATCTTGGTATTTTCTTTTGAAGCAAAAGGTGACACTTGATATTTGTACTTATTTTTACAAGAATATTATTTCATTCCGTCTTCTTGACATTCCAACATGGAAGAATATGATCAATTTTGTTGCAAAAATCAAAACAAAGGATTATACATGACCTCCATGAAAGCAAATATGTATAACATTTTTATAGAAAAATTTACAAAATGCCATGAATGACCTTGAAAATTTCAAGTCATTTTGGAGAAAATACAATTGTATGATTGTCACAAACGAGTGGAATGACATGAAGAAAAGAGTAGTCATAAACATTTTGGTTTTTTCTTATAAAGGGTCCATATTTGTGGATGCCATTAACACATTGGATATTCTTGGATCTCAATTGACGGGTGATTACATTTTTTAGCACATAAAAAATGCAATTGAAATCATGGGGTTAGACAATGTGATGTAGATTGTAAATAATGCAACAAATTGCAAAAGGATGGGACTCTAACATTGATATAATACCCAAAAGTTGTTTGGACTTTGTGTGTAGGACATTAGTAGATTATAAAGGGTGACAAAGATTCTTGACAAAGAAAAATCCATTGTTTAGGTTTGATTTTGAAAAACCTAAGGTTTTCAAATTTATTGATTTTTCAAAACCTTAAACTTCATAAATTTGCCAAAAACAATATGCCTACATGTATTTGGTTTTGGAAAGGTTATTCATAGTTTATTCAACATTGGAGCAAATGGTGGTTTTTTATGGATGGTAAACATGGATAGATTTTAAAACACTTGAAACACAAGAGTTCAAGAACTTAATTTTGGTTAATCATTTTTGGATGGATGTTAAAAACATCATTTTGCACCTCCAACCCACCTTTTTTGTTTTGCCTTTGATTGATAGAAATGGATGTACATCCTTGGTCTATTTATGAATTTATGCTAAAGGTTGAAGATATGTTAACAATTGCCAACAAGTTGTCTACTAAATGTTTGGGACAAATGATAATTTTTTTGTTAGGACAATGGGATTGGTTCCATTGTCCCATACATGCTACAACCCATGTTTTGCATATTTTTCCACAACCAAATAATGGAATGAGTTCAATAGAATTAAAAGATGGCTAGACTTCTTATTTGAGTATTTTGTATCCAATAGTAGTTGAATCAAATGATGTAGAAATTGCATTTTCAAAGTTTATGCAAAAGGACGATCCATTTACACAAGAAAGAACAATTCTTAAGGAATTCATGTTGATGCATGTGTCATGTTGGGAGATGTTTGGGAGACATGTTCCCAAGCTATAACCATTTCCTTTACACATTTTGTCACAAGATTGTAGTGCGTGCATTTGTGAATGGAATTAGAGCATTTTTAATCTTGTTTAAACAAAATGGCATAATAGGTTGAGATTTTTGCAAATGAAGGAATTAATATTTGTTCAAGCTAGTTTGTGAGTGGTTGAAGGTTTAGTTGATGGTCATCCATTCAAAAAACTTAATCAACACAAGATTGATCTCACCAAGGTCCATAACATGCCTACACAAGAAGTGAAAAACATGGATGATTATGTCTCCTTACATAAGAGGTTTTACCAAAACCACAATGGCCAAAGAAAGAATGGTGTCGTCCAAAAACTATTTGACTTGCAATTTTAAAGGTTTAAGAGTGATCTATATTGGAACATTATTCTAAAATTTTGAAAAATGGAAGTGGAGGTGACAACAAACCAAAGGAAGAAACATTTCAAAATGAAATTAATGTTGATTCTAAGAGGAACATCAAATGTGATCCTAATTTGGAATCTTGATTGATTGTCACTAAAAGAATTGAATAACATTAAATCAATCCTTTTACTTTTTGATTTCATAGCATTTAATCATTCTATAGATTGTCAACTTTTAAATTTGACTTCATGAAAATAAATTTTTGCAAAAGTTTTTCAAAACAATTTTTCTTCAAACCATTTGGCAACTTCTTTTTTAGGTCTTATTATGTTTCTTTCATGTTTTTTGAAACAATTTTAAGCATTTTTGAAACTTTGTCTCAAAACAATATTTGCAACATTATATTAAGTTGTATTTTGTAAGATGGGGAGGGTTCTTATGCCTAGTATACTTATAAGTGTAAAATCCTTCCCATTCTTAAGGAGTAAGTGTAAGATCCCTCCTTTTTCTTAGAGGGATATTCCTTTATATATAAGGTGTGTTCCAACTAGAGTGGCAAAAGTTTCCAAGTGTTTTTTTGATAGGTCGTTTGTTTGAACGTGGTCCCAAATTGCGGAGCCCTTTGCTTGGCTTGAATGAGGTGATGCGTGCGTCATTTTCAGACCAATGTAACAAAAGTTATTGAATTTAAAATGATTTTCAGCTCTGGAAAATAATTAAATTTTTAAAAAACAATAATTTAGCAAGGTTTCATAAGAACTGTCTGAAGTTGAGCCCACTTCCTTCCACCCTAATAGTATTGGGATGGGTGAACCTTAGGGGATGTTTAATACACTTGGGCCAAAGGCATAGGGCCCACTAAGCATCATGAAATATGTAGAATATGTGTTGTAACATGAACATGTGCAGAATCTTGATGGGCCAAAAGCAAAATATTGCTTTCATTTGCTTGGAATTATGTAGGTTTATATTTACCTAGATGTACTTTACACTTCAAAAACGTTTCAAATGGAAACCCCACAATTTATTGAAGATGCTATTTCATAGTTTTTAATGGTTTACTATGGGCCCATATGGGGCTTGTTGCAGTTTTTTTGCTTGTCCTCAAGTTGATGGAAGGTATCAAAGATCATATTAGCTACTAGCTAGCCTTTTCAGACCAAAGGGACCTTTTCACAGCATTCACTAGCCCAAATCTTAATGGATGGAATTTATTTTTTTAAATATCTTTTAAAATATGAAAAAAATATTTTTTCATGG
>Ga0209208_10008021_pt1 | contig 14165 bp, 8 predicted proteins | sample S1TSphfallax_3_FD_187694 | JGI IMG/M metagenome (GOLD analysis project Ga0209208, IMG submission 187694) | Host-associated microbial communities from peat moss isolated from Minnesota, USA - S1T2_Fd - Sphagnum fallax MG (SPAdes) (version 2) | ecosystem: Host-associated > Plants > Peat moss >...
AAGAAATTATCTCACAAATTACATAAATGATGTGTCTTTTCTTATATACTCACATTAAAATACATGTGCCATTTTGAAATGAGTTCATAAAAGCTTAAACCTGAAGGTAAAACACCAAACAATTTTTTAAAAATTCATGTAACTACTATTTAATTCACCTAGCCTTTTACCTTCCTACCTACTTACTTACCTAAGTGAGTAAATAGGTAGGTTGGTATGTAAGACCTTCCAACTTACCTACCTATGATTATGTACTAACCTATTTAAATATTTAAATAAATAAATTTTTATTTAAATTTTTTTTCCAAATTTCAATTAATATGCCATGTGGCAACTTTTGATTATGCCACATGTCATAATTAAAAACCATCCAAAATGAACAATCATAATGGATGATGGATATCAATATTTCAAAAATAAATTCACTCAAAAATCTTCATAATGTCATGCATTAGATTTTGATGAATGGATGAAAAATGATGTTAACATGACATTATGGTTATAGTCATAAGGGAGTTGCATAGTAGTTGAAAAGGAATTGTTACAATAGAGTTGCAACTAAATTACAATGATTTGCATTAATGTATGATTATATATATAGGAAGTTGCATCTCTTGCAATTCATGCAAGTTGTCTGATAGCACTCATGGGTGTAGAAATGTAGTGAGTTGCAAATAGTCATTGCAATTCAAAAATTGAGTTGCAAACCCATTTGCAAAACACCCTTTTTTCTCACAATGTTTTTATCTTTATAATTATCTCATTCCTCTCTTAATAATCATTCTTATCTTTATAATTATTTCACCCATTTCCTTACCTCACCAACATGGATATGAAAAGACAAATTAACATGTGCCATTTCATGTCCATGATATATATATTAATTGAAATTAAATTGGACATTGACGTAAATAATGATGGATTATTGATAATCATATGGGAACATAATAAGAAGGAAAATTGTGATTGGTATTGCATAACCCAAGTTGTTGAATATAAATGGGTTGAGTCAAACTCAATCATGAGTCAATAAAATGGGATTTAAAATAACATGGGTTAGATGGATGAGGAGATGGTATTAAAATGGTGCACCTATTCCCTTTTACATGCATCCAAAGGGAAACAAAATTTCTTGTGTCATCCCAAGTGTGTTTATAATTAAAGTGTTCACTTTAATAATTAACAATAGTTGAAGGCAAAGAAATTAACCAAAAAATACCTTTAACTGGACATATTCATTTATAAATTTCATCCATTTTAGAATATGTCCATGCAACAACACATCTATTCATGTCATTGAATATTTTGTCCAGATAGCACAAAATATATTATGAATAGGTTTTCCATGTGGGTAAAATAAATTTTCAAGCTCACATGCTTGTTGCTTATGTTCATGATGTAGTGATGTGGCTTGATCATTAATTTCACCGATTGTAATCCCCCAAAACTCATTCCCGCATGTGAAGGCTTATAACCTTTCATGTTGAAAACTTCCCATTATGTAATTTGACCATAGGTCATCAATATATCAACCCAAGACCATGTGTTTGATTTAGATTATAGGCCAATGGCCCACACAATTCAACAAACTCCCCTATTACCCTAAAAATAAATGGCAACTACAACTAACATAATGATATGTTACATAGGTGCATAATTTTTTTTTAAAAAGTGGAGGGATCTATTGACATGCATTATTACTCCCCACTTTGTAGGCCAACAATATTTGACCTACTGCAACAAACTATTGCAACAAAAGAAAAAAAGTTGATAGTGAGACTCTTTTCATTTGTTTGATAATATGACACTGTGAATCTAATAAGTAGTGCTTACACTTAAAAAAACTTGGTTGTTGATAATGTGTTGCACACCTACTAATTCCATTCACACCTTGCACCCAAGAATGACCTCAAGAAATTTTTGATTTAGAATCAACTAAGTTCTCTTACATGTTGCCCTCCTCTCCAAGAATCCAATGATGTAGACATCTCGCAAATTGACCTTGTATAAGACCATGGTGAAATTTCAAATTCAAATTAATTTGAAATTTGTAATTAATTTTTGAATTAAAAACTTAATTAATTTGAAAATCATGGATTTAAAAAAACCATGAATGCGAGTTTAATTTGATATGTGTTTGGTTACAAAACAAATTCATCCATTCCAAGTCATGTATTTTAGTTACTAAAAGTCTTCATTGTTTGTTCACCAATTGCCATGTTCATTCATGAGGACGAATCCATCTTGGTCAAGTCTTGTCCAATCCCCCACCAATGTTCCTCTACTAGTATGGATGGATGATACCTTGTCCAAGTTATGGATGATTTCCTTTGGATTTTGGGATGATTTTTTAATAAAAAATATTAACCAAACAAGCTTGGTTTCCCAAGCCATGCAAAGCTACTAACCTTTGAGGCTTAGAAACAACTTTGGAACTTAATGGTGATAGTGAAGCACCATCACTCTTCTACTTTGAATTCACTTCAAATCACAACAACCTCTAGTTTGAGTTCCAATGATTTCATTTTCAATGCACACTAACAAACAATAATACATTGAGTCCCCTTTGTTGCGCATGAAGCAAGATTGTTACAATCTCATAGGTTGAACTTCAACTCATAAAGTGGATATTGTTTTTAACAAAATGATTCAGAGGATTGCACTTCCACCTCCCCCATCACCAAGCTTTACCTTCATGTATGATGGTGATAATGATTCAAACTTGCATAGCCATAATGCACTTGGAAATCTCCATGTGCATAGCTACTAGCACCCATCGTCACTAAGCTCTCTAGTGGTGGTGGTTGCAGGCTTTGTCAAATGAGTGCATTCCGACCTTTTTTCTTTCTTTTGAAGCACAACAATAGACCCAACTTGTCAAGCTGTTGACTTGACTTGATTGGTTTTTGGGTCTTCAAGAAAATAAAATCCTAAGTAGCTTCGGTTCCAATCATCACTAGTTATGTCAATGATTAAGTTAAAGATAAAATTAATTAGTTTATTTTAACAAAAAGTAGTGTGAAAAAGGCTGCGAGACCTGTGGATGGTCTTATGAGGTGCAACTCATATATTCTCGAATGGAGTCTCTCACACATTTTGTACAATGCTTGTATGCTGTTTCCTATTATGCATTGGAATTTGTGTTTAGGGGCTTACTGGTGTCTTAACCTACGTAATGGGCAAGTGCTTAGAAGATTACGTAGTACTTAGAAGATGGAGAAAACAGATACATGCAATGTTAGCCTCAACAAGAGAAGACTCTGATTTTCTCTCTGTATGGTCACCCAACCTGGTGATAGCAAGCCAGCCCTAATTTTTTGGTGCTTGTACTTGAGATCCTTCTAAACATTGTAGCATTGCAATGCATTTTCAGGTTTTACCTCTCTACCTTTGGGACAATTGGAAACTCTCACCAGCTGAAAAATGACATTGAGAGTGCATGATAATGCCTGACTGCAAATTTGTTGAAGAGTTCTCAAGGGCATTTCCATCATGTTCTTTGAACAGGTGTTCCTATATTGGGGCTAATTACAAATGGAACTCCAGCTCCCTTTTCTTCCACATCAGAAAATGACATTACATTGGTGCATGACAATGGTCTGACGCATTACACATTATTGGACAAATTTATTGGAACCTTGATCAAATTCCCACCCTATTTTCAGGTGAAAATACTGAAAGATTGTCTCAACATTTATACACTAAAACTTCATGACCTTGGTTTCAGAAGCCCAGGTTCAATCCCCATGACATAGATGAAGTTTCCCCTGATTGTTTATACATATGCAAGCTTTTTCAGAAACATTATGACACCTATAAAGCGAACCAATGAATCAGATTTTCTGCAGTTGACAGGAAATTTAGGATTTAGGGTTTTAAGAGAGAAATTGTGCTTGAGAACTGAAAACCTCAAGAATTTCTGTCTATATACAAGTTACTCTGAAGCCACAGATCAAACTTCACTACCATGTTTCCAAGTGTGGCATTGTGTGCTTTATCAAGGATTGCTAAATGTGCACTCCAGCAAGATCTGTTGATAGTTCTATATTAGAGGTGATACATCATAGACTACCATTCTACCAATGTTGACGGGCAGTTAAGTATAAGGAAAGCTCCGACACTATTTTTCCTTGTACAAAGTAAAAATTTCAAGAGTCAAAATGTGAACTTTAGAACAATTGCACAGATACAATGGAAGAGATTTTATTGAGAAAAATTGCCCAGTCTTGGGGGTTTGGGAAGCTGAATCAAAATGCTTTGTGATCAAAATACAACTAGGGCTGGGTCAAAATTGGATCATTGTAGTTGCACATGCCTGTGTGCAATGGAACTGATGTGGGTTGCAATTGTATCCCTAACACTTATTGCAAGCTCATTCCTTGGAGGGGACATATGTGGAGCCCTTACATCTACATCTGGCTGGACTCTGTCTATCGACTGCTCTCCACGGTTGATTAAAAAGTTATGCAAGACACATGCAGCAGCAACAATGTATGGTAACTTTTCAAAGTGATCATTTTCCTGCTTCATGTGAAGCAGCTGCCACTGAGTTTTGAGCAACCCAAAGGACTGCCCAACTGTTGCCCTCACTACTGCATGCACACTGTTGAAAATTGCTTGAGTTTCACTTAATTCAATCCCTGAATATGGCGTGATGAGCCATGGCAACAGTGGGTACACCTGCCCCCACCCTCACATCACATTCACTCTCTCAACTGTGAACAGAGTTAAGGTGCATGTACAAGATCAATGAACCATCAAGACACACCATTACACATTGATTTGTATTTTAATTTTCCTGCAGTTGTGTGATTTTAAATCAATGTGCTACACTATGATGAACACAGAAACCACTTGTATATATTGCGTTATAGGGTTTAGGGTTTATCAGGAATTCTGGTATATGTATATCAGAATTTCAGCTGAAGATTGCAGTGTATAATACTTATCTGCACGGCAATGAAGATGGCATAATAAGTAATTTTTTCAGGAGCTGGAAGGAATGACTGACTGACCTCATCACCAAGCAAATACTGTGGAACAAGCTGGAAACTGCCGATCTCCACAGGAAGACTATGGAGAAGTTCACTGGATTCAACTCTGGTGAAGAATCGGGTTTTCTCAAGAACAGAAGCCGGGGGAATGGAACCAGGCCAGCCAACAGAGATGTCAAGAAACCGGCCTCGACCATCAACTACCACTTGCATGCCAATGCTGTAATTTGCTGAGAAATCATAGTAGTCATCTGCAATGACATGATCAGATGGCTTCTCAACGAGGAAGCGTGTGCTACCAATAACTCCACAGCAATTAGGCATACCTTGCATTGCAAAGGCATCAATAATAGGCTGCAATCCTTCGGTGGTGGTTGGGAAATCAAACAGATAGCCAAGCTTCTCTTCCAAGGCTTTACAGACTTCGTAAAATGCTTCACATGCTGCAGTCTTGCTCATCCCAAACTTACGTCCAATTGCTTTGAATGGAGTCCCATGTGCCAATCGATAAAGACCTGCACCCAATTTGCAATCTGCACTAGGAGATGAGATGCGATTCTCTTCTTTAGACTGTAGGAGAGGTTGAAGGTCTCTCAAAAGCTCGTAGAATGAGCTTTTCGCCATCCGAAATGTGTCCAACCATGTTTGGTCATCAGAAGCTGTTGCTAGAAAATCCAGGAACCAACCTCCTCCTGAGCTGCTACTTTCCCATGCTGCAGTTTTTGTCGATACAGGAAAACTCACCTGTACACCAACATTGCACCAACTAGCTCATGAGATCAAGTCGCGCACTTGGGACCAAGACAAGTGCAAGACCCTCCTGCAATTGATGCGTTACTCTTGCTGATACCAGAAGACAAACAAACCTGAGCAGCTACAGAGAACATCATCTGGAGTCTGGAGAGGGCAATAGTGGTGGCTTGCATGGAAGACTCGAGAGCAATCCTATGGCTGGCCTGCAACAAGGAGTCATTCTCCGCCAAGAATCGTTGCACCAGGACTACAACTGTAGCCACCACCGACAGCAGCACTGCTACCTCATCCTTCTTCAGTTTCCTTCGCACCGATGATGCTCGACCAGCTCCTGCAGCTCCAGACACAACACCCCTTTCCATTGATCCTCTCCACCACCACCACCTACCTTTCTCCTACACTTCACACTAGACTTTGTTCCGTCACCCAATCCCGCAGATCTTACTTACACTCCGGCCCAAGAACCAACCGTAGTTCACGATTTGATTGATGAGAGAAAAGAGGCACAACAGCAGCAAAATGGAGACCAGTTTCTTCAGAGGCCTCGCGGGTGTCTTGCTGGCTGCCTGAGCGTAGTGGCTGGCAGACAGATCCGTCTCGAGAGAGACTGGCGGCGATGGCGGAGAGCGGGAGTGATGGGAACAGACAGACCAGACGAGACGACGACGGCGGAGGGAGGGAGGGAGGGAGGGCCGCCGGGTGGCCCGGCCGGGCGGGCGGGTTTAGTCACCGGCGCAGCCAGTCGAAGGGACTGTTTTATTCCGCAACAGTGCGGGGCAGTGACCGGAGGAACCAGTCTCTGCACAGGGCTCTTCAAAAAGAGAAATCCACCAAACAAAAGACTAGAGACTCTCTAGGGCGTTATTCCACAATCCTTAGGTACACACATGGGATTTTTTTATAATAAAATTTTAATTTCAATTTGTGATGTAGCCAAAATGGCAATCATCCACAAGAAGATGCAGTCAAATTTGGCTATAGAACAGGTATCAGGGTGAGAAAACTCTTAAAGTATTATTCACATTTTTTGCTACATGCTACAACCCAATGGAGAAATCTGGCGTTTTTTCAAAAGAAAAAGAAAAAAGAAGAGACGAAATCTGGCTACTAGGAAACCCAAAAAAGAAAAGAAAATAAAATTATAGCCATTTTGGAAAAAAAAGAAGAAGCCAAACTGGCTAAATTTAACAAGGAAAAAAAACACTGGGTACACCCAAATTGGTGTTGCAAGTTTGCAATCCTTTATTATAATGTCCCTGACCAAATAACAATGGTAGTCTTGATCCCCCTCTTGATTTTGTGTATTGAAGACGCGCGCCGTGCCATGCAACAGAACTGATGACACACTATTGAGGCCCGACTTGAATTGAAGTCATGACAACATTTGGCCTACTAGTTTTTCACAACTCTAACCCAGAAAAAAAAAAAAAAAACAACAACAACAACAATTATTTTCATGTCTAATAAATGATGACAAGAAGATTTGAAAACATGAGCTTAAACATTGAATACCATCAAATCAAAACTGGAATCCCAACACATAATAAGATATGTAAGGACATTCAAGGTCACATACGGCAGTTAAAAACAGTGTTAATGACATTAACTATTCATACATAGTTTAATTGTTTCAACAACAAACGGGTGTTAACACATTAGAAGAATTTTGCAAGCCTAATTTTGAAAGGCACATCCTAGACATCAACCCGATAATAGGAATGATCTTACCACGTCTTATAATGTTTGCCTTATACTTTATCGTGAGTAAAGCCCATGGTTTAATGGACATTCCCAAAACGCAAGGCCCGAATGGGAAATTATCTCATCCTATGCCCCTTATTTTTGGAATGCCTCTCTACCTTACGTGAAAAAACCTTGGCAAACCTACATAAATGAAGTTTAACCGTCTATACACTATCCACCCACATTATTATTGTTTTACTGCTGATTTTACTCAATCTATCACCCCGAGTGTGTTTGGGCTTAACTAAATGTAGTTGATATCTAGAACAACGTAATGGCGAGCTGAACTCCTAAGCCCTTGCAAGGTGGCCATGATGAGTAGCAATCACATTAACACCTAGCCTGACATTTCAATTCAAAAGGCAAAAAAAAGGAATTGATCAGGAAATTTGAAAATTGGATGTACATATAAACAAACCATATACTTAAACCCAAGTTTCATATTTTGCATTATTTCTTGGACATTGTATCTTTTGTCGCCTGTAAACTTCATCCATGAATATTAAGTTTGCGCCTTTGGAAAGGCTAGAGAAATCCATGGAACATATATATGAGTCTAACTAAGTAAGGCATTACATTCATGTGAAGTCATGACCATTTGTACAATCAATTATCTTGAATGAATACTCTTACAATTTCTCTACTTTGAAAGGGCTTCATAATCACTCACAATGATGTTTCTTCAGTAGCTTGTCAAGATACATGTATTCAACAATTTGAATCATTTCATTTGAAGTTGAGAGTACAAGTTTGATATTGAGATTATTTTTATGGGACATCAAGGTTAAAATGTGGTTGGGACTCATATCCATTTTTGCAAATGGTTGTAGGTTCAATTCACCTCTAGGCCATGCCAGATCTCACCTAATGAAATTTAAATTGGATCGTTGTGTCAATTAGTCACATAAAACCATATGGCTACCTACGAGTCAAACCTTGGGGGCAGATTTTTTTTTTTTTTTTGGGGGTGCAATATTGTGCCAAAATGTGAAAAATAAAAATGGATTACTCTGTTGCATTATTACCCTTTTTTTCTATACAAAATCACCTAAATTTCAATAACTTATTTTCAAATTTCTTTTGCCACATTTATTAGACTCTGATTTTAGTTTGGTAACATTTTAAAAATATTAAAATAAACTATTTAGACAGTTTCTAAAATTTTGTCGCCATTTAATGCTAAATCCCTCTTGGGATGCTAGCCCATGACACAACATCCAAACACCCTAAACCTGGGCTTGGGGACATTGGGATGATTATATTGCTTCCATTATGATATTTAGCAAATGTCCATTTGTGAAACAAAAGCAAAAGTTCTGTATGATCATCAATCATCAATCGACCACTTGAATTTCCCCTCTTTTTGTTGCAAGGAAGATAGTGTGTGAAATGGTGGAGTTGAGGAGCATTGGTATAGTTGGAGTTGTGTAACTAAAATGTTTTTGTTGTAAATTGTAACTCTTGAGGAACCCTCTTTCTATAATTGTGCAAAAATCTTCCCAATTTAGTCAAGAGAATGCGGATAAATCACTTGTTGATTGAAGAATCCATTGTTAACATTAGTGATTATTTTTTCCATTTTGCAAAATCAAATTTGAGGAAAGCTTGGATAAATGCGGTTCTTTAGCAAGAGTTTGCTACTTTTGCAAAATGAAAATTTGAAAAAAAAAAAAGAAGAAAAAAACCCTTTGGTTTAGGTTTTTTTTTCTTTCAGTTTTGTGAGGTAACATCGATTTTAAACATTTATTGGTGTCACGTTTTTAGAAAAATGTCCAAACTGCAAAACAGTGGCAAAATAATGCCCTAAAACTAAAAGTTGTTTAAAAAAGACAAGATTTTCTACCCACAAAAAATCCTTGAATTGTTGGAAATTGTTTTTAAAAGAAGGGAATCTGCAAAAAACTTAATCCTATTTTTACTTTTACTTTTCATCATAATGCAAAAAATTTCCACTAGAAAAACATTGATTCATTCACACTGTAAAAAAATCATTCTAATTTAATAAGAAAACCCTACAAATGGGAATTATTAATTGTTAATGGACCCTTTTTCTTGCAATTGTGTAGAATCCTTTCCATTTCAATATGAAACCCTTAATAAAGGAAGATTGAAAATGTATTTTTACTTAGAAGAATACATGAACATGTATAAGACATGTTAACACTCTTGTTTTTTTGGGTCTACATGGTAATTCTATAAGCACAAATGTACTACCATAGTACTCAAATGGATTTGGCAACAAATTGTCGATTAATTAATTAAATTTCAAATCTTAATTCGGTAGTTGGTTTTTTAATTCTGATTTTTTTGGGTAGATAATGTTTATAAAAGATAATAAACATGATTTTGTTGTCTTTGTGGGATGTTGTAATTGTGCTTAGACTGTCAAATTCAAGGATTAGTAGGTTTGAAGTTCAAACCCTTCAGAATTTGTTTTTTTTAATAATTATTAAGATTTAAACACAAGTAATAAATATTTTTCAAAAATTTGACAAATTAAGAAATAATTTAATGCATGCCAAAACTGTTCATGTACTATGGTATTGGCTCCAAAGCAACAAATTTCACCTCCTTTTAGTTTTGGTTTTTTTTTGGGGGGCGAGGGGGGTATGTTCCCATATTATTCTTAATAATTCATCATTATTTTCATTAGGTTTTTCATGTTCATGTAGATGCACATGGGGAAGGGTGAAAAAGATAGTATTGAAAGTGATAGCTTATTGAATTATTTTAATATACATAATATGGACATGAAATGCACATATTAATAAATTGCCTTTTGAAAAGTTTCATCTAAATGAAAATTTGAACAATGTTATATGCAACTTGAATTGAAGGGAATTCAAATTTTTTAATTGAATTCCAATTCATCTAAGTTCATTTCCAATTGAATTGAAAAAAATGGCATGTAAATTGATATTTTCTACTTGTGAATATGGTGTTTAAAAAAAACTTAAAAAAGACATTGACCCTAAAAGACACATTTCCATGCCTCTTTACTTGGGAACGACTTTAAAAAAAAAATTGTTTGAACTATCCAAGTAACAAAACTTAAAATTGTCTTGCCTAAACTAACTCCAATAATCATTCTTAATGAAATTAAGAAATGAGCAAGGTAGTTAGGCTTGGAAGAAGTAAGTACAAACATCATGGCACATGGCACAAACAAGCTAACAATAATATTTTTATTACAAGGATGAGTGTAATGCTTTCCAAAACAAGCAAAATCTTGCCCATGTTCTTTTCTTTTTTTTCCTCTTATGATCAATTCTCAATAGTTTGTCATTATTTATGTTAATTTCAATGTCCATGTAAGTGGGGAGGGGAAAAGAATGAAGTAGTTAGGTTTGAAAATGAGGTAGGCATGAACAACATAAACAAATAGACAATAATATTTTTAATACCCATGGTTACAAATTAAATACAAAATAAGATTAAGGATAAATAAACACAACAATTTATTGAATATTTCAAATGTGGTCTCAACTCAAACATGTTCACATTATGGTTGGAAACAAAACCAAAATTTCATGAACATTGTTCATAAATTTTATGAACAAGTTTTTGAAAGAACCAATTATATGGTATTCCACCAAATGGATAAACATGAATTACATGAAGTTTCTCATGTCATACAACATGTTTATCTTACATTATATACAATTATTGATTTAACTAATGATTTGGAAAAAAAAAACAAATTGCATGAATGATTTCACATAATTAATTATACAAAACATTTGAAGTTCATTTTCAATGGTTTTCAAATCTTTGAGAAGCATAAACAATAAATAACACAAAAAAATTAGTTTCAAGATTTTGCACACACACACACACACACATAATTCAATTTTCATCATAATATATCATATAAGGGTCATAACTTTAAAAGTATTTGCAAGTTATATAGTGCTTCATTCTTGAAGCACAAGGAATTCATTTTCACCAAATTTTAATATTAAAAACATTTATCCCATTGACCCCATTTGCTCATCATCACTTTTGAGTCACATAATTTTATTGTTTTCAAGCAAATGAGATAGCTTAGATTTCTTCCTAAAGTAATTTGATTTTTTGTTATTTTGTTCTTCAATCAAACAAAAAAGGAATTTGAACTATTAGAAATTTAAACTATTTTATTTCTATCCTTTGTTTCTATCTAGTTGATAGTATGAAAAGATTCATGAATGTTTTATGTTTGATTGAATAAAAAATTTGAAAATATTTATTTTAGACAAATCCATTAAAGAAAATCAATAGTTTAACAAAGCAATGTGAATACTTTCACCTCCATGACTAGGATGCTAACAAGCTTCATAGCAACATGGTGAAGCCATAATAAGGTTAACCAATGTCAAGTGCATGACTCCCAATGGAAATGTGGCTCATTACTAAGACATACTTGGCAATGTTGATAGAATGTAATTATCAATGGATATCATAATGGAGCTTGTGGTGATCATGCAAATGTTGATATCACCACATTGAACATTGGTACTAAAGACATGAATATGTGAAGATAAATTGACCATTCAAATTGCAAGAGTAGGTTTAGATTACACCAAGGCATGCTATATTTTTGTGACTACCAAACAAAAGTATCAAGGAACATATAATGATTGGTATTAGATTGTTCTTTCCCATAAATGTAAATGTATGTTTTGACACATGATGTTAAACAAAGAATGTATTCCTTGTTGCATGTTAATTTTGAATATTATATGTCACTTGAACCTTTAGGATATGCAACAAACTAATGATATCAAAATCTTATGTTAAGTTGTGCAAAATACAATCATACATGAATGTATAACAAAGAAAGGCCATTTGAAATGTTGTTTTGTTAAGAATTTTTCAAAATGCATTTTCAAGGATCCCAAACAATTTTCAACAAGAGATCCACCTTTATGTGATGTCAATTGTACAATCTTTCACTAATGAAATGATTAGTTCCCTTCTCATGATGATTCATTATCTTCATTAGTAGGGGATATATTACTTTGCAACTCATTGTCTTGGTTAAATAGTAATCTAAACTAAGCTTACTGATATAAATTGGGTAGTTATATAATTCAATTTTCTTTTAGGATTCAAGAAGGCTCATATAAAACATGGGTAGATACATGGTATGGTGTAGACAATTTTAGGGAAAATTGGGACTACATATAATACAAAAGTAGCAGCATGTAAAATTTCATTCATTTTGAATTTTTTTTAAAATCACATGTAGTTAATTTGAGTTCCAAACATAAAATAAGTTATTAAACCCATCAATATGCAATTGATTGATAGTTGTATTATTGTGTAAAATACACCAATAATTTTATAAATATTGATTTAGAACCCTTATTTGACAATAAATTACCATTTTTTTGTTAATTTTGAAATTTTATTTTTTAAATGTAAAATGGTAAAAACAACATTTAGTCCAATTATATTTTCAATGAAAGAAAATTTTGTAATTTAAAAAGATTACTATCATCATCATCATTATTACCGGCAAATGATTTAAAAACATCTGATATGAATTTCACAAATTGAATTTTGTTTGAGAATTTTGGTGAAAAAGATTCTTTTTCATGGTTGTCTTTTACATATGCAAAATTTTATGGATAAACTACCATTAAATCTAATCTTTCATAGTTCTTTTTACAATTGCGACATTACGACAATGTTGTTGTAAAGTGAAAATGTACTCCAATTGATAATTAATTTGTTCATATTTGTTTCAGTTTCATAATACAATGATATATTGAGATGTAAACCATCATTAATTCAAAATTTTAGTTACAAAGTGTTTTCCAAACATCCACCATGATATATCAAAGTTACACAAGTATTAAAAACTTTCAAATTGTGACAATTTTTTGTTTACACAATAACATACATTCAACCACATCAATGAATATTTCAAACTATCAATTGTGTAAAGGAGTATGCAAGTTTTCTATATGTTGCATACCTAGTTTCTTTGAGACTTTCATGCTCATTTTAATATAATGAATTGTTAACCACAAGTTCCAATTAGAAAGGCAAAAATCTAAATACAATGTTGCATAAGTAGATATAATTGTTGAATTTTATGGTGGTGAGCTGGATGGAGTAAATCACTTAGATTTTTGGGGGTAACAATTAATTCCTTTGCTGATCCTTGATAAGGGATTGCATACAATAGGGAGGATTCTTTTTCTAAAATTAAACAATTTTTTTTTTTTTTTCTTGTGACATTATTTTTGGGCTGTTATATACAACAGTTCAAAATATGTTGCAATCGCTCTATGCATGTATGGTAAAGCACACTAGTCCTTGAATTCAGACATCACAAGTTCCTCTCTCGCCTTTTGGGCCATGTAATCAGCCTTTTAAAACATAACATTAATCGCTTTAAAAAAGCCTCAAAACATTTTGAAGGATACTTTAAAAGCACTCATTGTCATATTTAAGGAGCATGCTTTAAAATACACTCTAATATATTAGTGTTGAAAAACCTAACAAGTGTCAGGAGTGCTTTTGTATCCTTGACATGATTGCACATATGCATGCTTATACACAATGTAAGAAACTCAAGCCTTCATGTGTATAGCAAGGGGATACTGTGCGTACCCTTCTTGAAAAAGTATGAACATATCTCTTCAGCAATATGAAACAAAGGTTATTTTTGGATACCCTAAAATG
>Ga0209208_10008022_pt1 | contig 14164 bp, 8 predicted proteins | sample S1TSphfallax_3_FD_187694 | JGI IMG/M metagenome (GOLD analysis project Ga0209208, IMG submission 187694) | Host-associated microbial communities from peat moss isolated from Minnesota, USA - S1T2_Fd - Sphagnum fallax MG (SPAdes) (version 2) | ecosystem: Host-associated > Plants > Peat moss >...
ACTTTGTTATGAAAATTGAAACGTATCCTTATTTGACAAAAATATATAACAAGAGAGAGAGAGAGAGAGAGAGATCAAGGGTGGTGGTTGTTGTTGTTGGGTTGTGCAAAGTTTTGTCGACTTGTGTTACTCGTAAATTTTTTTGTTTCATTTTGTTTTGTTTTGTTTTTCCATCTCACTGTTGTTGTCACAAGCTATGTAGAGTCAGTGTCATCTGTTAGGAATAATGCAAGCAGCGCGAATGTTTTAGCTTATTATATATGATTCAAAACATGTGTTGCCTCTGCAAGGAATGACAGGTAATTGAGAGAGAGAGAGAGAGAGAGAGGTATATATATTGCAAGTGAATAAGTGAATGAGTGAGTGAGTGAATGAAGGTGAGGTGATATGAATTCACTTCCATCTCAAACAGATTGGGACCACCACCACCCACAAACAAGTTATCTAATCTTCCTCTTGTGCAGTTGTTTAAGCTATTATTTCCTTCACAAGTTTGCTCGTCATGAATTCTCATGTCATACTTTAACTTACACCAATTGTTGGATGAGTGGGATGACTAGGCCATAACAATGCTCATACTACCAGTGTCATGATTCTTGACTTGTCTGATTGACCATGATCCCCCAAACTTATTGCAATGCACACAAAACCCCCATTTGCACTCTCTTCCTCAGTTTTTCATTGCAGGACAGATTTGCCAGATAGATAGCTTGCCTGACACCCACAACCAAGCAAGTGTAGAAATTTCAAGTCCCAAATTTGGGGTTTAGGGGTGGGGGAGGACTTTTTTCCACCAGTTTGCAAACAATAGAGTTATGGGTACCTCAAGTATGCCCCAGTTTTTGCCAAGCTTAGTGATGGAATGAGAAGTCAGGATGAAAACTGTACATAGGAACCCCAATAATAAACAGGGGATCCAACAAACAATTTTTCTCTCCTCATTTGGTCTTGAGGGTGGAATTTCATCCCCTGTTTGGAATCTGCCTCACTTCAGCCTTTACTGCTGCTCATATTCCTCATTAAACCAAGAGCCTTGTCAGAATAAGATCCTGTGAATCTTATGTACTGATACCCAGTTTTATGAAAAACAGGACCCAATTTCACTCACTCAAAGTTGGGGATGAGACAGGCTTTAGAGTTTCAAACTAGAGGCCAAGGACAGGATTTGACTTTTTAAGGGATAGCTCTTTTGGTTCATTTTGCAACAAAGTATTGTGAAAAACAAGTAAGGAATTTTCCTTCATGGTGACTGACAGACAGAGGCTGAGGAGATGCTACAGAGCCTGGATGTAAGTGCTGTGAAGTGCTGTAATTCTGACAAAATTGATAACCCACCAAAGAAAAAACACCAAATCAAACAAATCTCTGGGAAATTGCAGTTGCAAAAATGCCACATTTTGTGTCACCAACATATATCGGGTCACAGCTCAGTGTGAAGCAACAAGCACATGGGTACAGAGTACAGAGCTGTTTTGCTTGGAAAAAATCCAGCGGTACACCCAGACCCTTGTAACCAATACAAAGACCGAGTAAATGAGGACAGAAATCCTATCTTTCCAAGTTTCCACATGCACCATTAACTTTGGTTTGGCATCCACGTACAATATGGACTTCCATGATAGCTTTTCTTTTGCCAATAGCTGTCCTTTCCGCAAATAGAAAGGATAGTAAATACAACCTTTTTGTAATAGAAAAACACTGTTGGGTGACAAGCAAATCTGGTCAGAAAGAAAAAAAAACTCACCAGATCCTTGGAAAAAGCTCACTTCCACTCACTACTCAACATGACAAATTTTTCCTCTTGAAAATCCGGGCAAAGAGACAGTTAGTCAGTGAGTCAGTGTGCCAAATCTCTACAATCAACAACAGTAAAATTATTATTGTTCATGCAGCTCCACTGACATTAGTTCAGGTAACAAATGAGAGAAGGGTACATTCTTCACCTTGAACTTCAAAAGTAGTACTTACTTGCAGTTGTGGGAGGCTTCTGCTGGAATTGAATTGGGTTTTTTAAAGTGAGGGGTACCTACTATGTGCTGCATTGAAGGGTTGGGCGACAAAGTTGGAAGCGGCTCCTGTTGAAGGCAAAAATCAGAAAAAATGTCCACCTTCCAATTGGAATAGCAGCAGGCACCACAGAAGGCAAAGAACACACTGAAAATCTGATTATCCATGCAAAATAGTTCTCTCAGTTGTGTTGGATATACTTCAAAGAAGGAAAATGTCGTCCTTTGCAGCTCAAATTTATTGGCCTTTCTTTTTCTTTTTTTCTTCTTGTTTGTTCTGGGTTGTTTACATGGGGGATGATGAATTTGTCAACATTCAAATTTTTCCCTCTTCCAGTTGCATATTGGGCCCCATTTTCTGTGCCACCAAAAGAGTGAGGGCCCAATGGAATGATTGAGTGGGGCAGCCCAAATCCGTATTCTGGGAGCAACTGTCTAATCTTCTAGGCAGGTCCAATAAATGGGCTGACAAAAAGTGTCAAACAACCAACATTCAAACTTTTAGCGACCATTATGTCATCATCATCATCCCTTGTTGCACACTCCAAACTTTTAGTCCCCCAACAGGATGAACTTATCAGAAAAAAGGTGTTTTGAAAAGCAATGTCGGTCATTAGCATGTTAAGACACCCCTTCTTCACCAGCTAACATGTCTAGTATTGACCACCTACCCTAACATCATCCCCATTGTCTTTTATCAATTCCCAGAAACAATGGGTGGGGATTGATGTCAAACATTAACTAATGTACTGAGGTTTTTTGTCACAAGACTGACAGTAAATGGGAAAAACTCAGCCATGATGCTGGCTAGCTCAACAAAACCAAAAAGAGGAGGGGACCAAAAAACCCAAGAAGAAAAGAGGACGAAAAGAAAGAGAAAGATTCAGACCCAAACAAAAAGGAAGAAGAAAAGAGAGATGAAAAAAGTTGGAGAACTTTAAGAGAAAGATCTTTAAGAGACAAATCACAAAACACTGAAAAACACTGAACCTAGAGCTTAATCACTGACATGATCTATGTTCTGATGATGCATTTTCTACCAGAAATGAAAGTATTTCCATCTCAAGCCTGCCATCTGGATGATTTTGTTAACTGAGTAAGAGGCCAGTTCTCAGCAGAAGACATTGTAGCATACAGCATCATTATGGGAGCAGGAAGTGCTGAGCACAAGCAAACAACCTTGTTTCAGAGGAGGCCCCAGTGCTTTTGTGGTTTCAAATTTTGCATGTATTACCTGCAATTCTGCTCTGCTTGTCAATCAAAAAAGGATCCTTCACCATCAAAATGATTAGGAGATTGCACAAGCACTACTACAACATCAAGTAAAGGATTTTAGGGCTTATGGATTTTAAGGTTTTAGTCTCCTCTCTGCTTGTGGACATTGGGTGTCATTACAGTGGTCTGGATACTGAGTGATTTCACAAAGTTCCCACTCTGTTGTCATAACACACAACTACAGATATACATTGCACATGCCCTGTGAACTCAGCTTCTTTTGGAGAGCTGTCATGCCCCATAAGAGAGGGCATTTTCCAAAACACCAAAACATTGACACAGTGAACTATCTTAAAAAATATAGACTGGCATGTAGAAAACCCTGCTTGTCAACTCTGCTTGAGCTCATCTCTATCATTAAATTTCTTCTTTCTTTTTCTAATCAGCACCAAATCACTCACATCAATTGGCACAAGAAGGACCACAAGGAGAACCAAGCAGTTGGAATTTCCACCATTGGCACTCAATGAGACCAGACTCAAACAGGAAAGATGGCACCATACATGAAAGGAGTTCTCAAGAAATTCATCTTCTTGTTCTATCTAGTAGGTTTATATAGGATGACAACACGACTGATGATCAGAAGGAGAACCCAAACTTACAGTGATCAAGGCCCTCACATTTTCCACATGATGAGAGCTGCACCACCACTGCCACCATAAGGAGCCCTTCCTGAACAGCCTTGCAGGACTACCTGGTTCACTGGCCAGCCCCATGACAAAAGTCACTGGATTTTCTGGCATCAGATTTTGCTTTGCCTCCAACTGCAGTCGGCCACAGCACAAGACCCTCAGCAGCACTTAGAACCCAACCTTAGCATTTGAGTTATGCAATTGAGAGAGTAGACAATATCAGACCATCACCTTCAACATGAATAGCCATGACTTGCTGCGATGATTCCCCACTGGCTTCATCAGTTCCTGATGGTGGGTTTGGGTGTAGTTAAGGTATGGATCAACCTGTGCAAGCAATTGTACAAAATCTGCATCCTGAGTTTCTGTCACAATTCCTAGAAGCAACAGGACAGACTCCTGTTCCAGATCTGCCTTGATGAAAATGTTTGCATACAAAATTTGCAAAAGCATGTGGCATGAAATCACAGAACATATTTGGCCCTGATTGATCCACAGTCATCAGAACTGGTTTTGCATGTTGATAAGAAGGGAACCCAAAGGACCCAAAAAGAAAAAATGCAGCAGAGTCATAACAGATCTTGCAATCTTGTATCTCTTGCAATCTTAGCATGGCATGGCCATCCCATCCATGTGAAGTTGGGACAGCCTTCATCAGCCTGCTGTGAAGAAGAAGAAGAAGAAGAAGAAGAAGAAGAGCTATTCTTTCTTCCCATTGATTTGCCAGCCTCACCAAAGACTCTGGAATTTGTAGCAAGGGAAGCAAACACAGTTATACAAGATCATCATACCTGGAAATCCCTTCCCCTTTAGGTTCTCACAAGCTCTTGACACTGAAACCCTAATAGCTATCAACCCAACTATCTGTGCTTTGAACCACACTGGAGTAAAGGTTAGCCAGGTTCTCCTCCATGTGCAAGAGAGTTTTCAGCTATCAACACAACTATCTGTGCTTTGAACCACACTGGAGTAAAGATTAGCCAGGTTCTCCTCCATGTGCAAGAGAGTTTTCAGCTATCAACACAACTATCTGTGCTTTGAACCACACTGGAGTAAAGATTAGCCAGTTTCTCCTCCATGTGCAAGAGAGAGAGAGAGAGATACAGGCAGAGGGAAGAGGCAGAGAGAACGAACCTGCATGCAGACATGTCTGGATGCAAAACAAGAGAGAGAAACAGAGACAGAGATGTACTGTCGTACCTTTACATTTGCAACCGAATCTCCCTTTGAAGGAATAGTAATTCTCCTGCACAAATCCTTCTTTGCTCATCTCTTCTAGCAGCACCATCCCTTGCACCACAACCCATTTGCCATCCGAGAAAACAACTGCCCTGCAGCTGCAAAACCCCAATTTGCACTTTGGGTTTCCTTCAACCCTAGCCATCCTGCAAAAGCCCTTTCGGTTGTTTGCTAATCTCACTTCCTTTTGCTCTCTTGCAAACTGGGCTAATTCCTCCACCTCCTACTCTCTCTCTCTCTCTCGCTCTCTGCACATTGCGCTTGGCTTCCTCCTCGAGAGCTTCATCTCCTCTTCCTCCTCCTCCTCATCCTCCTCTCTCAGAGCCTGTGCAGGGAGCCAAAGTGAAGGCAACAGCAACAACTAAGCGCTTTTGGTGGCAGAGAGACCAAAAAGATGATGCCAGGGATGTTGCAGTTTCCAACCCTAGTGCCACCCACTGTCGACCATTCCGACGATTGGGTCATTCTCCACAACGATGAGTCGCTTCTTGCACAGGAGGAAGCGGAGCTGGAAGAGAAGGTGCAAGATGGATAGATCACACTAGCTACAATTTGTTTGTCGCTTTGTTCCCTCTTTGCTTGTCAGGTTTTGCGAGATCGGTCATGTCAGGAGGGGTGATATGGATCTGACAAAAGACGTCGGGTGGGTGGGGATTTGTGTGCAGTGGAGCGAGATTCGAACTGCCAACGAAGATGTAACTCCCATAGGGAAAACGGCACCGGAGAATGATCAAGAGGAGTATGAACCCGACGCTGAAGACGAAGAAGCTGACAATGTGGAAGAAGAAAGTGAAGGTGAAGAGTTTGAGCAAGAAGCCAACTGAAGAATAACCAAGCAACCAACCAAGAAACCAACATTCTCGTGTCTTTGGTGATGGTGGTGGTGGTGAAGAAGAATGTGGTTTCTTTCTTCATCTGCTTGGATGTCTCTCTGTCTTTATGTCTTTGATAAGCTAAATTGAAATTCTTCCACCTACGACAAATCTTGAAGCTTCTTAGTCTTGTTCTTCTTCTTCTTCTTTCTGTGTGATCCGAGAATGACAAAAGCAGAGGCAAACAAACCTCCTTGAGGTCTGTATGTCATCATGGTGGGTTGCAAAAACCCATTGTTAGGACACCCAAATGGGATTCAGATGCTGCACTTTAGGTCTAAACTTCTTCTTCTTCTTCTTCTTGCTTGACTGTACCCCTTGCAGAGCTTGATCTCTGAATCACAAATACAGCACTGGATTCTTCACAATATAAATTAAGTATTCCCTTGATTGGGAATTTTGCAGCAATGTAGGGTATGAGATTTTCATGGATCTGCAATTTCATCAGGGCAGGGCATAGCCTTTACTCAAGCTGCTGCTGTTGCTCGACTTTTGTCTTGACCAGGGTCGTAGAGAATTGCACTTCTTATCCCCATCTCCAGTGAGGCCCGAGTGCACATTCTCAAGGTTTAGAGTTTAGGATTTAGATTCCTAATCCCAAAACCCTAAAACCTTTCCATCAAATCCTTAAGCTTTTAGGCTTTAGGGTTTTGATTGTTTGGGGTTAGTTTATAAGGTTTTTAAGGAGTGTAAACTTTCAAGGTTTGGGGTTTAGATTGCTAAACCCAAATCCCTAAAACCTTTCCATCAAAATCAAAAGCTTCTAAGGTTTAGGGTTATGATTGTTTAAGGTTAGTTTATAAGATTTTGAGGAGTACATTTTCAAGGTTTAGGGTTTAGATTCCTACACCCAATACCCTAAAACTTTTTCATCAAAATCTAAAGCTTTTAAGGTTTAGGGTTTTGATTGTTTAGGGTTAGCTTTTAAGGTTTAGGGTTTTGGTTATTTAGGGTTAACAATGTTCAGCAGAACATAGTCTCACATTTTGGCATCTTCCTTTTCAAGGTTATGGGTAGGGAGGGAGAAGTAGTCAATGCAAGTCTTTGAATGTGAAAAACACACATAGAGAAGCAAATAGTTCCCATTGTTGGAGATGATCAAACGTTGTAGAATTTAGGGTTTGGTCTTTCCACTTTTGCATCCATTGTAGAGAATTGGAAATCTAGCTCAACATTAAGTCACAGAATGCCATACCCTTGTACATTTATGACAAAATTTTCAAGGTTTTCATGGGTCTTTGGGTTTTGTTTGAAACTTTATATCGAGAATGTTAGGGTTGTTGGGGAAAGCTTGTTGGGATGATATTCATCGAATCAAGGTTAGGTGAAACAATTCTAAATTTCATAAATCATTCCTTTGATTACTTTCAAATTACAATTTGTTCAATTGATTATCACATGAAGAAAAATTGAAAGGTTTTTTTTTTGGGATTGTCTTTTCAAAGTTTCTTTTCTCAACATGATAATCATGATCAAAATTTCATTACTATTTAAATTAATCTGCATTTCAATTTTCCTTAATTCAATTCACTATATTCTAATTACATTTGAGAATTTGAATTCAATTCAATTCAAATTGCATGTGAATGTCATTCAATATTTTCATTTGAATAAAACTTAATTTTCACAAAATCAATTCATTTTTTTCATCAATTGATTGTTAGTAGTAGTGTGTAATAATGTTGAGCCCAAGTAATATTAATCAAAAAGTTCCAAACATTATGAGTTTTCAACTTTCCTTTTTGCATGAGCAATACAGATATCAATTTTATTCCATAAAATAAATGACATCTAATTGTTTTTCCATATTTGACAAAATCTAGTAAATTTTTTAAAAAAAACATAAACAAGGAGTTCATCAAGGAACACAATAAAATATTTATAATTCATTTGATTTTTCTTTTTACGAATGGCGGATTGTTACTAGGTGGATGGGCCATTTTGATTGACCTCGTACATTGGTCATAAGTGCTTTCAATTGGGAGGTTTAAACAACCATTTGTTAAGTCAATTTATGAAATTTATTTGATGTTTGCAATAGGGGCTATGTGCATGCACATTGTTTAATATAATGTTTATATGAACAACGGATCAAGTTTTAAACATTTTTGGGGTTGAAATTAAAAGAAAAAACCTAAAATAAAATATGCAAAATATGAAAGCTAAAATAAAGTAGTTGAATTAAAATGCAAATAAGTTGCACATTTTAGTGTGACTTTCATATTTTCTTTACAACCCCAAAATATTTGTAATACTCCTCCATACTAAAATCAGTTTGCATATAAAACATGTTTTTACATTACATTAAATTTTGAATGTCAATGCAATGATGAAATGTTGACACATTACAAATTTCTAGCACTAACACTATTGCATTCATCCAAAGATATCATCAAAATGTTAACCAAACCAAAAAATTCCATTAGAACAAAACCAAAATGAAAGTTGAAAAAAATTTAAGGCTATTCAAACTTGCTACGATAGTTCAAGTGTCAAACCTTTACATATGTCTTTGAAATCATCGCTTATTATGATCAACATTAATTTGAAAAGGACCATTGAGAAAATATCATCCTTCATTTAACTTTGACGCCCTTTCTCCACGTCAATCACTTATATTATTGCTTGTGTCAAAAGTTGTGAAAAGTCATGTGAAAGGTGATAAACAAATCAAAATGCAAGGCAAAGTGAAAGGAGACATTCCAAGATATCAATGGGATCAACATTAATTTCATTAACAAATTCCAAGCCAACCATGTGTAGACCTAACAATTAATCTTAGTTTCCATTTTTTTTCATTGGCATTAATCTCCATTGAAATAAACACATGTTTGATGCTCACTATTGTCAATAAACACAATATGTGGACCCTAACTATTGTGTATGTGTGTTGTTATAATTTGAGCAGGGATTGTAAATTGAAATTCCAATGGACTTTCAAATATAAGCAATTAGTGAAATGGAAGCATTATTGGATTTCATTCAATTGATTTACATAGCAATATGAAAATAACATCTTTTTCATTAATGTGATCATTTTCACATCATAAATTTGCATATGGTATCTTCAAACTAATCTTAAATAATTTGTAAATGTTTAGTTGGATGTGGTGAAACATAGCATTCAACACTTACAAGGGTTATGCATTTTCAAAAAGTTTCGTGTTTAATCAACAATAATAAACTTTTGTTAAGACAACTTGTTTTTATAAAAGGCCCAAAATGTTATAACATCTATTGTTCAAGCATCTTCCCTTATGCCACAAAATATAACAACTTGGAACAATTGAAATATTTCATGCTTCCTTAAGAATTTGAAAACACAAATACAAATATCCACAATGTGTTTTGAAATTTCCTTGGCAATTTTTGAATACACCATTTCCTCCAACATGTGTTCAACATTTATTTTGAATGATGAATATTATATATTAAATTAAACATGTGTGATGTTAAATGAAACATGAACAATATTTGAATGGTCAACAAACGTTTAAATTGGATGTTTTTATTATTATTGGAAATATATCAATGATAATTACAAGATAATGCATTCACATTATTATTTGTAATGTCTATTTATAATCATGAAAATTCAAAGGGTTTAAATTATTGTTGTGTGAGTATTTTTTTATATATTCTTGGGTAGGGTATATTAACACTTCAATTTTTTCTTTAGGTTAGGGTTCATGTATATTTTTAAAAATAAAAATTCATAGATGGGTAGGGTCTAGGTACCCCCTTATCATAAACCCTTTTTGGTGTAAATAAAGGTATTTATTTATTTATTTATCTGAAAATGAAGGAAAATGTTGACATTTTGAAATTTTGAAAACCATTTTTAAAGGTCAAATACAACATCAAAATGAAAAAATCAAAGTGTTCAATTCATCCTTTACTAGAATAAACATGCCTATGAATGAACATTTAATGTATCAAACGATAATGGTGTCATGATTGATATTCAATTGGTGATGGAGTCTCAAAGTAGTTTGTAGTCCATCTTTGGGTGTTTTAATAGGCTTTTGAATCATCTAATTCCATTAAATAATGTGAAAGTTATGGCCCTCCAAAATAGGGCAAGTTTTCCATTTGAAATATATCCTTACCACACACACCTACCACTCTAATGTGTGCACTTTTACTACATGTTAATAATCCTCAATTTTATCCCATATAGTTTGTCCAAAGTTCTCACCTTTTAACCTATACATTCATGTTAAAGAAATAATTATTCATCATAACATAGAAACATATATTTTGGAAAGCTTCCAAATTTCCATTTCCATTTGTAATGGGCCAATCAAATTGACTTGCTACCAAAAAAAGAAAAGAAAAAAAACAAAGGACTTGGAGACATTTAATTAAATTAATTAAACTAACAATATTTAGGTTTTTAAACATATTTACCCTTTTTTCCCCTAAAATGCGAAACATCTCTAGTTATGGGTACAAATAATTCTTACATATATGAATAGGATTTTATTTTCTAATTACATAGTTTTGGATATGTGTTTCATACGGTATGTTGATTTAGAAAAATAGGCTATGATGAATAATATATCCTATATGTATTCAACAAGTATATCTAAGTAAAAGATTTACTTGCACAACATTGGTCGAAACCAAAAAAACCATTAAGAATCCAATTTGGAAGGGCAAATCATGTCCAATCAAAGAACCTAACACAAGGTTTTAAATATTTAAACAAAAGCAATAAAATAATGGTATTAAAAGTTTAAATTGGATGTGTTTATTGAAAGTTATAAAAATTTTAAATTACGATTTTGCATTTTGAAACAATGTCCACTAAGATGTAACATGCACATTACGTAAAAAGTAGTGCCTTTTGTAAAGACTAAATTTATAAACTTGTGATGAACTCATAATCTAATTCAGATGATTCAAACTTGTGAAAATTTTGCACTAAACCAACTTCTTTGTTTGTTTTCATACTTCAAATGATTGAAAAATGTGTATGTGAAGTGCATCAATTTATTAGGCATCATTTTGAAGCTTTCACACCCATGTCAAAATCATGAGGAGAAGGAAATATACATAGGTTTTGAAGGTTTTCATTATTTGAATTGAAATTACAAAGTTTACCACCAATATTATTTAATAAACCCAAAGGTGTCAATAAACAATGATTTTGTCCTCTTTTAAATGAATAGTTTGATAGACATCTCAAAACCCTTCAAATAAAGCTTTATGCAATATTGCATTATTTTGTGTAAAAGATCATGTTCCACATCAATTTTGCTATTGTCCTAAAATATTATGTCATTGTAATGGAATAACAAACTCAAATATTTGAAATAATTTTATTAGAAAGCAACTTTTGAATTAGTTCTAGAAGGCCTAGAAAGGGCATCCCCATAATTTTAAAATTAATGGTGGTAGGTAAAAGCTACCACCTTCATTGAAGAAATGAAGCCATTAAACCATTAAATGTTCTAAAAGTAAGACTATTGTCAATATGAGTTGCAAATAAGATAGGATTTAGTTTATTAGATTTGAAGTGCCATTATTTTTCAAGGGAAGCTTGAAGGGGATGAAGGAGTTGTTGAAATAAGGAAAAAATGATTGTTTTGGCTTCCCATTCCCATTTTGCCATACTCAGATGATGTACTTTGATATTTGAAAAATGGATCGTATGTGTGTGTGTTTTTGGTGTGAAACCCAATTTGTGTTCATGAATGTTTTTGTTGTGTTATATTGGTGATAAAGGACAAAGTTGGGGAACAATAAGTACATTTTACCATTTTATATTGGTTGGAATGGGAGGCATTGTAAAAATTAGAAAAAAAACAAATACCCCTAGAGGGTTTATTTCTTGAGTTTTGTTTGGTCTACACTTTTTTTGAGTGAAATAATTAGACTATATATAGTCTATGACAAGTATCATGAACAATAGACCTAGGTCTTGGGAAATTTATTAAATTAAATTGATTACCCTTTTCCTTTGGGTGTGATCACAATTGAATGAACCAAAAATCATGTTAAATCCCATTGAAAACAATTAAATTTTTGTACATATATATTCATACCAATGAAAGCCCAGGTGATCATGGGAAGGTGTGTTAAATGATTAATATGACTTTTAAGGAATTCAAATTCATAATTCATTTAATTTAATTGGAAATTTTGGTTTTTGTTAAGGAATTTTGAACTTGAACAACAAATGCATCAAATAAGCACATTTTTGCAAATTTGTTTCAATGTGATTTGAGATAGTGATCATTTTCCAAATAAAATGAAGATTTGTAAATACTTGGAATTTTTCAATATATTAAAAAATGATTTAAAAAAAAATGTGAAAATTAAATGAAATTTAAGAAAATTTAATACCCTAATATATTCATGGATTTGGCAATATTTTTTTTTCAATTGACTAAATTTTTCTATGCATGAAATGTTAATTTTTTAATATTTCAAGCTACATAATTCTAATTTTTTGGAAACCTAAAGGTCATTAGTGTGTTCTTCATTTTTGGAAAACAAAATCATGATTATATACACTTCATTGAAGGCCAATAATGTGGCCTTGAACTTTGGTAGAAAATGGGATATTGTGAATGCAAATGTTTGGTGGATATCATTATGGAAATGTCAAATTTTATAATAAGTTTGTTTTGAAAACATATTTCAAGTGTTGGCAATGTAAAGTAAACAAAAAAGGTAATCCGTCCAAATCCGATTTTTAAATGAAATAATTTTGTGATATAAACACAAGAAAATATATTCAAAATATCTTAAATTAAAAAAATGAAAAACATGTCTCTACATTTAGTTTACATGCAAAGTTGGATACAAAATTTGAACAACTTTGGTGTCATAAAATTAAGTTGAAAGTACTTACATTTGAAGTTGATTGGGTCAATATGGTATTCAAACCTATTTCATATTAAAATTTTCATATATTATGATTATAACATGCATAATTTTACAATATATAAGTATTTTTTAGTGCCTCACTAACTTGAATTTATTTATTTATAAATATATTTCATCTAGATGTAACCCATTTTGTAAGATCAGACATCTTGTGCAAATAGATGTATTTTTAAAATTGTACAAAATAAAATTTCTACTTTCAATACATTAAAAAAAAATCGTGGTTACTTATAACTTTTTTTTTAAACATAAAGCAATGAACATAGTAGTGACATACTCTCAATTTGATTCAAACATACGCGTATTTTACGTTTTTTTGGGCTTTTTAAAAAATACTTGAAAATACTTGATACAAAGGCCAATTTTCAAGCATTTGTATTTTTATAATGTTTTTTTAAAAATACTTGAAAATACTTCTTTTTGAGCACCTTCGAAAAATACTCGTATTTCGTATGTCACTACTATGGCAATGAACCATATACTTTACCTTGCTTACACCCTTTTACCAAAATCTTTGCAAAAATTCTAACCCATCATCAACATCAATGCAATCCATTGCATTTGAAATTTGTAAAAATGAACTAGAGCATGGCAAATAATAATAATAAAACATAAACATAAATGCAAAGAAAAATCAAGAAATGTAACACGTGAATGTTATGTATCAAAATGAATGGAAAAAAAAAGACCTTTTCATTCATGCCAAGTATGTTAAATAATTTATAAATGTTATATGAAGAATTTGGAAAATATTATACTATATGTCAATATGTATTTTAATAATTTTAAAAAAAAATAGTTACAAAACCAAAATTACCCTCCCATGACTTTAAAGGCCAAAAATTAGGGGTTGTAAGCCACCTCAAATTTTATGTGCAATTTATGGGCAAAGGCTTTATGTACAAAATTTTAATTGGGTGCTAATAACATTGACATCTTATGCAAAATTTGGCATGCCAATTTTCTATTTACCATGTGTTATATGTTAATGAAATTCACATATCCAATGATAATCTTGAGTAGTGATTGATTAAGCATTATTTTATGACCTCCAAATATGGTAACAATATGTTGAATGTAACTTTTCAATGTTTTTTTCTTCCAATAATTGTTTTTGCCATGAATTTAGGTAGTTTGAAATTTTTTCTTACTAGATTTCAGAAATATTCAGAAATATTTATTTATTACCAATTATAAAAAATGCCAAAAAAATCCCAAAGTTACAAAGGGGGGGGGGGGGAAA
>Ga0209208_10008023_pt1 | contig 14163 bp, 9 predicted proteins | sample S1TSphfallax_3_FD_187694 | JGI IMG/M metagenome (GOLD analysis project Ga0209208, IMG submission 187694) | Host-associated microbial communities from peat moss isolated from Minnesota, USA - S1T2_Fd - Sphagnum fallax MG (SPAdes) (version 2) | ecosystem: Host-associated > Plants > Peat moss >...
ATCCTTTTCATATTCAGTGCTTCTCAACATTTAGTGGAAGATGTTGGTGAGCACCAAGCAGTTTTGGATCAAACTGGAAGAAATGCTTCAGAATATTCCTGAGTGCCATGTACATATGAACACCCACATTATAATCAAAGCTTTGCTTGATGAGAAAGGCTGCAAACTGCATGGACACTGCATTGTGTATGTTGGTGATCAATTCCTTATAAAAGTTTCATGCAAATATCATTGGGATTTTGAAAATGCAATTTGTAGTCTTTCTTGTGAGGGGGTTTCAAATGAGATTTTCACATTCAAGATTCTACTACAAAGTTAATGTTATTGAGAGGAGTGCAAGGCAAAATCCATTTGAGTACAAATTACAAACCAGTATTGGGTGATTATCCCCCTCCCCCTCCCCTTTGCAAGGCGGTTCTTAGATTCATGACCATGATTCTCAAAAGAATCAAAGAACAGGTTCAAGAACATATATTCATGGTTACCAAAAGATTTGAAGAAGAGTCAAATAAACCACCTATAAAACTGCTGGTTGTATTCAGGTTCTTTCATGAAAACCGTAGGTTCTTTCAGTGGTATAAATAATTGGGAAAAAACCCCAGAACCGTCGGTCATTTAAAAGGCAAAAAACAGGCCCAACACGGGCACAAAGTTAGAAACGTTCAAACTCAACACACATTTCTTCACAGACAAATTACCGGTTCTGTCAAGAAACCCTTCGGTTCTTTGAGGTGTTGGAGTGATTGGAACAGAGATAGTTCTCTGATTCTGAAACGGTTAAAAAACGAAGCGGAGGTTATTAGCAAAGTCAAAACACCGCCCAACGAGGGTACAAAAATTGAAATTTTTTTTGACATTTCTTGCCAGACAAGTTATGTAGCAATTGAAAAAAATTCGACATTTCTTGCCACACAAGTTATGTAGCAACCTTATAAATACGCAAATAAAGGCCAAATACGTGGCTGCACTTTGTCAAAGTGAAGTGCGCTTTGTGCGGAAATAAGGGTTGTCGTTAGGGCCGCCAATCTCAGCTTGTTTTTCTCTCCCTTGTTGTCGAGCGAGCGGCTCTTAGGGGGATCTATCTGTTTGCTTAATCCTTTGGAGTGCGGTGTTCTTGTACACGAGTCTTTTGTTGCAACAGCAGCATACTGCAGCAATAACCACAGCAGCAAGAAGAAGAAACCAACAGAGGAAGGAGCATCATGGCTACCAGTAAGTGTTTGTTTGCTGCAGTCCGTTTTTCTCGTTATTGCTTGGCCTGTTTGTAGCTTTCTAGTCACTTTTCCGAAGACTTGGCTCGTTTGGAAGGCACCTGACGGTTGCTGGCGCAGTATATTGCGCAGGGGCATTAGAGGTTTTTTTTTTGCTTCTTGTATTTCAATTTTTAGAGCTTGGTTTCTACGGGAGGTCGGATACTATGTAAGCTCGCTTTTTTTTATTATGGCCGAGTTGATGTATGTATGTTTCAGTGTTGGTTCTGTTGATTGCTGCAATCTTTCTTTCTTTCTTGCTTCGGCTGTTTCTGCGCTATTGCCTCTTTTGTAAAGCTGTGGTTGCTTCATGACTTGTTTAAAAGCTCTATGAGTATTTCGTGTGCCTGTGGGTATTTTAGGGTTAGGGTTTTATCAGGGTTTCTGAATAGGGTAACCTTTCCATAGTGCCAGCTTGTAGTAGAAAAGCTGATGTGTTCTTTCCAAGTGACTCTACAGGATCACAGTTTGAAAACAGTTCTGAAATTGGAGTGTTTTCAAAGCTTACCAATGCCTACTGCTTGGTGGCTATTGGTGGATCAGAGAATTTCTACAGGTATATAATTGCTTCTGGCAGTTTATCTTCAGTGTTCACATGAGGGCATGTAAAAGTGTCAAGATTCTTTGGAAGTAGATCTTAAAAATAGAAAGGAGATTGCAGGTTTTAGGTTTTGGACCTAATATGTGCATACCCTCATTCCTGTTTTCAAATTTTGAATGGCAGGAAGGACTCTGGGAATCTTTGATGCTTACACTGATTTGTTTTGGATGCATGACAGCACATTTGAGGCAGAATTTGCAGATGTGATTCCAGTTGTGAAGTCTTCAATTGCAGGAACTCGAGTTATAGGCCGAATGTGTGTTGGTGAGTGAACCTGATGTGGTTGCTCCTTGACTTGTGTGATGAATTTTTTTTGGTGCCACCCTTAGCAAGAGCAATGGCAGCCTAAGGTTTAGTAAGAAGTGACCAAGTTTCAGTCAGTCATTGAAGGAATTGAAGTTCAATGTCTGGATTTTTTGTGTAGAAACTTGTTCTTGGTTCAGGATATGTTGATATTTGTTCATGGTGTATACATGGTCCACTACATGGTCCACTACATGGTCCACTACATGAAAGGTTACTCTGTGAGGTTGACAATCTATTCAATCCTTCTCTTGCAGGCAACAAAAATGGGTTGCTTTTACCAAATGCAACCACTGACCAAGGTATGCATTTTCTTAGTGCTAAAACAAAATATGAGATTCTTTGAAAATCTTGGGCAGGAGTGGGAGAATACCCTTGCAGAGTGAAGCATAATGCATTAGCTGATAACAAAGCTTGTGTGGGGGTGGGACAGAGCTTCTCCATTTCAGGAATTGTTTGCCAGACAGTGTGGTGGTGCAGAGAGTGGATGAGCGGTTATCAGCTCTTGGGAATTGTATAACCTGTAATGACTATGTTTCTCTTATTCACACCGACCTTGATAGGGTGAGTAATGTAATTCAGTTCCAACAAAATACCAATCATAATGGCGGTCTGCACAGGTGTAGTTCAAGAATCAATATCAAATTTGGGAAATTGACCTTGAATCTAAAAAGTTTCTTCCTGTAGGATCAAATATGGTGTAATTGGGCCATAGGGTCAGGTTGCTTAATAAGGTGATGTATGATGCACTTACTGCACTTCATTTTCTTGCTTTGTTTACGGGACCATTTTTGTTCATGGATGGTTGTGATAATGGAACAGGAAACAGAGGAGTTGATAGCAGATGTGCTTGGTGTAGAGGTTTTCAGGCAAACTATTGCTGGAAATATTCTTGTAGGCAGCTACTGTGTATTCTCTAATCGCGGTGGCTTGGTAAGTCTCAATTGGTGGCATCGATGATGTTTATCAACACTAGTTGCCAAGTAGGGTGATCTCTCAATCAGTAGTAATCTCTGTATGGAATTGGCAATTGAGGAGAGATTAGACAGGAAGTGAAAAACTTTCAGTTGTATTCATGAATAAGATAGTGCTCATCTGTTTTGTCTCTGATCAGGTGCACCCCCACACATCGATAGAGGACTTGGATGAGTTATCGTCACTGTTGCAAGTACCACTGGTGGCAGGTACTGTAAACAGGGGGAGTGAGGTGGTTGGTGCGGGCCTGGTTGCAAATGACTGGACTGCCTTCTGTGGCTTGGACACAACAGCAACAGAGCTTTCTGTCATTGAGAGCGTATTCAAGTTGCGGGAAGCTCAGCCAAGTGCTATTGTGAATGAGATGCGTGCTTCTCTCATAGATACCATGACATAGTAATACACTCGCAACATTCTCCACATTGGCATTACTGAGTGTTTTTGGTTACTGTGATTTTCCTGAATGAAACAAATCATGTGACATATGTTCTGATAAGTAGGTATCTGGTGCATAGGCTTTGATTCAGTCTGCTATCAAATTGAAAATTGGTCGGCAGATCAGAGTTGGGTGGTACAGCCCTATTAGGCTTATGTGGTAAAGATGTTTTTGACACAATGAGCACAGCTCACGGAAATGCAATGTGCAAGAAATGGAAGCATAGACATTCAGATTGAGAGTCATTTCATAAATATAGTGGTGGACTATTGGTAGCCAAAAAAAATGGAAACATGTGAGAAGAAGCTACACTTGTTTGGTATGCAGATGTATGTAGCTCTGATGGCAATGCTCCTCACTATTTCATATCTACTGAATGGTGCCCACCTCAAGTATGGAGGCACCCTCCAACACAAGGGTTGTGGGTCCAGCTTCTCATGGATGATGAAAATAGCAAGCTTCCTAATGTCGCAAGCTCTCCACAACAAATGATGCATAAAGGTCCCTGGAGAAGACAGCACATAAAGAAATCAGCAAAACCTGTTTGTGACTATGATATAACAAAATTCTCTTCGCAAGGCAAGACATGCAGAGACTGTTGTCTACAGACACCTTGCTTTACAAAACTGTGGCTGGTTGGCGGACAACATACATCAAATCTAACTGCACAGTTACACCACAGGCATCCCAGATACAATATGTTAGGCATGGTGTCTAAAGGTTGAAAGAATCTACATGGAATGGCCAATGGCTTCAATAGCACTTTCAGCACCGAGAAAATCATTCACAGCTACCTCCTTGTTCTCATTCTTCTTGTCTGCAGAAATTGTCAAGATACAACAAATTTTGTTTTCTGTCTTGCAGTTCTAGCCAGGGCAGCATCAGCAGATATACAGTTTGGAATGAATTTGATCTGCATTAGCATATTTCAATGAAACTTATTAAAGTGCTTTTGGGGCCAAAATTATCTGTTTATGCATCTTCATGTATCCTTCCTGCACATGCCTAAACTCAATGTAGCCAGTAATGCAGGAACAGTAATATGGATACAGTCCTCAAAAAAACGACGGATTTCTGCAAGCCGGTGAGGTGGAAGCTCCTTGATATGCTTGTAGTGACGATACTCTGGATCATCAGCACACACAGCTATGATTTTGTCATCTTTCTCTCCCTGCGATTCAGATTGGAGCAAAGAGCAAGCATCAGAAGTTATGCACCTGGATCACAACACCACAAAAGATTTCCCATTTTTGAGAGAGGAATAAATTCATGCAGTGGAGTATCATCAGGAGTGTATTCAATTTGTCAAGATTGGCTTGAACATTGAGGGATGTGCTAGATTTTCTTCTTACCACCACTCAATCAAATGCCATGATGCCATTACACATCATGGACCGAGTGCAAACTTTCACAAGGCATAAAGTGAAACCTATGAGGCACCTAGAGTCACCCAGAAAGGTATCCTTCTAGAAGGCAACCAGTAATCTTCATGAAAAATAACTGGGCAAAAACAGAAAAAGGTCAGTGCCACAAATGGTTGACAAAGAACCTGATCAATCATAGGCATGAGGCCAATTGCTCTTGCTCGAAGGAAGCACCCAGGAAGAACAGGTTCCTGTAATATAGAAGCAATCCCACTACAGTAGTCAATAGAGTTATCTGGAAAGGAATCTGCTTATAGTAATACAGCATGTGTGCAACTTCCTCTAAAGACTAATACTTGCTCTTAAATTTTGCCTGAAAGGCATGGCCCCAGGTTCTTCTGTCTTGTATCTTAATGGGAGCAAACTGCCCAGTCAAAATGGAAAGTCGGGAGGAAAAGCTGTAACCTGCATGATGACAAGTACGTCAATGGGGTCGTTGTCTTCACAAAGGGTACGTGGAATGAAGCCATAATTGTGAGGGTAGACAACTGATGAGTACAAAATGCGATCAACCTGCTCCCAAGAATAACAAAACAGGGGAGGAAATCTAAGTGAGAGAGCATGCATATAATAACATATCACATTCTTTCAAGGTGCAACTTGAGCACAAGGATATCAGCACGATGGTCAAGTAGCAGATAAGAAGAGATTGGGAGTCATAACCATGGTACCTTGATAAGCCCGCTCTTCTTGTCCAGCTCATACTTCACCTTGCTTCCCTTTCCAATCTCCACCACCTGCAGTCACCATTGCCAAATCAGAGCTTTCCTTCATAGCAGATGTGAAGTGCTGTTGAGAAAATCCTTGTTCCTTTTAGTCTTCAGGCAACAAACCCTTTTAGGCAGAGGATTAGGTCATCAAGATCTGACGAACAAGAGCCATTTGTAAATTGAAAGGCGAGCTTTTCGAGAGAGCTCGGCAGAGGAACTCACACAGTTGAAAACTGCTGGTGCTTCGGGTCCTGCAGAAACAAATCATGCAATTTTAGCGCAGCAAATTCGGCGATGCGTGGAAACAAAATAAATTGTGCGGCGGGGATCCAGAAGCTCGGATTGCAAATGGTTGTTACATGCTAATTCCATCCACATGGAAGTGCCGCCACACAGTGAGAGGAGAGGTCTCTTTTACCTATTTCGAGATCATGCCATGGATGTGCTGCAACTGAGTGCCTGTCCATTGATAAAGTACTGTAGTCGGTGACAGGAGTGATCCGTGGTGGCAGCCGTTTCACTGCAACAGCAGCAGCTGGTGGAGCAACAGCAGCTTGTGGAGCTCCATTAGTAGTCATAATCGGCAATGACTGGTGACCACGCCTTTGGCTCTACGCTGCAGAGCTATCAGCCTTCACAACCAAAGGAAAAAAGAAAACGGAGACAGGAATGATCGTTTGTTACAGAACAGCAAGAGACTCTCCTTCCTCATCAGATGCACAGATATCCTCCTCGGCGACTAAGATGCATAGTGCAGCTGCGTCTGCAATGGCTTTGTGAATTCGGAAAAAACTCTTCTTGACATGTGCAATTTTCTCTATCTTCCACATTATTGCTCCAAAAACTACCTTCCTCAGAAATTGAACTTCTTCCAGTGCGTCCAAATCCGTTGACCTTAACTCAGAGAAACGACTAAGCAGAATATCAACCAAATTCGCGAACAAAACACTCTTACCTCCACAGCTTCTTGACGCACACAAGGAGCACACGGCAAGAAACGCGTCCTTAAGGGACCGTCGTGAACCTCTGCCGAAAAGATGAACAGAAACAAAAACAAAAGAAAAAAAAAAGTTCTTTCAATCTCCACTACCACGCATACACGGTGATCCCGGACCTTGATCAATCTAGAGACGTTGCAGAATCTTGCGAAAAGCGCCTCACAAATAAACATAACTACAGATGTGAGGAAAACAGAAAGAAGTTAAACCCGCACATTCATTTCCAAAAGCTTCCTCACACTACTAGTATCGAGCCATGATCAATCACCATAGGTATCCGAAATCAGTTCGTTTCCTCTCCATTATTGAAACAACAAGAGTTACTCAAATTCTCGATCAACTCTGCTCACCAACACCAGATCCAGAAGAAAGGAAAAACACATTTTGCACACGACGAGTGATGGTGAGGATGGTACCGCAACAGACTTCGAGACTGCGCGGATGCGTGCGCTTGCTCGCTGGCTGCTTGCTTGAGTCTCCCGTGAGGTGCGGCCAAGATTTCGGAAACGGAAAACAGAACGCAGAAAAGACACCAGAAATTTTTGAGAGCTCCAAAACGAACGCAACAGCTGCCGTTGTTATGTAGTTGCTTGTGCCATTCTCTGCGCCACGTTAAGCGGTATTGGGAACTCTTTGGGGGGGGCGAACATATAGGGAACTTGGGAACTCTTTGCTTTGGCCTCCCCGCCCTCACCCCCCAAAAAAAAGCTTCCATGGAGAGTCAACTGTCTATTGTCCAAGTGGAAAGTAACCATTGGACATTGCCAGCTTCCACCAGTGTTTTTTCTTTCATTTATTTTTAAATCGAAAATTTGGCGAACTTTAACAACAGCAAAATTTTAAAGGAAAATTAGTCCAATTTACACTAGAAGGAAAAACAAAATCCAAAATTTTCCCAATTTCTTTGTCAAAAAATGGCGAAAGAAATCTCGCCAGGAAAAAAATTAAATCACGTGTAAAAGACTAAAGATCTGCTCCCCCAAAACAATTTGTGTAGTTGTAGGGCACCTTATTTACTGCCAAGTCCGGGCAGTTTGAAAAATGTAAAATAATGCCCGCTCCGCTCCAGCGGGCACGTAAAAAACAAATGTAATGCTGATTCCTGTCGGTGTTTCAAAGGGTGGGCATATATTTAAAAAAATGTAATGCTCGTTCCCGTAGGCGTTTCAACGGGTGGGCATATCAAAAAAATTGGAACGCTTGTTCTTGTGGAGGACGGGCATATCAAAAAAAATAAAAATTAATGCTCGGCGTTTCATGGGAACGCTTAAGTGTTCGGTCACCGGCCGGTCTACCCTAGGTAGGCAAAACCCAAATAAACCTTTTAAAATTGATTTTGGGGTGAGAGGCCAATCAAAGAGGCTCGTGATAATTATGGATGCCTATTAGCACCACACAAAATATCCCATATCCTCTGATCCCAAGTTCTACTACCTACCCCAAGTACCTTGGCAAGCTTCCACACTAATTATGTTATTTTGAGAAATGTATATTTTTTTAATTATAAAAAAACGTTTTTAAAAAAAATATTCTTTTTGTGAATGAAAATACAGAGTTTTTATAAATATTTTAAAATATTTTTTTATCTTTCAACATTGAACTTTTAAAATAAAATAATTATTTGACATTGAAATGTTGGATGTGCCATGGTACTATATTATGGTATTGTAATTGTAGCCTATATAGATAGGCCAAAGCTAAAAAAGACACATTAAAAAAAAATATTTTGGGAGTGTCCAAATCGTGAATTACTTGTTTTGTGATAGGCAAAATCAAATAGGTCAGTGACCAAAAAACATTTGAGCTTTATCCAAAGTATGAATTTTATTTATTTATAAATAAAATTTTGGGTGATGAGCCACTCACGGAGGTTTGTCACCAAAAAAATCAAGCTTTTTCCAATGTCTGAATTATTTCTTTTGGTGATAAGCCACACCAAAGGCTCCATAGCAAAAACATTTTTAAAAAAAAAGGTAAATAAAATTGAGCTTTAAATTTTATTTATTTATAGTTACCAGCCAAGCAATAAGGGAAAATTATTCCAAAATAAGCTATAAGATTATTCATAGAATATGAGGCCAAAATATTCCATTGTGAAATTATTTCATAATCTACATTTTGGCCTAGTTTAGTAAAGCCAAAAAGTTGATGGAATTCATAAGTTTGAATTTTGGGCTACATTGAAGGGTGTGTATTGGTGGACCTTGCTAACCAATTAATCCATTGCTTATTAACTCAGAAAAATTTACCAAAAATCGTTAAACAAATTATTGCCTTAAAGATGGCCTTAAACCTTAAATCCAAGCATCGTTGTGCCTCAACTTGTGAGTCGATCGACTCATTGGTGTATGAGAATGTATGATTGAGTGGATTGAGTCGAAAGAAATTGTTATTGGCACAAACTTTGGATTGAAATGATCAATTATTGAATTGATCCAAATGGGACAACTGATTGGGTGGGAAAAAAAGTTGGCACAATACATGATGGGGTTTGGTACTCAGGGGATTCACAAGAGGAGAGTACCTAATATTTGAAAATGTTGGTTTGGTTGGATGGGTGAGAGTGGATTAACGAAGGGTGGAGTGTGTTTGTTGGTGTGACAAGGGTATTGTGTTTAGATTCATTATAGAGTATAGTTGCTTAATGGGTTTTGGTCCCTAGGTAATAATAGGTCTATTTTTTTATATGAGGATTTTTGAAAGATGATATTTTGGCTTGTGTTGAAACTTGAGATTAGTTATAATAGAGTTTAAATAATATCTTGAAGGAATTTTTTGGTTTCTTTTAGAGGATTTTATGAAGATTTTTTTTTTGGTCATGGTGAAATATTTGAGTTTTCATAATTCTTCTTTTTGCCTTAAGATACTTTTTAATGTAATTGGCATGGCCACAGTGTGACACAACCCGTGTCCTAGTTGCAACTAGAAATGCAAAATAGACTTCACCACAACAACAACAACAAAGAAAGCTCATCCAAATATTTGGGTTTTCTCCACTCTAATTTCCCCATTAGAAGGTTGGTCCCATTAAAAGATAGCTTTGTTTTTCAGTTGGGTTTTGTTTCTCTTTCAGCAGTCTACTACTCAAGTATCAACCCCCATACTCCATTTGCTGGAAGTGTGCTGTGTTAACTCCAAAACCCAAAGTGATCAACAAAAATCTTTCCCAAGATCATGCAAAATGCTTATGTTTGCAACTCTTTTTACCTTTAAAAAATTCACTAAAGTTGGCTATTGTGTTTCATTTTTCAACCTTTTTTTGCCTCATATGGGTTGATTCTTTGCCTATGGACTCAATGCCAATTCTTTGACAAAACCTTCCAACCGACCATTAAATTTTATGTCTCCCTATTCAGAATTAGTGCAAAGAAAGCATACGACCTAGGTACTTAGTATATTCTCTCTCTCTCTCTCTCTCTCTCTCTCTCCACAGTTTGCATGTGGAAAAAAACTGGTAATAAGTAGAGAGTTGAGAATGCCACTGAAAACTTCCAATATTATTCCCTAACCCGAAGGTGGTGGCAGGGTGTCAAATTGATTGTTGGCCCCAAAAGCCCGCACATGCATAGGACGGTGAGGCTCCGGTCTGACATAAACCTTAGGGGAACAAGCATAATTCAAGCATGCACTGGCTGTCAATTTGATGAGCTATATAGCAAAGGAACTAGCTAGTTTCACCCCCTTCAATATGAGTGGACCTCAAATATTGGCATAGTTACTACTACATAACTTTGTTGGCCTTGCCTACCAAGGCAAGGCAAGGCAAGGATATTGTGTTTAGATTCATTATAGAATATAGTTGCTTAAGGGATTTTGGCCCCTAGGTAATAATAGTGGTGTTTTTATATGAGGATTTTTGAAACATGATATTTTAGCTTGTTTTGAAACTTGAGATTAGTTACAGAGTTATAATATCTTGAAGGATTTTGGTTTCTTTTGGTTTAGAGGATTTTTTGAAGATTATATTTTTGCTCAATGAAATATTTGAGTTTCCATAATTCTTCTTTTGCCTTCAGATACTTTTTAATGTAAAAAATGGCAAGGCCACAGTGTGACAGACCCCTTGTTGCCTTGTTGCAAGGCTAATTCATAGTTCATGCCACTCCCGTGAGTGTATATGGTTTAGGAAATACATCCCCTTATAAATGTAAATGCATTATCAAAATTTGTGTATATGTTGAATAAGTGTAAGTGTATAGGGTGAGACATGTGCGTGTAAGTGTAAAAAAGTGTAAAACCATTTTAAACTGTGTAAAAGAAATTACATGTAAGTGCAAAACAATTACACTTCCACTATTTTCTTACACTTACATTGTTTTACATGCCTTCATAAATCAAAATAAAACAATGACAAACAAAAAAAATGTCAAAACATGCAAACTTTGATTTCATTCATAGGAATGAAACACTAAACATACATTTTTATTGTAAAATATTGATCATTGAATTGGCATGTTTACAAAATGGGTATGGGAAAATACGAGTTCAATCAACACTAAAGAAGTATCAAGTGCATGGTGAATAAAACACTATCACAAGGGGAGCTTCGATTCTTTGCATCCCTAAAGCACAAACAAACCAAATCAAGATTTTTAAAACTAGTGAGAAAGATGACCAAGATGAAAGGGTTGTTAGCTCACCTAAACATGATGGTGATGACAAAAACACAAGGAGAAAAATGCAAAACCTAACAATTCTTTTGTAAATCCTTATTCATTTACATTTTACATCACCCAAAAAAATTACCCATGGTCGTGTTAAGTGGATGTGAAAGCTATTTACATTACCCATGTGTAAGTGTAAATGTAATTGAGACAAAACTTATATGACAAGTTGTGTAAATAGTCAACATGTAAATGTAATTCACCATTTTATTCATTGTACATATGGCTATTTAGAGTTATATGCACAACACTAATTCATAGTTCATACATCCTAACATGTACATCATGAACTTGCCCCCTACAAGGTTTAGTGTTTTTACAATATTTTAACAATGTGTTCAAAATTAAATATTAATACAATCATTAACATGATGTTGTGATTGTATTATAATATATTATAATGATAAAAATTGTGTTGCAATGTCATGACAACATTATATCAATAATTTATTAACACTTAATTTTAAACACATTGTTAAAATGTTGTAAATGCATAGATAAATGAAGGGGGCAAGTTTGTGATGCATATCTAAGAATTTAACAATCATGCTACGCTGTTCTTCAACCCCTCAATAGGAAATTATGAATGTTAGGGTTTAGGGTTTTGAGGTTTATGATTCTTTAGTTTGCAATTAACCCCAAATCAAAGGTTTTGGACAAAGAAGCAAGTTCCAACTGAAATTTTTATTGTGAATAATAAATATTGAAAAATGTGTTTTTTAGAAAAACATTTTAAAAATCTTTATTTTTGCAAAAATATAAAAATATAAAATAACATCGACAATTTTGGATTTTTTAAAAAAAAAGTCCATTGTACATGTATATTATATATGGTATGTATAAGCCTGGAAAGCAAGTCCACATAAACGGAATGTGGAATCTGGATATACGTGAATCAATCAATTGACAAGTTCAGTGGTTTCAAGTTGCCTTAGATTTTTTGTATGAAACAATCCAACACTTATCTTTTTTGGAGGTTGAAAGGAGAGGCCACAAATTGAATTTGACATCCATCAGCTCTACCAATGAGGAATGAGAGGAGGTACCCAATGGAATTACTTTAATGTGCACAATCGGTACTGAAATATGGGTTGAATAAAAATATGAGCTTTCTAACCGACACAATCACTAGACATCTACCAACTATGGAACTCATTGTCAATCAACTTGCTACATATTTATAAAATATTGATATTTTATGTTGAATTTTTTTAATTTGAAAAAGGTGCTCAATCAGCATTTCTCTTTGGCAATTTTGTTTTCTTCCCCCCACTCGGTTACAAATTAAAATCCAATGTGATTCATACAAACAATTTTTGTAATTAAAAAGAAATGTGCCAAAGTCATGAGATTACAATCAGGAACAAAATCTCTGAAATCACCATATTTACACAATAGGTTCCAAGAGGTTGTGAAAATGTAGCAGAATTATTATTAAATTCTGCTACTTTTCTGCTTGATCTGTAACCCAAATTTGGCTAATTCCTCTTGTGGATGATCACCAATGTGGCTAAATCACAAAATCGGTAATTTATTTATTTATATATATATTTAAAAAAACTGTGCCCAATAGCAGGACCAGGTGGGTATGTTCACAAATCAATACCAAACCAACACTCGTGATCACCAATCTATGAGAGGCCCATGTTCTATGCACAATGGAAACAAAAGCAAGCTTTGAAAAAGGTCAAGCATATTCGTGTATATGCTGCTCCTTGGAATGCTTTTGTGAAAGGTGGGAATGAATCTCACACACGACTGGACATCAACCCATGAAACTATGCAATGCCCAATATCAGTTAGCCAAAAAGCATACTCTGGATGGGAAAGTGTGAGAAAGAAGTGCACGGCTTTTGACATACGACAAAGAATGGGGGACACACTATTATTGGGCTACAAAGCAAGCCTGCAAGTTGGAAAGCACACACACCATGAGAGAAAACATTGGTGTCATTGGCAATTAATTATGGTATTGCTAATACCTGGACTGGACTGGGCACTGTGTCGTTTATATGCCAGTTTTCTATAGTTTGGAGAAAAAAATTACTACTCTTTTGCCATTTGATGTCAAATTTTGTACTAGAGCCCATTCCAACTAGGAATGTGATGAGGGCAAGCTGCCATTCCATTTCGTGTTAAGGGGTTGGTTCCTTTGAGGCCTACTACTTGAAAGTGTAATTGGTTTTTGACCACTGATTCACATTTCAAAAGCCTTTATAAATTGTCAATTTATACATTAAAACTGAGAGCAACTCAACCCTGTATGCTCTGTATGTGTTAGTTAGCTTCCAAACTAAAAATTGGATGAAGAAAAGTCAAAACATGCTGGTTTGGCTCAATAAAATGGTTTTGGCCCAACATTTTAGCACATTTACCAAGGCTGGTACACAGCACAAGCAAAGCCTCACATCTGTAAGCTCTTGTAAGGTCTGTGTGATCACTAAGCTCTTGTAAGCTCTTGTCCCTCCATCTTACTTTTATACCATATATTATTGGAGAAGAAGAAGGTTGGATGTTGCAATGAATTCACTTGTGAATAATCAATAATACACAAAGATTGCATATTTGATCTTCTATGATTGCCAACAGCCAGCCAGCCAGTGAATTTGCTCAAATGAAAAAACATTACACTATATAGCTATGGGTCCGACAAGATGGATGGTATGTCCACAGGGCCCACAGTGAACTAGCACCCACCAGCGCACCATCCACTGGATGTTTATTATTACTCAGTTGTGGATGAACCTTAACTGAGTTTACTCTATGGTTTCACCCTGGTAACCAATTATGTAAGAAATAGGT
>Ga0209208_10008024_pt1 | contig 14162 bp, 17 predicted proteins | sample S1TSphfallax_3_FD_187694 | JGI IMG/M metagenome (GOLD analysis project Ga0209208, IMG submission 187694) | Host-associated microbial communities from peat moss isolated from Minnesota, USA - S1T2_Fd - Sphagnum fallax MG (SPAdes) (version 2) | ecosystem: Host-associated > Plants > Peat moss >...
TGATGTCTCATTTTTCACAGTTGTCTCAAAACTCTGATGATGTTATTTGATTGCAAATTTGATTCTAGCCCTAATACCAGTACAGATAGAATGCTTGCCTTTACAGTTTCATAAGCACACAATCATGGTCAGAATCAACCTTACAACTCTAACTATGTTGGAGTTCTGGAACTTGGGACATGAACAGGAATTCCACTCCCTTTTGGGTCAAAGAAAAAAATGTTGCAGTGTTCTGAATGTGTTAGTTTCTACTTATGCAAGTTTTGCTTCTTCTAGTAGGGCTCTTCCATCTAAAGTTCCCAATTATAAGTCCAAAAATCAAACTGCTTCTAATCGAGATCAGCTCATTGGGTTGAAGGGTCTTCGACTCCACAAATTTAGTTTCTGAAAATGAAACTGCATATAATCATCATGATCTACTTCTGAATTTGCAGCTTTGAAGTGAGGAAAAAAAGACTAATCAGCACCCAGAAGACTTTCACCCTCTCTGCATGCACCCACATGGATATCAATTTTGTCTCGTCTCCAGTCTTCAATTCGACAGCATGACCTTTGTGGACTCTGCACAAACAATTTGAATTCAAGTAAATCATGATCTCCCACCATCACCCATGTACAAGCTAGAGTTGAAACTGCAGGAAATAAAAGTCTCACTGCTTTCGACAAACTTCAAAATCAATGTCCAAAAGCAAACTGTTAGAGGAGAGAGTACAGGTTGCTGTGACCTACACACCTGGTACCAAGATGGATCCAAGGGTTCTTTCAGAACACGAACTGTCTTCACAAAACTGAGTGGCATCAATTTCTCACCACACTCAGATTGCTCAGGATCCTCTAATTTCAAGTAAACACCTTCCATTAAAGCATCCAACTCTGCTTGTGGACCCTGAATATCCTCCAAGAAAAAACGTGTTGGTCGCTGACAAACTTCTGTTGCAATCTCTCGGACATTGAGTGAGAAGGTTCCTGCTTCATTCTCATGATACCATGACAAAAATGTTCTGGCAGGCCTTTGGAGCTCTAAAGGACTGATGAACCCTTTGTACACTTCCACGACATAACCCCAGGAAACAGATATTGACCAGTCCTGGTTTCTGTCGTAACATATTGACTGCTGAAGAATGCTCCCTGGGTCTACTGCAGCTGCATCTAGTAAGTATTTCACAGCTTCAATTTGGGAGAAACTTTTGGTTGTGGTCTTTGGGTAGATTTCAGGGATGAAGTCCAAGTGATGGAGGGACACCAGTGGAGCTACTGGGTGGGCAGCTAATATCCCCATTGCATCCCTTCTTATGTCAAGCTGCACCAAGCAGTCAAGAATATCTTGTAAGTTGACACCTTCCAGCCCTCTACAAATATACTGTCAAGACCTCTGACAGCAATTCTGGACTTTATGTGTGAGAGTTGAAGATGAAACAACTGCATTTAGAATATAACCGTAGAACTGACATTCTCTTGAGTGTCTTCCAGTCTAGACAGAGAAAATCTTGTGAAAAAAAATGTCAGTGATAAGTAGCTTCTTCCTTCAGAGTCACTGATCTTGACCAATAATCCTGCCCTTGTATACCCTGAGCAACACAATTTCATTGAGACCTGGTGCTGGAATTCAGAGGAAACAAATTCAGGAAAAGACAGGGGGAGCGGCGAGAATTCGGGTGAGGCTCTGGTACCTGATGAAACCCAGGTTCTTTGGTAAGAGGAACTCCAAGCTCTGCCATACATGCATACATGCGATCATCACCTCCAAAGAAATGTGGGTACCTGCAGCACAAATCTAATAGGATCAATTAAACTCATCTAAATAACGATGCTTTTAGCAACAGTCTTGAGACCACATAGTTGAAAATGGAGATCCAACAAGCTCAAAAGATCTAAATTGCCAGATGATCACCTAAATGGGTTCTAGCAATTATTGTTTTGTTGCTCCAGGAAAGAAGCTATGAAAATGTTTTGCACACTCTGAAGACAACCCCGATTTTCTCTGCAGGGTGGCCATCTGAATTTTCCTGGAGATGCTATAAGAAATCCCATGACAACCGCAACAGTGTACCCATTACAAGAAATATCTCTTGGTTGGAGCTGCCAACTTTAGCTCTATTGGTTTCTATTCCAGAGTAAGCTTTCTAAGGTTCAGGAAATTGGGTAACCAACTCCATTTGATTGCCACTGATCTGTGAACCCCACTAAAACAACTACCAAACCTGAATCTCTTTGCTAATACTTGTCAAATTAACCCCCACAGGTCTACTACTGACCTCTATAAGATGAAGCTCAATTTTTAGCAGAACCTTTTGTCTATGATCTGTTTTGACCTAAAGTCCACAGCCAACTACAAATAAAAGATTGTGAGGAAATGCAGTTGAAGGAAAGTACAGACAGAACAGAAAAATGGCTTTTGGGTACCATCTCTACTACATGCTGCATCACATCATGCTCAAAATCTTTAGAGCTTTGTTGAAATCATCATGTGAAGAAGCATGTGTTGCAAACTTCACTGTATATGGGAGATCATCTTTTTGCCCCTGATCAAATGATATACATATATAGGAAAGGCAGAGTGCATATATTACATCAACTCTGCACTAAGATGTTACATTGAGTCAAGGGCTCAGAATCTGACAGAATTCAAGCTTACATTGCTTGGGAAAAGCATGAGATCTGGACAGAGAACAAAGAGAAGAAAGTTGGGGGCAGGAAGCTTGTGGCACCTTCGGATACAGGAATCCTGAATGTTGGCCAATTCTTTGGCAAGTGGATAGCTGATAGCATAACCTGCTCCACCAAAGGCCATCTCAAAAGAGAAAATGATATTCTCTCGATGGCTTTCACTTGCATAACCCACATAGAAAGGCTTGGTGTGATCATACTTCGACAAAACTTGTACCAAATTCTCAGTGAAAAAGACAGTATCATCATCACCCATGACAAACCAATCCACATCTGGCAAACCAAGTCTGAAAGTTTCAGACACAATGCGTGAGATGCGGAGTGCATCTCGACCACCCCAACTATTCGTGTACTCAAAATTGCTAGTGTCTTCTGAGACTTGAAATGGTGGATACTCTTCACCCCATGTCCCTTCTGTAATCTCCTTCTCTAACCACACATATCCTCTCATCTTGTTCTCTGGTTTCCACCATAGCTTCACATACTCTCTTCTTCCCTTGATCCATGTCTCGGATGCTGCTGCAATCCCAAACACTATCCTGGAGATATCCGTCCCTGTCTTGTTCTTCTGTGCCGCAGCAGCACAGGCCAAAGAAGAAGAAGCAGGCAAATCTGCATTGAACCCTGAAGCAAGGAAATTGGCATGCCAATTGTGGTATGGAGTGTGTCGCAGATGGGTTGCAGCTTGGTGATTGAACAGACTTGGCATTGAATTTGAAGAGGATTTGCTAAACATGAGTCCAAGAACAGGACTGCAGTCGTCGCTCTGGAAGACTCGACTGCATGCCCATGGGCTGAGAAGCAATAGCGAGAGTCCATAAAGACAAGAACACACACACACAACAACAATGACTACCTTGAGCTTGCTATATCCAACTACTCTTCCTATTACACCTACTCGTCCAGCAGCAACAGAAGCACCTCCTCCTCCTCCTCCTGCTTGCTGCTGTTGCTGCTGCTCTCCTTGACCTCCTCCTCCTGAGCCTCCACTGCATTGCACCTGCTTCGCTCCAACTGCTGCTCCCTTCGCCATTTGGAATGATGATGGTGATGATGATGATGCTCTCTCCCACCCACACCTTTCCTGTTTGTTTCTCTCTGCAATCGATCTAGTTTGAAGACTCAAAGCAAGCTCGTTCTTTGGCTCCCAGGGAGCTTGCTTGTTTCTTTAATGGCGCTGCGCTGTTGACATGATGATGCGCTGCTTTCTAAGCTCCGCTTGTTTCTTGCGAAACACCCAAATGTATTTTCTTGCAATCCTTTCTTGACATGTAGTATAAGGGACACAGACAGAGAGAGACACACACACAAAGTGTGTGTGTGTGTGTGCGTGTCTGTTTGTCTGTCTGGAAACAGTCGTGAAAAGAGGGTAACGAACGACCGTAGAGGAAATTCCTAACCTCCTGTACTTTTTGATTCTTGTTCTACATTCTATCCTACGGAATGTCTGGATGATGGATGATGCAGCTGGAGGGAGGGAGGGAGGCAAGAAGCCCGTTAAACCCTAAACCTTATACCCTGAACAAAGCAGCAGCAAAAGAGCGAGCAACAAGAAGTAGAAGATCAGAAGATGATGATGGATGATACACATTCACCAAACAAAGCATGAGACCAGGACATTGTTAGATTACTGCTCCGATCGAAGAAGAAGAAGAAGAAGAAGAGCTTGGCGACATCCAAGACTCAAGCTTTCGCACAAAACCACAGTCGGGAGAGAGAATTACTACCGATTGCAGATTTGGGTCACTCCGCTCAAAGAGAGCTTTTTTTTTCCTTGTCTGAGTTGTCTTGTCTACCCATCAACCAAAGCTCCTGAGCAACAGAAGGTGCAGCCGCCCTACAAGCACAAATCGCAGCAAAGATCAGAGCTGCAGAAGAGAAGAGGAGTCTTGCGCTGCTACAGCAGCTCTTGCGGTTGTAAATTAGCTATATTTAGGAGCTCGACATCAATGCGAAGTCCGTCCGTCGCAGTAGTAGCAAACAGCCATGTCTAGCTGCTAAAGATAGACTCTGGAAGCGAATGTGAAGCGACGCAGGTTCGGAGAAGAAGAAGAAGATTGGTCACAAAGAAGCAGAGACTAAACAACGCGTCATCAGTCGTCTGTCTCGAGAAGAAGATGATGAGTCAGGAAAAGAATTCCTCATTTTTCACGAGAATTCTTCTCATTGGGTTCTTCAAATCGCCGACTAGAATAGAACAGATTGGTACGCGGCGATGCACGTCGTGAAAAAACTGTCTGTCTACAATTGCGCCGCATGAATGAACGTGTTTTTTATTTCTACCACTGTTAAGCTCTTGCATTTCCAGAAAGGTTTGAGCTTTGGTTCTTGTGAGTCCGCTGCTGCTGCTGCTGCTGCTGCTGTGCAGTGACACTCGTGTCTAATAAAGTTGTGTGGTGCTTTCAATCTGCGATTTTGGAACTTGGGCGATGATGATATTATGCAGGATGGTATACAATTTTGTAAAGCCTACTTCTGTTTGCACAATTCAGCGTAAATGGCAGAAATTTTCAGGAGGAGCGCGCAAAGTACTAGACTTGAACTGTTGTTACCTCGAAGAATCGATCGAGGCTCGCCACTACAAAGCGCTTGTTGTTGTTGTTGGTGGTGTTGTCTCTGTTGCAGCAGATCCAGTTGGCGCTTGTTGTTGTTGCTCTGTAGCAGCAAGCGAAGAGAAGAGAAGAGAAACAAAAGAGTAGGGAGACTTGCAAAGGGGACCCACCACCATTGATTGTGTGCACCTTATGGCCCACGCGCGCACAAGCGATGCGAGATTCTACAGTAGTGAAGCTTAGAGCTTTTCTAAACTTGAAAGGTGCACACAAGGGTGACGGAAGCAAAGAAGCAAAATATAGAAACAAACTACAAAAGAAAAAACACTGCAAACAGACAGACAGACAAGCGAGAGAGAGGAAGAAGAAGAAGAGACAGATCAGAACCTGCCCGTGATAGTGGCGCCAAAGCTGAGCTCATTTGCACAACTCAAAAAACAAACAAACATACAAACGCGCCGAGTGTTCCAAATGAAAGACGAGACTCGCGCGAGATAGTCGCAGCTGAGCAGTTGATGAACAGAACAAAAGAGGAAGGATGCTGTAGAGATGGGAGAATATACCACAACCTGGTCCTTCTCTCTTCCTGGTGGAGCGCTGCAAAGCACGATCTTCCTTGTAAGCGCGCCAGCCAGGGTGCAAGATCCCCAGATTGCCGGGGGGATTCGTATCTACCGTCCTGAGCTTTTCCCTCCCCACTTCTTCTTCATAATCTGTCTGTACTTTTTGTTTTTGCAATTGCTGCTCCTCCTCTTCCTCCTCCTCCTCTTCCCTCGACTTGCTCCTCCTTTTGTCCTTTTCTGCAACACAACTTTTTGTCTCTGTCTTCTGAAGGTCAGTAGTGTTCTCTTTGCCGTCTGGTAGTTCCCTCTTGTCTTCTTTTTTTTTAATTCCTGAGTTTCTGGGCACTCTTCTGAGGTTCAGTAGTTTCTCTTCTGCTGCTGCTGCTGCTGCTGCATCGAGCTGCTTTGAGCTCCTATTATGGCAGTACCCAGCTGCTACAAGTGGCCACAATGCTGCTCAGTACACAAGCACTACTACTACTGTAAAAGATCTTCGTGCATGCTTTGCATTTCAGTCGACAAGCTTCAGTCTATCATCATCATTCCAAGCCATCTCAAATTGCCGTCTTCTGCGCATTCAATCTCCAACTTCTAAAACTCCAAACCCAATAAAACCAACACTATTCTATTCCATTCACAATCACATTGTCACCACTGCAGCTCTCAATCATCTTCTCACACAATTAGGATGTCTACCCTCAAGTCTTAGTAGATGAAGCCTCTCACAAGGAGAACATCACCACCACCACCACCACCCTCTCAGCTTTTGATTCTTCTGCATCCTACAGACAAAACGTGCTTCATTCAGAGACAAAAGTGTGAGCGAGCAGGCTCTCGAAAGAATCATCTCATCAGATTCTCTTGAGTTGCTGCAGAATCTCATCAGAATCTCAGAGTCTTCATCAACTCCTCAGATTCTCAGATCTCTTGGGCTGTAGAATCATCATCAGAAGCAGCTCAATGTCAAATTCTCTGATCTCTTGGGTTGCAGAATCATCATCATCAGCTCATCAGAGTCTCTGATATCTTGGGTTGCAGAATCATCATCATCAGGTTCTCAGATTCTCTGACATCTTGGGTTCCAGAATCATCATCATCATCATCAGGTTGTCAGATTCTCTGATCTCTTGGGTTGCAGAATCTCCTCAGCTCTGCATCAGATTCTTGTCGAAGGTTGCAGTTCTATCTGAATTTCTCAGCAGCTCATCAGATTCTGTCTCTCAGGTTGCAGAATCTGAATCTCATCAGCTCGTCATATTCTCTCTCTCAGGTTGTGAATCATCATCATCATCATCATCATCAGCTCATAGTCTGAGCTTGGGTTGTTGTGAAAAGCTCCAGAGGCAGAGGAGGAGGAAAGAGAGGTCCAACAAGCTCAAAGGGAGGAGGGGGAGGGGGAAGGCTGTGCAGAAGATCATGTCATTGAAGAGCATGATTGCTAGCATGCAAAGCTCAGGAGTGGCCAAGATAAATCTTCATGAACCTCAAACTCCAAGACCTGGAGGAGTCTCACAGGGATCGGTGCTAGTGGTGATCAATGCAACCAAGGACATCTCACCAGCACCTGTGTACTGGGCCATCGGTAATGTTGTTCGCAAAGGAGATGCTTTGAAGATCCTCGGCATCATCACGCATGTCACAAATCCTTGTAAGTCGTGTGTGCACTGCACAGCAGCAAAATGTGTTTTGCTTTTTTTTTCCTTGCAAGAAGTTCTTCTTCTTCTTCCTTCATCAAGAGGTAGTGATGAAGGAATCACCCAATTTCCTCACGCAATTCATTTAATGTACTTGAGGAATCAATCCATTTCTGTCATTTTCTTGCAAGAATTTTCTCCATCATCATCATCATCATCAAGAGTAGTAAATTTCATCACCCAATTCCATATTTGATGAATTTAACGTACTTGAGCAATCCATCAATCTGCCATTTCTTGCTTGCTTGCTTTTTCTATCAACAATTTGTTTGTGGAAAACAGAATGTGATCTGTGTGATTCTGTCACCAATTTTTTCACTCGATGCAAACTGTGCTTATGAGGATTCAATCTCCCCCATTCTTGCTTGCAATCAATCAACAATTTATGGAAATCGCAATGTGTATTTGTTATTTTTTTATTTGATTTGATTGATTGATTGCAAGAAACAGATTTGAACCTGATTCTCCTTCTTTGAATTCTTTGAAGATGTGTTGGGTTTCTGGGTAATTATGGTTCTTCTTGGGGTTTTTTCTTTGGGTGTCTTTTGGTAATTGTGGATTTGGTTTTTTGGGGTTTTGCATGCAGTTGGGATTAAGTCTCGTATCGATGAGAATAGTTGGATAGGAACAAATATTGGAGTATTGCAAAATGAAATTGCTCTCAAGAAGGCAGCACTTGAAGAGATTCCATATACCAGGGAATGGTGTGAGAAAGCAGGGGTAAAACAAAGAAAAAACAAAACCTTTTGACATTTTTTGTCTTTGCATAATTCTTTCAACCTGCACATAAGGTTGATGAAGTTTATATAATCAAGTTCTGTGATAAAAGTAGTCCCAATTCTTTTGGCCATTTTTATCTTGCTGATATGTAAGGACCCATTTGCTTGAGTGATGAAAAAACTGTTGGCACATATATGCTCATGATGTTTCAATGTTTTATAACACCATGGATCTGATGAATTCCTCTGGTGATTTGTGTGGATTTTATTTTATTTTTGTGGCAGGTTAATTTGGAGATTGATGTCAAGGGAAGCTTGCATCCCAAACTTATGGTTGTGGATGAAGCAAAGGCAATTGGAGCATACCATGTTGTCCTTGATTCGTTAGTCTTTCTGTCTCACCTAAATGATTCTTTCAAGAATTGCAAAAATGATGCTCGTTTTAGTTGTTGTTTCAGTTGTGCCAACTGCCGCTTCTGCTGCTGCTGAAATTGATTATGAGGTTGAACAGACACAAATTTAATCCTGCTCAAGTTGTCTCAGGTATGATCTTTATTTTGTTTTTTTGGGGGGAGGGGGTGACTCTTCTGATTTCTGATCTCCGATTTTGGTTACAGAACTATGAAGAAAGACAGCAAGTATTTTGTTGAGCATCTGACATGCTTTGTCAGTCGGACAAGAAACAGTGGTGGTGTTGACACAATTCGCTCATTCTCAATAAGCAAACAGTTGCCACCAATCATCCCCAGTAGTCCAAGCACTAATGTGAAGACAATGACATTGGAAAACACCTTACATTCTTCTTCCAACAACTTGCACCAACTTGGTTCAGCAACAAGTACCACTAGTTTTGAGCTGAGTGGTGGTGGTGGTTGTGGTGACAGCAGTGAATCCGAGATATACACTCAGGGCTCTGAAACCTTTTCATATCCCACCACGGGTGAGTCAATTGACAACAAAGTTCCAGAAGTCTTGGCTGAAAATGGGTACAAGATGAGGCTCTTTGACTTAGACATTGCAACTTCCCAGAAAACAAATATCGATCAATCTACAGAAGCAGAAGGAGTTGGGTACAAGTTCATCAATCCCTTGAGGAAACCTGCAATGCGAAAGTGGTTGAATGAAGATACAGTAGCTGACATAGTACCTTACTATGATCATCACGGTACGTCCTAAATTCCTTGCTTACATACAATTGCCACCCATGACATAATTTCTCTTCTTCTCAAAATAGATCTGTGAGCTTGTTTGCATGATTCATTCATGCAAGTTCAAAATGGAAGTTTTTCGCATCCACTTTGGTGAAAGGGAACAAGTGTGCATTGACCTCTGATACAGTGTGCATTTTGGTTGTACCTAATAGAGGTGGAAATGGAGGGTGCTAGTGCAGGAAGTCTTGGGCCACACACAGAAGTAAATGAGGGGTTTCGGAGAGTTGGCCCTGATGTACAGGAGTTCAGGTTGGCACCACCACCAGGGAGGCAACAGATAACACCACCATCTTGGGCATCAAGACTACCATCACCTCCAACATCAAGGATGCCATCACCACCAGCAAGTAGTAAATTTTTGTCACCATCATCAGCAACAACCAAAATAGTTTGGGTGTGGACAAGGAGCAAGGATGTGATGAGAAGAGCGGTGGAAGCTGGATGGACAACCTTCATATTCACTCCTGAAATGAAACATGTGGCACCCGAATGGACATGTAATGTTAAGCTACAAATAAATTATTTTTGCCCCTTATTTGATTTTGATCATCTGTCCATCATCTGCACAAATTGATCTAATCCTTTGTTGCTTTGAAGAAACCCACTCAAATAATTTTGTTTTTTGGGTGCACTGAAGAGGGTGACTTGGCTTGACATACTATATTGCAGCAATCGAGTGGATCAAACCTGTGTTCCTGGAAGGAGGCCGATTTCTGGATCAGGATGGCAAGCAAGTGGCATTGCTGGGCCAAGTATATTCAGGAGAACAACTGGACTACCTTCCAGCTATGATGGGTCAGGCTGATGTTGTGGTGATAAATGATCTGGACTGGCAGGTGAATATAGACTACTATAAACTCTTATCAAACCGAGCACTGCATTTTTACAGAGTTGTTGAGATTCCAATCATGGTGAGGCACAAGTTTAGTACTTTGACAAGATGACATTCTGCTGAGCTGCATTTGTTTGGTCGATTTCATGGATACTATTTTTTTTGCTCACCATTTTGTGTCAATTTTTTTCTTTGCATTGTCATGATGGGGTAAATTGCAGATTATTCCTCCAGAGGACATAGTGGCAGCTTTTCAAGGCAGACGTACAAAACTCTTTGCCACAGCTACCACTGCCTACGATGCACAAGTGTACCTTGAAGCTCTGGAGAAGGGCACAGATGGGGTAGTTCTACATACAGATGATCTCTCTGAGGTTCTTGCACTCAAGGTACATGTTACCGTCTCTTGAGCATGGCACTGGCAGATGTCATGACCGAGACTTCTTCCCTGTTTGTTTGAAAATTGCTCATTTTGAATGGATTTTTTCTGCCTGCAGGCATATATGTGCGAGAGGACAGTGAGAAGTTCCCCAAAGGTACATGTTGAAGCTGCTGCTGCTCCTCTCAAAGAAGTGGGTTTGCCTTCGGAGGCACCAATTATTAAACGAGTGGGCTCCGAATCAAGAATTGAAGGAGGAGTAGTGACAAGAATTTCAAGGTCAGGGTCAAGGACGAGTTCAATAGGACGAGAAGATTTGACACAGGTGGGGTCATCACCAATCAGCCAAGTACTAACTGCAGACCAAGAGTGGAGAAGTGGGCAGAGGTTGGTAGAAGCGAGAGTGAAACGAGTGGATTCTGTGGGGATGGGTGATCGAGTTTGTGTGGATCTTTGCAATCTCTTAAACCCTGGCGAGGGTCTTCTGGTAACCTCATGCTCTAACATCATTCTGACATCTTCAGTGATTGATTATGAGCCATGGTAGCAATTGATACTCAGAAGGTTTTATGGTGGCTCCAGATAGGTAGTAAATTTCAGTGGATTTTTTATTTGAATTTCCTAACATTCCTAGGAGTGATCTAGCATGATTTGTCATGATTACTATGATTTTCAAATGGAAAAACAGAGATAAATCTATGACAGTTTGCAGTTTTCATTACTATCTGATGCCTTTGTTGGGTCTTTTGACTGCATTTTTGCCCATGCTCAACAGGTGGGATCTTTTGCCAAGGCCCTCTTCTTGGTACATTCAGAGACATCTGACAACAGTGGATCTAAACGCTCTTTCCGTGTCAATGCGGTAGGTTGTTCTTCTTGGGACAAATGCTGAATCTTGCAAGTTCCATCACCATAATTACAAATATAAGGTCCTTTCTAGAGGAGAACAAAACTTGTAATCTTGACCCTCATGACTCCACAGTTGAATGAGCCCAACCTCTTTTGGGGGCTCAAATAACTCTGAAGCTCTCAGACTCAAAAAAACTCTGCAAACTGTCAAACTGATCTTGGACTCAAAACTCACAAACTGCCTTGAACTCTTGGACTCTTAAAAGGCACTGCCCCATTGTGATCATCGGGCTGACAACAGAAAAAATGTACAGGGTCCAGTACATGCATATGCAAGTGTTGCAGGGGGAGCTACACCATATTTGTCAGAGCTTGAATCAGGAAGCCAAGTGCTGGTAGTTGATGCCAAGGGAAATGCAAGAACAGTCTTGGTGGGTCGTGTCCAAATAGAGTCCAAGCCTCTGGTTCTCATCGTAGTCGAGGTATTCCAAAATCTGCTAACTCTTTTATTTTTATTTTTTCCCCCAGATTATGGGGGTTGCTATACCATATGTGTAAAAAACATTGAATTATCTCTACTGGAAATAACCTCTAGTGTTTGTGAAATACTACATTTAACATGTGAAATCTTATGAGACTATGCTTATCAATTGCACGTAACTCCTTGGAGTTGATCAGCAAAGCTCTCACAGCAAGCCTACCCATAAATCTGATAACATTAAATGGATGGGTTTAACAGGCTGAAGGCGCCAGTTACAGTGTAATGTTACAGGATGCAGATTCTGTGCGCCTTGTCATCCCTGCAGGTGCGTATCTCTTCTATATAGTGCGATGGTAATTAAGCCTTGATCTTTTCTTTTATACATTGGGTGCACGGGAAAATTAAGCTTTGATCTTTTCATTTATACATTGGGTGCATGGGTAATTAAGCTTTGATCTCTTCTTTTATACAGGTGCATGGGTAATTAAGCTTTGATTTCTTCTTTTCTATGGTGCCATGGGTGATTAAGCTTTGATCAACTGTCTTGAAAACAAGTGGTTGCAAATTGAATGATCTGTTTTTTTGCATTGTTTTGTTCAATTTGGAGAAGTGAGAATGTGAGGTCTTTTACTTGGTAGGTGAATTTTTTTGTGACAACAGACATGCAGGAAGAGTTTGATACAGAGGCATTGCCAGTGACCCAATTGAGAGTGGGTGATACTGTACTATTGAGCATGCAACAAGAAGCTGCCGATCAGGAGATTCATCATACAAGTGGTCATCATCAGAAGCGAACTACATACGCACTTGAAAAGTAAAAGATGTAAAAAGCTTTTAAAAGTCATAACACGTAGACTTACCCAAACACAAGAGGAGCTTCAATGTTGGTACTTACAGTATTACTCAAACATGCACACGATCATGAGTTTTAAACACTCCTGTTTTCTCATCAAATTCATCAACAATTTAACTATAGAGCCATGGAAACTACTGTTCAACTCACATGGAAAAAGGATTTACACATAGAATGTAGAACTCAGATTTTTTGGGAATAAGACAATAATTGTCTTCAGTGATGATGGATCATCAAACAAAACAAGGAAAGGTTCTACACTTTCATACACGTGTTTCATTACCCCTAAGAAAATAGTTTCATTATCACTTTAGAGTTTAGGGTTTAGGGTTTATGGTTAAAGAAATGGAAATTTTGTGTGGTTCTTCTTGGGAGCTCAAATCCACATGTTCCCCATGTTCCCATGCCTGAGATGAATGGGAAGCTCCTATGGACCTGCCTTTCACCTGACATGAAAGTCCATTCTAATTTATTGAACAGAAGAACCAGCCTCTCAGGACTCAGGACCTTACAAACTGTAAGATGCCCGAGAGGCCAGGAGAAAGATTGAGAAAGATTATGGATTGAGAGCACATAGGTTACCTGACAGAGCCAACTGTACAGGGAGCAGACAGAGCTTATGGGACATAGAAGAGCATGAGTTATGAGGTTCAACGAAACAGCCACAACAGGAATGTGGAAAAGGGAATTAGGGAGGTATGAAAATGTCAGAAGGCAACAAGATACGTGATATAACTGCAGAGCTCTCATCCAATGGTGTGGTGGATTAGAGAGAAAGTTCCCTCCAATCGATTCTGTTGTGTGAGGTCCTTCTCAAATACAAAGAGAAAAGAGTAGTAGTTAGTATTGGTTGTCAGTTGTTACGTACCTTGTAACTGGTGGCTTGGCATTTTCAGGTTTTTTCTTTGTTGGACAGGTGGTCATCTGCTGCTCTCACTTTTGATTCTGCCACGTCCACCTGTGATGTGAATCAACAGTAACCCTAAACCCTAAACCCTGGCCATACATAGTATGTGGGACACTGTAGTGATGTGAATGTACAGAAGGGAATACTGGGTTAGGCTCTGGATGAGGAGGCCCTGGTAAAGCCCATTACCACCTGACACATTCCATATCCTATCTTTATATATAATATCCTTGGTTTTGTCCTGTTGTGGTCGTCCTTTCCATCCATCCGTCCCGTCATCCATCCATCCAAGTTCCTCATCCCGGAAGAAGAAGATGACGGAAGAGGAGGAGGAGGAAAAACTCCTGTAGTCTTGCAATTTGCCAAAAGCTACAAACTAATTTTTAAAAACTAAAAATTATTGGAAAAAAAATGAGAAACAAGAGAAGAAATCTTCTTAAAACAACACAAGAAAT
>Ga0209208_10008025_pt1 | contig 14161 bp, 5 predicted proteins | sample S1TSphfallax_3_FD_187694 | JGI IMG/M metagenome (GOLD analysis project Ga0209208, IMG submission 187694) | Host-associated microbial communities from peat moss isolated from Minnesota, USA - S1T2_Fd - Sphagnum fallax MG (SPAdes) (version 2) | ecosystem: Host-associated > Plants > Peat moss >...
GGAAGGCATCGCAAATGTGGCAGTTTTTTTTTCCTTCGCAAACCCTTCACGTTTTTTTTTTTCTTTCACAAAACCTTCAGATTTTTGGTTTGGCCCTTCAAAAAGGCACAATATGTAGTAGTGAACAACAAAAATAAAAATAATTCATATTTCAACATGACACTAAATAAAGAAGCTATTGTGCTTGAAAGTTTCATTTAGATTTTTGGCATGATGTGAACTTATTTGTGAGAAATTTTGAAAATTTCAAAAATAATTAATTTATGTTTAACTTTAAAAGTATATGGAAAAGTGTGATGATTCCTCCCAAGTTCAATCCATGGTGTGTTTAATGAATTTTTGTTTGTTTTTGGATTGTTTATGCATCATTTTGGCTCCAAACTACACCAACAAAATACAACCTTTTTTTTAGTTTGTGCAATTTCACATGACAATGAAGATGACTTAAGAAGCTATTTTAGTCACATCCTATGATTTTCACAAATTCTTCTTAAACATTGGGGGATAAATAATACAACATGTCATCTTCCATTCCATTGCAAAATTAGAATCTAATAGGATTATTTACTATTAATATCATCTAACAAACCTTGGTTGTGCAGAATAATATTAATTTAACATAAATAAAATTTAAATGTTGTAGTCCAAGGCACAATGAACCATTATTTTAATATTATTATTTTTAACATAATGAATATTGAATTTTATCTCAAATTTTTTATTATTAAATGAGAAGCTAAAGTAAAACTTAACATTTTTTTAAAAAATTATGATAAAATTTTCTTATTTAATTAGAAAATTGGGTCAAACAATCATATTCTAGTATATCACATTATAATTAGTTGATACATCAAAATGTTATGTAGTTAATAAAATTATACATAAAAGAAATAGAATATATGGATTAATTTATCCAATATTGAAATAATAATCTAAATATCAAAATATTTGAATAATGATGGATTTTTTTTTTTTAATGGATAAAATTACTAACTATGTGATATGTGTGTTTGTGTGTGTGTGTGAAAAAGTTGTCCAAAGTCCAAGCCTAATTACTGAGCATTATTTTCCCATGTCCACCTACATGCAAATTTGAAAAAACATATTGACATGCCTTTCCATGTACATGTTATGTACATTCAAATTATTTAATAAATTATTAATCTAATATAATGATAAATCACATGATGGAAAACAAATAATTGCTAACTAATGATTGGTAACAAACAAGAAAAAAAAATCTTGTATTTAATTAATGAAATGTTTGATTTTTCATTGCTAACCAATGTTTGGATATCTAGTTATGGATTTGCAGGGCATGAATCAACTAGAATTAAACACATGCATTTGTTTTGTCATGAACATTTATTTCAAATGCTTGAAAATAGATGAAGGTAGAATTAAAGTTTCAATAATAAATTTATAGATGTGCATCACAAATTTACATGCTTCATGGGTTCATTCCAAATTTGTATGAAATCTATCATTTCATGGGTTTATATTGTTTAAACACAAATGTTGTACATTATTTAAACATGAAAATTATGTGCATGATTTTTGTGTGTAAACAACACGAATAGACATACAACATCAATGTATAAACAATATGAATAGGCATATGACATTCGTGTTGAAACAATGCACATGACATCAATGTTCAAACAATACAAATAGATGAATGACATTTGCGTATATTCCATACAAACCTATGAAAGTAGATTTCATACAATTATTCTTGCCAAATCGTGACACATGAAGTTTGTGATATATGTGGGAATTATGTACAAAACAATATAAATTGTTGTAATGAATAGTGGTCAAAAATGACACATGCCCCATTTGGTTACAATCTTGTCATTTTTTATTAAATATGTCCATTTTTCAATCATATTTTACCAAGGGGTAAAAAAATCACTTTAGTTAAATAAACTTATCAAAAGTTACATACCATTTTAGTAATAAGGGCCTTTAGTCAAATTGATCAATTGTTGAGTCAAAACAAATAGGGTAGTCAAGTTGAAAAGCTTTGAAAAGCTAAGAATTTTCATTTTGTTAGTACAAAACCCAAAACAAAAAACTTGATTGTTTGAAGAGTTCAAACCATTTTCTTATAAAATCTATGAATGTTAAAGTTTGGATTCTAGACAAGGCAATGTGCAACCCTAAACCTTACTTAAATCTAAAACCCATATGTTATAAAAATGACTTAGAATTTGAGTTCAACTTTTTGTTTTAAAGATGCATGCTTGAAACAAAACATGTCTTATGACACTTTTTATTCCTTAGACAATTGTTATAAGGCTGGGTTTTGAAAATGAAACCCAAACTTGGACCTAAACCCAATCAAAAACCTAAAATCCATTAACACAAGTTTAGACTTAGATGAAAAAAATATTGAATTTTGAGTATTTTCATCACAATAAATTCAATAAAAATTTATTAAAATTTTATGAAAATGGGAAAATGATGTTGGTATACAATTGGAAACCCCTCAATGTGTGTTGGTGCATTGAGGTGGTCTTGTAGTTTCCAAAGCCCCTAATATTTATTAAGGAAAATGTTCAATATTTCACTTGTATTTCATGATGCATTGATAACATCGTGTGTTTTTCTTGTTAGGCCATGCCCCCACAATGAAAAGGACTATCACATTCAACATTCATGTTTAAGCATTACCTTAATTGGCAATGTTCCCACTTTTATAGTTTGTGCCATTTTATGGTCGTTTTCACATTACACATTTTCTTAGGATTAGATTATGCTTAGAAGGGAGGTTGATGTTAGATTGTTTTCTTATCATTGGTTGGACATGAAACCTAAGGTTTTAGCATCATTTGTGTTCATGTGAGTGTGTTTGTGCAAGTTTCTTCTATTTATGTGTGTGAATTTTGTAATTTGTTTGAACTTATGGTTGTACTTTTTTTTGGGTGTCAAAATGTTGTTGTGAGGAGTAGGGGAATGGTGAATATCAAAAAAAAAAATTCCAAAAGTTTGGTTGAGTGCTTGAACTTGGTGGTGGGAATGTTATTGAAGGTTCACAAGTAAGTTCATTCAACTTTTTGTTTTGTGTTTTAGGTTTTGTTTTGTGCATTTCCATTAGAGGCGGGGTTCAATTATTCTTTTTCTTTTTCTTTTTTTGGTCTTCCATGGACCATCGAGAGTGTGGTGGGGTGTTCAAGTTGAATGGGGACATGGTGGGGTCTTTTTAATGTTCATTTGTATATGCATGTGTGTTTTTTGATGTTCTTGGAGTGTTATTATGTTCTTTTGTCTTCATCAAACTTAGTGAGGTGCAATGGGGTTCTTTTTTGGTTTTTTTTCCCCCTACTTTCTTGAGCTCCAAATGTGCTTCTTCTTATGTTTTTTTTTTTCCCATTTCATTTTCTACACAAACTTAACCTTGTCAAATGGTATTGGGGGTAAATGCCTTACTAATTCATGAAACTACAATGAAATGCAAACTAGGGCACACATCCCTAACTTCATGCCTCTAAGGGAAAGAAAGGGCATGCAAGAGCTCCAAGATGGGATTAAAGGGATGTGACAATTACATGAACTTTCATTAACAAATATTGTGCACAAACTAGACAATGCAAATGGAACCAACTTTAGGTCATGGACTTGCTTTGGATTCATTACATTCACATCACATGGATTTGTAAGGAGACGACCACCCTCTTCCTTATAATATACTTTGGATTTCTTTGTAGGGACTACATTGAAATGTCTATTTTTCCTAAGACTCCAAGTTATGAAGACTCTATGATTTTGCAAACTAATGTTGTCATATGAGCTCTAATTGAAAAGTTTCCAACTACAAAGTTATAATAGCCATTGATGTGATTTTTCCAACACCATGTTGCACATTTCCATCAAAAGTCATTTGATGCCTATTTCTTGGGTTTTAATGGTTAGGATACAAGTTGTCTAATATTAAGCCAACCTTTTTATAAGGCATGGGCATCATTGATCCTCAAACCCAATCCAAGGCCCTCTTGGCAAGGTTAGTAATGAAAGGCTTGTCACTAAGAAAAAAACCATGGAAAACCTTAGTAAGGTGGAAGATGACACACACCCAACACTTTGGAAGGGATGCACTCCAATTAAACATATGTTGGTTTTTTGCCAGTAGAAAATTCAAGAAATTTGCCTTGAGATTATAGATTTGCATGTTAATCACTAGGTCAAAAAGCGTATAAGATTCTAGAAAAAAACTCAAAGCACATTGAGGAGATCATGTGCCAACCTTTATTGAGAACATGATGTTCACCATAGGCTTAGGTGTTGACCATGGGAAATCACTTAGAATGGTGCAAAATCTTAATGAAGGTAGGTGTTTCCCATGTCTAAAACCTTAGAGACTACATGGTTAAAACCAGTGTTGGGCTTGTATCATTGGCCCACCTAATTTTCAAGCTAATTTTCAATTTGGTTTTTGAACCGAAAATTGGAAGCACTAAATGGAAAATTGAATTAATTTTCACTTTAGGTGAAGATCAACAATTTGAAAACTAATTGGGTATCACAAAGACCCAAACTTGGTACCCATAAAGGTTATCAAATGAATTTCAAGTTTAGTTTTCATATTTGTATGGGTTTTAAAAAACCCAAATAGGTAGAAACACATATATTACAATGTCAATATAAAAACGTCTGAAGTTTGAACCCAAGACTTCTTGGAAATCTTGATAAAAATTAACCACTAGGTCACAACCCTTTACTTATGCACCAAATAGTTAAACTTTAAATTTAAATTTTACACATGTCAATGGTTTCAACTTTAAAACCATGGGGGATGAATGAACATTAAATAAAAACAATCATGCAATTTATCTCACATGATTATTGTGATTTTATGTTTAAAACTTAAGCCTACATTGAAATGATTTTGAGTTCAAACTTTTTGGGTGTATTTCATTACTAAAACCTAACTGGAATTAATCACGGCTTGGGAATTTCATCAACTAGATGATGTGAGGGAACTCACCAAGATCAAACTTGGGGAATGCCAACTCCCACCATTCAACTTGCAATTGATATGCATCTACCATAAATTCAAAAGAACCCGCCCTTTTGATTTTTTTGGCAATGACACCCCTTCAAATAAAGATGATTCCTATTTGCTTTTAAAAGAAGGATTTTGTAATGCCTTGGAATGGTATTCCAAGGAATGGCACTAGGATGAAACCCCTAGTAAATCAAATTATGCCTTTTTCACCATTATACTTATAGGTCCAAAAGTACAAAATTATCATGTGAAACCAGCCACTTCAATGCTCGCCCTTTCTAAATATGGCATGACCTTGAACCATAGTTCAAAATTCCTTAAGCGTGTGTCACACAACTCATGACCTAAAAAAATTGTTACATTCCTCTAGCCTGTCCTTTCACAAGGAGTCTTAATGGGTGAGTGGCTTGCCAAACGGGCTTCAATGGTGCATGTGAGATATGTAATCAAAATTTCCTTAAATTTGCTAAACATTGTTCCTTCACATGCTCTAAAGTGTTGCATGTTTGGGAGGCCTATTATAATGTTGCCACCTTGTCATTCGCTCTAATGTTGACATTTACAACCATCACTATCAACACACATAAATTAAACAACATAAAAACCTTATAAATCTTGTGCATTTATATTCAAACACAAAAAATTATTCACCTACATTAAAACCCATTACCTAGCACAACCATAGGAATCCAAGTATTATACATCTTGCAAACAAAACAAAACTCAAAAATAATTTTTTTTGCAAAGTAAATATAACACATGACACAAGAGTAAGGTGGTTTCAAAATATAGAAAATTAGATTTTGATCACCCAAATCGTTACTTAATCACAAACAAGAAAAGTTTGGAATCGCGGTCAGACTTGCATCAATTCTAACCCTATTTACCCTAAGTTGGCTATGATAACTAGGATAAAAACACATAACTATCATAAACTCTTAACACCTTGTGTAGTGCCTTAAACCCCTTGCTTATTTTTTAGCAACAAATATTTTTTGGCAACATTGGCCATATCCTTCAAGATGAATCAAACACCACCTTTGACAACCATTTTGGCAAGTTTTCCTTCAACCCCTCAACTTTTAAAGATGTTTTACATAATATTTTCTTTAGGGTGAAAGATGCACCCAAAAATTTGAAGGTCATTATAACCATAAGGAGGTTTTCAAGAAAGCTTGACCATCATAGTTGAAATGGGCTTCACGACTTGACACTTGTTAGAAAAGATTCTAAGATTAGGATCATTTATAACCAAGTTCGGATTGAGCTTTTCAATCTAGGGCTTGAATTGAAGGTTTAAGTTTTCAAAAATAATTTGATATAATGTTTGAATTGTTGATAGTATGATATTTTGTGGTTTATGTTTAACTTTACAATAATCAAAGTTTATTTATTTATATATATTTGTATATCTTAAGTTTGATATTGTGATACAATATTTAAGCCTAGGGTTTGGGGTCCATGTTGATTAGAATTGTATTGTGTTTTAGTTTTTAATTATGTCAACTCTTGAAAGTCATTTTTTATAACATTCAATATTTTTGTTAACTTTTCAAGATTACATGTTTCCATATACTATTTCTCAATTTCACTTTTAGAACTTTGCAATTCTTCATGCAATGAACATGACATAATTCTAATTTTTTAAGGATTTGGCTTGAAGGTTTGAATATCTAGTTTTAATTTGAATTTAAGGTTTAAGGTTTCATGTTATTGTCATTATTCTTTCAATTTCAATTTGATTAGTTAATTAGGTTGGATTTTGGGTTGGAGATTTTTATTGAATTAAAAATTTCACACGTACTTTTGGTTTAAACTTGTAGTTTCAATTCTAAATTATGGTTTAAGGTTTGGTCCCATGGTTTCAAGTTCCATAGGGTTACGAATTTATTTTAAGGTTTAGAAATTGGTTTTAGATTATGGTTTATGCTTTCAAGTTAACATCAAATCACTAAATCAAAACATGGAATAATTTATGACTATAAGACATTTTACAACTAGTGTTTGAACCTACTCATGTAGTCGTACGAAACAATCATATGTGACTATAGTTATGATTATATAACTAAAGTCTTATCTGACTATGATTTTACAATTCCATGATTGATAGTAATTTTAGTAGAGGTGTAACTAACCTATATATATATATAGCCCAAACACATTTGTTAGCTAGCTACATGGTTAAGTTAAAATAGATACATAGGTAAGTTAATTAGGCTAGGTAGGTAGGGTGGGCAAGCTAAACATGCTAAATTAAACTAACTAGGTAAATATGATAGATAGTTAAATAGAGAGGTTAGAAAGTTCATGTAAAATTTAGGTAAGCTTAGATAGACAATTTACATAAACTTAATTAGTAATTAGACCTTAGATAGACATAGAAAATCTTTAGGTAGGATTTTTATACGCCTACATGGACCAAAATACCCTTTAGATAAGATTGTAAAACACTTATGAGTTCCTAGGCAAGCCAATGTAAACCCTAAATAACTTTTAGGCCCCCTTTAGGAAGGGTTATGTAGACCCTAAATGCTTAAACAATCCATAAGTAATTCCTACGTAGCCTAGTTAGGTAACATATGCAACTCCTAAATAGGCCCTTTTAGATGGCTTAAAAAACTTAGGTAACTTTAAGTAGCTTAAGTAACCTTTAGGTAGCATGAACAACCTTTAGGTAATTTTTAGGTTTACTTTACATAACTTAAACATTTAAAAAATAACCATTAGATGGTCTAGTAATAGCCTAGGCTAACTTCTAAGTAGTCGAGGGGGCCCTACACCACAAATTTAACATAAGATGAATTATTAATGAAAATCATGTGAAGTTCGTACATTTTACACACGAATATCATGCATTAAAAACATGTTTGACACAGATAAATGTGTTGATGAATGAAATACAAACCTATGAATGAACGAATATCACATGAATTTTGCATCTTTCAATAAATTTGTGTGTCAAATGTGTTTCCAATGCATGATATCAATGTGTGATGCATACGAATTATGAATGAACTAATGTTACACAATTTCCATTTTTAAGTCGTGAGATGCTAAGTTTGTGATGTAAACAACCCTTACATGGGCTCCTAAGTAGCCCAAACAACTCTTAAATAGCTTAAACAACCTATAAATAACCTATAAATATTTTAAATAGCCCATGTAACCTTTAGGTAAACCTTTAAATAGTTTACGCAACCTTTAAATAACCTTAATGAATCCCTAGGTAGCCTTTAGATAGTGTAAGCAAACCCCACATGGGCCCCTAGGTAGCCTAGATAGCCTAGGTAGCTCTATTCAACCCGCAAGTAGCCTCTAAATAACTTAAGCAACCCTTAATTGCTTAAATAACCCCTAGGTAATTTTAGGTACCCTAGGTAACTTAGGCAACCCCTAATTAGGCCCTTAAGTAACATAGGCAAGTACCCCTAGCTAGGCTCGTAGGTACCCTAGGTAGTTTAGGCATCCTTTAAGCAACCTTTAAATAATGTAAATAGTTTAAAGTACCTTACGCAATCCCTAGGTAAACTTTTAAGTACCTTAAATAGGCTCATGGGTAGTTGAGGTAACCTTTAGATAACCCATAAGTAGCCCTTTAGTAGGCATGTAGGTAGCTCAAGGTAGGTTGAATAGGTTGTTAAGTAAATTGATTTATTTATTTTAAAATGTGATTACAATTCATGTTGCATGAAAAAAATTAGTGCAACAACAAGAATTTTGATCTTCAATGTAAAGGCAATGGAATAAAATCCTGATTCTTGTAACCTAGATCTACTTTAGTCTAAACTAAATGCTTCATGTGCATAATTTAGGTTGAGCTTTATAGGCTAAGCCACTTAAGCTTCCTAGCCCATGTTTTTAACCTAGGCAACTTAAGTTAAGTAGGCTAGGTTACCTAACTTGTAAGGTCCCTAAGTTAGGTAATCTTAGTCATTTAGCCTCCGTTATTTAATCTAGGGTAATTAAAGCAATGTAACATACTTAACCTAGACTAAGTGACCTAATCTAGGCCAACTACAATAGGCCACCTAGTTTCATTTCTTCAATTTGGAGCTTGCCACATGTCAACATTTCATTGCTAAAAGTAATATTTATTTTTCATTTAATTAAAGTTGTTCCAATGATTTAAGATTGCACATATAACCATTCAAGTGTCCTTGATGATTATGTCCACAATGACTACAATTGTAGAAGCCTAGACATTGTTAATGTCTTTTGTGACAACTACAACTTTGAAAACAACTATGAGTAAAAACCATGAGTTGACATTGATTACTAATCATGGAGCTCAAATATATGGTAAAATATTCATTTAAATATCATATTATATTCTGAAAAAAAATAAAAATCTTCACATTTGGAAAAATATGATTATAGATGTTGAGTTATCAAAAGTTTGCTTTAAAGTAAAATTGAAAAATAATTCCTAAAATAATATAATGTAACATATTTAATTAAAAATATATAACAATTTGAATAGGATTTAAAATGAAAGTATCAAAATCCAAGGTTTATTATCAAAATTTCGTTTTTTTATAAGAGCTAGAATATATATTTTGGAGAAATCACTAATTAAACCAAATTTGAAATACTGAAGTTGAATAATAAATGCATAAATAATTTGAAATTTTCAACTTCATTATTTATTCCAATGTTATGTTTTAATATCAATTTGGTTCATTGATACAAACCAAACACGATTGAATTTGTCATATCAATTTGCATCTTTCATATTTAATAAAAAATATTCATTATTAAAAACACTTGACAACAATCTTTTCACAAAAACATAACACATAAATATTTTTAAATTAATATTTCTTATTTAAATATTTTTTAATTGAATAACATAATATGTCAATAATGTTCAATTTCATTAATGTATTTGTACATTGTGAACCATATAAACTCCATTTCCCCCCAAAAAAGGTTAGAATAAGCTAAATTTAAAATTTAAATAAAGCAATTATTTAAAAAAATATACAACATTTTGCCTAAATATTAAAAAATTAAAAATATTTCAATAATATATGCTTTTTAATCTATATTCATTTATGAATTTATGATGGTATTTGTTGTTTAAAGTTTGAATTTTTATAAAACATATAGTTTAATTTTAAGTAGGTGTTCAAATTTAGGTTTTAGGTTTCCATTTGGTGTTATATGTAGGTAAAATTTTTAGGTTGTGTTAGGTCAGCTTAAAATAATTTATTTTAGGGTTTGAGTTTCATAACATTTAAATTTAAATTTCACGGTTTACAAGTTTTTATATTATAATTTGACTTTTCATTTATGCTTGTTTATTATATAAAATTAAAGTTTAACATTTTAGTGCAACATTAATTTAGGGGTTTTAAGATATTGAAATTAAGCTTTCATTTTAGGTTTTTACTATTTAGTTGTAGATTTGCTTTATATATATTTTTTGATTTAGTATTTTAGTATTTTAGTTCTATTTTGTTTGTGCATTAGGTTTACAAATTTGATTGAATACATTTTTATTTTCGTATCTTGTTTATAGCCAAATTTGGCTAAATATATTAACTTATGGATGTTTTTAGCTACATTACAAAAATGAAAAAAATAAAATGATGTTTTCATTTCACCTCCAAATTACAAATCCATGTGAAAACAACAAGACCAAACCATGATCCCTTTGCTTCTTTCTTGTTTCCACAAAAATAAAGAAAAAAGAAATGTGGTTATTTTCAGCTTTGCCTACCAATCCCAAAATGATGTGAAAACAAGAAAATTAAGCAAAAACCACAAGACATGGGATCAAACTTTGGCAACCATTGATTTTGGTTGGTTTTTGAGTTTGATCCACTATAATTTTCCCTCATCATGCACCCATTTGTTGTTCCACCACTTGCACCTTGTCTTAGCCAAATTCTGAGCAACAAAACCTTGACTTTTAAATATTTTATGAATAATTCTAGTATCAATTTGGGTTTTGTGCTTTTATTTGAGTAAGGTTTTTGTTTAGCGGTTTTTTTTTTTCAGTATTGTTTTATTGTAGCTTATAATCCAAGTTACAAATTTGATTTTGTGTTTTTTTATAAGCTTATTGCACAAAATCCATAATTGTCCAATCCCCAAATACTCATTTTTAAAGGTTGCAATTTTTTAAGCATTTTGACAAATTCAATTTCACTAGCATGTCATATTCATTGCTTTAACAAATAAAAAATACAAGATACTTGTAAAAACTGAATAAATTTATGGTGCTTTATCCAACAAATCTAACACCTTTTAAAAAAAATAATGAACATGGAACAATGCTATTGTTTTGATAACATTTTAACATTAGAAAAGCCAACTAGTATAACAAAATTTGGTGTAAATTTTATTACATCGGTTTTTGAATGGACTTCAATGTGCATTCATTAATGTAGTTGTAGTTTATGAAGTATCTAACAAGATTTTTCCCCCTTTTATTATATGTTAGATTTATTTTAAAAAACCTTTGGATTGCCTTACTACAATAATTGGAAATTTTAGCATTAAAATGTTTTAAAAAAAATCATAATCAATAACATTACAAACCTTTATGGACATGATTATAAAATTAAACTTACTTTTATAAAAAAACACAATTGTTTACAATACACAAATAAACCATATATGGATCAATGTGCACATGTCCAACAATGTTATTGTAAATCAACATAAGCTTTATTGAACAAATCATGAATTGATATATTTTACTTTCAAATTATTTTGATTACACTATTTGATTTATCATATGACAAAGTTAAATTAAAAATATTTGATCATGATATATCCTTCCATACGTACTAATTAGTATTTCATAGCATTTTACATTAGAATACATTAACAATAATGTTTTAAAAAAAAATCAGGTTTTAAAATAAATTTCAAGAATATTACATGTTAAAGAAAGAGAAAATTAATTAATTAGTTCATTAATGATAAGTAAAAAAATTCAAATGAGTGATATGCATTTACAAATCTACAACCCATCAATGATCCATATTTGTAAGAAAAAATTTGATATATATATATATAAAATCCGTATTTATCGTAAAAATGTTTAAACTTACCATTCATATTTACAAGCCCAAATGTGTCTCAAAACCAACTACCCTTGTACATCATTCAATTGTTACCATATGGGAAAGGCTTGTGCATTCATGATGCCTTGTTGTTTTCATTATCCAATTTTTTATACCCAATTTCACAAGCCGATGATGTGTAAACTTCTAATTTTCAAAAGAAAAATAAATTTACATAAATATTGTTTTAAAAAATGTTAAATCTCTTGTGGATTTGAGAATGGGAGGAGAATCAATATATGAAAAAAATAAAATTCAAATATATATTTTTAGTTCTAATTTAGATGGATTGTTTTCCTAATTATGTTGGGTAAATAAAATGAGACTTTTCCCTTACCAAAATGATTTTTTAATATTTTTATTTTTTGGTTCACATAGTAATATATGAATCCTCTAGATTATGGAAACTCAAACTAGTAATACAAAAGGTAAAAGAAAGTTTCATAATACCATTAAACATTCAACTTTTTTTTTTTTTGGTTTTTTTTTCCCCCCCTTTGAATTATGGCAACTTTGGGCCATTTTTTTCTTTTAAAAAATCCTTTCTCACAACCCATTTTTTCTTTGGTCGCCAGAAGGAAAAAAAGAAAAAAAGAAAAAAAACCCATTGGTCCCGTCCCTTTGAGGCTAAGAGGAAGATTATGTAAATACAAAGAAAAAAATTCGGTTAAGTTTTGATGCAACAATTGCACATACGACGAGTGACTGGTAAAATAATAAATGGGGTGGGGGGGGGGGGGGGGGGATTGTGGGGGATCTATGAATTATCATCATCGACGTTGTCGAACAAAAAGTGAATCCGATTTTATTTTTAGGTGCTTTGAATCCACCACCGTCACTTTGGAGGGGGGGTGGCCGGAGGCGGGACTTGTTCGTAAAGCTTTGTAAGAGAAGTTGTTGTTGGCATGATTATTTTGTTAAGAACTGGCCTTCAGAATACGTAACACATGTACATATGTTTCTATGTTCCGTCAGCAAATAGACCGCTGGCTGACGGATGGACGGCGGTTAGTGAGCAAATGATGTCCGTATGAATGATGTTCATATGCAAATCATAATAGACAGAGTTGGGTGGGGTGGGGTTGGGAGGGGGGCAATAGACAGAGTGCAGGGGTACTAATGAGGAGGAACCACATCGAGCTTAAATTCGAAGTGCAAAAGAGAGTAGTGGCCGGCCCTCTCACAAAAGTGTCTGTCCGCGTGTGCAAGGGAGCGAACTTCTTCCACATGCAATGGAAGGAAATGCAACAGATTGTATGTGAGCCGTCGGCCGGCCGGCAGGTAGGCAGGCATGCATATACGTATGGTGACATCGGCCATTTTTATGCACTTGTGCTTGGCAGCAATGTCTGTGACAAATTTTTATATACACTCTAAACGCGGTTGGGGACTGGGGGCAAAGTCTGTTACCAACTGTGGTACGCTCTAAACTCAACACAGACGAACAGAGACGGACAACATCATAAGGGTAGTACGAGGTGCCAGGAGACCATGATTCGCAAACCGACAGAACCCTGGACACACCCACCCATCCACCCACCCGTCCACCCGTCCACCAAGTATCTGTTGGGTACCCGCCGGGTATCAATGATGTTAGGTATGCTTGTGATCATCTACTATGTTCGGACCATGAACTAGACTGGAATTTTGTTTCTTTTGAAGAACCGGACCCAGAATTGAAACCACAAGGCAAAAGTTATGATGAACCTAAACATACAAAAATCATGAGGCGTATGAAGAGGACAGAGGTCTAACGCCTACTTTACGAATCGAAAAATCTTACACCTATAAGTTAGGCATAAGATCACCCGCATATATTTACCCATTGTGTAAAGCATGAGAGCAAAAGTACTAATGAACCTAAAACATACATTGATCATGAGGCGTACGAAGAGGAGAGATCCTACACCTACTCTATGAATTGAGAAATCTTACACCTATAAGTAGTCATAAGATCACCCTCACATCTTTTACCCATTGTAAAGCATGAGGCAAAAGTTTTATGATGAACCTAACTCAACATACATAGTGGCATATTGATGTGTATGAAGAGGAGAGATCTTACACCTACTCTATG
>Ga0209208_10008026_pt1 | contig 14161 bp, 11 predicted proteins | sample S1TSphfallax_3_FD_187694 | JGI IMG/M metagenome (GOLD analysis project Ga0209208, IMG submission 187694) | Host-associated microbial communities from peat moss isolated from Minnesota, USA - S1T2_Fd - Sphagnum fallax MG (SPAdes) (version 2) | ecosystem: Host-associated > Plants > Peat moss >...
GTCCACATCATGTGACATGTGCATATATGTGCATTTATGTATGTATACAAATACATACATTATTGTGTGATTTATTTGTATGTGTATGTGTGTATGTATGTATGTATGTACATGTGTTTATACATGTGTAATAATGTTAAGGTTATTATGTTTTCAATGTTTTTTTTCAAGTATTTGTAAACTCAATGTAAATACAACTTTTTATTTTCAAATTATATTACAACTTTTATAATATTAATCTTCGTATCAAAAAACACATTATACATTTTTTGGTCTATGAATTTTTGTTAATCAAAAGAGAATTTTTGTACTTTTTGCAAAAAAAATTGAAAATTTTTTTACCTAAATTTTTTTACTCATGATTCAAAATATTTTTAAGTTAATATAAATTTGTCAATTTGAATTAATGTTTTGAATTATAATTTATCTTCTAAATTTGAATTTGGGTTACAATAAAAATGAACAATATAATTATTTTTTCAATCGCAATGTTAGCGATTAACTTTTATGATATTAGGTTTTTGAGATTTAATTTGATATTTCTTTATGTTATGTAAATAAAAACTTGCCTATAATTTTAAGCATTCGATTGATCACAAAAATAAAAATGTATAAACAATTACAAAAAGAAATTAGTAATTCAAACCTTAAAAACCCATCGATTCACCATTGGCCAAAAACATTCTCATTATTTCATGCAAAATTCAAAAATTCCATAACAAGTTATAAATTATATAAACAAGTTATAAATTTTGGGTTAATCCATAGCTCTTTCCGTAGCCACATGGTTCTAGTTAATCCTTCACCATTATAGCACAATTTTGATTTGTAACATAATTAATCATTATAAAATTATGAACATGAACATATTTTTATTGTAAGCCATTCACCAAGTTTAGCCTAGGTTAAGTTAAGCCAAAAAAGCTATTGTAGGACAACCTAACATACTTAAAGTTATTTAAATTAAATTAAAATAAATTAAAAAATTAAACTCAATTTAAGTTTAAAATGTATTCCTAAAAGTTCAATTTAGAAGTTAAAACTTCTAGACTAAGTTTATTGTAACTTGAAATTTTACAACTTCTAATTGGTATCAAACGTTTCTTGTGTAAAATTTCGCATAATTTTTTGTAAGCTATTAACAACACAAAAAATTTATGAAAAAAGTTCCATTAATCAATTTGAATTTTTTCTTGGGTTGTATGTAGGTTTTATTAAATCTTAAACTAAAATAAAATAATTATCAATAAAGCCCAACTCTTCAATGTTCCTTTTACACATGTAATCATTTATATGATGAATGAAAACAAAACACAAAACACAAGAAAATGATAAATTGATTTATAAATCTTATGATGAAACACCATATATTATTTTAGATATCCAATTCTATGACAATATAATCTACATCATCACATTACATAATAAACAAAAAGAAATCAACACATACATGTTCATAAATATTTTTTTATTAATCGTAATCCAATGATTCATCAAGTGCAAGTCATCAAACCTTATTTTGTAAATCATCATCCTATGATTCATCGCTCTTCGATCAACATAATTTACCAAATCAGCATATATTAAATTAAATATATTTGAATTTTAGAAATGAACAAAATGTTTAAATATTTTTGATGGTCAAAATTACAATCCCAATTTCAAATACAAGTTACAAGCTCAATAATGATGATAACCCACACATTCAAAACATCTTTAAAACAAACAACAAATCATTTTTTAAAAATCAAATATGACAAAAAAAAATCAAATTTTTTTGATAAAAAAACCTCATTCAACCTTTTAAAAACCATTGTCATAAACGCAAACACCAATTGTTAATGTGACAATTAAATATACAAAAAAAAACATCGATGAAGTTGGAATGGATCTACTTGAAATTGCTCCCAACAATTGGCCCGACCAAATGAAACTTCAAGTTCTATTGTTGTGTATTTGTGATAAACATGACATTTAAACAATTTTCTAGCAAAGCATCACAATGGTTCATTAGCAGCTACAGTTGTTGGAGGATGATCACAAAAACATTTTCACACAACTACAAAGGTCCAAAGAGGATCACAAATGCCCAAGGAATGGTTACAGAGATTCAAAGAGGATCACAAACATATTGAATCATAGTTATAAAGGTTCGAGTTATACCACAAAGATCCAAAGAAAACAAAGCATCAGTCTGAAAAGGATCACTGTATCATCATCGTAGAGGTGCGAAATGATTTTCAAATGTCTATAAAGTGGCTACATAGGTTTAAATTATATCACAAAGCTTCAAGTCATAACTATAGAGATCCAAATTTGCAAGTTTGGTTGCTTATTTGGATCTGTATAGTTATGACTTGAAGCTTTGTGATATAGAAACCTCTAATGTTTTAAATTCCAAATTTTAAGTTTGCGTATTTGCAAATACAAAAACCTTCTAAATTTGCAAACTACCATAAACTTGCAACAAACCCCACCAAAACACCAACAAGACCCCTCCTGTCTCCAAACAATACCAACACAAAAACAACAAAACTCCTGCAATCTCCAAACTAGTACAAAACCCACAAAAACTTCTACAACTTGCAAAGTGCCACAACAACAAAACAACAACATATCAAAAACAAGAACCAAAAGAACTCTAACAACTCTTGCAGAAAGCTCCACCACCCTCATCACAAAACAAGGAACATCAAGTAGCATACAAACTTTTTTCATTACCAAACCTCAAATTGTATACAACTGCACTCAAAAACCCTACTCTGTAAACTCTAAAAACTCGATCCAATTCCTTAGGATTATAAACTTACAAGCCAAAACAACACGAGAAGACACATAACAACATTGCAACAACACACACATTGCAAACCTTCCAAATGCACCACCACTGGTCCACGACTCCAACCTAACCCTAAAATGCCACATTATCTCCCTATCCCTAGAATAAACATGAAATAACCAGACAATGTAAAGTGAGGGTCCACTAAATGCCATCATAGGAATAAATCATTGTGACTGACCAATCAAAGCCATCATGTTTCTTTATTGACCTTTGTGCTAATTTACAATTCCAAACTCAATTTCATGCTATATAAAGGCTGAACTTCATCCAAAGTACAGTTTACAAGCCATTATACTATACTTCTACTAGTGGAGCTGCTCTTAACATCTTAACAAACAAAAGTAAAATGCACAACAAAACATTTGCAAAGACTTAGTACGATCATCTAAAAGGAATTAAGGTTTGGCATAGTAATCAAAAGGAGGTTAGCAACCTTTGGAGTATGATGATGACTTACATGTGTGCTACGACTACTTGCTGTCAGATTTTGACAATCAATAGATCTTGATTAATCGAAAAATCTATTTCATCAAAGGCTAATCAAAGCATGAGTCACACAAACCACGACCCATTGAAAAAGTACCCACCTCAGTTGTTGCAGTTGTTGATGATGATGAAAACCACATCAAGTCAGTTCATTGTTCAAAATGTTAGTTTGTGTTCTAAGTAGAGCCTCTAATTTGAGGAGTCATCAGATTCAGCCAGTGAGCATGATGATGATGACAACAACTCCCACAAAAGAGTCCCCACCACCATGGGGAATCAAACCCATCAACATGTTTATGAAATTGCAGAGAAATGCTTGATGAAGTTGCAGAGAAATCTAGGGACAGCGACAATTTGAAAGCAACATGACAGTGAGTGCTCTCATAACCATGTGAGAGTCCCTCACAAAGTGTCAAACCATTGCCCTGATCACAAATAGCAGTGCTGTGCCACAATGACCACCTACTGACTTCATCAGCTCACTACAATGGGTATAGTTAAGTATATAATCAACACTCCTCATATATTCACTCTGTGTAGATATATATGCCAGGCACAACCCTTTTACTGATGCCTCTGTGAATCACACCTGCATTTGTTGGAATCAGACCCCATTTCTTTGGGGAGCTTTGACTACTGCTACAAGATGACAAAAGCCTCTTCTAAGGAACTTGAAGTGTGGACAGAAGGACGTGAAAAAGAGACACAACGGCTCAAGAAGGCTATGTCACACCCCATGGGTTTTGCAGCAAGATACAAGGGCCACCAAGTTTTTGGGTGGTGGAAAATATCAGCCCACAGTTTGGCTGACATTATTAAATGACTCTCAGTACCCATAGCTAGTGTTATAATGTGAAGCATAGGCAGCTGTGGTAGGGCCAGTGGCAGGATTTGTTGGGTACATGGATGCCTGGGTAGGATATGAGCTGTAGCTTGTGTCCACTGCATTACTGTAAGCAGCTTGTGGTGCCCCTGTGGCTCCAGACATGAAATTCTGCAGCCACCCCAGTAACATATTTAAAAAACAATTTAAGCTACCACATATAGTTTAGTGCCCATGAATTTTTCAGAAAGGCATTGCTCTCACCATACCCAAGCTATCTCCTGAACACAAGGTAAATTAATGTCCTCACATTAGTATATATGTAATCAGGGGAGTTGTTCACCATTTAATTGCAAAACAGCCAAAAAAAGTAGCTTCATAGAACCTGTTGAAGCTTTCAGTTTCTAGCAGTCCACATGCATTGATTACTCTTCATGACTGAAATTTCAAGTTTCCTAATAGGTATGTTAGAGATGAAGTGACTGTCTGCACATGAGGGAGGTCTGGTATACAAGGCATTCCTTGCAGAAATGGCTTGAGATAAATATAACAATGCAGCTGAGTAAAGAATATTCTGAAGACAGCAGCCTCAGTGGATTATATCCCTTTCCTATATTGAGTGCAAAACTAGATAATTGAATCCCCTTGAGCACCCTGATATCTGTGAGCAGTTCCAGACTAGAGACTCTGCATCAACTCTTACTTCTGACACTATCCTGTGATGTCATAGTGTGGCAAAAATGCATTGAAGGGGTTAAATCAAAGCACAATCAACACATGCTGTTTAATTCACAGCAAAGTGACTAAAAGCCAGGACTGCCAAGTAAATCATCTACCTAAGTAAGCATCAAAAATTAGATCACAGCAATTCTCAGCTCATAAATTCAATTCTGATGTCACTGTGGGATGTCATCTAGACTGAGAAAACATGCATTGATAAGCAAACTGGCCAGGAGGATATTGAGATGAAAAGAGATGGGCTGAACCATACCTGGACAAGCTGCTGTGCTGTCTGAACTTGAGAGGCACTACCATGGATTTCAACTGTCATCTCACCAGGGACACCTCGAGTCTCCTGTATAGTTATAGTTGCACCACTAGTGTGTCGCATGTAACTGATGTTAGCCCCTGCGGTCCCAATCACAGCATCTGCATATGACAATGGGATCTGCATATGCTGTGTCACCTGCCATTGCACAGTCCTCCACTTATTTGGGTGTGTCCAACTATATGCTCACCTCTTTGGTGCTCTTTCAAAATACAGTGCAACTGAGACTTTCAGATGATACATGGAATCATGGTGAACATTGGAGATCATTCAAACTCTTTTGACATGTTTGCAACTGAATCTCTGTACACTTGAAGTGACCATAGAACCTCCTCAGTCACACTTCAATCTTGAAGGAGAGAGAGGATGAGTCACTACCACTCTTCTACAGTCCTATGAACCGGCTATTTAGAGCATCCCATACAGCAATTGTGCAAGAAATTGTTTAAAATCATTACAGTAGGGAGGGAGGGATCAGAACCTGAGTTATGACAGGGGTGGGGGGAGGGGCAGCAACAGAGGTCATGCTGGGATCACGGCCATACATGGACACACCATGGTGATGGTGCTGATGCAGATGATCCTGCTGCTGTTGTTGATGGTGTTGTGACAGATCAGCTGCTGGTTGGGGGTAGTAAGCTGTGTCATTGGTACTTGCATAGCTGGGTGCCTGCTGTTGCTGCTGATGCTGCATTCCTGTATTGCTGGGCTGCCAAGCTGATGGTGCACTTTGTTGTTGTTGACTTGTCATGGCTCGCTGCACAAAATTGACACTATCAAGATCCAACCTCACATACCATACCAACTAGAGGTTGTCAACACAATGCTGTGTAGTTCACAGGACTGGAGATGTAAGACTGTACCTATTAGTTACAAACAACACATTTGACAGCAGATGAAATCTTTCCGGCCTCATAAACATTAAAGCATGATGCAAATGAGTGGGGGTAGCATTGACATAGACATTAGACCTACATTGAGTTCAAAGAGGGTGAGCACACTGCGATCCACAAGAAACTTCCGGAGATGAGAGACCACCATTTCCATGGCACGCTGCACAAGGCGTGCTTCACCCTGTATCTCCACTACTCTGTCATCAGACAATGCACACAGAGGCAAGTCCTCTGCACCCCATCACCCCTCCTCCCGTCACACCTTCTCTTCATCTCCCTCAAAATTTACATCTTTAATTCCCCATTTGGTCACAGACAAGATACACTTCCTGATGATAAAGCAGTCCTCAAAGTTTGACTCCACCTTAACTCTCACTACAGGACTCTCCCTTCACCAATATCGTATAACTTCTATGCTGCATCTGTCTGAGTAGATGAAAGTCCAGCAAGAACTGCTTTCTCAGTAGCCATAAGGATGCGAAGGAAAGAAACTTCCTTTGTGTGCATTCGGGTTATTGATTTTGTTGATTGAACCGAGATCAAACTGAATCAAGACATATCTTGGAACTCTTAATTTTCTACCAAGAGCTTGCAACCCTCATGAATATACAGAGGTGGAGTTTGCACAAAAACATCAGAGAAACAAAAGAAGTGTCACCCATTAGAGATTCTGAAAATGCGGCTACTCAAAGAGGATGAAAATTTTACCTGGAGGAAGAACCCTGACAGTTGCTCCTGATGCATCTTGGATGGACTTAATGGTTGCACCCTGACGCCCAATAAGACTGCCAGCCTGCGTAGCTGCTACCAAGAGACGGGATGCAACAGGACCTCCTCCACCAGCAATCTCACCATCAGTTGTTGTTTCTGGTTCAGTGCCTTCAATTACCCGTCTGTGCACTCGCAGAAGACCCTCCATTGCTGGCGATATAATGGCATCTGGCTCCTCTCTAGCTGATACCAAAACCTGCAAATTTGTATACACATTCCAATCAATCCTCTCCACCAGTCAGGGTGAAATGCAATCCTGTAAAACAAACAAAAGCAACCGATGTACTGCACAGAGCAATACAACAAGAGCAACCGATGCAATTCACAGGATAATAAAAACAAGAGCAACCATTGCACTTCACAGAACAATACCAACAAGCAAGAGCAACCATGCCCACTCACAAAAAAATACCAACAGCACATATACCCTCTGTGGCTGTAAAGAGCACCAAACCCTAAACCTTGTCAACTGAGCAGTGCCATAGTAAGTGCTGCTCCTGCAAAGCAAAAATCTATGAAGTAGGTACCAATGCACAAGAAAGTGGCCTATGTGTGCATCAACTCTTTCTGCCTCGAGTTTTCTGTTGCTGTCTGTTTCAATTTCTCATTCTTCTTCCTCTCCCCACGTGTGTGCATGCAAATTTTCCCAAGACTGATTGCGAGTTTATGCAAGAGAAGGAGGACGAGGAAGAGCATACAATACGCTCGGGAGTTCCTGGAACGCCTTCCAGTATTTTGATTCGCGATCGTGTGTCCTCGCACATCTTCTTCACAAACTCTCCCTTGCGTCCTATGATACCTCCCACCTTCTGCACCGGCACCATCAAACGGAACGCATTGTCCCCTGGCCATCCTGACCACTTCTTGTCTGCCTCTTTCTCCTGCTCATCCCTATCCCTCTTCTGCGAAACCGATATTCCTCCATCCTTCTGCTGCACCTCTTCTTCTTGCTGCTGCTCTTGCGATAATAATGCCTCAGGAGCTATAACTCCCTCAGGCTGCTGCTCCTCAGGTTGTTGCACTTCCAGTCCCGTTCCTTCTTCTTCATGATGAACTTCTTCCCCCACCGTCTGCACCACCACCTGCTGTTGCACATCATCTCCTTGCAAAAACTCCTCAACTTTCTCCTGAGAAGAAACTTCCGACTGAACGCTTTCTGGCTCATCTACCACCAACTCTGGCTGCTGCTGCTCCTGCTGGAACTGGAGCTCTTGAAGTTGCAATTCCTCAGCACCTTGATGAAACTCGACATCTTGCTGTTGCTCCTCTTCTGCTGGTACTGCATCAGCAGCAGCTACTGCCGCTGGTACGGCCACCTCCTCCATCGTCGAGAGAAGAGAGACACACAAAATGCTCTCTCTCTCTTTCTCTCGCTCTCTCTCTCTACCTACCCTACGCAAGTACGGTTCTCAAGAAATTGCAAAACTGCGCAAAAAACAAGAAATGCGCAACCGAAGAAGCCAGTGTTACTCAAAATCGCAACGACGACGACGACGATCCCGTCGCGCTTTCTTTGTTCTTCATCTACGACGCCTTCGTCGTCCACCATTAAGCGTCCAAAGCCCAACGGCTACGCCAGGATGAGAGGAGGTGGAAAAAACAGTTGTTCATCCACGCGCGAGTGCGGGGACGAGAAGGAAGAGCAGGAGCCGGGGAAGGAGGAGAAGAAGAGGAGGCGAAGGAGAGTTCCGATTCAGCTTGTTGTGTGCGGGGTGTTCGCCGTTGTTGTAGTAACGAGGCGTGTGGAAGTTAGAAATAGCAATGGCTTCTCTGGAGGAGGAGGAGTTTCGCATTCCTGGCTTCCTTGCTACTGCAGATGCGCGAGGTTCGTCGGGGTTTTCATCTTTTTCTCTCTCTATTCCAGCTCTCGAGCTTTCTAGGTTTTCTTGTGAACTCTGTCTGTCTCGGGGCCTGGACCGGCGTTCGTATAGCACGAGGAGTTTCGGTTTCTCTGGAAGCAATTGTTGGGTTTTGGTGCACATGTTTTGTTTTGCGACTTAGGCACTTCTGCTTGTCAGGAAGCAAGGTGCTTTGGGATGTTACCAGGATGTGCAGCAGCAGCAGCAGCGTGCCTGAGATGGTAATCCAGTTGGAATGGCAACAGTTTCTTCTCTAGCAAGGGGGGAGGGGGGGGAGGGTTTGAGAATTGCATGATCCTTCCGATGATGATGATGAGGAGGAGCCGAAATTTGTGTTTGTGTGTGTGTTTCTGGCTTGATTTCCTGATCCAGAAAACCAGAAACCGTCCTCATGTCAAGCTTGTGCCTCTGTGATGTCTTTGATATCCAGGAAATCCATGTTCTGTTTTTCTGATTAGCTATTGTCCCTTTCTTGAGTGCTCGTCAACCCTCACGACTCTGAGTCTTCTCTGTTGCTTCCACAAGTGCAACAGAAATGCAGATTTCTGTACAAGTGTTTGAAGAAAATTTTGCACAGATATTTGTATACTCCGTCTGTACACCCTGCCCATCAGTAAACTGATGAAGTTACTCTGGAGTCATGGCATCTACTTGCTGCTATTCTTGATTATAGGTCTGATGACGGTCTGATGATGGTTTGATGACGCTCGTGAAGGTGTGGTTATGACCACTGATTCTTTGTTATGTTAGTTGTAGTATTTCTGGAACTGACACAAGAGTTACATGCTCTTTTTAAAAGTGTTGTTGTGGAGGTTTTTTCTCTCTGGAATCTCACAGATTTGGATCTGAAGGTGTGTAGTATCTATGGGTGTATGTACTCCTGCAGTTGCACAAGAGTTTGGGGTGATAGCGCTAGAGCGGGTCATGACTGGGAAGACAGGGATGCGAGGGTTTGGTAAGGCAGCCAAAGTGTTGCAAATTAGTGTGGAGGAAGTGGAGCAGGGAGTTGCATCCCTGACAACTGTGCTTGCTCGTTGTGTGCGCTACTACTTGCCACGATCACAGCAGCTGCTGCTGCTGGCTGATGCAGGCCTGCAAGAGGTTGCAAGAGAAGCTTTGGCAGACCTTTTGACTGAGCGCCAAGAGGAGCTCTATGGTGAGATTCTGTCAAGTGTGGCCTCGTATCGCAACCTAAATTGGCGCCTTGACATTCAGGTATCACCACAACCACCTCAAATGAAGGGGAAGGAGGTACTCATATCAGTATTTTAGTCTGATCAGACAGAAGAAGAGAACTTGGTTTCTGATGTTTGAGAACAAGGTTGAGGAGAGTGCTCATCCACTGCACAGGGAGTTCCATCATCTTGCTAACTGAAAACTCTCTCTTTCTTGAAGACAGTTTTATCAAGACTTCGAAAGGATGTTCATTTTGCAGGTAGCAAGCAGAAGTCTCCAGCAGCAGTCCAGGCCATCTTATCTGTTGGCACTTGCAACAAGTAATGGGGTGAAGCATATGGAAGCAGATTTTAGTGTGCTTAAGGAGGTCTGTGCACAATTAGAAGCTGCACTTGCAGAATCACGCAGTGCCTACAGCCGGCGTTTCCAACGCTTTAACAAGTGATGGCTTCAGATCTGTATTGTTCATGCATACTCTACCTCAAGTCAGGTAATTCCAAACCTGTGAATCAGCATTAAGTGCCCTGATGGAGAATGGATGGTGCTTAACAGTCGTACACCAGGCAGGCTGGTATTTTGTGACAATTGATTCAAGTAGCCCAGAAACCTGAATGGGCATTAATGGTCACTGTTGCAGAATAGTTTTATCTAGGCAGATGGAAAATGGAGATTCTCCATGTTGTGAAGGTCATAGCCAAAAATAATGGGCCTCACCCTTGCCCATTATGTTGGGTGTGTTGCCTAGCTCACCCTAATGGGCTTGACTCGCACCTTACCCAGCATAATGGGCAGGGGTTTGACCATTGCATAGTACAGAAACACCCACCCATAAGAGACCCTAGAGTTTAAACACTGTGCCAGCTCTAAAATGTGTACATGAACTTCAGTTTGCTGTCTTCCGAAGAATCAGTCAGTGGGCAAGTTGTGATCCTTGGGTAGTATATGTTATAGCAAGTTCTTCGAGGGTGAAAGTATGTTTTTTGTAGGGTAAAATCCCAGGCCGCAGGATTTACTGTAATAAGGACTTGTGAGAGGCAGAGCTGAGTGCAGGCCTGTTTCTGCCAAGGACTTCACTGAGCGTAAAGACCTGCTCCAATGTGGTTTTTGGTATGATACCTGAGCGGGTACCACAGAAATACATGCCATTTTGAAAAGTGGAATGCCTGCCAGATAATTAAGGTGTGCTCTAATTACAAAAGCAGGTCTTTATGCACTCTAGGGTAAGGCAATGCTGCATGGAATTTTCATTTATCCCACAATAGTTCTTATTAATTTAGTGGAAATTTTTATTCAAAAACAGTTATTTAATATAATACATTTATAAGAGGAGTTGAAGTTTGTTATAGGAGTTGGGAAAGGGTTTAGGGTTTAGTCAACTCTTACCCTATCATGAATTGAATGTTTCTAAACTAGATGGACCTTCCAAGTCACCAAAGGAAGTTGGGAACCTATCTTCCTCTCCTTCCCATTGGACGCCTAAATCCTTTATCACGGAGTAAAAAACGAGGTTCTTCCTCATGACAAATCAGCATATTTGGGAATTTCATGATGTAGTATCAAAATTGAGTTCTTGTAGACTCACCCTAGATGTGAGATCCTCAATTACCTTAATATTGACTTGAGCGAACACAATCCTTTTCATTTGTTGCATTAATGGCCTCTTCCTTTTCTTTGTTTGAACCATGTAAAATGTGCTCCAATTTCGTTCACAAATAGATACACTACAATCTTGTGACAAAATGCACTTTTCTAAGTGTTGAAGTCTTGACGCATGTTTGCCATATTTCTCCCACCGTATAATTGGTTGAAACATGTGATCCAAGATGCCTCTCTTTGATCACAAAATTTGGAAAAGCAATTTTCATGTAGGCAATGAGAATTTGTCTTTTGTAGCATTTTGTTCCACAACATTTGGTGGAAAATAAATCTTGATGTAAGCAAGCAACCCTTCAACAACTTTGGTAGAACAAAATCATTTTTTTGGTTTTCACAAAGGATTTTAAAGGATTGTAATTACATGGATAGATTTGTGTAAACTTTCCCCGTGCAAAGCTCATATTTCTCTCAGGTCGAAAAAATTGTCTTTATTTATGTCAAGGTTCCTATCAACAAGAAGGTTTCCCTAATTTGGTCATGAATACATACAAAAGTCCAATTATGCAACTTTTTTTTGTTAATGAGGTGTAAAACAAAATGGAAAGGTTGTAAATCTATCACCATAGCTTAAGTGACCTTTGAGTAATTATTAGATAATACATCTAGCTCAAAAGATCATGCCTTTAAACTTTCATGTTTGCCTGACATCCAATATCACCACTTGCCTTAAAATCTTATGCACATTCACCGAATGTTCAAGGACAATGAACATATAAGCATAATTGAATACAAATTTCACCAACTTTCTCATCATGTTGATATTTTTTTTAACCCAAGGAAACTTCTCAATGTCTTGCATTATCAAATATAGATAATGAGTCACACATGGTGTCTAAACAACATGCAAGTACTCCATCGTGACCATTGCACCCATCGCCTTACAATGATAACCATTATCAATTACAATTTGCCTAACATTCATTAGCCTTATATCATAGATGACTTACTCATGTGACCATAAATATAGACTACAATTATAAGTGTCATAGCCAATTTTATAGAATCATAAATTGTTCACCAAAAAACAATGCTCTCACACATTGAAAAAATCATGTTAATAATGTTTTTTTCTTAATGACAAACCAACCATTTGTCACAATCAAACATCCATACTTTGCTCAAGTTGATCTTGTGCACTTCGATTTTTGCTTCATATCTACAACCTCTTCTTGTAAATCACAAGTTCAAACTTTTTCCTTTTGTGATTCATCATAATCATCATTGGTTAATGCAACAACTATTATCATGGACTTCCAAACATGGGTGTCAATCAAATGAAAAAAATGTTTCATTTATATATTATTATTATTATTATTATTATTATTATTTGCCTTTTATTTCCATGCATAAATGTCGCATTGCACCACAAACCAAGTTTGTTTTACCTTGTTAAAAAGTTGAACCTCTTCATGTAACATGAATCAATGTTCCATGTCCCAAACTTTCATTAGTTCCTATCACATTAAAATGATTGAATTATCAATAAATATTCATTTCTCCTTTTAATGATGTAAATATCCCAAATATACATGCGACATTTTGAAGGATATTTGAACAATATATAATTTTCTTGTTGTATACCTCACCAAATGAATTGTAATCCTTGTTCCATTCCTTGTGAATTCACCTTAATGATGCTCACTTTAAATGTCCTATGTCTAATGGATTTACATATCCATGGAGCTTGATGATGTGTTTATGGTAAACATCCTTTGGTTAATCGAACTTATCTAAATGAATATTATAAAAAGAAATGGTTGAATCAAAACATGTCAATAAAACCTAATGGAGTACCTTTTAAAATGAACCACATGTTCTTTTGTAGTCCTTTCAACTTTTTTATATAAAGGAAATTTTCAATGAAATCTTTTGTAAGTTGTTATTAAAAATATTGATAGTTGCCTCAATACATTACATGATTTATTTTTTGTTGATCTTTGTTGAATAACTATGAATATTCTAATTGTGTGCAAATATTGTTAGATTTTTCATTTTTCTTTGAAAATTGATCATGATTTTAAATCATTCCAATATATGCTAATTAATTTATGCTTTAGTTTTTGTATCATAAGCTACAAATTTGTTTTATATGTCACATACATTACATCACATTTACAGGTTGTCAAGGCCTTTTGAAAATTTGAATACATTGAAGTTTTGAAAATTTGAATTTCATAACTTTTTTATTATGAATGTTTTATGAATGTGTGTAATATGTTATAATCATCTTTTCTTTTTTACCATCAAAATTATTTTTTTAAGATGGTTTTAAACATAATACTTTAAAAAATTTGTTTGCTTATAACATAATTATTGTTTAAGTTCAATTTTTTTTTTTACTAAAATCAAAACCTAACACTAAATTGAATGAATTTTTAATTTGAATTTTTGAACACTCATATTAGTCATTTAACACATTTTGGAATGATTATCATATTTTAAAATTCAAAAATAAAAAATATCTATTATAGTTTGCAATTTTCAATGACTCTTGACACCTTTTTGGCTCATGTTAACAAGTTTGACCCAATTCATTTCAAGTATCATCCAAACTTCATAAAAACTTCAAATCAACTCAATCATTGAAATGAAAAAAAAAAAAAAAAA
>Ga0209208_10008027_pt1 | contig 14159 bp, 10 predicted proteins | sample S1TSphfallax_3_FD_187694 | JGI IMG/M metagenome (GOLD analysis project Ga0209208, IMG submission 187694) | Host-associated microbial communities from peat moss isolated from Minnesota, USA - S1T2_Fd - Sphagnum fallax MG (SPAdes) (version 2) | ecosystem: Host-associated > Plants > Peat moss >...
ATAACATATAATAACTTATAATAACATAAAAATATAAGTTATAATAACCAAAGTAGCTTAAAATAATAATAGGTATATCATAAAATAATATAGATAAAATATTTTTAAAAACTTAGAAATAAACCTATTTATTATAGTAAATTGTAATAGTGAATTATGTTAAGTAGTAATGAAACATGATGTTTACATAGTGATATTATAGTGAAATAATTTTCACCATGGTGAAATCAATAAAATGTAATGAAGTTATTTCACTTTTAAGGTCCCATAGTGATTTAAGTTAGTAAATTGCACCCCATTTTGGTGATAGTTTTAGAATAACAAAAAAGATTTATAATAACCATAAATAATTTATAGTGAAATTATCTACAACAAAAATACCATAGAAAATAGGTAAAAATAACTTACAATAGTTGAAAATAACCAAAGTAATTTAAAATAACCAAAAGTAACCTAAGGTGAAATAATTAAAAATAACCAAAAATATTTTAAAATAACCATAAATAATCATAATTAATGTAGGGTGAAATAACTTAAAACAATGAAAAAAACCCTATAATAGTTAAAAGTAGGCTAATAGAGGCAATATTATTATATTAGTAAAAATCTTATCCATTTATTAAACTTTTTTTTTTCAATAAAATGGTCATGGAAATGTTATTGAATAATGATATTAAAAAAAAAATTGTTAAAATGATTTTACACTTTCAAAAAGAAATTAATGTAATCATGTACATTATTGAAATTTTTAAAAAACTAAACATTAATCATTTCATTTGGACAAAATCTTAATAATATATGAATTTTTAACATTTGTGTTTTTGTAATGTTTAAAATGAAATATTTGATAAATAAAATGCAATGTTATACATTATTAGAACAAGTGTGTTGGTTTGATGGTAGGGGTGTTTGCCTCCATCATAAAAGTTAAGGGATCAAATCTCACAAATGGTGTGTTTATAATCAATAATGGTAAGTTGATCGCATATTCTCCAATGTAGTTCCTTATAATAGGTGCCTACTTAGGTTGATTACATGGTTTATGTACCTAAGCTAAGTTAGTGAGATATGTCAATAATTCATAAGATGAAAATCATGAAATTATCAATAATATTAAATAATTTTAATTTAATTGATTTCCATGTTGCCTAATTAATTAACTAGCAAGTGAAAAGACATGGTAAATTTGTATTTCAATTGAAAGTAACCTTGTTTCACTAGGTATTAGTGGACCAATTCTTATCCATCACAACTGGTCCTCATTCACTTAAGGGTTGACTAGTTTCACTATGATGAAAATGTTCGAATTCATTCAAAATCTAGCAAAACCTAAAGTGAACTAGGATGCATTTTGGTGTAGTGACAAAAAAAACATATTAGATATGTGATGCTAGATATAATTGTAGTAGTTTATAAGTTTAGACTAGAGTTTGAGCCATCAAGAAGAAAAAACAATTTGAGAACGATCAAGGTACATACCAAGTACTAATGAGTATTGAACTTGAAGGAATAGAAGATCAAACTCATGGAGTTCCAAGTAGGGTGACAATACCCATTTCAAGACCTCAAGTGGTTTACACAAGGCCAATCATGATGACACAAACAAATAAATCTATGGGATGGCCACCATTGATTCTAATAAACTACGAAGGACAGAAAATTAGATCGGTGGTGAATCTTGGAACATGGGTTTTCATGGTTAGGCCATATCAATCAACTTTGAAATATTTAGATGACAAGAAATATGCAAATCCAAATGTTCATATGAAGGTATTCAATGTAGCCATAAGAATAAATGGAAAAAATATGAGGAATACATAATCAATGCATTTAGTTATACACTAAGAAAAATAACATCAAATTGGTGCCATAATTACATGTTAGATTTTCTTAATTGTATTTTTTCTAAGTTAACATAAGCATTTTGTAAACATCATCAAAAGATTCAAAATGACGAACAAATTTACATGGAGCTCAAGAATATCAAGCAAAAAGAGATTCAATGGGTTGAAATATATTCTAAATGCATACAAAAGTTGGCTTAAGTTGTAAACATTAACCACAAACAATTTTTTAACCACTATGTTTCAGGTACGATTATAGTCCTATATAAATATTGTAATCCTAAAATGAGAAGGACCACATTATAGTTGCATAAGGAGGCGATTCTATTGTGTGAAGAAGGGATGACACTTATAGAAGTTCAAAGTGCATTATCAATACCACATATTAGCAAACCTATAGCAACATTGAAACCACATATGGAAACATGAAAGGCTAGTAAACATTATACAAACTATGGTTGAAATAACCACAATGTAGAACCATGTAGAATAAAAAATAAAAAGGATCCAATTGTAGAAGTGATGGAGTGACACACCCCTAAACTTTTTAATAGATTCAACTACGAGTCCAAAGATGAAAACAATGGAAGGATAAGGAGTTGGGGTACACTTCTTGGCTCGTAGCATTTCAGGGGTAGAGGGGTGTGTTGGAGCTCCAAAACGAGGACTAGGACAAATGGTAAGCATGTTAATTATTAACATAGACTTGCACAAACTAAACAAGTTGGTTAGTGCGTAATTGGAGCACCTTTGGTGCATGGACGAGCCACAAATAAACACGAACTCATAAGACTCACCATAACCCGGACATGGGGGGAAGCCACCACCTTCCCCTTTATAGTATTCTTTGTGCCTAGCCACTAGGCTTGTGCCCAAATGTCATTTTGTCTTATGACTCCTAAATTGGGAGTCCCGAAATTCTTGAAATTGGGACTCCCACAACTTTGGAGGCCCATAACTTTTTGTGAAGACTTTCGATTGAGGTGAGGTCTAAAACAAAGTTGTAACTGTCATAGAAAACTTTCCAAAGGTATGTGGCACGCCACCTTCATGTAAGTAAATTAGGGCGATTTCGAACTTTTAATGGTTGGGAGTCAAATTGGCACTTTGACTCCTTGGCCTTCTTTTGGTTATAACTTATGTTTTAAGTACCCAAATGGGTCATCCAAGCCCATTTTAGAAATCTAAGTTCCAAGAAATTTTCAATGGTATAATGAACTTTCAATCCAATGAATTTTGACCCCTTAAATCTTTCTTTAAAAATTCAGAAGTCCATTAGGACTTCAACTCCCAAAGTGAGAGCTCATTTGGGAATGTGGGGGTTCATTCCCTCACATTCTCCTACATTCCTAGGAACATGAAATGTGACTCCTAGGCTTCACTCTTGGCCTACACCTTTGCAAGCTTTTGCTTTGGTCGCGAGCCCAAGCTTAAGGTTGCAACATGGAAGCTACCATTCAAATTTAGAAGGTTAAAAAAAATAGCTCATATTCATGCCATATCTATGGTTAATGGGCACAAGATGACAAATTGTCCCTAGTTTACAGAGATGCACAAGATGCTTGAAGGGAAAAATGCATCAATCTCATTTATGGAAAAATGATAGTTAATGTTAACATAGTCATTGTAGACATTAATGTTATGGATGTAAATGTTGCGACTAGAAATAGAATCACAAAAAAACAAGTGTTCAAGGAGAGAGAACCACAAAAAAAAAAGAACTACAAATTGGGAGGAGGAAAAATTTAAGAATATAATGGTAGAAACCATACAATAGTTGCAGAAGGCACAAACCACAAATGAGGGCTCTTCTACATCAATGGAAGGATGGAACACATCGTCACTGGGTATGCTCAATACTACACCTTCTATAAACTCCAAAGCTTCAAGACTTCATGGTTTCACACAGTAAATTGATATTAGTAGAAGAAACATTTCAAGATATGAATAGACAAATATTAGAAACTAGTTATATTTTGAACTTGAAGCAGTTATTGAAAATGGCTATTGAGTTGAAAAAATATTTGTAGTATAAAATGAAATTAGATAAACCATAAAATATAGCAAAAGAAATTACAAAAAAAAATACCATATGTTGTACCATAAGTAGAAATAACATCTATATTATTGATAACCATATGGCAATTACGCATGTACATATTAAGGAAAATATTATAAATGATGTTTTGTTAGATGGTGGATCTAGAATTAACATCATTACATAACAATTAAAAGTGAGATTGGGGGTGCCAAAACCTAAATTTGAGGATGGCATATTAGATGATTACAAAACTAGTGGGATTAATTCGTGATTTGAAGATCTATGTTCACAACATACCTTATGTTATTACATTTATTGTGTTATATAATAGTTTAATGGGCACTAGTTATTCCATGCTTATAGGGAAACCATGGTTAAGGGATGCTAAAGTAACACATAATTGGGGAAATAAGACAATGACCATTCTAGGGATTGGATTGGTTGTAACCATAGTGGTGATTAAGCACTTGGGAATAGAGGTGAAAAGACAAAAAAATGTTGTTATGTTATGATTACTAGAATGGTAACATCAATGAAGAAGAGGTTACAATATTTGGTACAAAACCATAATTATTTTCCATAAGCACCATTAGTCTAGTAGATACATTTCAGTCTATAGGAACCACAAAGTCCAACCACAAAAGTACTAAGGTTAAGAATCATAATACAAAATTGAATATTACAAAATCCATTTATGTAGAGGGAAAGATTACAAATATGTATGAACTGATAATTGCTCTAGAAGGAAAAATGTATGAAAAAATGTATTATAAACATTAATTAGGGAATGTTTGGATAGATGAAACCTTAGCAAAGGTCTAAGCTCAATAGTTGCAAATAGTTGGTTGGACATTAACATAATAACAACAATTAATAAAACTCAATATGAGGATTGAAAAAGAACCACAAATGGTGAAAGTGAATTCTAAATTACAACTAGAAAAGGTGTTAAAGTTGGAAGATTTTTAAAAAAATTACAAGGATGTCTTTGCATGGACATACAAAAATTTGAAAGGCATTCCACTATGTTAGCTTGTTAGCAGGTACTAGAGTTAGCTTATCACAAAATTGAATTGGATACAACCATACTATTGGCACATTAAGCCATGTATAGGTTAAATCCAAATTACGTTGCAACAATGAAACATGAATCAATAAACTATTAACATGTTTTATACAACTTGTGGAAGAGGCTACATGGTTGTCACCAATTGTGGTAATAACAAAGAAGAATGGGAAATTCAAAATTTGTGTGGATTTCAAAAAGTTAAATGCAACAATGAAGAAAGATCCTTTTCCATTACCATTCACATAAAAAAATTAAACACATTGGTAGGGTGTGAGGCATATTCATCTTTGGATGGATATTTTGGGTATCATTAGATATCCATAATCTCAGAAGACATATACAAGACAACGTTTGTCACAAATTGGGGAGTGTTTATATGAAGGGTGATGCCTTTTGGAATGAAGAATGGACCTCCAACATTTCAAAGAATTACGACAAAGGCATTCAAAGAATATTTGAACAATGTCATGAAAATATTCCAAGACGATTTCACAATATATAATGACATGAAAATTCATTTGTAGAAGCTTAGATCATGCTTTTAGAAGTGGAGGGAATATATAATCAATTTAAACCCCAAAAAATGTTTTTATGGTTTTTTTGGAGTAATTTTTGGAAATATCATTTAAAAAGAAGGTAAGCTATTTGATCCAAAAAAAATACATGCGATAATGGACATGCATGTACCACAAAACTCACTCCAAATTCAAGTATTCAATGGCATGGCACAATTTTACATATGTTTTATCAAGAACTTTGTAATGATTAAGGTTCCGATTATTAAGGTCATGAAGAAAATATATTATTTTTTTGTGGATAGAAGAGTGTAAAAAAAGTTGGGGGTTTATAAAGTAGAAATATATTGAAGCATCGATATTTAATACCACCAAAGTGGGACATGGAATTCCATGTTCACACAATTGCATCATTGTTGGCTATGGGAATTTTACTAGCATAAAATATCACAAGGAAGAGTGATGAACTAGTACTGTATGCTTCCAAACTTCTTAATAATGCATAACAGAACTATAACACCACAAAAATAGAAGTTTTAACTATGGTCTTTGCATTGTATAAGTTCAGACATTATTTGTTGGGGAGTACATTTGTGTTTTATGTTAGTTTACTTGGTTACAAACCACAAGTCTTAGGGATAATAGTTAGGTGGTTATTATTGTTTTTGGAGCATGACTTCATAGTAGTATACAAGCTAGGCAAAACTCATGTAGTTGTAGATGTTTTGTTTAGATTGCTTTATACCATAGGACCCAAAGGAGTCACAAAATAGACCATAGATGCCAACTTGTTTTTCACATAACCATAATGATTGACTGATGCCGAAATTTATTTATAGACAAGACTAATGGAAAAGTCTTTGTCAATAGGACAAAAACAACAATTGGCCAAGAGAGCTAAACCCTTTAAATGAAGAATGATGTTTTTTATAAAATGAAATAGAACAACAAATTGAGGGGATGTTTGTAAACCACAGAGGCCGCCCAGAGGTTAACATTTGCTATAGGCCATATGCTTGATATGCATTGAAAATGAATTATCCCTAACCCTATTTGACATTTTTCAACCTAATCCCTAAATAACATACTAACTTATTCCCTTGAAAGCAGGGGAGGCTTGCTCCCTGTAGCTAGGGCCCCGAATAGGAGGCTGAATTGGCATAGTTGCAGAATCATTGGCACTTGTTGCTCCATTTATGCAATTGCGTCATTTCAACCATTTGTTCCCCGGAGTTGTCATAGCATTCCCTGGCTTTGAACACCACTAAAGGGGGCCATTAAGTGCACCCGACCCGTATGGCACATTCTCTAGTACAAAATTACCCTCTTAAAAGGATGTAACAAATAGATTTCAACATGTTTTAAACAAAAAAAAGTGGGAATTGGAATTCTGCATATTATAAGATATAAAACAAGACAATCACAAGAATCATTGGACCTCAGGTGATGAAACATGCACCCAAGAGGCCCAAGTTTTTCCTAGGGTGTGGATCTATGTTTTGAACAGTTCTTTAATTCTGGACCAAACTCCCCTTGGAGGTCGGGCTGGATATATAACCATATACTAACCAGTGGAAGCCAAAATTTGAAAGACACACACCCCGTCCCCCCAGCAAAAAAAAAACCTCAAAGAACCGAAAAAGAGTTGGTACAAAACTCACAGTTTCTAACTATTCTTTGAGGTTTTAAAATACCTAGAACCATTGGTTCTTTGATTCTATTTTTTTCAAATACCTAGAACCAATTGATTCTTGGATTTCAATTTTTTTTGAAATACCCAAAACCAATGATTCTTTGAAAAATCAAAATAATTGCCCAACATTGATTTGGATGTTTTGAATTTTGATGTGCCCAATGTGTTCCCACCAAGTTCCCATTGAGATCTCAATGTGTTCACATCAAGTTTTGAATGTGTTGTAACAATGTTCTCATTGAGTTCTCATAACATTCCCTAAGTTTTGAATGCTCCCCAAGTTGTCTCTTTAGAGCTCATTGATAACTAGTGGATTGTTTTGTTTAGGAAATCTTGAAAATAACCCCAAACACACAAGATGATAAGTGTTTTTTTGGGGGGTAAAATCTAATAAGGAATACCAAAAGGATATATTAAAACATGATACCTATCTAAAAGAACCTTCACACTTGGAGTTTGTTTAGGGTCATTGACCAATAACAAACCAACAACTATTCTAACCACTAACCTACTAGTGACCTACCCCTTGGAGTTAACACCAACACTAGCAAGAAGAGTTAACCTACTAGACAGGGAGAACCAGCGCCATGTTGGTACCAATTGTCAGATTTGAACTTGGAGATCCTGATTTAGGGTCACTGTAGACAAGGGTTCAAAGAGTAAGGTCCAATGAAATTGAACATTCTTATTGGTCAAGAGCTTTAAATTGGTCCCAAGGTATTTAGATGAGAGTCCAGGACCAAGACAAATCAAATTGTGATTTAGCTTACATGACATCATTTTGGAGGGAAAGCCAATTGGTCCAGACAAAAAAAAAAGAGTTTAAAGAAGAGGTCATGGTTTGGAGAATCAAATCATAAGCTAAGGTCCAAAGTTGCTCCTTTTTTTGTTTTTAAATAAATAAATAAATATATTTATCCTTGTTGTTAAAATTATGTGAGAATGGAAGACATGCTCTTCCACTCTATGGATTGAGGACATTGTTGAGAGCACACTAGCTCCCTCGTTTTTTGACCAATTTTACAGTTGACATGGTTCATTTGTGAATCTCACAAGGTGCTTTTTAGAAGGAGGGCATTTTCAGCCCTTCCAAGTCCATGAAATGGAGATGAATTGGAAGGTAAGGTATAAAGTGGAGGTTTGAAATGTCAAAATAAAAAAAACCATGAAAAAAGTGAAAGAAAAAGCAAAAGAAAATCAATGGTTAACCTAATCCTCTCACATAAGGATTGCACATTTTTTATATGAAATCTCAAATTGAACCCCAAGCCTTTAGACGCCCTCATTGTACCTTGGAAAAAAATATTTTAAAAGTGTGAAGAAGGGTCCAACTCAAGGTTCAATTTGCTTCAAATTGGTCCCTGGGTTTTTGGTCCCTGGACCCTTGTCTAAAGTAGCCCTTAGTCTAAGCATGAGATATTTTTAATATTTAGAAATAATTTAAATGGATTTTGGGATTTTTACCCATGGTACCATGTTCCAGCGTGGGAGGAGGAGCCTATATATAAGTTTGTTTTACAAAGCAACCAACCTTTCTATTCACCACATCCTATTTTGGAATTTATAAATTTGAAATCTAGGGCTGATCAAGGATGTTGTAGGTACAACGGGGGCGCGCAAAATGTCCACACACATAAGTAGGCACATGGAGCTGAAAGTTCAATTTCAATCCAGCGTTTAGGTTCCGTTAGCCCCCAAAAGTTGCCTAATTTGGGGGCTTTCATATTGGCACCTAATTTGCCCTACTAAAAAAACCTTTCAAGAACGTTCCATGGTTTTAGCAAAAACAATGAGGCGGGAAGAGATTTGAAATTTGAAACCCCTGCCAACTTTCTGTGATAACCTCGTCACAAAATCTATTATTATATGCACTTGTGTCTCCGCAAAAACTATTGAAGATGGGTTAGCTTCGGGTGTGCAAAGACCTGGGGTTTCTTGTATTGTGTTTTGTGTGGGAAGAATGTTGGGAAAACTCACATGGTCAAAAGCATCAGAAGAGAAAATGTTCTTCAAAATTAGTGCAGAATGTTCTTCAAAATTGCTGCACTATTCTATCAGATACGTAAATGATAGAAAGCACAAAGTACAGAAACTACCCACAACAAGGTTCCTAATGTGTGAATGGTGCTTGATAAAGAAGAGCAATTGGTAATAGGGTGGAGGTTGTTTGAGCTGGAATGTAGCTACTTTACCAGGTGCCTTTGGAAAAGTAGCAGGTGTGTCTGGAATCTGGCACCAATTTTTGCTTGTAACTAACCAACTTTAGCAGGTATCTTTATTTCCAATCTGGCACCAAAGAAAATTCCCCAAAAAGAAGCCTTTATTTACTCTTACAATCTGGCACACATTTGAAGAATATTGATGCCAGATCAATAGGCCAAATTAGATGCACTTTTTTTTTTGGCTTACACAAGATACCTCTGTTTCCATTGCTGTCTTCAGAAGCATTCATCTCCTACTATCTTCTTGTTTTAGCAGCAGAAAGAAGGGATAATAATAAACCCTCGAGCCCATAAAAGAAACAAGACAAAAGCAATGATGCACAAAGTAGTTCTGGTGTCTTGCACAGAATCACTTTGCAAGTCGCCACTGACCAGAACCAGTTAGGGCATATGACGAACACTAGATTGCCAAACCAGCCTTACAACCACATCATAATTTTTTTTTGTTATTTTGTTTTTGGCCCCCCTCTTCACTTTTCAAGAACTCCAGGATGCAAAGAAAAAACCAGAAGGTAAGGGCATAGGCACAAGAGATCCCTCCGCAAGCAGAACCAAAATTGATGAAAACTTGCAGCACAAAACATACTCTGAAGCCATTGATAATCAAACCCATGTTGTTCAAGGAGGGTAGTCCCATGATTTGCGGTTACTCCCATTGGTCTTTTGGTCTTTGTGATGATGATGATGATTGAGAACAGTTGCTTGCTTGTACAGTGCAGCAAGGAATCTGCAGCTCCTAGAGTGCTGTTGCCAGGATACCTGACCTGGTGGTGCAAGACTCCTTTAATGTGTAGTGTCTTTCTTCCATGGCCAGGCCAACAATCAGATCATTCTTCAGCTACTATCAAATCCAGCAAACCGTTGTTGAGCAAGGTATAAGCTCAAATCAGTACACAGAGATTCAAAAGGCAACTTAGGTATCCAAAACACTTGTGGATGTCAGAGAAGTTTGTTTATTACCGGTGCAGCAAGTTCTGACTTCTTTTAGAACTGAAGTCAATCAGCAATCCAAATGCACCAAATAGGTTTTCAGTTCTGTTCTAAGGGGGACCAAGAGAGAGAGAGATGTGCTGAGCTGCCCACAAAAGTAGAAGAAGCTCATCTACACACTCCTCACCTCAAGATGTCTTTACCACTCTACAGTCATGTTTCAAAAATGTAGAGCAAATTGTCTAACACATTTGCAATGACCATTTATTGTTATTTATTGTTAACATCAACCAAATTCTTTAGTGGCAGAATTTTGTGCATGTTTTCTGCTTTCCCCATCTAAGGCTAATCCTCAGAGAACAAAACACTTTCAATCGAGGCTTTGAATCCACCCAACAACTCCTGGGCAACACCCAACAGCACCTCTCCAATGAATCTGTCTGCAAAGCTTGTCACTGCCATTCACATTCACCTCCACATGGAAAGAAAACTGACCTACCTACCTGATTAGAGAAAATGCACAAGTAGTATTTTTGCAAAGCCAAAGGCACACAAACTGCTTCATGAAACCTCACAACGTTACAATTTTCTGTCAATAGTCAACACCCTTCTGGACAACAAAAAAGACAGTGTTAGATAGACGAGAGTGAGCATATCACTAGACACTAGATCTCACAGCAAATACTAAGGGAAAAACCACTATTCAGTCAGTACTCAGCAAGTTCAAAAACATCCCCTAGAGTTATTTTTCAACAAAGGTTTTGGTTTTGGTTTTGTCCCTCAAAGTCACTTCCTTTCCCACTCATAATGGAACCATCTCCTCCCTGATCTGCACCATGATTGAAAAACCCGATTGCAAAACCCAATTGACAAACCTGATTGAAACACCCAATTGCAAAACCTAATTGCAAAACCCACAATTGCAGTATTCAATGGAACATCAAACTCTGTTGAATGCACAGACTGCTAATCTAGAAATCAGTTTTGAATATGTACTATGTGCAGTTGATCAGAGGCTTGAGCAAGAGATCTCAACAGTTGGAAGCTGATAGTTTGAGAGGTTTCTCAAACATTTGGTTAAGTTTCTTGCCGGGAGCAATTTCTGTATTAGAGATCTGTAGGCTGCAAAAGAAGACAATTGCTAAAAACTTTCAAGACAGCTTCTGAACTCCATGTAAAAAGCTTACTCCCAGTTGTAGGAAAGCTTCCCAGGAGGACACCCATGTCTGGACAAACATGGAGATTGTTTTGCTCCTTGGATTTGAATCCTGTGCAAAGCTTGTAGATCCAACAAGAACAAAGGTTACACAAGTGCTAGAGGTTTAGAACAAGCTTTATGGCAAGCTTTTTCGTTGTCCACGAGCACAAAAGGTTTCACTCTTGGAGAGACCAGTTCGCTGCCATAGCCGCCCTTTGGGCCTGGGTGTAGCCCCAAGCTCCACACTCCGCCTTAGAATCTGCCGCATCACCGTTGCTAGATGAGCAGCAGGATCTGCTCGAGTGAAGGTGTTGAACTTGATGCAGACCTTCATGTGACTCAATAGAGCCTCTTCCACGTCTGCGTTGTTTTTTGGTCCGAGGCGCCTGCTCTCTTCCTTCACAGCTTCCGAACACAATCCACACACAAAATGGTCACAGAAAGTCTCCTTGGTTTGTTCCATGTATGCACGGGTGCATTCTTCCACGAGACCACAGCACTCGCATTTGGACAGCATCTCTTCCTCCTCCTCCTCCTCTACTTTCTCAGGCACTCTGACGGGTACCGTGAAGGTGAATTTGGAGAAATTCTCCACCATGTCGGATATGGCGGCGGTTGTCTCTGACGCTGCCTTGCACAAGTTGGTCTCTCCCTTGCTCTTCGCAAACGGGCTTGACGTCGCCATCGTCTCTACCGCTGTCCCCATTGTCTTCTTCCTAGATTTGGTTCTCTCTAAGAGATTTCTCCCAGAGCTTACGCTCTTTGCAGCTTCTTGGATCTCAAACAAATATTCGGCTTCCGCCGCAGCAAAAACCTTCCGAAAATCTCGTCCATAACAAGTGATACCAAAAAGAAACCCACCACAAAAGTTCGCCGATATGTGCGCGCGAAATGTAACCAAGAAAATAGTGTTGGAAGTAAACCTGAAGTCTCTCAGACGCTCTCAGCTCTGGTTCCAGCTTGAATCCCCAAACAAGGCTCAAGATTGCACGCAACCAAAATGTCGGAAATACAAGAGCCTCCTCCTCATCCAGAGCCACAAAAACTGCGAAGTCAACTCCACGAATTATCGTTGAAGAAGAAGCCCAGTGCTTGCCAATCTACCTACTTGTCTTTCTGTTTCAAAAATCTCAAGCGAATCCTCAGGAATTGCCCATCAAATCCGGCGGAAAAACAAACCCCACACACAAACACGAACACACAAAAAACTTGCGCAACCCGCATGAACTCCAGCCAAAGGCAAAGCGAAAACGAAACAAAAATAAATTTCCAGATGAAAACTGAGTCCACAACTTGTACCTTTTTGGGTTCCTCCGAAATCTGTCTCTCTCGACAACTTGGTGTCCCGCTAGAACTACCGCTGTATCCGGGCCTTGCGCGCCCGAGAGCGCCGATCCTAAACTACGAAGATCTGCCAGATCTGCCGAGCTCCGCAAGGGAGCTTCCCTCTTGTCAGAGAGTCTACACACGGGGACGAATCCTCCGGGATTTTGTTACCACAGTAAACGAGTAAAAACAACTCCTGTTTTCAGCCGCAGTGTAACACACATTTTGCATCTATGATTAACTGTTCGTACCATCCCCGCCGGTTATCTCACGTACTTATACCCGGATAAAACTGAAACTCCATCTGTTCGGCTCTGTGCTAAATGGGGATAGAGACTCTTGAAATGGGAGAAGAGCCTTATGGATGAATGTTGGTGTAGGGTAATGAAGCCCCAGGACAGGTGCTTTACAGAAATTAGGGACCTCCAATTTATGTACATATTATGGCCGTTGGGCTTTCCGTTTTTGCAAAAGCTCTGTGATACCCAGTTGGTATATTCAACCATTTGCTAATGTCAACTCAACCATGTCTCTTGGGAGGGTGATGCAACAATTTTTTTTCCATTTAAAAATTCTGTTTCTTAAAAAATGAACCCATTCTTTTCGCATGTGAAGGTTTGATATAGAGGGCCTTTTGGAGTTGATATCCCCAAGGCCAGTACTTCTCTATAAGAGGTCGAAAATCTGAAAGGCCCTTATATGGAATCTTCTCCTATAGGTAAAAAACCTTACTGCGTATTATTATGGGGGGGAAAATGGCCATCTGGCTTCACAAAAACAAAATGTCCACCTCCATTTTCATAAGGCTCAATAGCCACAATACGTTTTGTAAGAGTACCTATCCATTTCATAAGACCAGGGTTTTTTTATATAACATATTAATGAAAATAGTTGTCACTCTCCAGAGAAACAGTTGAGTGCAACTTAGCAAATAGTTGAATGTAGCCACCATGTATCATCATGAGAAAAGAATTTAAGAAAAAGATGGCCATCAAGATTCACAAAAATTGAAAAGCTCACCTCCACGGTTTTCATAAAGCCTAAAGCCTGGTGGCCATGATACATTTTATAAGAGTATCAGGTTTGTAATGCCAGGTTTTTTATGTATTAATGAAAATGATTGCAGCACCCTCCAGAGAAGAAACAGTAGAGTGCACCATAGCAAATGGTTGAATGCAATGTCACAAGAGTGGAGTAATTGACAATATGTGAGCAAATTGTTGAGTGTAGTGTGTGCAAGAGTGAAGTGCAATGTCAAGTAAGTAGGTTCGAGTGCAGCAATCATCAGTTCCCAACTCTTTTGGTTTCAATCTTCTTGCCC
>Ga0209208_10008028_pt1 | contig 14159 bp, 16 predicted proteins | sample S1TSphfallax_3_FD_187694 | JGI IMG/M metagenome (GOLD analysis project Ga0209208, IMG submission 187694) | Host-associated microbial communities from peat moss isolated from Minnesota, USA - S1T2_Fd - Sphagnum fallax MG (SPAdes) (version 2) | ecosystem: Host-associated > Plants > Peat moss >...
TTCATGCTGAAGACAGACATTCTCCAATTCAGGCTGGAATTGATTCTAGGGGATGACTATCAGCTGCAATCAAGCTGCTATTACCATAGAGATTGTGCTTGCAGCAGCCAGGAGCCTTGGGGAAATCTTCAATATCTAGATTTGAGCTGTGAGGACACAAAGGGGTGTGTTGAAACTGAGGCCTTCGGCATTCCCAGTTTGACCTACCCCACAAGCTTTTTTTCGGCATTTTGGTGCCTGTATTGAAAGGCCTGAGAAAAACAGCCATAGTCCTGGCGCACCCGTAGAGCCTATTATTGTCTGTGAGTAAGTCCTCACATCAACAAGAGCTACCAAAATTCCAGTGCCAAAAAAATCCATAAGTGTAGGAGATGTGTCTGCAGAAAACTTTTTGCCTTGGAATTTCCCACAGGAGACTTTTAGAGCAATGCTGGTGATTTGGGTTGATAACTTTGTCTGGCAGCAGTTTAATTTGGATTCATTTCTTCAATTTTCTTAACCGACCTCAGAAGAAAGAAAGCTCTGGAAAGGCAAGTAGTATTAAAGCCTTTTTGATCTCTGAATTCCTGGACCAAAGCCCAGCATCTGTCAGTTACTCATATCAGAGATTTCTTATAGAGATCATTACTAAATGTTTGACCACAGTATATAATACCAAAGTAAATATGTTAAGGGGAGTCAAACTTACCACCTCATTGGTTTCTATCTTATTACATGCATTGCAACAGTGTCCTTCATGCTATCCATTTCATCAAAATGGGTATGTCATTCAGATCTATGTTTTGTGATTTCAATGCTTGGGTAGCAATGGGTTTTCCCTGAAGGAAGGTGTGCAACAAAACTTGGACCTTTGATTCAGAGATTTTTGTCATCTTACTTTGAAGGAAGCATTCTCTCATAAGAAGGGGTTCTGTTCTTTTCTGAGGACTGAAATCGGAGTACTGTCATTCTTCCCAATCATCGTCATCACTTGCTTCTTGATTCTTCCGGGCAATGTATGCATGAAGATTGGCAATCTATACAAGAAAAAAACAACTCACAATTTTTTAATCAATACACCAGAAACTGACTTCATAAAAGATAAAAGCTACAGAGACATCTCTTCTTGCTCCGTAAACATCAAAATGTAATTGAAGTATGAATAGTCAAGAGCTTACTGGAAGTGTAAACTTGCTGTGATAACACACCATCGCCACAGCAGATGCATTTGAACATTGGAAACAAAAATGTCAGAACAAAAATTGTATAGCCAAGACATGCTGCTATGTCAACTATGTAGCAGCAACTCTCACAAGCTAAATTTACAACAGACAACAGTACTTCTCACAGTCAGTCACTGTAGCATGTGGAAAATCAAAAGGCTGAAATCTATATTGTTTTGGGGGCAGATTGAGATTACCTGTTGGTCTCACTGGTCACACTGGCTGTTTCAACATCATCAACTCCTGTCACCTGTTGACCTAGTTTTACTGATGCCTGCATCTCCTCACAGAATTGTATAGTTCACTTTTTTCTGACACCCAATACTAACAGGAGACAAAGCAAGCAATGCTTAAACTCATTGCTGACACATGCGAATATAGAGGCTATAAGAGAATGATAGTCTGGGTAGATATGACTTCAGATGACAGGAGGGACTATCAAGAGACAGCAACTGAGGAGGTTGGGAGGTAAACAAAGGACATCATCATTTTTGTTATGATGAAAATACCTGTCCCTTGTCATGACCAGCACCCCGCATGGAGAGCCTGCGCATTTTGAGGGTACTGGCCATCTCTGCAAGTACATCAATGGGCTACCCACCATCCAATCAACAACATGGCCACCCACAATGTTACATGTAAGTCATATCCCCATTTAAAAGAGCAGTAATTTCCTAGCATTTGGATTGATTGGCAAACATGCAGAATCAACCTTGTATGATGAGCATGTGATCAGAAGAAACTAGGTGTGTCACTTTTGTTCAAACCATACAGGCACAAAGTCTATGATGACCCCACCTGAGTGCGATTGCCATTGCTTCGTTCTTTTGTTGTCCCCACAATTTGCTCAACAGGTGGACCAGGACTTGCAGGTGCAGTATTTGTCTGCAGATCCATCCACACCGCACAACAAAAGCTTCAATGAGTGAGCTGGTTAATTGACCTGCATCTCAAAGGGAGATGAAAAATGATCAAGAAAACAGGTATATGATAGGAATGTGCTCTCTCTGAAGCTCTGCCTGAATCCAATGAAAACATTTAAGGAGCAAGGGATGCTCTTGCACTACAGGAGTTAAGTACCTTGCGAAGTTTGATGCCTGGGCTACGAATTGATGCCAACAATGCTGCGCGCTGTTGATCTGGCCTCTCCAGCAAAACAATGTCCACTTAGATACACTTTCTATCAATGAACAAGGTGGCAGATGAAATTGCAGAGAAACTCCACAATTAACACTTCAAACATAGTGTACATTACAGTCACAGACAACAGAAACATTGTATTTTTCACAAGTTGAATGCCAGGAGGAGCTACAACAGTGAATTGGGACATAGATATTGACAGATACTGACTCACCTTTGGGAGGAAGGTTAGGACTTCCCCCTTCAGCTTGTCTGTTCCCTGGGGAGGCAGCTCCTGGATTTGAAGATTGACCAGTTTGACCTTCATTCCCAAGGGTTGGACGGATTGGTGACAGTTGGGGTCGGGGGGGTGGTGGTGGGGGTGGTGGAGGTGGTCTTGGGGAAGGTGACTTTTGGGTGGGTGGCAGTGGAGGTGGCGGCGGTGGTGGCAGTAGAGACACTGGCTTTTGGGTTGGTGCAGGTGGTGGTGGAGTCAGTGACTTTTGGGGTTGTGTATGTGATGGGGGAGGAGGAGGAGGCGGAGAAAAAGAAGATGGTTGAATTGCTTTCTCCTTTCTATCAACACCTGGTGCTTGATCTGTACCACCTGCAGTTCAAGATTCAAGTCAAAGACAATGCTTGTCAAAAACCCAGAATACTCACATGTACTCCGTAAATGAAAGCTAATGACAAACCTGTTCACAACTCTCTCAATACAAAGTGTATCAGCATGATTGTTACTACAGGAGAAGAGCCTTACTAATATTAAAACTCCTTCAGCTGCTATCTTTCTTGTCCTATCTTTTGTCATGAGGGTCAACATTCTGCCAAGCAACCCATCCAAAGTATTTCTTTCTTATCCCATGCACAGCAAGGCAAAAAGGGAGCAATGAAACTGACCCAAAGATGGAATCACAGCCTCAGCAGTGGGAGTGATAAGAGGAGGCAGTATTAAAGTTGCCCCATGAACAAATGGTGGACCAGGAGACACAACCTCCTCGAAGCCACGCACTGAACCTGCCAACCATTTTCTCCATACCACCCATTCAGCAGATCAGGCTCAGGTTACAAACTGCAGTGAATTGCAGGAAGGTACAAGAAACTAAGTGCAAACTATGTGATGGTTCCTGCTGTGCCTAAAATGGATGTTGAAAGTCATTCTCAAATAGCTAACACAGGCTTTCACCTCAATTCAGATAGGTGCCAATCTACATAGGGAAGTAGATCAGCAGTTGGGGGCATTGTTCAGAACCAACAAAGATGAGACTTACCATCAACTGATAATGTATCACTCCTTGTGGGGGTGCCCACAGCTGAACTACCACCAAAAGAACCAGTTCTTCGATGTCCTGCTGATGGTGCGATGGAAGGATTTGAGTCAAGCTGATGTTCAGATCCTGTCCATGGAGCCAACAGAAGTGCCACCATATACACACTTTATTGCAAATACCAAGACATATGCAATAACTCCAGAAACATGTGTAGAAATTTTAGCAAAAGAGAGGGAAGATGTTGAACAAGTGCAAATTGTTGCTCACTCTCTCTGTTCTGTTTTACAGCAAATAAATGAAAGTGCCTCAAGTGTTTTTCTGCAAGGCTGTGTGATGTACCACTCCAGCTAATTTCAGCCACCATGGGCAAGTTGGGAAGTGTTGATGGCAAGCTGAAGGAGGGGACCTCACCCAGTGTTGGCCGGAATCCATATTCATCACCCCCTGAGAGAGGCTGCACATCACGCATATAGTCTCAGTCCTTTGAGCCCATATTGCCTTCTTCATTTCTCAATTAGCCAAATATGATAAATGGAAATCACAGTCTCCACTCACATCAAAGAGAGTAGAGAAGAAACTCATATCAACAACAAACAAGATCTGTGGTGAACAAGTTCACAACACCTAACCCTGCCCAAAAACAAAAGACTAGTGTCTCTATGCAAGAAACTGAATGATCATCAGACAGACACTATGAAAGCACTCCACCCAATCATCATTGTGGGTGGGTCAGGACATGAGACCACTGACCATTGCATCACCTGCCAGCACACTCTGAGGAGGAGCAGGCAAGGGAGCTACTTTATCCTTGGACTCCTCTTCCCCTACTGGAAGCTCTGCCCCTGCCAAGTTGTCCACCAACCGGTACCTGCAGAACAAAACATACTTGCTTGCAGTTTTATATATACTCATTTAATCACTTGTTTCCATTTGAAAGCAGAGGTAAATAGTAGTGGTAGATGAACTGGTCACACACTCCTTTGCCATACATCTCTATTCACAGGATGCAGAATTGTGATCATCATACAAGTGATTACCGGTGATATGGGAGCTCAGTGGTATTGAAAAGCATAATGTCAGCCACAGATTTGGTGCCACTTGGTACACTTCCTATTCCTTCCTGAAATTGAGACCATGGATTTGTCTGTGTTAGCGTCTATCTAGGGATTGTTTACGATATCAAACCAGAGATATCATTAGGAAGAATGCCAAGAGCAAACATTGAGGAACAAAATAGTGGTGTGGGAGTTTTACACTGGATCTATGCTCCCTGGGCCAGTATTCATGGTTTGTCTCGGAAAAAAACCGAAAGAGCTCTAATGTCCCCTCCTCTTCATCCAGCTGAAGTAAAAACCCAGGAAAGAAAAACACTCCCATTCAGAAATTGCTTTTTCAGTTTTCGAAAACTCATGACCCATACAACACTGTGCCAGTACATAACAAGAAGACTAAGATCCTCTTTTGTAGAATACTGTGTTCAACAAAAACATACACCACACAGTGGTGCTGTTGAGCAATTCAAGGAGAAACAGACATACATGAAACATTGCAATTCAATGAACAGACATTATCATCATCTGGCACACCTTTCCGTGGCCTAGATTCAGAAAGAGGGTTGCAGCAGGTAGCTCTCTGCGGTGGCCATCTCCATTACCCCCAAATAAGGGAGTGAAATCAATAGCATCAGGTGGAATCTTTGGGTACTTTGCACTTGCATAAAGTTTTGTAGCCCGTTTGGTTCCAGAGAGTGCTTCAACTTTTGCCTAACACCCAATCATAAGAGTTCATCAGTACATCTGGCCTCCAGTACGAGCAATCCCAATCTTTCACTGATGGCCTCAGCTTTCATCACAGGCAACTTCCCATGCAGGGGATAAGCTATCAAAAAACACTTGCATGGGATTACAAACACAAAGCAAATCACCATGATGTCCAAGGTACATGCATTGTCCTACTTATAAGAGGATTACTTCTTTCACATCCTCTTGTACAATTCAAAGCCACCTTGACTACAGGATTAGAGATGAGCTATGGTGTGGAGTGAAACAATGAAGTACTCTGTGTACCTGTGTTGCCTGAATTCTGGTTGAGAGCTCATGAAGCCGCTGATGCTCCAGGCCTACCTGTGCCCGATAACAACACGCAATTTCAATCTGAGGTCAACATGTGACATGAGTATATAGTTTTGTCTTTGTTAGATAACATGGAAAGAAACACAGATCTTGCCTGAGAGACAAGGTCTCAAATTGATCATTCTCAGAATCCCACAGTTCCCAAAACCTAAGAATTCTTTTCCCAGTAACTGGAAAATTGTTCATTCTTTCCTGGTACGTTCAGTTCTCTCATCTCAGGATCAAAAACAAGCTCTCTGATCTGTTAGTACAAACCCACAAAGATTTTTCTGTGCTCACTCATGATAAACCCAACCCTAAAATTAACATCTGGATTCCGCAATCTATTATTGATGAGGAAGCTGCTTGAAAAATACCACAAATCTGCTGCCTCCAAAGTTTATGCAATCCAGACTGAAACCTAAAATCTGTTATGCAAATCCATACATGAAGAGCAAAGAGGAGCTTCAAAACCCAGCAATTCTTTCTTTACAGAAAACCCACATCCTGAACTTGAAAGACAACAATAGTGGATTGATATGACAGAGGTAGAAGAAGAAGGAGCATGGTGGTTTACTCGGGTAGTGATGACATTGAAGATAGAATCAGCAGCATCATGAAGCTCCAGCAGAGTCTGGCAGATCTTCTGATAAGTATCAGCCTTCTCCTTCATTTTTCTCTTGCACTCTGACCAGCAGCAGCAAATTCGTGGCAACACAAACAAAAAAATTTAAACAGCAGGATTCTTCATTCCAGCTTCTCCAGATCCAACAAATCTTTGGGACCTTTGGATCAGCCACTGACCAGTCTCAAGAGCAAAAGAGAGTCATATGGCTGCAGCTGAATCCTAACAATACGAAATTACTAAACTTTGCACGATTGCAATAATCTTCTCTGCGGAACTAGATCTGTTCAAAGCAGAGAGTAGCAAGCAAGCAACAAGGAAACAGCAAAGAACCTTAAGAGTTGTGGCGCTTTTGGTCGCCACACTTAGCACCTTGTTTGCTTTGTGGGGGGTTCAAAGATCTTCTCGCAATGCACGATTTCTCAATCATCAAATGGGTACACGCTAGATCGGAAACGGCGATCGACTTTTTCTCTCCAGCGACTACACAGATGTCAACAAGAAGCAGACCAGCAACCCACCCATCATGCGTATATAGCTCTTCTTCATACCAGAAGACAGGACGAAGATGATCTAAACTGCAGCTGCAGCATTAGGAAGGAATTCTCCCTTCATCAAGAGCTGATCCAACAAGACGCATGATGCTAAAAATGCAATGGTAGTTCCAATCTATGGTTTCCGCTGCCTACTGATTCCTCGCTTGATTCCGAGTGTTGGGTTTCGTTGCTGCTGCTGTCTCCAGAAGAAGAAGCTCTCCATATCTTGTGTCCAGATTAGGGTTAGGGTTTATGGGTTGAGGGAAACGCATACGAATGCAATGATCTCGGAAACTCTGGGAGGAAGAGGATGTAGATCTTGGAACTCTGGTGGCGAGAAGAGGACGAAGATCATGGTGGGAACTCTGATGGAGAGAAGAGGACGAAGATGATCTTTGCCTTCAAGCTCGCGAGATCTTCTTCTTTTTCTACTGCTGCTGGAACAGGTGGGCTCTTGGAAGCAGCAGTGCGACAGGTCTTTCTCTGGTGCAAAGGGAAGCGAGGACAAGGGTCAGGCTTCTCGACAGTATTATTGAGCTGCGGGAATTCTTCTTCTTCCGCAGCAACAAGAATTTATAGAAACAATTCTGTGGGCAGGTACGTTCTTGGTGGTGGTGGGGCAGAAGAATCCCTCTTCTCCTCCACCTCCTCCATCATCACGCCCTCTTCTTGTGGGTGGTCTTCTTCTTTACGTCACCTCTCTTGGGCTCCGTGGAGTTCCGTGAGATGGGTTTCTTCTTCTTCGAGAGAAATCAAAGAAGAAGAAGTAGAAGATGAGATAGACCCATTGTCAGGAAGTTCAGAGAAAACACTGCTGTCGACAAAACCCTCCACCTCCTCCTCCTCTTCTTCTCAAGCTCCTTCTGCACAACCGGATTGTGAGTACCATTTCAGCTACACTGAAATCCCGAGAGTTGCACCGATTGCATATCGAGAACAACCCCAGTTCTCACCATTTGGACCAGGTCCACCTGACAATCCCTGGATAGAGAAACCAAGCAGAAGGAGTGCATTGCCAGAATTCAACTCCTTTGCTGGAGGACGATCATCACCAGGAGGGTTGAAAGCAGGAAGAAAAGCAGTGAAGACAAGAGAGGAGATTCTAGGAGAGCCTCTTACCAAGAGAGGAGTGAAAGATCTGGTTGAGCTTTGTGATAAAGAAAACCGACAGATCAATCTTGGTATGTATGTATGTACCCTTTTTGCTCCCATCTATCCACCAGCACCCATTGCAGACCCACAAAGAAAATTTATGCTTGTCACAAAAGCAATAAAATCTTGGATGGGTACCTCTGGAACAGCAACAAACCCAACTGACTGACTGACTGATGCATGTTTGCTGCTGTCTGTGATGTGATGTGGTGTGGTGGTGGGGTTTAGGAAGAGATGGGTTGACACACAACATGCTGGATCTTGTGCACCAACACTGGCGGAGACGACGGGTCTGCAAGGTAACATGCAAAGGTGTTCCGACAGTTGATATGGACAATGTGTGCAACAAGCTTGAGGTTTGTGCATTCTCTCTCCTGCTACTAGTGACAATTGTATATGAACTAGAACCACATATGGATCATGGTTTCTCCCTCTCTCTCAAACGCGCAAGAAGAGAAGAGTGCAGCAGTCATTGTGATGCACGGAAAAAGAAAAACCTGCTGCTTCACACTTCTCTGACGAGATAGTGGGTTTCTGGAGATGTGTCTCTTTTGCTGAAGAAACTGGAATTTCTTTCTGAGAATCTTTTGAGGAGGAATTTCAGTTGTAGAGATGTCTGAGAGAGAGAGAGAGCTTTTGGGGTTTTTTTGATGGTGCCAGGAGAAGACAGGAGGGCAGATAATTCATCGCAAAGGTGGTGTGGTGTACCTGTTCCGAGGTCGCCACTATGACCACAAGAGCCGTCCTCAGATCAGGCTCATGCTTTGGAAACCACCACCACCTATATATCCACCCCTTATTCGACGAGTGCCAGAGGGTCTCTTGCGAGAAGAAGTGGATGCAATGCGCAAGGCTGGTCATGATCTTCCTGCACTTTGTAGACTTGGTAAGCACTGGGAGCAAAATTGGGGTTTTGGATACCAGGTTTTTATGCAGTATCCATTCTTCAAGATCCTTAAACCCTAGATGGCAGATTTGCTGAGAAGGGGGGGGGGAGTATGAGGGGGACTGCAGCAAAGAATGGAACATATTTGACACTTGTGAAGGATGTGCGCAAGGCGATGAAGACTGATGAGCTTGTGAAGGTGGATTGCAAGGGATTAAACCCCAGCGACATGAAGAGAATTGGAGCGAAGCTCAAGGTCTCACATCCTTGCCACTGCTTTTGTGTGCCATGTGCTTTGAGTGGTCCTTCACTGTCAATCTTTTGCAGCTAGGATTTCAATTCTGGAACTTGGAAGGAGTTTGGTGAAGAAGAGAAGGAGGAAACCATGATTTCCTTGTCTGCAACTGACTGATGAACTCTCTTCTGTGGCAGGAATTAGTCCCATGTGTGCTGCTTTCTTTTGACAAAGAATGTATCTTGATGTGGCGGGGTCGAAACCTGCAGTCGAACACTGATGACGATGAACAGGATGGATCCAGGAAACCGTCTGAAGTGCTTCTGTCTGAAGAAGGCAAAGAAATTTTGCATCAAGCTTTGTGCAAAGATGGTGACTTCATACTCAATTTTGAGGAAAGCAACAAAGCCCCAACAACTGATGCTGCTGCTGATTCCACACATGACACAAGCAGTGAGCTGCTACTAGGTCAAGTGATGAGTGTGAGGGTTTAGGGTTAGACAGATAGACAGCATCAATGAACCACAATTCATCTCAGGATATGAGTGATGACATCTCAGCAGCAAACTGAACTGCCATTGGTTAACTTGTGGAGCTTCAGCTATGAGATCTAGAGAATCAGAAGTTGTGCATGGCATGTAGGGTTTAAGATTCATGGTTTAATAGGGTTCAAGGCTCACAGGGCACATGGTGTGTGTGTTGAGGTTCAGATTCCTCAGTCTCAACTCCCACAAATTGATCCACAAACATTATACTATCCTCCTTGTTCACCCTCCTCTTATGATTTCATCATCATTATTTAAATTCCTGATGTTTGACTTGCTCACTTCACCAGGAATTCTAAAGTGCTCCAGACTCTCATATGTACCTCGGGTTGCAACAATTGGTTCATAGGTTGTGAGATTGCTGCCCGGCTGAAAATCCTCCAGGAGCAGCAGCAGCAGTGGAAGAGAACAGAATTCGAGAGCCTCTGATTTGAGACCCAAATTGGCCTTGGATTATACCACATAAATATACTAGAAGAAAATTTACTGTCGCAAAGAAAAACTGTCTTTTGCAAGTCTTGTATTATGCAATGAAAGGTATCATATGCAACTAAAATATTAGTTGAAAAAATAATTTTTCTTCTAGTTAATTGATGTCTTTCTTGTTGAAAAATTTCCTTCATGAAAGATCAGGCATCATGATTGTGTCAATGTTTATATAAAGCTTCTAAAACAAATGGATGCAAATGAACACCATTACTTGATGTCTTTGTTATGAATCAGACTGATTTATGTGCACTCCAGAAGTCTAAGTAAATTACCAATTTGAAGGGGCAAAGTGTCTTGCTTACCACTTTGATGGATTTGAAATTGATGTTGGTTATGACCAGTGTTGGACGGTTCTTAGAATGAGGGATGGGCACCATCCGGCTATCAACCTGGGTACATACCCACATACCCATCAGTTCTCAAAAATCTCAAAACAACTAATTTTGGTATATCATTGCAGCTCTCAAGAAAAAAGGGTCAAAGAACCGTTGATTCTTTGAGGTTTTTGAAATGTGACCAGAATGGGGTGATGGTTCTTTGCTGATTCAGAAATGTTTTAAAGAACTGGAACGGGGCCGATTCTTTAAAAATTCAAAGAGCTGCCTGACACTGGTTATGACTGAAGTCCTAAAATTACTGATGCAGCAGACCTGTCCAGTGTAACTAGTGAACTGTTGCTGGTTTTGCTAACAAAATCTGCTGAGTTAGGTTAGCACCTGTGATCAGCCAGATAGCTGCAGTAGAGCTATGAGGTGCAGTGAGGCAGATTGACAAGCTGAAATTCAACATGCACACACATGATGATGCCATCACAGGACTCTAGTCTGAATCCAGGAAGATGCACACAAGTTGAATCCAAAATTATAACTACTCTCACTAAGATTCCAAACATGCTGTCTAAGCTGAATAGTTTTCCAACTCTAGTCAAATCCAACATCCATGCTACGGAAAATTCTAACATGCATGTTACAGAATATTCCAACATGCATGTAGAAGCTGAATATTCTAACACACACAGGCTGCTGAATATACCAACACACATAGGCTGATGAATATTCCAACATATATATAGAGAGAGAGAGGCTGCCACCATGACTTGCCTGCTGCAGAGTTGTTGGAAGAATGGGTCAAGAATGGGCCACCCACATACCATTTAGAAAGTGTCTAAGAGCAGCTGGTAGTGTCTAAAAACAGACATGACTACTAGAGGAGGAGCAAGCAATCCTAGATCTAGTTGCAAGCAACAAACACTTAATATACTTTGCTCTGCAACCAGCTAATTCATGAATTGATCACATGTGTGGCAGCGTGGTTTCTCTTTTCCTGGGCTTTATTCTTGTGTGATCTCTGCAATCCCCAAATTCTTTGCAAGTAAGTTTCTCTGCAGAATAATAATAATTTAAGATGATGATGTTGTTGTTGTTGTTGCAGAAATGTTGCAAGTTAGCCATGATTTGATCTGCACTGGCAACTGATCCTGCTAGCCAGCTGAGTTCCTTTTCTTTTTTGTTTTTGTGATCAGATTCTCTGTATAAACAGATCATGGATAATGGGTCTTGATCAGAACTTAACCGTCTTGAATTCTTTCTTGAAGAATTTAAATTCACTCTCAAAGCCCATGAGTTGCAGCTACTTTCGATCCATTGCTGCAAGTTTTTTTATCTGCACTCATCCTCCTCCTCCTCCTCCTTTGAGTTTGTGTTCGAGATCATCAGCTCCTCATGAGCTACAAGATTCAAGTAGAATGCTTTTTGATCAACCCATGATCAGGAAGAAGTTGCTCTTGAAGCAGCCGCATATCACTTCTTCCTTTGGGTCCATTGCTGGTGGTGGTGGCGGTGGTGTTGATCGCAAAGTTTCTTCTCTTCCCACTGTGCAGACAGAGAACGTGCTGGGATTAGGATGTGCAGCAGCAGCTGCAGCAAGCGTTAATAACCTTGGGAGCAGCAGAGTTGGCAGCTGCAAGAAGTTTGGATCTGCAGTAGTTGGAGCCAGGTCCTTGCAACAACAATCATGGCAGAACCAAACAAAGAAAAGATCAAGGAGATCTTGGCTTCAAATCTGGACCCTGCAGAGAAGCTCAGGCTGATAGTGGAAGAACAGAGACTAGTCGACAAGGAGAATGTCCGTGAAGCTGTGGCCATGCTCACGCCTGAAGAGAGGGAAGAACTCGACAGGAGAGCTCGTGCTGGTGAGGTTGTTGTTCTTGGTGGCACTGGTGGCAAAAGCTTGGAAGCCCAAATCCACCTTGCTGAAGGTAAGAGACAAAACGTACTCTTCTTCCTTGAGGCTTGCACTTTCTCAAGATCATTCCCCCATTACCCAATTGCCCCAGGATGCGCAATCTGACCTCAGTCCCATTTGGAAGTTCAGTCAGCCTCCAGAGCCTTCCTGCACTCTCTAGAGGCTCTAGATCAGCTTTCGATGTTCCAGCTAGCTGTCCGGAAGATGATGCTCAGCATTGCACGTGCAAATTGTTGTGCTTACAAAATTGCTGGTGCAGAGCTTGATGATCCTGGAGTTGGGGTTTTGGCTGGAGAAATGGTAACTTGATCAATGGGTTTGTGTGGGATGTTGATCTTGCTGTAAATTTCTTCTCAAAACTTAGGTCGGAGCAAAGGGGGAAAGCATCGAGCATCACAGTTGGGGAGAGAGGGTTATCAGGAGATGGGGAAGAAGGGAGGATTGTCAAGCACTGGGTCCGAATTACCTGAAGAATAGGGAGTGCCAATTGATAAGTCCAAATTCCAGACTAAAAGCTGAAGAAGTTCACAAAAACAAAAAAAAAAGGGTCATGATCATATATGTCATCTTCCAAGTTCGGAGCTTGATAGTCATGTCAAATGTATAAATTCAGATGCTGCAAAGTAAAAACCCCAGTTCTAATATTACTTCTGAAGGCTCATATATGAGGACCGTAGCCATTACTTCTTGGTCAATGGAGAACTTTGCAGAGGTGATGATGGTAGTTGAGCTTGCCTGCTGTATGTGTGCATACACACAGTTTTGTAGGTTAACCTGTGCAGGGAACTTAGGAATGTGAGTAGCAGGACTGAATGTGCAGAGGGAAAGAGATGATAGTAGTTAACACTGGCTGATTTTTTTGTTTTCTGTGTACACACAAAAGTTGTGTAGATGACTTGGTTTGATGACAAAATCGGAGCTTGCATACATGTGTGTTTGGCAACAATGTTGTGAGTTCACATGCAGGATTATAGAGGAGGATCTGAGGTTTTGCAATGTCAAGTACCAAGTTCCATAGTAGAGAGTGTTGTCAAAAGTGGTTCATGATGGATCACATGTGGCAGCAAGCAATCTGCTCTCCTCTTTTTGGAGATGACCTGTTCATGAATGATCTTTGTTGTACACCTGTGGAATTTCTGCTCATATAACCGGTTTTGGATCCCCAGGGAGGGGCAAACAGTTTGGTGATCAATAGAGTCAATTTGAATTGTGCCATCAACTTCTACATTGGTGACGGTGCAATTGATGAGCAAGGTGGAAACTTATCAGCCTAAAGTTGCTTGTGACAGAAAGAAAGAAAGAACTGTATTGGTGGAGGTGAAAGTCAGGTACCTTTGATGCTTGCAAAAGTTGTAAGTGGGCGGGTTGTTTGATCCTACCAGAAACCCAACTCTTGATGAATTTTTGGCTGGTGAGTGGTTATGTATGCAGGAATGCTAGCAATTTTGGTAGAGGAGCATGTCACTGGAAGCAAACAGCATTGATTAAACTTGTTGAAAGGGCAATAAACAATCAACCCTAATTATCTTGGAATCTGGAAGACAGGACTCAAATGAGGTCAGGGTTGTAGGAATCCTGATCTCTGGGTAAAGATTCAATATCACCCTGTTGCTTGCTTTACTTGAAGATGCAACTAGGGTTCCCACACAACAGAAGTGACAGTAAAAGCTTTACAACAGGATCACCTGCTGAGAGGCAACAACACCTCATGAATTTCTGATTTTTTGCACACAGATGTACTAAC
>Ga0209208_10008029_pt1 | contig 14159 bp, 13 predicted proteins | sample S1TSphfallax_3_FD_187694 | JGI IMG/M metagenome (GOLD analysis project Ga0209208, IMG submission 187694) | Host-associated microbial communities from peat moss isolated from Minnesota, USA - S1T2_Fd - Sphagnum fallax MG (SPAdes) (version 2) | ecosystem: Host-associated > Plants > Peat moss >...
TTAGTCATTCTTTAAAATTTGGAAAATTCCTCAACACAGATTTGGATTAAATCATTGACAAGTTTAAATCAGTGTTTCATTTCCAGAGACACTTGGATACACAAAAAGTGTCGAGTATTGCCCCATGCAAATGGTTTGTGTGAATCAAATCATCAGATTTTGAGGACGAACTCGTCATATTTAGAGCCAAATTTGGATCATTCCTTTTGTGGATGATTGCCAGTGTGGCTACATCATAAAATTGAAAAATAGAAACAAACACTGCAAAACGAGCAAGCTAATAAGATCTCTGCCGTAGTTAGGCTTTTGGAAAAAAGTCCAAAATATCAATAAAAACTTCGATCACGGTGGGACTCGAACCCACAATCTCCCGCTCCGGAGGCGAGCGCCTTATCCATTAGGCCACGCGACCACACACTCTCTGCATTTTCTGAAATATTATTTAGAATTTAAAATAGTTCGCATACAGTCTGGTTATAGACCTGGGGCATAGTGCTTCACCAATTGTAAAGACCCTCTCCTCCATGAGGTGACCTCTCATCACATGTAATGATCATGGTTGTGAGGGTATCTGGGTTGAAGGGTAAAAATCAGCGATTCAGGGTTAGCCAAGTTGACATCAACTTGTTGGAACCAGCACAAGAACGGGACCATTGAAAAAAATGTTTTTGCTAGATTTGGAAGTGGAATCAGAACTGTGGAAAAATATTTTTGAAAACAGGGTAAGAATATATATATATATATATATATGTAAAAAAGCTGACTTTTGCAAAAGTTAATAAGTAGACCGAACTTTATAATTAATTATTAATTATTTGTTCTACTTTATATTTACATAGACCCTTATTTGAATCTGTTGTAAGACTTTGTATTTGCATAATTTTTAGCATTGAGGAATGTGTAGTGTGTACATGAAACTGGACCCACCCCAATGCTAAAAATTGAGTCTAAAGGTTCTTGAATTTGAAAAAAATTGTGATAAGCCCAGAATCAAAGGGTTCAAAATTTGGAAGAACCTGGCTTAAACCCATAACCAGAGAACCATCACATACGAATTTCAAAATGGCTGAACCAAACCCGAGGTTCTCTCAAAAAGGAAGAACCAGACAACACTGGTAATGACCCCCTCCCCCCTATTTTGCCTCGTTTCTCCACTTAATTTTTTGGCAGGTCTTATCGACTTGTGCATCCTTATTTTGGTAATGCCCTCAATCTAGTGCTTTACCTTACACTAGAAGCATTGGCACAGGTCTGTGTACAGCTCTCCTTCACGCTTCCTCTCATGCAATGAAACTGCAACACTAGCTTAGCATCCACGAGGATTGGTGCAGGTATCAAGACATAATAAGTCTTTGGATCTTGTCCTGAAGACTCTACTCCCCTAACCCCTAAAACGTCAGGGCAGATCATTTCCCCTTGGGATTTCACCCCTGACATTTAAGGATCAAGGAGTTTAGAGGTATAATTGAACTTAAACTGAAGGGAAAGTGGAATGATACAGCAGTGCAAGTGCCCCTTCCATCGTATCCACAATTTAAACATTAGAGATATCCGTAAAGTGAGGAAACGACAGCGTCAGTACTCCGAGTTTGGTCATACACAGGGTGAGATTTCTACAGAAGAGTACATTAGCATTCAAGGGGGAGTGAAACTCAGGAATTTTGATGGTTTCCTGAGTTTCACCCTGTCTTTCTTTTTCCATGAGCGCCTCCACTGCTGCTACATAGATTCTCACTGCTCCTACCTGTACACAGCTACTATACTTCTTCTTGAACCTTGTGGATTAAATGCTGAGATTCAGCATTTCGCACTGAGTTTCAGCATTTCACAGTGAGATTTAATAAAACTTCCTTACCTTGCGGATACCACTAAAAGAGGGGTTAGGGGGTTGAAAGACAGGGTGAAGACAAGGTGAAGACAGGGTGACTTTACGGATACCTTTATCGCGTGCAGGAAATCCAGGGCCACAACCCAAAGGGCATAACAAATATGCGAGGTTCAAGTTCCTCCATTTCCACATCTGTTAAAAATTTATATTAGGTATAGTCATATTGATGCAAATTCTTACAAACCTCTGTGGAGAAATATTTCAGGAATGATATAGTGCATGCAAATCACCTTAATTTCCTCTCACTTGCCTTTTCTGATTGCTGGAGGTGGAACCACACAAACCCCACCTTCAATTGGTCCTACTTTTCACACTAACTTACTAAAGCATTAGTGCTAACATTCTAGAGAGTTGGGTCCTTGAGTTTATGATAGACACTTCACTGAGGATGGTACTAGTCTGGCACGATAGCTTTCCATGTTGGAGCAAATATGGAGTTTGAGGTTGCAAGGGAAGCTAAATAGAGATGCCATCTGCTCCAACTTTCTGCTCATCATCCCCCAGCAATACATATACAAATTGTATGGACATTTTGCAAGGGAGAAAATCGTGGTAGTGAAACATTAAAAGAAGCTCTGTTATATATATGTACATATTTTAACTATATTATTTATTAATGTTTAGATAGCCATTGTGTTTGCCTTCGTAGCATAGTGGTAGTGCGTTCCCTTCGTAAGGGAAAGGTCGTGAGTTCGATCCTCACCGTGGGCTGTTTTTCTATTTTTACTCTTTTTGTGCTTCCTTTTGTATTATATCCCCACTAAATTTAAAGATCTGCTCACACACTTTTTTCTGATGTTAGATCCCACAAGATCAGATCTTTTTGAGAACCCTTGTTCCCTTATTACCACAGAGGGGATTGCTTCATCTTCCCTATTAGGGTTTAGGGTTTCGTTTTTCCTTTTTTTAATTATATGTATTTCCTTCAATTTTGTGCTTTCCAAAGTTTTGTGAATTTTTTCTAAATTTCTAGATTTAATTTTTTTTTTTCTAATTTTCAATAAATTTTCAGAATTAAAGAGCTCACCATAGTGCAAAAATTTGCTTGGAAAAAAACATGGTTCCCTATTAGTAGGGATCTAGTGTGTGTATGTATTATATTGGAAAGTCATCCATTCCAAGACTATTTTCAACAGGTAAGGTGTTTGAGTTCATCCACTTTTTTCAATGTTGTGGTTTCTAGAGTTTATTGGCATTTTTTCCTCAGATTTTCACTCAAACAACGAAAATTTCCAATTTTATCCCTTCTTGGGGGGGGAGAGGGGATGGGTAACATTTTACAATAATGGATTAATTTACCATAAGGCACCTTTTTTATCACCTAACCAAAGCCATTATGCATGTTTTTAAAAAACACTCTTTTGCACTAATAAAACCATAATGAATGTATTTTTAAAAAAGTTTTATACATTGATTAGAACAGCAATGGAACTAATTTTGTGTGTATTTTATGGATTTATCATAATTAATAGATTTAGGTGATTAGAAGGCTGGTTTTCAAGATGAATTATGTTTAATTTCAAAAGTTGAGATGACAATAAATGACATGTTTTCGATCTATTCGTAGCACTTTTCTGAATGGTTTTCTAAGCATCTCAAATGCAATAATGTCAGGTCTACGAGCTCTTTTGAAAGTTGCAACATGTAAAATATGTTTCAATGTTTACTGACTATGATTTCTAACTCAATGATTACAACTTGGCACCTTACACCATTCTACTTTGTTGAATCGTTGTTTCTCTTTTGGTTACATTCATTACTTTTGAACATGAAGACAACAATGCAATAGATAAATTGTTTGCAAGTTCATCATTGAAGAGCTTTACAGACATGAATCGTGGTCTAGTTTCGGGGTACACAAATGTTCATTCCACCATCTCCATATTCAAACCAAACATCTAAGAATACCAGCATAGAGAGTCTTTGTCAAAATGACGAATTTCTGTATTCAGCAAAGATTGAAGGTCAAAAGGAACATGATCCAACCTTCATGCATGATGTATAAGGAGAAGATGAAGGTCCAACAAGCTGGGAGGAGTTGAAGCAGCAATTTAGTTCAAGGACTCAAGCTACACTAGGTGATGGATTTACCCCTACATATTTCAAAATCATGCCATACATTAGCATTTGGAAATGGTCCACAATCTTCCAACAATCCTACACTTGCTACCTAGAAAGAAAATTTAACTTACAAGATGCAAACAAATGGAAACTGGAGTGATGAGTCCTTGAAAAAGGCCTTGAAAGCAGTGGGCATGGGTTCATGTAGTCAATCATTAGTAGCCTTCAAGTTTTTTGAAGACCACTACTCATTATAAATTTTCTTGGTAGATTTCTTTCGAGCTCTTTGAAGCTTTGCTACCTTTTCAACTATTATTTGGAACACTCTTATTTCATTAGTCTCCTTTAGTTCTTGTCTCTTCTGTTCACACACATTGGTAGGTTTTTTTTTCCTCCTATTTTTTTTTCCAAAGCTTATTGGTACTTCTCACATGTCATATGATTGACTTGCTATAATCAAGGATGGGATGACTTAACCTCTTTCTTTTTGGGCCTTCCAATTGCGACATAATTAAAAACTTGTGGATGTCTTGTTGTTGATTATCTTGGACACAAGTAGTGACATTTGATTGCGGTGTGTGGTTGGACATGTCTCAATCATCATCTTCCATTTCCTCCATGAAGTAATGACATTGTTCTTGTTGTGTTTCAAATATGCCCTCCTTTATTGGCTTTTGAAATTCAAAAACATTGACATTTATTGTTTGTTGGTCATTGTCATCATCAAATGTGTTATTTGAATCTGGATAAAAGACGTCCATGGCTAAGAATGTTGTGCATGGCCCCATTTTTCCTTCCATTTCATTAAGATCAAAAAGCCAAATCCATGTTTTTTTAAAGCCTTTCAAGATGTTTCTTGTCATGGATTTTTTGTAAGGCCAATGAAACCCATTGTGCCAAATCTTCCTTTTGTGCAAATTTGTGCTTCTTGGCTAAACTCCAAATATCTCAAAACTTGTAAAATGCAATTTTGAATGACTTGAAAACACTCACATCCAAATGTTGGAATTCATGAAAGGTGTGGGTTGGTAAGCTGGGTAAATCCAAACCCACATCCTTAACTTGTTGGATTATCTCCAAAGTGATGTGGGAATTGTGTCCATCAAGGATTAGAAGGTGTTGATCAAAATGAAAACGAGAAATGTAATCCATGCTATCATTCATCTACTTCACAAGATGAACAATCCACATGAACAAATAATTGGTTGGTAATCCAAGATTTGGATTGCATGGTCATGGTAGCACCATTTTCATAATGTTTAATATAGTTCTTGCACCTCCACTTCCCTTTGAAAATGTAGAAATTGGGAATGTTTGTTCTTGCAACATTGATACAAGTGAACACATACATCCACTTTTGCTTTTTTGGAATAATAGTGTAAGAAATGTGAGGCCTTTTTTGCAAGGACTCATCCTTGGCCGCCACATCTAGCTTGTGTTCTTAATTCATCACAATTCCAGACGTGGGATGGAGTTCATACAAATTTTCCAAATTTGCGTAGAAACTTGCAACATTGTCCACATTTAGCCCTCTGACCTTATTTATTCCTAAGCCTTGAACCACTCTAAAAGTCAATGAGGGTGCCTTATTTAAAACCATTTCCACTAGCTTTGCCTAGGAACACCATGTGTGAATGGTGTCACATTCTCTTGTGTTATTTCTACAACTTTAAACTTGAGTTACTGAATTGACACATATAGACCAATTTGTTGCATCTTTAGCACCCAATGGACAATGTGTTTATCTTCTCATGCAAATAACATTGCATCCTTTCCACTCTTTCGAGATTTTGTTTTTCCATTGACATGGTCATTCAAAAAGGTCCTTGGAATGCCAAAATGACAAGCTACAACTTGCCATATTATGTTTTATTTCATTTGTTGGTTATGTTAATTGAATTATGTTATTTGAAAATTTGATGGTTTTGTTTTTACTTGTTTGTAGCAATAGTTAGTCTAGTTTGGGTGTTAAATAAAGTGATATGATCAAAAGAGGATGCATAGCTACAAAGATTGGCAAGTTGGGTTGAAATTCAATATATGCATTAACGATGTTTTTGAAAAAATAAATTTGGCTTCAAATGAAACCATTAACATATCCATGGTTGTTGGGCTTGGGAGATGGATTACACAATTAGATGTTCTTTCTTTGTCAAAAGAGAGGTTCATGTTGAACTTTTAAAAATGTCAAATAACGTCACATCAAGGTATCAACTTTTGCTTCAGGTGTTATTAGACTTGGAACTTTAATATTCATGGAGCCCAAGACTTAAAAGAGGTTCAATGATATTGACTTCTCTTTGCACAAGGATGAATTCAGTCCATTTTTAAGGTGATGTTTTCTATTTATCTTTTTTTTTAAGTTTGGGTTTTTATTGTCAGTGTTGAGAATTGTTAGTTGTTTTTGTCATTTGTTATGGAAGTTTGTCAAAAAAAAATTACATCACAAACGTCATCAAAATGTACAAAATGATGATTTTGCATTAGCCTACAATTGATGATGTGCTTTCACCTCATCCATTTTTTCTTAACCCAAAGGCAACCCAAAGGCAAAAGCTTTTAAGATTATAAAGCAAATTTTGTTCATGAAAACACTAGTGAGCAATCCAACATTATTGATCAATTGAATAAAAAGTTAATAGATGATATCCCAACCCTAAAAGATAAATGCATTATTAACAAAATTGGGTAGGGCATTGCAATTTCAAGAATGGTAAAAGCTTTGGCACCAATGGAATATGGGATCGAAATTTTAAACCATTGCAATGCAAAGAGCTATACAAGTAAATGTACTAATAATTAGTGTTGTTCAATTTTTCATTCTTTCTTGTTTTTGCAATTTTTTTGGGTTGTTTGATGCATTATTGTTTGTGGTGCTAGATATGATCAAATGGATAAAAACATTCAGAATTGTAGCTTGCAGTGAATGATTTTTTGTGGATTGAACATAAATTGCCTTCTTACCTATGAGGAGGCCATTATCCATGAACAGAACATGCACAAAAAACTTAAAATAATTCATTTTCTCATTTTTTTTGTTTTTTGGTTATGATTTTTTGTTTTGAACTTTAGGTTTTAGTGTTTGTTTGTGCTTTTTTGTATTTTATTCTTTCATTAAGGTTTTTTAGATATTAATTCATGATTTTTTTGCATTGTATTTTGTACCAAGGTTTTCATTTTTTGTCGTAGATTTTTTTACCTTTATTTTTTTGGTATTGTTGGTTGCATGTTTAATTATTGATTTTTGCTTTGCTTGTTTATTTTCATTTGCAATTCTTTGATGCATTTTGCATCTAGTTCAATCACAACAGATGCAATGCATCCATCCAATAAAAAAGCATTTGACACCAAGCTCAAGTATGCAACTTGAATCATCTAAGTCTACAACAATTACATGTTTGTAGAATGTTGGTTCTCAAAAAATCAAATGCCCATTTATGATATACTACCATGGTTATCAAAACTCAAAGACTCAATTCTAACATATAACAACGATTCTCAATTTTTGGAGAAAGTCGAATTAAGTGCCAAACAACCGCCGGTTCTTCCATGAAACCCTGTGGTTCTTTTATGGTTTTTTGAATAGGAGTTAAAAGAATTTATCTATAGATCATCAAACACCTATAAAATAGGTGTCACCAATGCACCTAGTAAGGATCAACTCCAACATAGATGGTCGCGTAAGGTAATTATAAGGGGCCTAGGAAAAGGCGGAAGCCAAGTCGGGCCTTGCATTTTGGAAATGTCCTCAACCCATGGGTATTACCCCATAGTAAAGTGTGAGGCGAAGGTTTTCATAACCTAAACATAAGTAGATCATAAGGTGTAGGAGGTGGGAGGGTTAAACACATTCTACTCCTTAAGAGAGTGAGAGAGAGCTTACACCTATAACTAGCAATAATAGTGGAAGATCTTATAGGCATAAGATCACTCCCTCTTAAGGAATAGGCTTAATATCCCTCCTCTTTTGTAGTAGGGAGGGTGGGGAGCTTCATTACCACGATTTCTCTTTTTTTGAATGATGGGGCAAATCAAATTGGCTCATTTGCCAAAAAAAGGAAATTGAACTTGGGGGGTACCTCATCTAGTTAATGCAAAGCTCAAAAGGTCAAATAGGATTTCTACTTGCATCCAACCCTTGAAACATTGAGAACCCACAAAAATATTTCAAAAGTATCATTCTATATAATCTCTAATATATATGACTAGGTAGATCAAAATAACCCTTGCTATTAGGTTTCCAAAATATGATCTCCCAATAGATAGATTCCCCACCCCAAAAACAATGAACAACAAAACATGAGTTTGTTTTAATTTATGAGCCAAAATTTCAAAAAACCTTTTAAAGATTTTTTTAAAAAAAAACCCCACAAGATATTTTCCTTCTCCCTTCTTTTTGCCACTGAGAAAAATTGTTATTGTTTTTTTTTATTGTTGTGGCAATAGCCTACTTTCATTATTGCTGCCTATTGCTGTTGCTTAGCCTTTCCAAGAGCATAAGATTTGGGTGAAGAACTGAGCCATGGTTTTGTTTTGCATTTTGAGGAAGTGAGAAGTGGGTCTTGTGTTGTTGTTGTTGTTGTTGTTGGTGGAGTGGTGAGCTAAAAATTGGTGTGAAAGTTTTGTTGTTGTTGCTTCTTGGGTTTGTTGGGTTTGTGGGGTTTGTGATTGTTGTTGGATGGATCTGGTGGGATGTGTATTGCAAGAAGAGAAGAACACAAAGCCATGAGGTAACTGAGCATATGGAGTGATGAGATGCTGCTGGTGTTGAAGAAGAAGAAGAAGAAGGTAAAAGGAAGTTCAAGTTCTGAGGGTTTTGCTCCCTATGTATCTGATCTGCTGTTTTTGCCTCATGTACATGATGGCAGAGAGGATGTTTGAAGCTCTCTACTCTGTTTCTTGAGGTCTCCATTCATGAGGAATCTTTGCTTGCTACTAGTGAAACTTTTTTTCATCAGTCTCGTTTCCAAAAATCATGGGGTGATTTTAGATGAGGAGAAGCCCGGGTCTAAACTGGGGTTTTGGAAGAGTTTCATCATTTCCCAAGCTTTTAGACCACAATGGGTTAGATGTGTTTAGGCAGTCTGCACACTCTGGTGCACATTTTTGGGGTGTTTTTCTATGAGATTCTTTCACTTCCTATCCTCCCATCTAGGTTGGATTCGACAGAGTGCAAAAGTGCTTTGTCTATGAGCTGCTGCTGCCGTTTCTCTGAAGATTTTATTTGGGAAGAAGTTAACAACTAGGGTTTGATGATGGGTCTCCCTCTTTGGGATTTTGTGATGTAAATGGGTTGCTAAATGTTTGGTTCCTTTTGTTTGTGGTGGCAGGTGTTGTGTGGGTGGTTCGAGGTGTGAAAATTGGACACATGTCGATGTTGGTATGGAATGGATCAGGTGCACGAGGAGATTCCTTAGAGATTGTGGAACATGAGAGGTCGGTATCAACTAAATCAAGGCCAACAACATCAAGCCTCCTCCCTGTGGAGTTGCCCTACTGCCCTGTATGCTGGGATGGTTATGACCATGGGAAACGAATGCCTCGGGTTCTTCACTGTGGGCACACCATATGTCAGGTACTTTCTCCTTTTATCATTACTGATTGAGATCATGCCTTCTGGAATGTAGTGTTTATGAGCTGCAAGTATCTAGTATTTGCCTCATGTGCTTGCAGTATAGATGTAGAGAGATCTAGATTCTCTTTCCAAAAGAAATCAAATTTCGTGATGGGTACATGGGAAACTAGTAATGCATTGTGAAAGGCAGTTAGAAGATTGTGCAGTGAGTGTCCAATGATGCAAGCTCAGGTAATGGATGTACAGCATGCTGAATCTCTTCAAAAGAACATGCCCTTAAAAAAAACTTTCAGTGTTGTTTCTCTCTTCTCTTCATCTTTCCTTGTTTAGTTATCTTCTGGGTTTCTATTTTCCCCTTAGATTCTTCTTGGTTTCCTTTGTCATCTCCATCTCTTTTATGTTTTGTTGAGTTAGCCAGTGTCATGGCTGAGTGTTCCTGTTACTGCCAGGTTTGAGACAGAAACTCAAGTCAACCAAGTGACCCCGGCTGTAGTCAAGTTGAATACCAAAAAGTATCCATCTAAAATATGCATCTTTCTTTTCCAGGATTGCCTGGAGCATCTGTTCTTCGATGCAGGTTTTGCACAGCGATGTGTGCGCTGTCCAGAATGCCGGGGGATGTGTGTGTGGAGGGGCCAGCAGCTTCCAAAAAACTATGTACTCCTCCAAATTCTAAGCTCCTGTTCATCTACCCAGGATTCCTCAAACACCCAAAACAAGTGTTCTGCACCAGCTGCAGTTCCAGTGGTCTTACAATTGTCTCATCTTTTCTCCACCATTGTCACGCATTATGTGAGCTTTGGGATAATACCAAGCATAGTTGTGATCTTGGAGCGTAAGCTGTGGGAAATCACACGGGTAATTTTTGCAACAACGGCAATGCTCATATTCATACCACTTTCACTCACACACATGGTACTGGCTTGGTGGACGGCCACAATTGGGCTTTGTGTGTTTCTATGGTCTTCACTCGGGAGTATGGGCATCGCAGTCTTCATGTTCTTCACTTGCTGTAATTTTCATCTCTTCCATTTCCTGCTTGAAATAGGTGCAGCTCATTTTCATCGACTCCGATGCAAGTACTCCCACCTCAGATTTGCCTTGTCTCAGTAGATGCTACTATTATGGAACCAAGCATTGACTATGTGAGTTAAGACAGCCTCCAAAGCTAGAATCTTTCTTCATGGGTGAACCCTATTTCAACTTGACTACTAAGTTAATACCATAGGGGTGTGATCTGGAACCTGTAGTCTCATGTACCAACTAGTCTAAGCTAAACCAGGGACAACATTTGTTAAGCACTTTTATGTGTGGGGTGTTATTGATTTCAGTTATTTATTTCCTACTTGCCTACTCTTGTTTATGCTCAGATGAGTTGTAGAATTATTTGAGAAAGTTGGTTGTTTTCCTGATAGTTCTTTTGCTTTGAAATGAGATGATTGTTCATAACAAAAATCAGAAACTCATTGTCTAAAAATGGTGACATGTGACCTTGTTTTCCTCAAAAATATGGAAACCTTTGCATTTTTGTTCCAAGAAAAGGCCTTTGTATGCACTCATTAACAATTTTGACACTCTTGACAAAAATCTATTATTGAAAACGTATTTACCAATGTTTGTTACATCAGGTCTAAGTCTGGGTCTAAGAACCAAACCTCATGGGTCTCCATGGACTTGGACCCATGTTAAAATTGGAGCTAGTGGCTCAACATGAACTCAACACCCAACTATAAGTTCCTATGAACCTGAATCTAGTCTTGCTTAATCCACAATCAGAACATGAATTGATTGTACACAAACATTTAATTTGAACAAATAAAAGAGGTTTAGCCAAGATTAGGTCACTCAATGTTCCGTTAGTCCATTTGAGTTACTAAATCCCACCTCTAATGTATGCATGATGTTTTCTGCTACATAATAGGGTCTGTTATTCGTTCTTACTATAACAAATCAAATCCCTTCTAAAACTTCTGCTTATGGTGTATGGCTTCAACTTGGATGCAATTCATTAGGTTCTTATGAACCACTACTAGAGTGAATAAAAAGCTTCCCAAAATCAAGTTGGATGGTTATTGTTTTAGGTATGCATTCGAACCTAAATTTTGAGTCTTTGTTTCCTCCCCAAGTAGGATACCCCTAAAGGTTCCTCATGCCCAACATCATGGCCTCAATTTCAATATTGTGCAACATGGGTTTTGTTGGTTGGTTGAGTTTGCATTGACCCATATATGGTTAAATTGACTATAATAAATAATATTTAGCATGGCCTAGTAATGAATTGAAATCATGAATTTTTATTGGAACTATGGGATTAGGTTTATGATTATTTTTATTTTTATTTTCAAATTTGAAAGATCTTTCAGTTTTGGGTCTATTTAATATTTTCAAAAAATAAAACTCATTGATTTTTGGTATGAATCAAATTTTCTTGACTAATAGTTCCAAATTTGACATGTTTAATATTTATAAGGGCTAGGGTTCAATTTTAGCTTATTAATTAATTGGGGATGCATTTTTTTTTTCATTTTGCAATGTGCCACTTACTAATGAACTAGATTCATTGAACATTTATTATTTTTAATTGTGGTTGGTTTGCATAAGGGGTTAGAGCTATTATCAATGAGCCAACTTGTTCATAAACAACAAAAATCAATGCCAAGAAAATAACCACACCACCCATAAGCAACCACATCTTTTTTTTTCCTTGTTCATCATTAATGGTATAGATTTGAAACTAGCCTAACTTTGAATTCTTGACCAATAGGAATCCTCCACTTGGAGTTGGACTAGTTCAAATTGCACCCTAATGTAAAGCAAGCTTAAACAAACTAACCAAAATATATAGGTACCCTATTAAACACGACCATAAATTATCCTAGTAGATATCTTGGTAATATTGTAAATTATCTTAATAAATATTTTTTAATCCATTACACACATCAATCATGTGGCTTCTATCATTTCAACCCATGGTGTGTAGTCTTCAACACTAAAAGCTTAAAACTAGAAATTGTAAACCTTTAGATCATAACCTCACCCAAACCTATGATTTGAACCTTATAAAAAGATCCCTTAAAACTTATTGTGTCCAAATCTAAAGTGGTTCTATTGTGACCTAAAAGGAGTCCTAAAATGAAAAAGTTACCAAAGGACTACCTTAAACCACAATTGATTGAACATAATGATTGTGATGTGCATTCTAACTATATGAAGCTAGGAATAATATGTTTTGTTTTGTGTGTTTCATGATTGTAGGTTGTGCATTTATGGAAATGAGAAAAGGAGGAAATCTGTTTCCTTGATTTTAAAATCTAAGTCTTCATGTTTAATTGTGTTTGGTTTTAGCTCTTCACGAAGAATGATGGATTTTTGCTTGCCTGGATTGGTGTATGGTATTGCCAGAAGATGAAGCATTATAGATTAACTTTGAGAAGGGGCTTGATTTTGTCTTCTATTGCATTGGTGGTTCATGTGTCATTGTTGGTAGCAACTCACATGAAAGCTTAACTCATTGCTTGTGTCAAATTGTTGATTTCTTGAATCATTCCCATGCCCATGGTCATTTGTGTGTTGCGGCTAGCCTCATCGCAAATTTTGAAATATTCACTCTATTTTTCAACAAGTCTATTTTGAATCTCCATTCCTTTCTCCTCCAACATTATACTTGTGGCATCGATCTAATCAATAAACTCCACTAGAATCTTGTTCCCTTTCTTTGTTACTTCTACCATGCTTTTATGAGCAAAATAGTATGGTCTTTTCACCTTTATGCTTCAATTTGATCAATCACTTTGTGTGTTTGAGAATGTTTGAATGCTTGTCAACTAAAGTTGATGTTGGGGGTTTGTTGGGGGGTCATTAAATCATCCTTCAAATTGATGGCATCATTAAGCATGAAACCATATTGCTTGTAGGTGCCATTTGCATCATTTATTAGACCCAACATATGAAGTAGGTTGAAAACGAGCCATGTCCCAAAAAATTTCCAATCATTTTGCATAGTTTTCACTCAAAATTCCTTGGCAACCTTCATGCCAAGTTTTCCTCTAGGTTTAGGGACTAGTATTTTTGGTTGTTTCTAGTACCTATTTTGTAGTCATAAATATTTTTGAGATTTCTTACAAAAGTACCCCACTTGTTTTTACATCTTGCACCATTCTGTAATTGAATTGAGAAATTTTCATTCATCACCTATATTAAAATCTTGTTCAATTTTGTAACAATAGTTTCAAACTAGTCCTTACCATTTAGTGTGTCAAGACTTGCAACATGTTCATCCTTTTTGGCTTTGACAAACACTAATATTTCACCATGATCCCAATTTGGTTAGTGTGTTTTTTTGCCTTAGACCTGCACATTGGAATTTGTTGCTTGATTAAAACCTTCTTTCATATTTTATTGTTTTATTTTACGTTGGAACCATTGCCTCATCAAGAGAATTATTCATGACCAATATTTCCATACTTGCACACAATTGAAGTAGGCATTTGGTATCAATGCCCAATTTTTTACATTGAATAAAATAGAATTTGCAACCATGAATGTCGTTACTAACAAACTTGTTCTCATGTGTGCAAATGTTCTTGTTCAAACATTTGTTGATCAACATTCTTTTGTTTAAAAAGTGTGATCTTA
>Ga0209208_10008030_pt1 | contig 14158 bp, 10 predicted proteins | sample S1TSphfallax_3_FD_187694 | JGI IMG/M metagenome (GOLD analysis project Ga0209208, IMG submission 187694) | Host-associated microbial communities from peat moss isolated from Minnesota, USA - S1T2_Fd - Sphagnum fallax MG (SPAdes) (version 2) | ecosystem: Host-associated > Plants > Peat moss >...
CTTGCACATTAGCCACCAATCAAGGTATGAATATTTTTTCATGGTTCTCTTAGAATTCAAATCTACACCAATTGTACACAATTATCATTTCCAAACATCCTTTTGTGTGTTGTATTGCCTTTTGATAATTTGTGTGAGGTGCAAGGATTGTATAATGTTGTTTACTCCAAATTGATTATTGATGAACTTGGATTGTGTATATATTGTATTTGTAGTTCTGTCCAAGTTTCAAAATTATTCTTTGTGAACATGATGTTTAACACCATATCCTAGTTGATGATCTTTTTAATTCAAAAGAGCTAAATTGCAAACCTGAAGGTGGTATTTAACATATTACTAAAAAGAAGTTCAATATATGAATCTTTAGTTTTTTTTGTACAATTGATCTTATTCACTCATAAATCTACAATGGGATGTGAAATGAACTTCAATGGCTTTTAATTTGGGTTTGGGATTAATTATGTGATGCTCTTTTAGTTCAAATGAAAAGGTTAAGAAGAAGAAAAAATGATGTTTGTGGTGGCATATGTAGGTGATGAAACTAATAACCATTAGTATTGTGCATGCTAGCAAGGCGCATGTAAACTTACTAGAATTCAATGTGTACCATAAAAAACCACCACATCACGGTACCTATGCATTTCTAATGGTGAACTGCTAGGCATACTAAAATTTGATGAACCTCAAATCCTATTTGTCTAGTTGTCTCAAGTAAATGTCATGTGTAAATTATAAAGGATGAAATTCAGTGAATAAGCTTAGTGTATGAAGATTAAGCTCTAATATGTGACATGTTAGGTTGTGTTTATGACATGCCCCTAAATAGGCTTGCCACCAGGTATCAAGGTGAACTTTTTGATACAATAGAGTTATCCTGAAACACAGCACCAGAATCTTGAGTTTGGTCATACACAAGGTGAGATTTTTTTTTAAAATTCAAAAAATACATTAGCATTAATAGGGGGGGGGGAAGTGAAACTAAGAAAATCATCAATTTTGATGGTAAACTGAGTTTCATGATGTCTTTATTGTTGTTACATATATTTATTCATTGCTTTCTTCTCCTCCTCATCCTTTGCTTTCTTCTTCTCCTCCTCTTCCTCCTCTTTTGCTATGTGTGTTGGATATGACCTCTCTGCTGCTGCTGCTGCTGCTGCTGCATTGAGGCTTATTTGAGAAAGTAGAAATAGTTCAGTTCAATGTGACAAGAAGTTGCTGTGTGTTTGATTGATTGCATCAATCTTTTTGTTGAGGAAGATTTTCTTTTCATGATTTGTGGAATTTCTCTGTGTTCTTGCAGTGGCTGGCCAGAAAAAATTGATGGTAGAGAAACTTTGGCAGGAGCTCTTCTCAGATCCTTCACAGTGGTGGGATAGCAGGTTGGGAAAGGTAAGCGAAAGCTGCTGTTGTTGTTGATTTTAGTCCCCTTTGACACAAGAAGTTGGTACATCATTCTCAGTCATGAGGTTTGCATAGTAGTCTGATAGTTTGCATGGACTAAAGCTGTGAGGGATTCTACCTCTGATCAGTTGGACTTGATTTCCTGTTCTCCGTGGGGAAATGCAAGGTATCCTGATTTCGAACAGAAGAGTAGAGTGGCAGGACTTTGGCTTAACATAAAATTGAACTAACTGCAAATTGAACCCACTGTGGGTGGAAACAGAGTTGGCTGCAATGGCACCAGGGACTCTGCAAAATAGACATCTTCTCGTGGAATACAAAGATTACAAGATACATCAAGGGTGGCCAATTTGCAAAAACATTAGAGCTGTTCTACCAAATGCAACAAGAAGCCATGATTCGAGACAAGTCACCTTTGTTTGAGTGGTGAATACATGTGCTGCCTTACATGCAATTGAAGAGGGCAGATGCATCCATGCTCAGATCATAAAGAGCTGCTTTGAATCGGATGTCTTCATGGGTAGCAGTCTTGTTGACATGTATGCCAAATGTGGGAGTGTTGACAATGCTTAGAGAGTGTTCAGCAAGATGCCCACATGTCATGTGGTCTCCATGCAATGCCATGATTCTGGGACATGTGAAATGTGAGGAAAGGCAGTTAGCATTGGAACTCTTTTGACAAATGCTGTAGGAAGACGTGAAGCCAGACCCAATCACCTTTGTTGAATCCTGAAAACCTCTGCTAGTGTAGCAGCACTTGAAGAGGCAGGCACGTTGAACAATTGGTCAACCAGTATGGTTGCTAGGATAATGTCTTTGTGGGCAGCGGCCTCATTGACATGTATGCAAAATGTGGGAGCTTGGAGGGTGTTCAACAAAATGCCTATACAGAATGTGATCTCTTGGACTGCCATTATTCTTGGATGTGAAATGTGGACTAGGGCAGAAGGCATTGGAACTATTTAAACAAATGCAACAGGAAGGGGTGGAGCCAAACCCTGTCACTTTCATGGGGGTCCTCAATGCTTGTGCCAGTGTAGTGGTCTTTGAAGAGGGCAGGCATGTTTATGAACAAATCATTCAGAGTGGTTATGAGTCTGATGTCTTTATGAGCATTGATGACATGTATGCCGAATGTGGGAAGTATAGAGGATGCGTGGAGGGTGTTCGACAGCATGCCAACTCACAATGTGGTTTCTTGGACTGCCATGCTTCAAGGCTTTGCCATACATGGGCATGGTGCAGAAACACATGGACATTTTCAATGGATATGTGAAGAATGTATAGCAGTAGATGCTGTCACTTTTCTTTCTCTTCTCTCAGCCTCTAGCCATGCAGGCCTGGTGGATGAAGGCCTGCACTACTTTCAGTCCATGGGTTCAGTTTATGGTGTGTCTGCAACAGTGTAGCACTCCACCTGCATGGTTGATCTTCTTGGCCATGCCAGCCATCTACAAAGTGCAGAGGATTTGATCAATACAGTGTCCTGTGAGCTAAATGCTGGTGTGTGGATGGTGTTACTTGGTGCTTCCAGAATTCATAGTGATACGGAGCTGGGGGAGTGCATTGCAAAATGAGTTCTGGAAGTGGACCCTGGAGGACATGCTGGGCTTATGTGTCGCTATCAAACATCTATGCTGGTGCTGGCAAGTGGGATCTCAGTGCAGCTGTTCAAGGAAAGAGAAGTGAATGGGTGTGAATAAACAGCCAGCTTGCGCCTGGATTGAAGTGAATAATGAGGTGCATTCATTTGTAGTAGATGATCAACACCATCCTCAGTGTAATGAAATCCATGCAGAACTGAAGAGATTGTCTAGGCAAATGAAGGATGTGGGGTATGTACTGGACACAAAATTTGTTCTGCACGATGTTGACAAAGAAGAAATGGTCTATCATTTAAGTCATGGCAGTGAGAAGCAAGCCATTGCATTCAGACTCATAAGCACACCGTCAGGTACTCCCCTCTGCATTTTCAAAAATCTGAGGGTATTTGGGGATTGCCACACAGCCATGAAGCTCATTGCAAAGATAGTTCGGAAAAAAATCATCATGAGGGATGCCAATCACTTTCATCACTTTGCCAATGGTCATTGTCCAAGCAGGGACTATTTGTGATTGGCGCAAGTCCATCTTATAAATAGCCCCAACTGATCTAGTTTCTTGTGATACTGAGATACATCATTCACATAGTGCATCTACCCAAGCTGATTTGGACGACCTGTGTGATGAAAAATCTTCTGAGGATTTAGAAAGAAGTGTCTGGAATGCCAAGGTGAAATTTCATGGTGCTCTGATTTGGATAATTGGTTTACCTAGGAGTTGAAGTTCAACAGATCATTCAAGTATTGAAACTCAGATTGTATTGGTGTTCAAGAGGTTCAAGTGTGAAGACCAATTGAGTGAAACTTTTTAAGGTACCAAACCTTGTTTACTTGTTCTGAAGCTGTTGGTTGGTTGCTTCTTTAGAGGGTGATCTATTTGCTTCTATGTTATGAGTAAAGGTGATCAGGAACTGGGGCTTCCTTGGAGGTAGGAACTCATGCTCATTAAATTCAGACAGTAGAGCTCTATTCTCATGGGAACAGGGTGTTGCTTGGGCAGCAATTGGCATGGATAGCAAGAGACTGTAAATAGGTGCTGTCTAGAGATGTGTGGGAATGGGACACCCTAAAAGCTGCACTGGAAGAGGAGCATCAACCATGCAAGGGTGATGAGGAATTGCAGGGAAAATTGAAGGAACTGGTTGCTTTGTTGAACCATTCAAACTCCATGGGGGGCATGATACAGGATCTTGGTAAACTGTTAAATATCAGCTAAAATTAATCACATTTTGAGAGGATCTTGAACATTTTTCAACAGACAAGGCACAAAGAAAGCCAATGGAAACTGCACTGGCTACCATTTTCTATTCCATGGAAATGTGGAATGAGATATCCCACAAGAAAATTGCAACACTATCATAGTCCCTGCCTCACTAGTATCTTGCTGCTTTTCAGCTCTCATGCTCACTGATAAGTAGGTAGTGCCAAAACTCACTAAGATGGCACCGATTTGTGCCAATGACTAGGTATAAACAAAAGTACAATGTGCCCTTAAGCCTGATTTGGCTCTCCTGAGGAAGCTTTCATTTTCAACACTGGTGCACTGATTAAGTTTACCCCTTTCAGATTGCACTTTTTGAGTGTGCAGATTTGAAGTGGAAAACAATTTCTTGTGCTTGGCAGGGAGTTCTTAAATCTAAGTTGGGATGCAAATTGGGTATGTGGGTATTTCATCTGTTCTCTTTGTATACACATTGAAGATTTTTGGTTCAAACTCAGGAGTACTTGAGGTGCTGGAGAGATAAGGCCAGGAATTAGTTCATCAAACTCTTCTGTGAAGGCTTCTCAAAATTTGTTTTGTGCTGCAAAACCAAAAAACTTGATGGAAGAGCTAAAGCCTCTGAGAATACTGCTACTATAGGGACTCCCAAGTTCTACTGTCTGCATTGATTACCAGAATGCTAAAGCAAAAGATGTCATGGATTTTCATCTCCTCTTTGTATATCGACCCTTGAGTTTGTTAATAACCGCTGAGCAAGTTTCACTGCCATCTCCACATCTGCTGTGTACTGCAAAACAGCACCTAGAATATCACACCCCTCATAGAAAACAGACCCCTATATGCTGTGCAAACACCATTTAAACCCCAAATCCTTTTTATCCTAAGCATTGCATTGGTCTCCAATTTCTTGGAATAACAGTTCCTTATGGTGGCATTATGTAATGATCCAGCAGGATGATGATTTTTGTAGGATGTTAACTAACAAATTGAGAGAGCAATCCTGTCAAACTCCCATGCATGAAGAATTGGCATGTGCATCTCATTTCTAGAATTGACCTCTTTCAGGCATATACTGCTTGGTTATAACTGTCAGGTTGAAATAGGCCAATACCTCATTAAGAGTGCCTGCTCTGATCTTAGACTGCATCACACACCATCTCTTGAAATGCACTCCTGGTAAAGAATATGGATTAAGAGTCAGTGCACAATCAAGATATGTTAAATAGCAAACTCCAGAAGTACAGAAGGGAGCACCACAATTGAGTTTTAATATGTTGGGGACTAATGCAGAGTGGCTGGGACATAGTTTGCAGATTTTTGCGGCTGTGACCAAGTTGATATGCTAAGAACGATTCTCCAATGTGCAGCAAATAGGACCCTATATTCTGCATGCTAGGCAGTCTGATAGAGTTCCATCCAGCCTAATGTTGAGCAATTGGTTATTAATTCTTACCGACTTTGACAACAAGAGTACAAGAAGTTGCTGATGATGTCTCGAGCAACCATCTTGCATGGACCTGGTCCCAATGATAGTCCCAAAATCAGGTCAAACCAAAGCCTTACTGTTTTTGAATGAATATGGATTGTAGTTCTGTGGTTACAGAGCCTACCAAGACCAAGAACAGACATGTGCATGTATGCATTTTAAATGAAAGAAACTCCTGAGTAGCATGCACAGGTAGGGAGGAAGGAATGTACCTCAAAACAAGAACCAAAGGGAACATCATGTGCTTGGTTCACAATTTCCAAAAGCTGCAAAAGAATTACATAAGAAACAGAATGGAGAGTGTGTTGTAAGGAGTCATTGATGTTCAAATGGTACAAGTATTGCAGATTCATAGTATGACCTAAACAATCTCATGGTTCCAGGCTGAAACCCTAATCAGTATGCCACTCTTTCTTGAAAACCTCAGTTGTTGCTCAGTCATAAAGCTTTTGCAAATTACACCAAGTTACAGCACCACAAAATTCAAGCTTGCACAAAAAAATACAATACAGCATATGGCATGATGCTTATATGCATGAGGACTTGGGCTGCGGCAACCAACCAAGACTTTCTTGTCATCAGAAAAAGTCACATGCTGCCATACTGTTACAGCAGTGTCTGGAGGACACATGGGACTGTGGCAGAGTGATCTGTATGTCACCATTCGAGCCATTCCACCCTTCTTGTCTGCCACATGCCGCCATTGTTCCACCTGCCACACAATTTTACAAACTCGACCAAATGACTCCCCTTCTGTGTGCATGAGTGAAGAAAGTCTGGCATGATTAAAGAAAGTCATGAGCAGAATGGACATAGATGCATCCAGAACTGCAGCTCTCCATAATTTCCACAACAGTGCAGAGTTTGAATACATGCAGTTTTTGGAAGAGTGTCCAGTTACCTGAAGATCTGTATCTTTGCGCTCTGCACAGTAGTCTTCAATGAACTTGGAATCATCTGCTAAACAAAGTGTGAAATACTCTTGGGCTGTGCAAGCCAATTCCACCTGTGCACAAACAAGAGTGGCTCATCAATTACACTAAACTCCCATCTTCAACCAAATCAGAGGAATACATTTCCACCAAAATATGCAACAGATGTCATCTAATTTATTTCAAGGACCTGAAGCTCAATGGGCTGGAAAGGAGAAAACCTTGCAAATCTGGTGTAGGACATCATCTTTTATGGAGGGCAAAAGTACTATCTCCTCTAGATTTTGTGGTGTGGATGTCTTGATGTCCTCTGCATTCTGTTCTAGAGATCCAAATGTTCCTTCTTGCCTTGCAAATGGCTGCTCGTGCTCCTGCAATTCTCCAAGGAAAATGAGAAAGACACATCAAAATCAGAACATGCTCTTTTCCCTCATCATTCTCCAGGATCATTTGCAAAAACTTGGAAAACCAGTTCAGTATTCACTCCAAAATCAGAGAATGGAAGTTCTTGCAAAGCTGAATATGCAACCACAGAGATCATCAAGAACTCATAGAAGGCACTGCCAAAGATAATGCATGATATTCAACTGTTGATTCCTCTGGGTTCCTTCTCAAAATCAGTAAGGAGACAGTGTGTTAAGGATTTACCTGTTTTGCAGCATCATGCATGTTATTGAAATTGTCAAGTGCTCGTTCTAGTGTTCGGAGTGTATGATTTCGGTTCCAGAATGATGCAAATTTGTACTTGGGTCTGCCTGCAGTACCAAAGAGACAGAATGATGCAGGAACAAAGACATAAATCCATCCACATGGTTTGACACATCTTGCATGTTGCTGAAGACCAGGAAAAAAAAAAAAAAAAAAAACAAATCTATCAAATTGTTTCACAAACATTACAAGCATTCCTGGTAATCTGCAGGCTTGGAAATATTCTTCATGGTGCCTTGAAAGATGAAGATGCAGATCTTTGCTTTCAGTTTAATGTCATGGAGCACAATGAGAGGAGAAAATTCACCATCAACACCAGCCAAAGGAGGCACTCCTTGACCTCCAGAACCTGACCGCAAGATAATGTTTATGGCAGGGTTGATGACTGCATGCTGGCTCTTCTTCATCTGTGAATACCGAGACCCCCCAAAACATTTCAACTATCTCAGACAGAGAAAAAATCTCAGCAACACAAGCAACGGAGTTTTGCCTAGATCTTGAGAATCAAGAGTTGTAAGCTTAAGAAGCTTTGCAAAAGAATTGCAATGTTATGTACAACAGCAACCACCTGTCTTTACCTCTTCAATGTCTTCATAAGGTAAGATGACCTGTGGAGATTACAAGCACTAGAAAGATAAGCACCAAAGGCAAATGCAACAATCCAAAGAAAAAGTTTGTAGTGCTATCTGGATGAATCCTGTCAAATGAGAGGACAACCGTGACAGTTGAAGCAGCTAATCCATGCCTGGTCTGGGGACACTGCAAAGAGGGAAAAACCTCACTTTCTGACACTGTCAGGAGGTACCACCATCAAAGATTGAGCTCAAACCTTTCTTCACATTTCTGAACAGTCCCCGAAAGATTGGATAAGAAGGATTTGTATTAGTTGACTCCTAACTCTCTGTGTTTGTCGTATGTTTTGGGACAGTCAGAATTGCAACTTGTGTTTCTGGAGAACTCACCTTCAGCTGCTTTCCAAAGATGTTAGAGTGGAAACAAATGTGCAAGGCTGACACATACATCCGCCCATGGTACAGAAATGATCTCTCTAATGCACATGAGTAGCTGTGTTCCACTACCTGCAGCATGGAGTTATCAAATTGTCATTGAAAACAGTATCTGCAGGACCTGTTGTTGCAGTTGGAAGGACTTGCAATTGTGCTGGAAACAATTCTAGACACAGCTGTTGACACATAGCACACAATAGAGAAGTCAGTAGTACAGAGGAAAGGAAAAGATTGAATTTCTTCACCTCATGCAGTGGCAGATTGAAGATGGTCTGAAGTGGTCCTGGCTTCTGATGCACCTCTGTCCCAACAGGCTTTGATTGATCCTGTGACAGTCTCCTCCGTGCTACAACTCCAAGATATCCATTCAAGCTTCTGAATTTCACCAGAAGTTGCTCAGATGAAAATCTGGTATTCAACAAGACCTCAACCTTGAACACTACCTATAATGAATCCACAAACATGCTAGGCACATTGATCAAATGCACTTTGTAACAAGACAACGAAACTTGGAGATGGAAAAGGAACATGGGATTATGTACCCAGAAGCACTGACAGGATATCTCTTTGACATCACCTGTATGCAAACCTGTAATCAAGTCCATAACCATTTTCTTAGCATATGCCATTGCAATTTTCTTGAGTCTCTTGAGCTACAATGTGATAGAACGCTTTGCATTTTTCTTGAGTTTCTTGAGCTACAATGTGATAGAATGCTTTGCAATTTTCTTAGAGTCTCTTGAGCTACAATGTGATAGAACACTTTGCAGTTTTCTTGAGTTTCTTGAGCTCTGATGTGATGGAACATGTTGCATTTTTCTTGAGTTTCTTGAGCTACAATATGATAGAATGCTTTGCATTTCTCTTCAGTGTCTTGAGCTACAATGTGATAGAATGCTTGCATTTTTCCTCAGTTTCTTAAGCTACAATGTGATAGAATGCTTTGCATTTTACTTGAGTTTCTTGAGCTACAATGTGATAGAACACTTTGCATTTTTCTTGAGTTTCTTGAGCTATGATGTGATAGGATGCTTGGCAATTTTTTTGAGTTTCTAAGCTATATGATGTGATAGCACCCTTCTTACTCATTTGAAGAGAGAGCACTGCATTGGAGGAGTGAGGAGAAGAGAAAAAGCAAACAATACATGGATACAGACCAGAGACAGAGGAAGCACAAATCACCAAAGAGCACAAACTTAACATAATTTTCAACACCCTCTGTTTCTTACCTGGCCAGTGCTGTCAAGCATGTGCCATGCAGCTCCATTTTGCTCTTCTGCATCAATGATCAAGCTCATTGATCCAAGGAGATTACTCTTCCACATGATATCCCAGTCATATATTGCAATATGGATCTGTGGCAGTGACAAGTGCAAAATCAGTACCAAACAATCAATACCAGCAATTGCCGGTCTTGGATTTGCAGGAATAAGAGACATGTACACTGAATTGCACAATCTTGAATAACACCATCATGGATTAGAGTTCCATGCCAAAGGATCGCACAAAGTGACACACACCTCCACAGGAAGCTCCTCAGAGTAGAAATCAAACTCTTCACCCCACATTGGATTCCTGGAGCCTGCAATCATTGAACTTTTGCAGCCAAAGCAAAACTCCACCCATCTAAGTCAAGTAGGTTTTTAAGTGCTTGAGAGTTCAAGCCAAAAGAGGAGTAGTAGTAGTAGTAGTAGTAGTAGTAGTCCTGCATTCTTGCACCACAAAAATCTGCCACTGCTGAATTGGAGGACTACAGCAAAAACTCGATGAAATGGAAGAGAAAATTCACAGAAACAGAGGAGGAGGATCTAGTCTCTCTTCTCTTGTTGAGCACATGATGAAGTGCCTGACTACTGAGGACTTGTGTGTTTGAAAGGGATTGCACAGACAAAAGTCTAGTGTTGCATTTACCTGAAACGCTTTTGTGCACCACATGTGATGACTGCGTATGGATCTGATGTGCCATTCAAATTGGCAGCAATCAAGTTCTTAGCTGCTAGAAGCTCAAGCTGTGTCATCATCCAGAACCATTCAAAGCAAGCATGAGTCATCATGGATTCAAAGCCGTGTCATCATCCACAACGATTCAAAACAAGCATGAGTCATCATGGATTCAAAGCTGTCCAATACTGTTGTAGCAACGAAATCTTGAGTGAGACTGAAGCTGAAAGAATGGTGGATTCTACACTTGTAACATAATTGTCATGAGAATTTCTGCTGTGAACATTCTTGAACAAGAAGAAGCAGCAGATCAACCATGACATTCACAGTAGTGATCATCAACCTTTTTCCAATCAATGTGAAGATAAGCAGGCACCTCCTGTGGAAACATCAAGTTTCGCAGTCTATTTTGTTTTTACTACAAAGCTTTACAACTCTCAGAGCTTCCAAAAGCTTCACACACCCAGGTCTTGCAATAGAAGATCCAACCGGCAAGTTTGTACCCGAATGAGATAGATGAAGGAGCTGCTCTTGTTTTCTGGCAGCAATTCCTGCTACAGCAACCAACAAATTCCCTTACACATAAGCTTAATCTTGTCAGCAGCTCAAGTGTTATGAGTTTGAGATCCCCCCCCACCCCCATGGACAACTAACTACTGCACAAGTCAAGAGTTTGCAATTGAAGCAAAAGAGTTTTGAAGAAAATTTTCTCGTGCTTGTGGGAATTTGATTGTCCTCTTCAAGAAATTGAAGCAAAGAGTTTTGAAGAAAATTTTCTCATGCTTGTGGGAATTTGATTGTCCTCTTCAAGAAATTGAAGCAAACAGTTTGAAGAAAATTCTTTTGTGCTTGTGGGAATTTGATTGTCCTCTTCAAGCCCAGGCAGAGAGATGTTCAAGCAAAGAGTTTGAAGAAAATTCTCTTGTGCTTATGGGAATTTAATTGTCCTCTTCAAACTCAGGCAGAGATATGTTCAAGCTCGGAGCATTCAGGATTTGTTGTGGTTTTTTTTATGTTTACCCCGCTGATTGTTGATCCAGCAGCTGAAGCTTTGACGGTGTCGTTGTCGTCGTTTTCAAGCTCCAAAGGTGGTGGTGTTGTTGCTAGTATGTCTTGTCCTTTTCGTTCAGGATTTGTTGTCGTCTCCTCATGATCCTCCTCCGCCGCCTCCTTCGGCATGTTTGCTTGTTGATGCACGTAACCCGCCAACAACAGCACTGACAGTGCAGCCACCAAGGAGACGTTGATCTCTCCCCATGATGGGACTAGTACCTCAATTGCTTTTGCTGCAAAACTTCCTCCTATTCCCATTTCTGCTGAAATCATAAGAATTCTAACACAATTTTCGGTCGCGCTCTTGTGATTCACTTTCTTCGCCTCCAATTACATCAACAACAACAGCATGTAGCAACAAAGGAATGCAAAAACTGTTGGCGAATTTTCAACACTAAGTTTCTCTGCTCCTCCTCCTCATCCATTTGTGTCATCAACACCAGTGTACCATTTCTTCAGAATTCTTCCTGGAAATGAAAGAAGTCGCAAGCATGATCTCAAATTCATGATTCATGAAATTCTCCCCGTCTTCTTCACCTTCTTCAACATCACCAAGCTTTCCATCAAAAACCGTCCTTGAACCCAAACAAACAAAAAAAACCAGTTCCAGTCCTCAAAATTCGCTTCTCTTGCTGCTGCACCTTCTTCTTTTGTGCTTTCTAATTGTCTACCATCACACAAAAGTTGGTTTTCAGAAATTTTCAAAAGCTTTTCAATCCCCAAACTGGCGACCACCGGTGCTAGAGAGCATTGAAGATCATGAAAGACTTAAAAGCCGGCAGCTCTCCTGCTTCTTCAACAACGGGAGAAGCGATCATCTATGAAAACAAATTCCCAGAAATTTTCTTCACTTCCATGAAAATTATGCTGTAAGGAAAGCCATAGTCAACTCTTTGTTGCAAACCCCTCCTCTTCCTCCTCCGCCTCTTCTTCTTCTTCAGCGCTGCAACGAAATCCCGCACGACGAACTCGCAACAAAAACCTCCGGGACCGACAATCAACGCCGCGTTTGCCTTCTTGTACAACTCCACAAATCTACCATATCTGTGGATCTCAGTTCCAAATGTCCGAATTGCATAGATTTGTTCCACAAAGTCGCACTTTCTTCTTGTACAACTCCACAAATCTACCACATCTGTGGATCTCAGTTCCAAATGTACGAATCGCATAGATTTGTTCCACAAAGTCGCACTTTCTTCTTGTACAACTCCACAAATCTACCCCATCTGTGGATCTCAGTTCCAAAATGAACAAATTTGCATAGATTTGTTCCACAAAGTCACACTTTCTTCTTGCACAGCTCCACAAATCTACCATATCTGTGGATCTCAGTTCCACATGAACGAATGGCATAGATTTGGTCCACAAAGTCGCACCTTCTTCTGGTATTGAACACCTCCACAAATCTACTATTATCTGTGGATCTCAGTTCGAAGTGTACATATGGCATAGCTTTATTCCATAAGGACAAGATTTCTTCTTATGCAACTCCACAAATCTATCTCATCTTTGTGGATTGGATCTGATATCCAAATGTACAAAATCCATAGATTTGTAGTGAGACGAGCAAGAAGCTCCAAGTCAAGGACACTCTTTCTTCAAACTTTTTCCTTTTTCTTTTGTTTTTTCCTTTTGGTATTTGTAACTTGATTAGTAATCCTTAACATTAAAAAAAAGTGCATTGTATTTTTATTTATTTATTTATTTTTTAGTGTACCTGGAGAGCACCTTACTTGGCATAAAGAGCCCACAAGCTTTACAAAAACGTAAATGCCCACAAAGACCTTAGTGGCCATTACATTTTCATAAAGCTCTCCGTATATATATATACATTTTAAAATTTTAAAATATTATTATTATTATTTTTATTTTTATTTTTTTTCCCATGATACCTGGTGGATATTCAGTCAGAACCCACTGGATGCCTTTTATTACTCAGGCGTGGATGAATGAATCTCAACTGAGTTAGTATATGGTTTCAACTTTGGTAACCAATTCTGTAAGAAATAGGTAAGAAAATAGGGTAACTACTACTAGGGAAGTGGATGGTTTATACAATAGGTAAGGTAGGTAAGGTAGGTAAGGGGCTGTTTTTACTACCTACCAACTAGCAACTTGCTTGTGGGTTGTTAGTTAGGTAAGTAGTAAAAAAGAAGCAACTGAGGTAACCACCATGGTTAGCTAGGGGAACTGGAACTCAACAGAAAACTGTTTCGTGACCACTTACCATCCATCCTTCATTGTTCACTGTGGCCCCGGCTTTTGTAACCCAACCCTGAGCCACTAGGGTTTAGCTCAACTCTCTCTCTTTGCCCATTTTAACCGTGACGCAGAATCCACACAATTTGTACATTTTGAGTTCAGAATCTAGCATTCTCGTAGATACAGGAAAGCCTTGAGTAAGAATTTTTTTTACCTCTTCATTGCACTTTCTGTGCCAAAACCGCATTAGAAAGCAAATTATATTTATATTTATATAAAATTAAAGGGAGAAAAGAGGGTTGCAAATTATTATTAACATTATAATAATATTAATAATATTCTCAAACACCAAACCTTCAATGAAATGTTTTCTTTTAAGGAATTTTTTTTGGTTGTGTAGCCAAAGTGAGTGGCAATCGTCCCTAGCAAGATTTCGGCAAAATCTGGAGATTAATGAAAATTAAAGTTCAAAAGTTTTATCCTCCTTCAATATTTGTTGGCTATACAATGAAAAAACTAAATATATAAATCTGAAGATTTTTTAACATTTTTGTTTTCTCACTTCTGTCAACTGAAAACATTCTAAATCACTTTTTTTTTTTTTT
>Ga0209208_10008031_pt1 | contig 14157 bp, 15 predicted proteins | sample S1TSphfallax_3_FD_187694 | JGI IMG/M metagenome (GOLD analysis project Ga0209208, IMG submission 187694) | Host-associated microbial communities from peat moss isolated from Minnesota, USA - S1T2_Fd - Sphagnum fallax MG (SPAdes) (version 2) | ecosystem: Host-associated > Plants > Peat moss >...
TCTATGTGTAGACTTAGATCCCCCCCCTCCTACATAGGCTATAACTCAATCCACACCTTTGGGGCTGATATTTGGTTTACTCAACTTACTTGCACTTTAGCACAAACCTTAAAACATGTATTTAAAATAACACATTCATTCCTAATATTCGTTTTGATGATGAACTTGAGATTTTGCCTTAAACTTTACCCTCAAACCCTAAAAACCAAACCTTAAAAATTGAAAATCACAACACAAAAATCCCAAACCATATACCTAGAAATGCAAACCATAAAAAATAATACTTGAAAACACACATTTAAAATCCCTTGAAATTGACCCCAAACCCAAACACCAAACCTAAACCTTTAAACCCATTCCAAAATCCCAAAAATTAAACCCTAACACTTCAAAAAAAAAGATTAAGTGAAAGCCTTAAAATTTGAATTTTAAAATCTCAAGTTTTAAACATTAAAATCGAACCCCAAAACTCCAAAAACTAAACCTTAAAAACTTTGCCCTAAAACATAAGATCTTAACCTTTAAAACCTAAATTTAAAATTCCAACCCCAAAACCCCAAAAACTAAACCCTAAACAAAATGAAACACAAACTCTAAAAATTAAACCTTAAAACCTCAAATCTTAAGTATTAAAATTGAAACCTAAAAGTCTAACCCCAAAATCCCAAAACATAAACCATAAAAATAAAACTTAAAACAAAAAATTTAAAACCTTAAACCCATAATCTATAACCTCAAACCATAGCTTCAAGGCTATAGCTTATAAAATCTATAGTCTTGTACCACAACCTTAAGCCTATAATCTATATTACCCTATACCCTATATTATCCTTTAGATTATATGCCCTTTAGATTATATTATTCTATATTACCAATTTAGATTATATACCCTTATGAAATTGGTCCATTATTTTGAAAACTTTAGACACATTAAACAACATGGTACGAGGGGACAAAATACACGTCAAGTAGGGGACTGTAATATGGAAAGGTCAAGCTCCTACCCAATAGGAAGGGTAATTCTTAGGGGGGGCTACTAATCCAGGCCAAAAATAGTGGCAACTGTTTTTAGGAAAAGAATTTCCATGCAACCAATGAAAAGTCGTGTCATGGGGCATTCAAAAGAAAAGGTTCATAAGTTCTTGACATGTTCCCCAAAGAGTTCCCAATAGCACCTCATTGTTATCCCATATGATTTGGCAAATGTTGTTGTACTCCTTTCACCCATATAGGCGAGCCTGTTAGGGCAAGCCATGGTGATGCACTTAAAGTAGCAACCCACGGAATCCCCCATAATTTCTTGAGTGCAAACGAGATTACATCTAATTTTCTTGTAATGCAATCTGTGTGCCCATTTGTTCTAGTGCATCTGAATTGCTCAAATCATTGTGGCCTTGGTTTTTATGCACAGGGAGGCAATGCTATTTAGTGCCTTCCACATCATGAACTAAGGAACTGATAGCAATGCCTCCCTATATAGATATATAATGGGCAAGGACAAGACCATTCCATGATATTAAGGTATATAGTGGCAGATTTAAGAATTAAAAAAATAAAAAAATCATGTTCAATTGAGTTTGCTCACCACTATGGAGTGTATGATCTTCACTGAAATATGATTTTTTTGTCAAATAATGCAATCAGGGAAATGACATATTTTGCCACCCCAGCCCCTTTAGATTTGATTAGGTAAATGTTTGAGAGAAAGGTTGTAAAGAAAGCAAAAGGGCCAAAGGGGATGGGATAAGCCTTTCAAGACCTAAACAGATTAGGTGCTGATTCTACCACTTTCTTAGTCAATCATTTGACAAAATATAATTTTTTATTCAGATTATGTTTCATAGCCAGCAGATTTAAATTTGAAAGTGCAAACGTGGTTAATTTTCAAACATGTTTGCAATAGTATTTTTGCCCAAATTGCTCGTTTCATGATTAAAAATTTCCAAAATTTGAGAAAAAACATTTGAAAAATCACCATGTTTCTACACATTGTTCAAGCAGGTAACCGGGATATATAAAGATTTAGTAAATTTCTACAAGTTCATAGTTGGTCTATAGGCAAACATGCTAAATATCTTTGTAGATGATTGGCAGTGCAGTGCCATCACAAAATTGAAATAAACACTGGCCCAGATTGTAATAAAGCATTGATTAGACAAATGACTACAATTATTTTGCTCACTCATGCATTTGATTGGAATTCACAAAGAAAATCAAAACATGGATCTAAAATTAAATAAGAAGCTCATTCCAAAGAACTTCAAACTTCTGCACACAAGTGTTGGCCAATATTATAACACATCAAACGTCAAAATTGATTAAGAAATGTGTGACATCAAATAATACAACAAAGAAACAAATAAAATAAAATGAAGGGTAATAATATTTGAATACCGCAAGTGGAGGTCACAAAATTGAAACAGGTTGACAAAAACATGCAACTGAGGAAAAGTTACAAAGGATAGTGCAAAAAGCTCTACAGTGGAGAAAAACCCTGGTGCAACAAAATGTAAATGAAGAATGCCTAGAACCTTGTGGTGGCCAGGGAAAAAGTTTTAGATTTATGGAATGTACATATTGTGACTTCTGTCTTGAAGATGATTTTATCTCTCTTGTAATAAAAATATTTGGATGTTTACACAGACAAAATGATGATTTCCTTCATGTGCTAACATGGCACGATCAGTGAAGGGCTTTGGGGGACCTCCTTTTTAAATTTTACATTCATTTTATTGGTAGAGGGTGTAGGTGGCCTTTCAGACACCATTATCTTGCAACATGTGGTTGTAGTAACATGAGGGGTTTCTTTTAGGTTTGATGTTATTCTAGGTTTTTTGCCCATATCTTTACATGACTTTTATCATGTTATTGGTGATGGGTTTAAGTCCTAGGTTACTTTATTTCTCTTTTTATGGCTCCCCATTGTGGGTTTTGCATTTTTAGGTGTTGTCTTTTGTTCTGGCTTTGATCCTTTTTTTAATTCTTTTTCTGTTTTTTTTCCATGTGTTTTTTTTATAAATTATTTATTTAATGTCATGGGTATATATCCCTTGTTAGAGAATGAGTTGAGGAGAAGTGATAGGTTGATCAAAGGGAATTAATGTGTTTTGGGGGGAAACATTAGATACTTGTGACAAAATCGACCACCCATTCCATTTACATTAGAAAAATATGAGTGTCCTTCCAGGCTTGCCAAACTAGGTTTACTTGGCAAAACTGTGAGGGATTTTACCATTTTCTAATTCCAGTGACATAGGAACTGGTTTATATGAAGTTCTTTGCAAAAAGTTTTGTATGTTGCTTCTACATGATCATTTTGATCCTATGGTTGTATCTGGACCATTCCAAAAACAATTCAAAAATAACTACCTCATTTTCAAGCTTAACTATTTCCTTTATAACTACTTTTTTTTCCTATTAACTTTCATAATAACTATTTCCCACCTTTCCTAATAACTACCTCACTCTTTTTTCCTATTGACTAACATGAATTTAAAAAAAAGTTTAATACACATGTCTTTTCATGTCCATGAAGCTTATATTAATTTAAATTTAATTTAATATTGACATAAATATATGAAAACATAAAAAAAGTTTAAAATAGTTAATCATCACTAGTAGCCTGCAGCAATGCAGAGCTCAAATATGTAATAATAAGTTATACACAACACACAAAGAAAGAGACTTGGCCCCAACACACACTTGTTTGTTGCTTTGTAGTGTGATTTCATTATATAAAAAAGGGGGCAAAGTGCAGTGTTATTTAGATCCTTTTTGAAAGCATCTCCTATCTTAGTTTTGACAATTAAAAGAAAAAATTATCAAATTTTTAGGTGTGGATATTGGTTTTGGAAATATTTTTCAAATTTAAGAATCTTTGGGCCTGATTTAAAAATAGGGTGCAATTGCATGTACACATTAGACATTTTTCAAATCTAAATTTTTATTATAAATATGGAGTTTCCCAATAAATTAAGACTGAAATTTGTGTAAGCATTGTGTTTTACAACAAATTAAAAGTAAAATTGATCATATACTTAAAACACTCAATCTATTTGTTGAATTTTCAAAAAACTTCAATGTGTCTAACTTAAAATTTTAAACTTATTTTCAAAGTTTCAATTATAACAAATGACTAGTTCCAGGGTATGGTCCTTGTACTGGTTCCATCAAAAGTTTATTGGGGTTAGGTTCCAAAAACCTGAACCCAAACTTTGAGTTTAACATTCCAAGCCAAAGAACTTGCCACCATTGGTCTGAAGGAGGTGGTACATAATTAGATGCTGGTTCCTTTGTGTGAGGGTTTAGGGTTTAGGGTAGTTTCTAACAATAACAGAACCGACCTGTTTATTTTCTTCAGTGTTTCGTTTGCTAGTCCTCAATGTTGTTTCCATTTGCTTTGCTGTTTGTGTCAAGTGTCCTGCATTCTCCCACCTGTTGCCAGGAAATTTTAAATTTTCTCTCAGTCTATTCTGCTGTTGTTCTAGGGTTTCGAGGTTTCAACCAAAGTGTAAGAAAAGGAGAAAGACTCCTTGATTGTGCCAAAAAGAGTGGAGTTCTGTGTAGGGTAATGCCTGAGGGTTGGGGCATTGCATGGTGTAAAAATCAATGGATTTTTTGTGCCGGGACTAGATTGGTGGAAATTCAAGAGCCTACTCACACATTTGGTCAATTTGGAGACAAAATTTTCAACCCAAATCCTACACCAATGTGCCTATTTTCTTAGAGCCAACAAACAAAAGGAGAACCACAAAGGGCTAAAATATCAACTCAAAGTAATGCTACTATACTCCCACGAGGAATTTAACTTTCACCAAACACAAACAAACACAAAACAGTTTTCATATTAGATACTCTCTGCTGTTGTTGGAGAATTTCTTTCGTCCCTTGAGAAAATGTTAGGAATTCGTAATACTTTACATAGAATCTTGAAATGTCCCATCTGCACCATTTCCAAGACCATTTAGTGACATATAGTTTCTCCACTTAATGCTAATAGCATGTCTTTTTTTCAGTTCTTGAGGTACACCTTTCCTCCTCGTCCAACTTCTTCGGATTTCTTGATTGCAAGCTGGAAATTAGCAAGATCATAAGTCTCACCCACGTTAGGCTCAATGATTTTGTCTTCAATGAGCTTAGAAACGTCATGAATAAAGACTCTTCTTCTCTCCGGGATTAGAAGCTCGCTGTACAGCCTCCATGCTGCCAAATGAACGCCTCTGAAGAGATCTCCCACTCCCACTGTTGCATCCCAACCTGCCAATACTCCGTATACGAACACTTGACCTCCATCTCGCACACTAGCGCAGACTTGTTTTGTAAGTTCGCCGGCTACAGCATCAAGAGCCCCGTATGCGAGTTTTCCGCCTGTTATTTCTTTCACTCTTGTTACCACATCTTCGTCATTTGTGGCGATGACTTCATCTGCACCCAATGCCTTGAGCTCCTCCTTTTGTTCCTTACGGCGTACGAGATTGATAATTTTGATGTCCCAATGCTTTGCAAGCTTGATCAATTGGCGACCAAGTGCGGAGCCTGCTGCTGTTTGTAAGACATATTCACCTTTGGGGATTTGAAGATCGCTTAACATCCCGTGTACTGTCCATGGGTTGATAACAAATTGAGCTGCTGCAACATCTGAAATGGAATCAGGTACAACCCACACAAGATCTCCTCTGACTGCAACATACTCTTGCCATGTCCCTTGTCCCTTCCTGAGATTCTCAACTTGTACGAATGGCACCACTCTTTGGCCTTTCAATACCGTCGTCACTCCCTCTCCTACCTGCCGGCATTTTCCGAAACGATTTATAAGCACACACAGTTGACAAGAGCATATGAGCTCGATAGAGCAATCAATCATAACAGTCATGCGGGGTTTATCATAATAATCTAGAAATTTTAAGTGCAACCGAATGGAAGGAAGGAAGCGCATGAAAAAAATGCTCACCTCGTGCACGATTCCAACACCTTCGGACCCTGGAGTGAAAGAGCCATCTTTCGCATGTGCGTTTCCTGGGGTACGGAGTGACAACAGGTCCGTGGGATTGACGGGGCGTAGTATGATGTGAACAACTACCTGACCAGGCTCTGCCTTAGGCACATGCTTTGTAACCAGTGCTAATCCAGCATCAGGATCATTTGCAACCCACTTCTGCAATACAACCGCTCTATTACTCATCTTCTTAATCTCCGGCGACAAAGAAACGCTTAGTAACTCTCAAAGTCCGGATTGTGACAAGCTCACAGAGCTGAAAAACCTACACAAACCTACCGGCTCACGACTCTTGCAAGCAAGGGGAGAGATAGATATATATTTGCAAAGAAGACAAGAGATTCTTAGCTCCCAGTTCTGATATCCCAAGTCGTGTCATACGTCGGCATGAAGTCGTTGTCATACGTTGGCATGAAGTAGTTGTCATACGTTGGGATAGCTCTTCTTTTCTCTCTGTCACAAGAATTGGGGGGGAGGGGGGAAGAAGAAGGGTTAGGGTTACTGGCTTGTGCTACATCTGGACCATTTCCGGAGGACAGAATCCAGAGGACATCTGCTTATTTGCAGTGTTGCGTTTAGCTGCTCAGTTGCAAGACAGACCTAAGCAGTCAAATGTCTGAGTGTTAGGTATCAAGAGTGGTGGCCATCGTGCTAAGCAGTCAAATGTCTGACTGTTAGGTATCAGCACTGGTGGCCGTCGTGCTATTCTACCTAGCCTCATGCAGGAAGCTATTGGGTTCATCACAGATAGCACTCTGGGGTATGCAATACCCTTTGTTGAGGTTCTCATCTCTCTTGTCATGGTTCTGGTATGCTCATCAACAGGTTGTGCTGCATTAAGGGAAGCTGGTCTGATTCCAACACTCCTACCTGTTTTCAAGGACATGGACCCCGAGCACACACGTCTTGTCAGTGCAGCAATGCAGATTCTTGAAGCTTTCATGGATTATAGCAACTCGGCTGGTACATGGTTTCGAGATCTTGGTGGACTGAATGACACTGTTGCCAGACTGAAACTGGAAGAGGCTTATGCGGAAGAGGGGTCGCAGCTGCGTAGGGCAGAAGTTCAAGTGATCTCCAAGGGAAAGGATCCTGTATTGGAAGAGGATATGCATTGCAGCAGCCATCAGCTGGGGGCCAATCAGGAAGCTTAAATCCCTGACCCAAAAGGCTTCTTCTCAAAGCTTTCTGCCATTGCTCTAGGAATGTACACCCCAGGTAATACTGCACACCTTCATAGGTCACAAGAGAATGTGTTGTCTGCTTGTGTCTCTGTTATCTTCAGGCATGCCAAGGAATTTGGAGGTGTCTTCTTGTTCACTGTGTCAGTTGTGAGTGATCTCATTGACAAAGACCTAAATCCTTCTTTGCTCTTGATGCAGTGGGTCTTCCTGGTGCCTTTTTAGATGCCACCACAACTGGGGTATCCTGAACAGTAGGGTGCATCCTGAACAGCTTGGATGCTCTTTGACTAAACAAATCAGGGTTACAGGCAGTCCAGGAAACGAATGCTCTCGGTTGTTTTATTGAAATTTTGACATCAGAGGCATACATGCAGCCTTTAGCCAATGACACACTGGGGCACTTTCTTTAGGGCTTGGTGAACTGATGAGGCGTGCACCCAGCCTGCTGGGTGCTGGCATTGATGTATGTATAGAGGACTATTGCAATCATAGGTGGTGCTGCTGTAGAGTCTGCATCTGTGATGATCCAATACATGATCCAGTCACTGCAGATGTTTCTGTTTCAATGGATACAGATGCTGCAGACATACATGCTTTCCTGGATGAACACCTAATAGTGAATGCTAGGTTTCACTATATTTCCAGGAAAGTATAGTGAAACCTTCAGTTTCATCTCAGTGTATGTCTGACCCTGGTGCAGATGTGGCCACCCCTGATGAAGAAGTATTTTTGTCTGAGTGTGTCAACAATATGGTGTGACTTCTAGAAACAGTTCTCCAAAATGCAGATACATGCTGCATTTTCGTAGAAAAGAAGGGGATGGAAGCTTTGCTTCAGCTGTACAGCCTCCCCCAGCTCCCTCTCTCATTTCACAGTTCATCTATGGCCCATAACATATCTGTCATGTTTCAAGCTTTTCCCCCACAGAATTCTGTGCACTGACACAGGCAGTGTGTGGTGGCCTTACAGTGGAATTGAAGGTGACACTTGGACATTTGAAACTGTGTGGGAGGAAGTTTTTGGATTTGGAGAGTGTATTGTGGAGTAAGGTGACACACTCAATGCTATCTTTATGTATCTGCAGTCCTGGTAAGGAGCTCATCCTCAATGATGGCTGAGTTGAGTGTGCAAACCTCTGAAGTATCAAATAATATCAACAAGGTCCAGAGGGAGGTTGTTTGGCAGATCTCAATGCTTGATGATGCCAAGTCAGACATGGAGGAGATGGAGGGATTGAATTGCAGCACAACTCCAAGTGTCAGTTTGGGTTCTGGTTTAAGGCCAGGAGAAGATGCTTATCCAGTTATAAGACATCTGAATCCGGCACAGTTGTGCAACAGCCCATCATCTCATTGGGGAGTAGAGCCTGATCTTCTGCCAATGCTTCATGCTGGAGATGGCTCCCTTCATTGGGCTTGCAGAGATCAGGCAGAAAATGCAGCAACTCTAACCCCGATGGCATGGATGGGGTAACTTGCAACACCATGCAGAATATGTCCAACTTGATCTTGAGATTGTGGCCAGTGTTGCTGAGCCTTCAATTGGAACAGAGCTAGCAAAGCAGAAGTCTCCAGAAATGTTGATTTATGAGATGATGAGTAGGCTGATGTCAGCTGCCCACGGTCTGTATATAGCATTGGGGAAGGCCATGGTTATCCCATCTTGGTGGTGTTATGATACTGTAGCCTTGAGTCTGGCTGCAAAGATGATTGCAGGCACTCTTGCTAAACTTTTGTGGGATAACCTGAACTTTGATGGGGATGCTGTCCTATATCAGTCAGAACCTGCTGTTTCAGTCAAGTGCCAATTCCTGGGCAAGGTTGTTGAGGATCTATCAGCTATGGTGTTTGATGGCTGTGGTTGGACTTGCAACACTTTGATAGTAAACAATCTTGCTGGGCATGGGGGTATCAAGCAGATTTTAACAACTTTCAGTGCAATGAGCAAAGGATCCTGAGTCTTTCATCTGTAAACTCCAAGCTCAGGTGTTGGAAGTTGTACTGCCCATCTGGAATCACCAAGGGTTCATGCACTGTGATGTGACTCTTATCAATTCAATTGCATCCATCATTACACACATCTATATAGGTGTGGGGAATGTAAATGGAAGCAGGATGCCAGGGGTTGGTGGTGTGGGATTGCACCTCATTGGGCAACCTCTGGAGGAGTCTTCCATTTCCATGATTGTGGAGATGGGGTTCTTTCAGGTTTGGGCTGAAGAAACACTTAGCCAACTTGATGATAACAGTGTGGAAATGGCTATGGAGTGGTTGTTCAGTCACCCTGAGGAGATCCTGTAGATAAAATATCAGGTTCTCATGTCTAACCTCATTTTAGCTCTTGTAAATTGCTGAGTTGTTGATCATTGTATGCAAATGCTTTGTGCTCTGTACTTTTTTTTGAGCCAAAGAGATGGTGGCATGGGCTCACAGGGATCATGTTGCTGTTCTGCAGTCTAATTCCAAATATGAGTCTGGGTTTGTGTGTTTCTAGTTGAAGGTGGTTGGGGCTCACTCGGTCATATCATTTTTCCGCAGGATGATGATGAGCTAGTTCAGGCTCTTGCCATGTCACTGGGTACTGATGGAGTACAATTAGCAGAATAAAGAGAAGGAAACAAAGAGAAAGAGGTTGTTCTAAAAGAGGAAGGTGTGCGTTTACCTTCACTTGAAGATATGCTCTCCACATGCATGAATCTTCTGCAGGAAACAGCTGCAATGGCATTTCCAGTGACAGATCTTCTGGTCACCATGTGCAACCATAATCATGGTGAAGATTGCCTGCAGGTCATTTCCTACCTCATCCAACATCTGAAATCTCATGCCGGAGATGTGCCTGTAGATGATTCAAGTCCTCCCCCACCATGTCTCACCACTTGCATTGGAACTGAATGAGAAAAGCAGTGCTTGAGAGATAGCAGCAGAAAATGGGCTGGTTAGGATAGTCTTTGATGTCCTATAGAGCTTCAGTCCTCCAAAGGACACTGTGAAGCAAAGTGTCCCTAAATGGGTCACAGCACTTTTGCTTGTGCTGGATCATCTGCTTCAATAAAAAGTGATGATCCGTGTTGATGCACCAGGTGGAGCAGCTACAACTGCTGACACCAGCAGTGGGGTGGCTGTGAAGTCAAATCTTGCTCTGTCTGATGGGGAAAACCCTGAGGTTGAATTTGAAAGGGACAAAAACCTTCTTGTTGGCATTCTGTGGAGACCAACAGGATACATGACAACTGACAAGCAGTGCAGGACCACAGCTGTTGTTACTAGTTTACTTCACATGCATCTGCCATCAGCAACACCACAGACAGTACTCCAGCTACGTGCCCAGTTGACAAAAATACACGCTATTGCACTGCAGTTCTTGGATGCTGGTGGGCTGACTGTTTTGTTAATCCTTTCAAGAAGCTCCATGTATCCAGGATTTGATGTTGTTGCTATGGAGTTAGAGATTTGCCATACCCTACCTTTTCATGTGACAATGGTCATGTATCTCCTTGCATGTTCTTGACTGCCATGGCCACCTATTGTGTGGAGTGATCCCAGTTGCTGACCAGTTGCTGGAAGTTGTTCTTCAATATCCCTCTCATGTTGTGGCCCAATCATGTGCAAGGAAAGAGGATTTATCTGGAGGATTTGGAGGTAAAATAATAACAATGCAGCTATGGAGTTAGATAATTCCAGTGATGATGATTTCATTGGAGCTGGTTTAGGTGGGATGGGCTAAAGTCGTAGGTCATTCAAAAAGACAATTTCAAACTATAAATTTATTAGAGGTTGATTCCAAACTGAAAATTTTAAAAATAAACATTTTACAAGTTGTAATGTTTCAAAATGTCCTTATGGATCCTAAGATATCAAAAGAGAAACAAATCTCTTTATTTTTTTCAATGTTTTTTGGAATCTTTGTGTCTTTCCAATTTCATACACATGTTTACATGTGATTTCATACAAATATGAATATGTGTTATTTCATTTGAATATGTTGAGATTATTTCAAGAGATTAATTTTTATTTTTTTTTGAGGTTAAGATAATTTCCAAAAAAAACTTCTCTCTTATATGCCTAACTCAAGGATTTAATCCCCACTTACTTAACTGATTTAATATTTATCCACCCTAATTGCTTCCAAAATTTGAATGAATTAAAAACAGGGATGATTGATTAAATCTTCCCTTGTTTGGTAATTGAATGATATTTTGTAAAATTTGAATTCTATATATATTTAAATAACAAAGTTTTCAAATGTAAACCTTTATATTTCTTTTTTGTCATTTCATCTTCACTGGTAGTGCGTAGCAACATGGAGCCCAAGTTTGGATGTTAAAAGCAAGGGAAAGGTCAAGGCAGTTATGTCCAGACATTGAGACCTGTGATTTTGCAACTTCCAAAGGTCTGCAAGTCATGTAAAACGAGACTCTTGGCAAGTCATTTCATTATATAAGGATGCAGTTCAATTTGTAACATTGACTAGAAATGACACCAAATTAGATCATACTATATTTGAGTAGCACCAACATATTTCACAACTTGACCTAGACTTAATAATAGTTGTGAAAAATAGGAATGAGGCATGGGCAAGTATGGAGTAGTTGAAGGCTTCTTATGAGAAAACTATCAATGCATTATAACATGATCCAACTAGAACACAACATGCTTTGCAGTGGATGAGACCTTGGAACCATACAACTCCAAGAACAAATTATAGGACTATGATGAGTTGAAGATGCAGTACACTATTCAGTAGACAAAGCAGAAGACATTGGAGGTAACAACTATTGAAGTTGATACTTGGTGGAATTTAATATAGGATATGCTTGCTACAAATCTGGAAGAAATATTTTCCAAGCATAAGGCCAATGAAAAACTATATAGGAACAAGGTAAATGCATATAAAGAGGCATCCACTAATTTTCTGTATTAGTCCCCACCAGAGACCTTAAAAATATAGGACAAATAGTCTTAACTCTGAAGTCAAACATGTAGGTCTAAATGGAGAGGTTGCAAAGATGGAAACAAAAACAACAACAATATCTAAATAAATGAAAGGTGGAAGCATAATGGAGATGGCCTAGGAAGCAAATGAGGCAGCACAACAATAGAAAGAGCTTTTAACATATTATTCTTGTTGTCATTGAATATCAAGTACAACAATTAGCACAATCATTGCCTGTACAACCAAATTCTGCAAATTATATGACAACATCAACAACTAAAGTATCTACATATTATGTGACAACACTTGCACCAAAAGTTTTTGTACTAAAAGAGGAGGATAATGGCCATACACCACTCAGGGTGGAGGTTCAACAACAATAACTTAAAACAACAATAAAAGATCATGAGATTCTAGGTTCAGTGTAGGACTCTATAAATGAGGCACTAAGTATTTTATAGGCTATAGTGATTGTATTAGTAGGTTCAATTTTGTGCTTTGCATTTCTAGGATTTCAAAGATAGAATCTAAAGTAAAGGGGGTAATGTTAAAGGTTAAATAGGACTTGCATTGTTATTTTGAATTGGTTAGGATAAAAGAGAGGATTTGAGTTATGCTTTTGAAGGGAATATTTGAATTAATCTTCTTCCATGAGGATATTCATTACAGGAATTAGTGAAAAAACAGGAGCATCAGTATTGATAGGATTTTGAGAAATAGGAGAAAGGAAGAAAAATAACTCAAACATGGAACTATTTTGGATTTTGTTTTTGAATTGATGAATGTTCATTATGTTTAAGCAATGAAGAATGGTATGAATTTTGTTACATTCTGATAATAATTGTATATGTGAAACAAATAGGATTAATGCTAGAGTTAGAATTGTACCAATTTATATTTCTTTTTGTAGCATTTCAGCTGTAAAGATTTAAGTGAAGATTCTATGATAGGACATTTCAATTTAAGGACCGCAAAATTTAGTACTTATCAATCACCCCACCCAACAATGTTCCATGTTATTGAAGAACCATCGATGCTTTCAAATGCCTTGGAGAACATCCTAGAGCAAATTGTGAAAATGACATTCCCTAATCAATCAAGAATTGTCCCACTTGTCACTACCATATGTATACAAACACCCCTTAGTCATCCCTTTCAACAACTCATAAAGGACATAGATATAGAAACACCCCCTCGTTATCCACCCTGAAAATGAACTTAATGGGGATTTGTGCATTGAATCATTTTCATGCAAGACATTTCTAAGTTTTTCGCAATATCTTACAAGGAATTGACAAGAAAATGGTGGATTTCACTATGTAACCCAATACATGGGAGGGGGGGAATGGGAAAACTTGCAAAACACAATGGGGAATTCGTGGATATTTTCTAGGTTCTTAGGGAAAACCCTCCAAATCTATGTTGTGCTAGAAGTCCAATGAGCCCTTACAAATTCACTTTTGTTTTGGTGATTAATGCATGTGATGGTTCAGGAGCGCTTCAAGACAATAGGCTTGTTCATGAACAACTCATTCAAAGCGGTTATCACTTCGATTTTTTTGTGTGCAATAGCTTTTGGAGCATGTGGAATGTGAGCAAGGGCCGAAGGCAAGAGAACTGTTTCAACCCAAATGTCTTTGTGGGGAGTAGTTTGGTGGACATGTATGCAAAATTTGGGAGCATGGAAGATGCTTGGACAGTGTTCAACAAGAATCTCTATGAACACTAGTTCATCTATGAACAATCTTTTGAGTTTGGAATAGAGTAGTGCACAGTCTGCATCTTAGATTCATGTTAAAGAATCTCACCAGGTTGAAATCAATGTGAAGTGAACTCTGTACTGGAATTCAGGTATAGTAGCAGCAGTGTCAGCTTGAGAGTATGATAAGTGTTGAATCTCATGTTTGTGATCAATAAGAATGAGTTCTACTCCTGCAGTGGTGTTGGTTTACTTAAAGGAACTGCACCAAAACTAGGATGTCTGAGTTGTTACTGAACTATCATCTCATGCTTATGCTAATAAGTAGTAAGAAGAAACTGATGACC
>Ga0209208_10008032_pt1 | contig 14156 bp, 10 predicted proteins | sample S1TSphfallax_3_FD_187694 | JGI IMG/M metagenome (GOLD analysis project Ga0209208, IMG submission 187694) | Host-associated microbial communities from peat moss isolated from Minnesota, USA - S1T2_Fd - Sphagnum fallax MG (SPAdes) (version 2) | ecosystem: Host-associated > Plants > Peat moss >...
AAGACTAAACCACAAATAACCAAACTAAAATAAGTAACGAAAGTAATTCAACCTTGTGAAAGTAACCTAGTTACTTTCCTACTCCAGTAATTAATGAAACCTAACTAGTTGAGCTTGAATTCTTAACAATGGACATACAAGACTCACCATGGCCCGGACTTGGAGGAAGCCACCACCTTCCCCCTTATAGTATACTCTGGACCTCTCCACGGGGCCCACATCCAAATGGCTTTCTCTCCTGGGACTCCCGCGTGGGAGTCCCGAAATCCCGCCAACTAGGACTCCCGGGACTTTGGAGCCCCATAACTTTGCAAGCAGACCTCGGATCGAAGTGCGGTCTAAAGCAAAGTTGTAGCTCTTGTCGAGAGCTTTCCAACGGTATGTCGCACGTCGTCTGCAGCCAAGTAAATCGGGTCGATTCCCGACTTTTTCTGGTCAGGAGTCAAACTGCCAGTTTGACTCCCGGCCCTTCTTTTGGCCATAACTTGTGTTTTAGATGTCCAAATGAGCAACTCGAGCCCATTTTAGACATCTACGTTCCAAGAGCTTTTCAATGATATAAAGAACGCCACAAGCTATTGAGTTTTGACCCTTCAAATCGGTCTCTGAAGTTTCGGAAGTCCACCGGGAGTCCACCGGGACTCCATCTCCCAAAGTGGGAGTTGCCTTGGGAGTGTGAAGGCTCACTCCTCACACTCTCCTACACTCCCGGGAATCTATGATGTGACTCCTGGGCTTCCTCTTGGCCCGCACCCTTGCAACCCATTTGCCTTGGTCGCGAGCCCAAAGCTAGGGTTGCGACACCCAAAGTTAGGACTTTCGTGACTTTGGGGGCCCATAACTTTGTGTGTAGCTTTCTAATTAGGATGATGTCTAAAGTAAAGTTGTAGCCCTTGTTGAGAGCTTTCCAACATTATGTGGCACGCCACCTGCACAAAAGGAAATCCCGGTCCTTTTTTTGGCCATAACTTGTGTTTTAAGTGTCCAAATGAATCATGCGGGCCCATTTTAAACATCTACGTTCTAAGAGATTTCCAATGATATAAAGAACTCTTCAATCCAATGGGTTTTAATCCCTGTAATTGCTCTTTAAAAATTCAAAGTCCATCTGTGACGTGCTCCCAACTATGCATTTACCACTTTGTGTCGCAACCCCACTTTGAGGCAAGTGTGAGGATGAGACTCACACTCCCAAAAGTGGGGAACTTGGAGTCCTTCGAGATTCCTGCGACTTCAGAGCTTGATTGCAAAAATCAAAACACCTCACCCTGAGGTATTCTTTATATTGTTGGAAAGGCCTTGAAGTGTAGATGTTGAAAATGGTCTTGCATGAGCCATTTGGACATCTGAAGCATGAGTTATGGTCAAAAGAAGGGCCGGGAGTTAAAGTAGCAATTTGACTCCCGACCACAAAAAATCGGGAATAGACCCAACCTTGGTGTGTGCAGATGGAGTGTGGCACACCGTTGAAAAGCCCTTGAGGAAAGCTACAAGTTTGTTTTGGACCTCATCTCAATTCGAGGTTTGAGCCAGGAGCTATGAGCTCCCAAAGTCCCAAGAGTCTAAATCGGGACAATTTTGGGACTCCTCTTTGAGAGTCCCGGGAATAAAAGCCATTTGGATGCGGGTGTGGCGGAGCAACGCAAAGAATACTATATGGGAGAAGGTGGTGGCTTCCCCCGAGTCCGGGCCGTGGTGAGTCAAGGGAGTCCGTGTTGCCCGTGGCTTATCCTAACACCAGGGGTGTTTCCGAAGGTGAACTAACCCTCTTATGGTGTTTTGATGCAGGACCAAGTACCTAAATAGTTGTCCCTCTTCCTAGTCTAATCCCGGAGCTTTCAGCATGCCCTTCTCACCCCCCTTTAGTGCTGGAAGTTGGGAGCGGCACCAAGTTCCAACTACTTCCGCTCTTTAACATTATTGGACCCTTTTTGGGTCTAACAAGGAACTTGGGGGCGCGTCACTTTGTGTTGGTTTTGTGCAGGTTCGTGTGAGTAGTTAATGTTTTTCATTCTTCCTTGTCCCATCCTAGAGCTCCAACATGCCCCTCTACCCCTTCAAAGTGTTGTGAGCCAGGGAGTGTGCCCCAACTTGTTACTCTTTCGTTGTTTTTAGTTTGGATTCACATGTGAGTCCCTTAAGGAGTTAGGAGCTCGTCACTTGGTATTAGAGCTCTGGTACAGCTCGATCCACTTAGTGGAGAGTCCTGATGGCACCAAAGAAGACCCATAAGCCAGTCCAAGAGACCATGGTGAAAAAAACCACCCAAGAACTAGATGTCCCATCTGAAGCCATTAGGGAAGAATAACAAGAGGATTTTGAGGAACAAGAAAACCAAGAAAACCACGGTGATCATGAAGATGAAGAGGAGCAACCAACCTCAGTCCTTTTCATTCCAAAACAATTGGAGGTCCTATTCAAAATGAATAGGCCCGATTTCAATGAGTTGGTTGCGGCCCTCAAAGGAGGATCATTGAAAGGTGTGGGATTCGAACCCACTAAACCTGGGAATTTTGATGGGGTCCGATATGAAAAGGTTGTGGATGTTTGGCTTGCGAAGATGGAGGATTACCTTCATGCTGCCAAGGTTGGGCGACACTCATCCGTGGAACTTGCCCAATCCTATTTGAAGGGCTATGCTTCCACATGGTGGAGGACGGTGAGGCAAAAGGAAGGGAAGACCCATGGCTACACATGGGAAATCTTCAAAGAACGCATTGAGTCAAAATTCATTCCGAAGAATTCTGACTACATCTCAAGGTGCAAACTTTGTGACCTTGTGAACGTAACAAATGACAACTTGTGTCAATATGTGAGGGCATATTCCAAACTCATGCTGGAGATCTGGCATATGCATGAGCTAGACCATGTGTGCCATTTTGTGATGGGACTTCCAACCTGGGCCAAACGCAAGCTTGAGGAAAATTGGCCCACCTCACTATCCGAGGCCATCATGAAAGTGGAAGGTTTTTCGGATGTGGGATGAGGTGAAAAGTTTGGGTTCAAGAAGGATAACAAGTTCCCTCATAAAAAGGCCCACCATGAAGGGGAATGGAATTGAGGGCAAGACACCTCAAAGGGGGAAAAGCCCAAATGGTTCGGGTTTCAAACCCAAAGGAAATTTCGTCAAGAAGGGGGCTCCTTTTAAAGTGAGCCAACCAAGGGGGATATAAGTGGGAAACCCAAAGGAACATGTTTCAATTGCAATGAAGTGGGGCATTACTCTAAAAGTTACCCCAAACCCAAACTAAGGAATGGGGGTTCTAAGGTAATTGCCCTTATCACCAACCTAGCCCAAGGTGAATGTAATCACTTTATTTTCTTAAAGGGGAAGGTTTTTAAGTGGGAGGTGTTATGTCTTTTGGACATAGGGGCTTCACACAATTCCATAACCCAAAAGAATGTTGAAAGAATGGAATTTCGGTTAGAGGAATTTAAGGCACCCATTGAGGTTCACTTTACGGATGGGGTTCCCCATCCAATTACATTGCAAGCAAGAGACGTGCCTCTCCAATTCCCTAATTGGAGAGGAATGGTGGATTTGCTAGTTTCCACCTTAAGGTGGATGGATTACATTTTGGGAATGGAATTCATCACCCATAACAATGTGCTCATAAAAGGGCATAATAGGCTAGTTAGAATCCCATCCAAAAATGGGATCGTGTGGATGAAGGCACATGAAGTGCCTAGTGTGGGTGGATCAACCATCCACTTAATGTTAGGAAAAGCCTTGGAAAAGGAATGCATGGGAGGTTATGGCATCTTGTGTGTGATGCGGGTGTTGGATGAATTTGAGCCAAAGGAAGCTACCAACTTGGTAAGTTCTCCCAAATGCCTTAAGCAAATCTTGGATGAATTCTCGGATGTGATACCTGAAAAGTTGCCTGACGAATTGCCCCCGAAAACATGAGTTGATCATGCAATCGAGGTGATGCCGGGAGTGGCGCCTCCCGCTAAGGCCCCATATCGAATGAATCATGAGGAGTTAAAAGAACTTAAGGTTCAACTTGAGGAACTCCTTGCAAAAGGATACATCAAGCCTAACAAGTCACCATATGGGGCACCCGTCCTTTTTATTCACAAGAAGGATGGGACATTGAGGACGCATGTGGATTATAAAGCCCTCAAAAGGTGACAATGAAGAATCAATACCCATTACCTCAAATTGATGACTTGTTTGATCAACTCTCAAGAGTCAAAATGTTTAGTAGGATTGACCTGCGTTTTTGGTATTATCAAATTCGACACAGAAGGGGATGAAGAAAAGACTACTTGTTGCACAAGGTATGGTTCATATGAGTTCATGTTGATGCCTTTTGGACTCACCAATGCACCTACCACATTTTGCACCCTCGTGAATGACATTTTTTGGGAGTGGCTTGATGACTTCGTCATCATATACATAGACAACATCTTGGTCTATAACAACTTTATGGAGGAGCATGCGGAGCATCTCAGAAAGGTGTTTCAAAGGTGGAGAAAAAACAAATTGTATGCCAAGTTTGAGAAATTTGAATTTGGAGTGGCGGAAATGGATTTCCTTGGGCATAGGATCACCCAAAAAGGCTTGAAGATGGATGAGGTGAAGGCAATTTTAGATTGGGAACCACCTAGGTTGGTTTCGACCTTGAAACCCTTTTTAGGATTAGCCTCCTATTATTGCAAGTTCATCAAGAACTTTGCGAAGATAGTCACACCTTTGACAAACCTTTTAAAGAAGACAAAGACTTTGAGATCCACTTCGATGCCTTTGACTTTGCGATCGGAGGAGTCCTAATGTAAGATGGAAGGCATGTGGCATTTGAGAGCAAAACGAAACGAAGGTGGATAACACATGAAAAGGAAATGTGGATCGTGATACATTGTTTCAAGACTTGGGGCCATTACATAGGCTCCAAAGATGTGGTGGTGTGGACCGACAATGTCACCTTGAAATACTTTGCCACTCAACCAAAGTTGTCATCAAAAGAAGTGAGATGGCAAGACACATTGGCCTTGTTCAATGTGGACATTCGACATAAGCCTGGGAAAGAAAACGTGGTGCTAGATGCGTTAAGTCGAAAACACCAACTTAAAGTGGTGTATGTGGGTGAAACAGAAGTCCAAAAGGAAATTTGACTAGAGAGCCGTTGTGACGAATTTGCCAAGGAAACAAGACATTCAAAAGGGAATCGAGTCACACTTCCATTTGTGAAATGGACTGTTGTGGTATAAGCAAAATCGGCTCTATGTTCCAAAAGGGAGGCTTAAGGATGTGCTCTTAAAGGAATGTCATGATGGGCCCCTTACAGACCATGGTGGTGCAAAACACACCATAACATTCCTCAAGAAGTCTTATTATTGGCCTAATTTGAAAGACGATGTGGAGGAATACGTGAAGACTTGTTTGACTTGCTAACAAAATCGAAGATTCAATAAAAAACAAGTAGGATTGTTGTAACCATTGCCGATTCCGGAAGGACCGTGGGAAAATGTGTCCATGGATTTCATGGTGAGTTTGCCACCATCAAGGGGATTTGATGCGATCATGGTGGTGGTGGATCGATTTAACAAGATGGCACACTTCATTCCCACTAAGGAAAGTGCCACGGCCCAAAAGACCAGAAGGTTGTTCTTCACGCATGTGTTCAAGCATCATGGCCTCCCAAAGGATATTGTGTTGGATCGAGACCCAAAGTTCACGAGCAAGTTTTGGCAAGCCTTGTGGAAGCGCATGGGGTTGAAGCTCTAGATGAACACCTCATTCCGACCCCAAACGGATGGACAAACCGAAAGGGTGAACTTGGTTATCCAACAATTACTAAGGAATTATGTGGTGGCGGATCAACAAGATTGGGTGGACCATTTGGAGTTGGTCGGATTTTGCTACAACAATTCGGAACATTTAGCAATCAGTTCCACCCCCTTCCAAATGTTGACGGGCAAGTCACCAATTGTGCCTACAACTTGGGTCGCACTTAGGCAAGTGAGGAAGTGCCAATGGTCATGTAACTTGATGAAAAAAGGCAACATTTGTGGGAGATGGTTAAGGCCAATCTTGAAAAGGCTCATAAACGGTACAAAGACTTTGCGAACAAGTCTTGACAAGAGGTGAATTTTGAAGAAAGAGATGAAGTGTGGTTTAACATCAAGAATTTCCGATTGCCAAAAGGTTTGGGCCACAAGTTCTTAGGCCATATGCAGGTCCATTCAAAGTGTCAGAAAATAAATTTTTCGACACTTACAAATTAGAACTATCAAAAAATCTTAAAGTTCATCCCATATTTCATGTTTCACTTTTGAAGCCGATCACTCGTGATGCCTCAAGGCCTAATTGAGAGCACAACTCGAAGCTCCCACCAGACCTGATTCATAATGAACTAGAATTGAAGTGGAGGCTATGTTCAACTCAAAGCAACTGAGGGGGCGAGAACAAGAATATTTGGTCAAGTGGAAAGGTTACCATCCAATAAAGGCATCTTGGGTGAATGAGTTAGATATGGAACATGCCCAAAAAGCCATAGAGAAATTTCACAATAGATCGGAAAAGAAGCAAAAAAAACATAGAACGTGATGAGGACATCACCTTTCATTTAATGGGGCAGGATATTACACAAATGTACCACATCAAATTGTAAGTGAAATAAAGGCTAAAGACTTCCAAGAGATTGCATCATGAACATAATGAGTATTACCAAAATAGTTGTTAAATGGCATGGATAAATGGAACTTTTTTTACGCGCCCCCAAGTTCCTTGTTAGACTCAAAAAGGGACCAACTATGTTAAAGAGCGGAAGTAGTTAGAACTTGGTGCCGCTCCTAGCTTCCAGCACTAAAAGGGGGTGAAAGGGGCGTGCTAAAAGTTCCGGGATTAGACTAGGAAGAGGGACAACTATTTAGGTACTCGGTTTTGCATCAAAACCAACCACAAGTTGGTTAGTTCACCTTTGGAAACACCCTTGGTGTTGGGACAAGCTATGGGCAACACGGACTCACTTGACTCACCACGGCCCGAACTCGGGGGAAGCCACCACCTTCCCCCATATAGTATTCTTTGTGTTGCTCTGTCGCACCCGCATCCAAATGGCTTTTATTCCCGGGACTCCCCGGGACTCCCAAGGAGGAGTCTCGAAATTGTCCCAGTTGAGACTCCCGAGACTTTGGGAGCTCATAACTCCCGGCTCAGACCTTGGATTAGGATGAGGTCTGAAGCAAACTTGTAGCTCTCCTCAAGAGCTTTCCAACGGTGTGTCGCATTCTATCTTCACACACCGGGATTGGGTCGATTCCCAACTTTTTGTGGTCGGGAGTCAAATTGGCAATTTGACTCCCGGCCCTTCTTTCGACCATAACTTGTGCTGCAGATGTCCGAATGGCTCATGCGAGGCCATTTTCGACATTTAAACTTCAAGGCCTTTCAAATGGTATAAAGAACACCTCAAGGAGAGGTGTTTTGACCTCTGTAATTGAGCTCTAAAGTTGCGGGAGTCCCGAAGGACTCCAAGTTCCTCACTTTTGGGAGTGTGACTTTCATCCTCACACTTGGCTCAAAGTGGGGTTGCAACATTTTTTGCATAAGCCTAAATCAAAATCAGACTCCCACATTAGGGCTAAGAAAAACCTTGGCCCCAAAAAAGGGGACAAGCAAGGTGAGCTTGCAAGGACGCGCACATGCTTAAGGTGCATCACAAAGGGTTAGTTGGTAGTGGCAGCCAACGTGGGAAATCATGACCCCGATCGTGTATTATAATCGTGTAACTTGGGACTTAGGTTTTCGCAAAGCCTAAATGTTGCTTCTCATACCTTGATAGGCACACTTTTAGTTAGGCTTGATTGTTGTGATCAAGGCGCAAGGTTGGGAAAGGAGTCATGTCAAGTAATTTAGGTCAAGATTAGACTTGGCTTGAGTTCCTCATGAGGGGAAGGATGGAATAATTTCCTCCCAAATGATGGCTTTATCAATTATGCTAGTTTAAGTCTTTTGATGAAGCAAAGGTTAAGGGTTTTTTATGGGACCCCTTTTGACTTGCCAAGAAAGTGTTGGAAACTTGGGGACACCTAAGTTAGCTTAAGGCAAGGTCCTGTCGCAAAAGTCAACAATCGATGGCCAAGGATCCAAATGAAAGTAATTGCATTGAAGAAACAATTTCTAAGTGTTAATGAGGACGTTGACCTCTTCTTTTAGTGGGGGAGAATGTCGCAACCCTAGCCTTGGGCTCACGACCAAGGCAAAGGGTTACAGGGTTGTGGGCCAAGAGGGAAGCCCAAGAGTCATGCCACATGCTCTCGGGAGTGCAAGAGAGTGTGAGGGAATGGACCCTCACACTCCCAAGGGAACTCCCACTTTGGGAGTTAGAGTATGAGTGGACTCCCAAATGTCCAAAAATCAATTTCAGGGTCCAAAACCCAATGGATTGAAGGTTTTTCTATATCATTGGAAAGTTATTAAAACATAGATGTCAAAAATGGGCTCGCATGACCCATTTGGACATTTGAAACACAAGTTATGGCCAAAAGAAAGACCAGAAGTCAAAAGGGCAATTTGACTCCCGACCACTAAAAGTTAGGAATCGACCCAATTTATTTAGGTGCATGTGGCTTGCAACATATCATTGGAAAGCTGTCGACAAGGGCTACAACTTTGCTTTGGAGCTCATCTCAATTTGAGGTCTGCACGCAAAGTTATGGGCCCCCAAAGTTGCGGGAGTCCCAACTGTGGGAATTTTGGGACTCCCATTTGGGAGTCCCGAGACAAAATGCCATTTGGATGTGGGCCTCGTGGAAAGGCACATAGTATACTATAAAGGGGGAGGTGGTGGCTTCCCCCAAGTCCAGGCCGTGGTGAGTCTTATGAGTCCGAGTTGCCTTTGGTTCGACCTAACACCGAATGTGCTCCAACTATGCACTAACCATTTTGTGTTGGTTTTGTGTAGGTTCATGTGAGTAGTTAATGTTTTTCATTCTTCATAGTCCCACCCCAGAATTCCAACACGCCCTCCTACCCCTTCAAAGTGCTGCGAGCTAAGGAGCATGCCCCGATTCTTTATTCTTTCGTTGTTTTTAGTTTGGATTCACATTTGAGTCCCTTAAGGAATTGGAGTGCGTCAATCGAGACTCGAACTCCCAAAGTGGGAGATCATTTAAGAGTGTGGGGGTTCAATCCTTCACATTCTCCCACTTTCAAGAGGATGAAATGTGACTTTTGACCTTCACACTTGGCCCGCACCTTCACAAGCCTTTGCCTTGGTCACGAGCCCAAGGCTAGGGTTATGACAAACATCCACACACTCCTTCATTTCCTTTTGAAAGATGCCACATTATTTTTTGTTTTTTCGTCTCCATGCTATGTGGAAGGCTTTTTTTTTGTTATTGCATCCATGTTTTCTGGCCCATTAGAGCTAGCCACATTAGCCCTTGGAACCTTATACATGGTTATTGCTACAATAATACCTTGATGATGTGTAGCTGATTGAAATGAATGACTTGCACATGCTTAAACACCACCAGAAATCAAAACCACCATCCCACCTATTTCCATGGTTCACATTGTCCATTCCTTGTTGCCTATATGGACTTCTAGAAACTTTTAACGTATCCATAGCCTTATTGTGAATGAGACAACCATGTCTCATTGAATGAAAATATTGTTGTGTGCATCAATTTCTCTACCATGTTATTTCTTTTTGAAATAATTCAATATCATACTAATAACAATGTCAAATCCCAAATTTATGGGATGAACCATTCCAATTTTAGACCCACTAATGTCTAATTGGTGAATAGAAAACTTTCACACACACATGCCCATCTAAAAGCAAAACAAAAAAGAACAATGGATGAAAACACCTTCTTGCATGTCATGTTTTTTCTTATGCACTACAACATTGTCGTTACTTGTGGATGAGGGTGACTCTTCCATTTGGAACATAGTCAAACAACCATGTAAATTGTAAAATTTGTTGTCATTCTTTTCATAGAGATCAAACAGGTTCATAGAGCACAATCCAAAACATGCATTGATATGAAAATTGAACCAACAACCTTCATTGTGTATACACAAACCAACATCTTGCAAATTGTTTATTATGACCAGCAACGAAGTTTTAACAAAGGCTAGTGGCCTGCATATGTGCATGATTCCAAATTGACTAGATAACACAAGGTTACCCATCACAAATTTATGACATAGTCTAATTGCAATTTTAAGAATAACACGACATGAACAAAACTACTCAAAAAGCAAAAGTATTGATCAAGCAGACTGTTTAAAGAACCAAGGAGACTGCTGCAGAAGTGTGAATTGTTTCACCTTATAAAACAAATATTTCAGTAAGAAGCTTGCATCTTTGATAACAAAGAAAGCTGTGGCAACTATCAAAGATGTTGACTTGTAAGGTGTAATGGTGTCTGCAGGTTTGAAGAAGTGAAGGACACTATGTAAGGTATAATTGAGACTACCAAGCAAGTTGCTATTGAGACAAAGGATATACTATTGCACAAAAAAGATTTGAGAAAGTGGAAAGTGCCAAGTAAGCTATTGCTGAAACAAAGGGATATTATTGCATAGAAAATAATCAAGAAGGTGGAAACTACTAAGCAAGCTACTGATATAAAGGATACTATTGCATAAAAAGGAAGTGCTATAGTGTGGAAGTGGGTGAATGGGGTAGGTATGGATGCATAAAAACAATTTTAGAGTTTATAGGCAGGCAAAAGAAAACTTTGACTCAACCTCTTTGACTGCACCAGGTTTGGTTACTGGGATGAGAACTATTTCATCCCAAAAGGAACTGGTGCAGTCATGGGGGCTGGGTCACTCAAGCCATGGTTAGCTAGAGAACTGAAACCTAACAGAAAACTGTTTCCTGTCCTGACCACTTGCCATCCATTCTTTGCAGTGAACGGTGGGTGCTATTGTACTGGTTCACTCTGGCCATCTGCCCCAACCCCCCAACCCTCACCAGTCTGGCCCTCGATGCCAGCGCGTGTTTTAGGAATTGTTTTAAACAGTCAAAATGGCAATCCTCAATGAGAAGATGTAGAAAAGGTGGCAATCATCCCTAGGAAGATTTAGTCAAATCTGGCTGTAAACTGTAAACCAATCAGGATCCAGATAGGAAGAACAATATTTTAATCATCCATCTATACTTCCAGGTACTTATTGAAACCAAATATGGCAATTTGGTGATTATCCCTGCTTTCCCCTTTTTCTGACTTTTAGCCGTTTGAAACCCCAAAAATAAGTTCATTTTCAAAAAATCATTTTGAATTTCGCCTTCCGATGAAATTTCGCCAGTAAAAAAATACTGCACCTTCAGGAGCTACCAGCATTTTTGGTGCTCTAATGCAGCCTATCTTGCAACTATGTAAGCCTTGCCAGCTTAGAGCAACTTCACCTGTTCTCAGTTGTAACCCTGCAAATTCAAATTGGATGATAAAATGTCAAAACATGCTGGTTTGGCTAGCAAAATGGTTTTGGCCAGTATTTTTGCACAGGTTACTGAGGCTAGTAAAACTCACAGCATACCTTTTGCAGCCTTGTTCTGGGTTTCTGCCAGAGAAGATTTTCCTTGCTCATGTTTCTGAGTTGGCAATCATAATGATTGGATTGGTCCAGGTGGTTTACTATAAGTAATCTCCTACCTATTTGCAGTCCCACTTTTAGTGGTTATGGCAGGGGTCGGAAAAAAGTGAATAACTAAGCTTGGATGTACGAAACACTTTTGCAGGGTCGCATACTGATCACTCTGCTGTAGATGCTCATAGCCAAAAGAGGCAACAAAAAAGTTGCAGTTTGCAATTAGTTGGAGTGCAGAGATGGAGATCCCCCAGACACACAGTCTGCAGTCTGGGCTGAACATTCAAGCTACCAAATAGGCATGTTCAAGGAGCATGGGTGGAAAGACTAAAGTTAGAAATGCAAATTTAAAGGAGTTTACTGTATGAGAATTCAATAAGAACAATAAAAGTCTTCTTCTAACTTTGGGCGATTTCTCACTTATGCAGTTGTTTGCAGAACCAATCATAACACCCTGCAAAGATAAGTTAGTGCATACCTTCCTCGTGCTCTCTCGACCTTTATGAACTCTGGAACTGGCCCTACCACCACCCAGGTACTGGGTTCACTGGTAACGGGGTATTCCAGGGCCTGTTCCAAAGCGTTACCAGTTCTTGATGGCTTGTTCACATCTCAAGCATCTTTATTACATTATTCGTCAAACATTTAAGAGCGCCAGGAAGGTATGCACCAACTAACATGGAGAACACCAAAAGTAGAGCCAGTGAATGGCTGCCTGTCTCGCTTATGAAAACACTTGTAAAAGTGTGTGGGTAGGACATTAAAAGAGGTTGTGACCTGTAAGTAGGGTGATGAAACTTTAATGGATGAAAATATCATCACATCGATTGTTAGAAACCAGCAAGTGGCAAACTTTCAGCAGTTGATGATGATGGGAGGAAAGGGGTTTGTGAACAATTTTTCTTTGCATTTGTGTTTCTTGGTTTCTTGCAAATTATGTGGGTTGGCTTGCTTATGGTGGTTTTCATGTTTTGATGGCACTCGATGTTTGGAGTTATTTGGTTATTCTCCATTGCTGGTGTGAGTGAACAGTTTTTGCACAATGATTTGGAGGAAGTGAGTTAAGGGGTGCAAGAGGTAAACACTATATGAAGGAGTTCCATGTGCAATTTAAAGAGATCTAGAGCTAAGTTCCTTAATCTTGTTGTTTTTGGTCATTATAGTTTGTTTGGTACGCATGCTTACAGGAGTTGCAGTCTAGAATTTCAGCATTATGTTGGTTGGGGAAGAATTGTGCCATTCTGCCATGAACCATCCTTTTTTTGAAGTCATGTATTTCTGCTGTGCCATGAGCTTCAAAAGAAAAAATGTAAGTTTAGAAGCAAATTTTAGGGGTCTTGATCAAGGAAATGATGAAAAACCCTAAGGGTTTCAAAAGTAGTTAGAATGGCAAGTCAATTTGTGATTAATTTGGGCGATTTTGGAATTCTATGGAAGAAAGGTTAGTTATGTTCCCCAAGGATAGAGTACCCATCACATTCCAAGGGATTCCAAAAGGAGATTTTGTTCTATAAAACAATTTGGTGTGTCATGGGAAATTTTGTTGATGATTTTTAAAGCATTGTTTCATCTTTGTTCGACTTCTTGAGTTGTTATGTGTGAAGATATGTTTTCATCTTACCTTTGTGCGAACATATGTCATATGAATTGGGAATTTCATGTTGTGTGGTGTATTTGCATGTGTTGAGCTCCACATTATCTCCAACCTCCTTAATTATTGTATATGGGGATGTGTTCCATCTTGTCTCTATCGAAAACAAGTTCATATGAGTTCAGGATAAGTTTTGTCACAACTAAAATTGCCACAAAGATGACTAGTGGGCTCAATGAGAGTGAAATTGAAGTGTGTTGATCCTTAAGGACCCATAGCTTAAATTTAATTGGACAAGTAGCAAGTATCTAGACATTATAGGATTGATACTTTCATCATTTTAGTTTTTCACTATTTTTATATTTCTAAAAAATTTGATTATGATAAACATTTATGCATTTGGAGACATATGTTTTTCATTTTGTTTTGGTTACAAGGTTATTATAAGGTTAACAATTTTTGTGAGGCTTTTTTTTGGGACCAACTTAGGGTGGTAGCTTAAGCCCCAAAACCTTAGACAAGCCCACAAAAAGTTCCTTCCCTTCCTTACATAAACAAAAACATTCTAAAATCTTTTAACTTTACAAAAATGGAAAGTGGTATGATAATAGACTTGAAATCTTCCATGAACAAAAGGCTTTTTTGTGCTTTAAAAGGAAATTTTATCAAATTATGTGACACAACACCCACCAATGCACCATCCAATAGAAACTAGGTTTGATTCAATTGTGGATGGATGAACCATTATCACCACAAAACAATCAAGAAACGATTGTCCCCAAATTATATAGTTTTATTACTATAATTAGATCATCAAGAATTGCATAAACAAAAAGCATTTCAATGTAGTGAAAATGTTAATAAAGTAATGTCCCAACTCTTTGTTGCCTATCCAATCACATTTAAATGCCATAAGGGATTAACATGCTCTGACTTTTCTCTCAATGAACCCATTGGTCATGATTGTGGCAATATAAGTAATTACAAACCCCCCCCCCCCCCCCCCCC
>Ga0209208_10008033_pt1 | contig 14153 bp, 14 predicted proteins | sample S1TSphfallax_3_FD_187694 | JGI IMG/M metagenome (GOLD analysis project Ga0209208, IMG submission 187694) | Host-associated microbial communities from peat moss isolated from Minnesota, USA - S1T2_Fd - Sphagnum fallax MG (SPAdes) (version 2) | ecosystem: Host-associated > Plants > Peat moss >...
GTCGGGGGTTCGATCCCCTCAGCACCCACCAGCAGCATGCGGAGTGGTAGTTCAGCTGGTTAGAATACCGGCCTGTCACGCCGGGGGTCGCGGGTTCGAGTCCCGTCCACTCCGCCATTTCCTGTCTTGGGTGTTGCGCGCGGCCTCGATGAAGGCCGCGCCCGCGGCTCGTTGAGGAGATGAGAGTTCAAGAATGCTGCAAAAGATTCACGATAAGCTCCATGGATGGGTTGCCTACGTCGTCCTGGGAGGGATGGCTGCATCCTTCGTGCTCTGGGGCATCAACTGGTCGCTGGCGGCGCCCGATTATGCCGCCAAGGTCAATGGCCGCGAGATCAGCGCCAACGATCTGCGCCAGGCCTATCAACAACAGCTCGCGCAGCTGCAGCGGCGCACGGGCGGCCCGCTCTCGGACGCCCAGCGCGACGCGATCAAGAAAGAAATCCTCGATCAGTACATCGGCAGCGAGGCGCTGCTGAGTCATGCCCAGGAGATGGGCTATCGCATCAGCGATGCGCAATTGCTCAAAGCGGAGAGCCAGATTCCCGCGTTTCAAATCGACGGAAAATTCGACTACGCGCATGCCATCGCCGTGCTCAAGTCCCAGGGTCGCTCGATCGCGGAGATCGAGGGTCTGATCAAACGCCAGGCCCAGCTCGAACAGCTCGACGCCGCGATGCAGGCCTCGAGCTTCGCGACGCCGGGCGAGATCAAGCGCTTGAACGAGCTGACGCACCAACAGCGGGAGCTCGCCTGGGTGGTCCTGCCGGCCGCGCGCTATGCGTCGACGGCGACTCCGGACGAGGCGGCGATCAAGGCGTATTACGATGCGCATCATGCCGACTACCTGACGCCGGAGACCGTGAATCTGCGCTACGTCGAGATCGATCTTGCGGCCTTGGCGGCCAAGGTCAATGTGACCGATGCCGAGCTCAAGGCGTACTTCGAGGAACAGAAGGCGAAGACACCCGAGAACTTCAGCCAGCCCGAACAGCGACGCATCAGCCACATCCTGATCGCATCCAGCGACCCGAAAGACGATGCGGCGGCCAAGGCGAAGGCCGAAGCATTGCTCAAGCGTGTCCAAGCCGGCGAGGATTTCGCGAAGCTCGCCAAAGAGAATTCGCAGGATCCCGGCTCGGCGCAGAAGGGCGGCGATCTCGGCTGGTCCGAGCGCAAGGTCTTCGTGCCGCCGTTCGCCGACGCCGCGTTCACGATGAAGATCGGCGAGATCCGCGGCCCGGTGAAGACCCAATTCGGGTACCACATTTTGCGCCTGGACGGCATTCAGGACGCGACCACGAAGACGTACGAACAAGCCAAGGGCGACTTGGAAGCCCAGTACCGGCGTGACGCGGCGGAAAAACAGTTCAACGACCTGCAGGATCAGCTTGCCGACGCCGCCCTGCAGAGCTCGACCGACCTCGACGCCGTGGCGCGCAAGGCCGGCCTGCCGGTGCAGGAGATCGCCGATTTCAGCCGCGCCAGCGGTGGCGGAGCGCTGGGCAACTCGCCCAAGGTGATCGAGGCGGCCTTCGGCGCCGACGAACTCGACGGCCGGGTCAGCCCGATCGTCGAACTGGACAAAGGACGCGGCATCGTCCTCAAGGTGAGCGACCACAAGTTACCCGCGCAGAAGCCGCTCGACGCGGTCCGCGACCAAGTCGTCAGCGCCTGGAAGAAGCAGCGCGGCGAGCAGCTCGCCGCCGAGGCCGCGGCCGATGCCGTGAAGCGGCTCAGTGCCGGAGAAGCCTGGGACAGCGTCGCCAAGCAGCTCGGCGTGCCCTTGCAGGCGCCCCGTTTCGTTGCGCGCGCGGACCAGGCCGTGCCCTTGGACCTGCGTCGGGAGGCCTTCGACCTGCCGAAGCCCGAGGGCAAACCGGAATATCGCTCCGTGCAGCTGCAAGACGGCGATGCGGCCGTGTTCGCGCTGTCCGCGGTGCGCGAGGATCCGGGGATCACGCCGCAGCAACAGACGGCGGACCGCAACGAGTACGTGGCGCAGTTCGCCTCCGCCGAGGCGCAGAGCTATGCGCTCGCCGCCAAGGCCAGCGCCAAGGTCGTCGTCAATCCCAAGGCCATCGAGTAATTGTCGGCGCTGCTGCATCAGTTCTCGGACTGGTACCTGGCGACGCTTGCATCCGGCGGCTATCCCCTGATCTTTGCGCTCATGGCGCTGGAGAGCACGCTGCTTCCCTTGCCGAGCGAGTTGATCATTCCGCCGGCGGCCTATCTCGCGCAATCCCAGGGCCAACTCTCGCTGCCCGGCGTGGTCCTCGCGGGCACGGCCGGCTCCTGGGTGGGGGCTGCACTGATGTACTGGGCCGCGCGGGCCTTGGGTCGGCCGATGGTGCTGCGGATCGGGCCGAAGCTCGGTCTGGGCGTGGGCAAAATCGAACTCGCGGAGCGCTGGGCGAATCGCTACGGATGGCCGGGCGTCGTGTTCTCGCGCTTGCTGCCAGTGATCCGCCATTTGATCGGCATCCCGGCCGGCATCTTGCGCATCGATTTTCGCTGGTATTCGCTCGCGACGCTGGGTGGGTCCCTGATCTGGTGTGCCGTGCTCGCGGGACTGGGCGTCGAAGTCGGGCGCAATCGCGAGTTGCTGCTCGGCTCGCTACACCGGTTCTCGCTCCTCGTCATCGCGATCGCGGCCGTCCTGGCCGCGCTCTATTACCTCGCGGTGCTGCGGCCCGCGCGGGCCATCAGACTCAAGTAATGCCGCGAGTCCGCCGGTCCGGTGTAGTGCCACCCGTCCGGCGTCGTGCCACCGGTCCGGCGTCGTGCCACCGGTCCAGCGTCGCGCCACCGGTCCCGTGCGTAGAGCCCCCGGGCTACCTGGCGCCTCAGGTTTTCGCGGGCGCGCCGGCCGTCGGCGGCAGCAGCACCGGGAACTTCGTGAAAATCGCCGCCGCCGCCTGATTGATCTTCAACTCGGCGGCCGGGCCGGTCAAATTGCCGACGTTCTGGTTGACCGAGGCGTGCCAGATGGCCGCATGCGTCTTCGCGTCGAACAAATCCACGGTGATGCGGTCTTCGTTGTAAACCGGCGACCAGCCCGGCCCGTAGCCCCAGGCACCGTACCCGTAGCCGCGAGGTCCCCAACCGCCCCAACCGTAGCCGATGCCCCAGCCGTAGTCGTCCGCGACGATCCGGGATCCGATCGCGTAGCCGACCACGCAGTCGGCCGGCTGGTGTGCCGCCACGGGTTCGATGCCCCGCGCACCCAAGTTCGAGGCAATGGCCGCGCGCAGGCGATCGGAGTTCAGGGGATTGGCGAAGGCGCCGGGTTGCTGACCACCGTTCGCCACATGCTCTTGAGCAAACGTGTAGGTGTGGCAGCTGCCGACGCTCGCGTTCGGGTTGACGTCGGTCGTCACCGGCAGGGTCGTGCAGGCGCCGAGTCCGACAGCCGCCGCACCCAGGACGGAAATCTGCAATAAACGGGTCACGCTCGTCATGACGATCACCTGTGCAAAAGAATTGGACCTGGAAACGCACGGAGCCGACAGCGGTTGACTCCGACTCCGAACATTATGGCGTCTGCCATGCGATTTTCGAGTGGGCGGTCCCGGTTTAGTTTCTCAAGAAGTGCAAAGCACTGCAAAAAACGGCCGGGCCCCACCCAATGGTCGTCGAGTCGCAGGGTCGCGCCGCCCTCGGGGTGTCGTAGCGCCCGAGGGTCGCGCGGGCTCGCCCGCGGCTAGGCCCCGTCCGACTCCCCGGGGAAACTCATGCCGACCGTACTGTAACCGCCGTCCACGTAGAGGATTTCACCGGTGACGCCGGACGCGAGGTCCGAGCAGAGGAAGGCAGCGGCGTTGCCGACGTCTTCGATGGTGACGTTACGCTTGATCGGTGAGGCCGCGGCAACGTGCGCGAGCATCTTGCGCAGGCCCGGGATGCCCGCGGCCGAGAGGGTCTTGATCGGGCCGGCGGAGATGCCGTTGACGCGGATGCCCTGCGCGCCGAGATCGGCGGCGAGGAAGCGCACGTTGGCCTCGAGGCTCGCTTTCGCGAGTCCCATGACGTTGTAGCTGGGCACCGAGCGCACGGCGCCGAGATAGCTCAGGGTCACGATCGAACCGGCGCGGCCTTGCATGAAGGGCAAGGATTCGCGTGCGAGGGCAGTCAGACTGTAGCTCGAGATGTCGTGGGCGATCTTGAAGCCTTCACGCGTCGTCGCATCGACGAAACGGCCCGTCAGCGCCTCGCGCGTCGCGAAAGCGACCGCGTGCACGAGGATGTCGAAGCCATCCCAATCCTGGCGCAGACGCGCGAAGCCGCCCGTGATGTCCGCGTCGCTGGAAACATCCATCGGGAAGCTGATCTCGGAGCCCACCTGGCGCGCCAGCGGCACGACGCGGTCGGCCATGCGTTCGATGTAGGAAAACGCCAGTTCCGCCCCCTGGGCGCGCATCGCCTGCGCAATGCCCCAGGCGATGGAACGATCCGTGGCGAGACCGACGATCAGGGCGCGTTTGCCCGCTAGAAAACCCATGATGCTTCCCCTCAGCCGTGTGCGCGATGCGGCTCGACGTACATCACCAAGCGCTGGCCGGCGCGGATCTGGTGACTCTTGTTCAGTCCGTTCCAGCTCTTCAGCTGATCGATGGACACTTGAAACTGCCGCGAAATACTGAAGACCGTGTCGCCCTGGCGGACCGTATAGGCGATGCGCCGGCTGGTGACTTCGCCCTCGTTGCGATAGGTGCGGGAGCTCGTCTTGATGACCAGGCGCTGTCCCCGCAGGACCGAATCGCCGGGACCCAAATTATTGAGGCGGGCAAGACTGTTGACGCTGACGCCCTGGCGATGGGCGATCTTGCTCAGGGTGTCCCCCGCCCGGACGCGATAGACGATCTGCGCCTGTTTGCGCCCATTCGAGTCGCTCGCCGGGCGATCGACCCGTGCCGCGGCGAGCAGCACTTTCTCGGGCAGATCGTCGCTCGCCTGCGGGATCTCGAGCACGGTGCCGGGCTCGAGGCGCTTGCCGAGCAGGTCGTTGACCTTGATGAGGATCATCGGTGTGGTGCCGTATTGCTTCGCGATCGTCGCCAGGGTGTCGCGACGCGTCACCTCGACCTTGACGTAACGGACCCGATCCTCCGGCGCCAGCGTCTTCAGCGCGGCCTCGAAGCCGTCCGCATCGTCGATCGGCACGAGCAACCGGTGCGGGCCTTCCGGGTCGGTCGCCCAGCGGTTATAGCCGGGATTGAGCGCGGCCACTTCATCGTAGCTCGTGCCCGCGAGTTTGGCGGCGATCTTGAGGTCGATCTGCGAGCGGGTGTCGATGACGGCGAAATACGGTTCGTTCGGGATCGGCGCGAACTCGAGGCCGTAGCGCTCGGGCTCGGCCATGAGGCGCTTCATCGCGAGCAGCTTCGGCACGTAGGCGCGGGTTTCGGCCGGCAGCTTCAGATGCCAGAAATCGGTCGGCAGGCCCGCGGCCCGATTGTGGTCGAGTTCGCGTTGCACGGTCATCTCGCCGACGTTGTAGGCGGCGATCGCGAGCAGCCAGTCGCCGTCGAATTGGTCGTGCAGGGCCTGCAAGTAGTCGAGGGCGGCGCGAGTCGACTCGATCACGTCGCGGCGGCCGTCGTACCACCAGTTCTGCTTCAGGCCGAAGCGCACGCCGGTGCCGGGGATGAACTGCCATAGTCCGGAAGCGCGACTGGGCGAATAGGCGAACGGTTCGTAGGCGCTCTCGACGACCGGCAGCAACGCGAACTCGAGCGGCATCCCGCGCGCCTCGACTTCGGTCACGATGTGGTAGAGATACCGCTGGGCCCGCTGGAACGTGCGTTCCAAATAATCCGGGTTGTGCTGAAACCACGCGAGTTGCTGGTCGATGGCCGGTTCCTGGACCTCCGCGAACACGAAGCCCGCGCGCATCCGATCGAACAAGTCGTCGTAATCCTCGCCATTGTGGTGTTGCCACTCACCGGGCATCGCCACGGTCGGTGCACTGGTCGGGGAACTCAAGACGGCGCCCGCAGGCGCGGGGATCTCGGGAACGCTGCCCGCCGCCGGCAGGGGCGTGGCGGCATGCGGTGCCGGGGCGACCGGACGACCCGCGCAGGCGGCGAGGGCGAGCAGGGTGCCGGTCAGCAGCCAGGCGCGAGTCGCGGCGCTCATGGACGAAATCCGTCCTTCCAGGCGCGCAGGCCCGCGAAGACCGCGACCGTATCCTCGAGCGCAAGGCCGCCACGGGCGGCGACCGCCGCGCGTACCGCCGGTTCATTGCAGCGCAAGAAAGGATTGACCCGGTTTTCCAAGCCGATCGTCGAGGGCAGCGTCGGCTGGTCCTCGGCCCGCAGCTGCGCCACCCGCGTGCGGTAGGCGTCCGCCGCGGCGTTGTCCCGCTCGACCTCGAGGGCGAAGCGCAGATTGGCCGCGGTGTACTCGTGACCGGCATAGACCCGCGTTTCGGGCGGCAGCTCGCCGAGGCGCCCCAGGGACGCGCTCATCTGGGACGGGGTGCCCTCGAACAGCCGGCCGCAGCCGGCACTGAACAGGGTATCTCCGCAGAACACCGTCCCATGGCCATGGAAGGCGATGTGACTTAAGGTATGCCCCGGAACGTGCAGCGCGGTGAAGCGCAGGCCCAAGGAGTCCAAAACCACGTCCTCGCCGTCGCCGAGCCGGCGCGTCAAATCCGGGATTCGGGCATCATCCGGGCCGAAGACGGGCACGTCGCCGCGGGCACGCAAGGCGGCCACGCCGCCGATATGATCGGCGTGATGGTGGGTGAGCAGAATCGCGGCTAAGCTGGCGCCATGGCGCTCGAGGTCGGCCAACACGGGCGCCGCGTCGCCCGGATCGACCGCGACGATCCGCAGCGGGTCGGACGGGGCTTCGATGAGCCAGATGTAGTTGTCGGCAAAGGCACGCACGGGGCGCACGCGGAGCGGACTTGGGTTGTTGTACATTTTGCGGCGTATTTAACCTGTAACATGAGAACTTCGCTAGTATTTTCACGAAGGAGCACGGCTTGGACCCCGCAGCCAAAAAGACGCCCCTAGATTGGTTCGAGAGCCCCACCGGCGCGAGCGTCATGCGCGACGAAATTGCGCTCGCCCGCCTGGCGTTGGAGGATGTTTTTGGCTTCGAATTGCTGCAGGTCGGTGCCTGGGGCCCCGGCGGCCCGCTGCTCGGCGGCGCCCGCACGCAGCATACGACCGTGGTCGCGCCGCAGCGCGCGCCGGGCGTGACGCTCTGCGCTCCGCTCGCGACCTTGCCGTTTGCCTCCGACACGATCGATGCGATCCTCCTGCCGCACACGCTGGAACTCGCCGCGGACCCCTATGCCGTGCTGCGTGAGGCCGAGCGCGTCCTCTGCGCGGACGGCTGCCTGATGATCGCCGGCTTCAATCCCTGGAGCGGCTGGGGAGCGCGGCGCCTGTTCAACCGGGTGCTGCGCCGCTCGGCGTTTCCACCCGGCACGCAGCGCCTCTTGTCCGAGCGTCGCTTGCGCGATTGGGTCAAGCTCCTGGGTTTCGACGTCGACCGCAGCTACGGCTACCTCGGCATGATGCCGATCGCCTCCGGGCCCACCCGCAACGAGTTCCGGCCGAGCGCCGCCTGGCGCGCCGGCGCCTACTTGCTCAAGGCGCGCAAGCGCGTCCAAACGATGACCCTCGTGCGGCCGAAGCGGCGCGTGCCGAAACGCATGCTCGTCGCCGTCCCGTCGCCGGCCGCCAAATCGGGGCATCGGCGCGAAGGGCCATGACGGATGTGGAGATCTATACCGACGGGGCATGCCGGGGTAACCCGGGTCCCGGCGGGTGGGCCGCTTTGCTGATAGCCGGGGGAAAGCGCCGTCACGTCTCGGGTGCCGAGCCGCTGACGACCAATAACCGCATGGAGTTGATGGCCGCCATCGAGGGACTGGGCGCCTTGAAGCGCCGCTGCGCCGTGCGCGTCTACACCGACTCCAAGTACGTGCTGCAGGGGGCCACCGAGTGGCTGCCGGGCTGGAAGGCGCGCGGCTGGCGCACGGCCTCGCGCGAGCCGGTCAAGAATCAAGACTTGTGGGAGCGCCTCGATGCCGCGCTCGCCACCCAGGACATCGCCTGGCAATGGGTCAAGGGGCATTCCGGCCTCGAAGGCAATGAGTTGGTCGACGAACTGGCGAACGAAGCGATCGATCGTCTGCTCGCCGCCCGCTGATCCCGATGCGCCAAGTCGTCCTAGATACCGAAACCACCGGGCTCGAAGTCGAGCTGCAGCACCGGGTCATCGAGATCGGTTGTGTCGAGCTGCAGAATCGGCGCCTGACGGGACGGGTTTTCCATCGGTATCTCAATCCCGAGCGCGACATCGACGCCGGTGCCCAGGAGGTCCACGGCATCACGCGCGAGCAGCTGCGCCAGGAGCCGAAGTTCGCGGAGATCGCGGCCGAGTTCCTCGAATTCGTACAGGACGCCGAGTTGATCATTCACAACGCCCCCTTCGACGTGGCCTTCTTGAACGCCGAACTGCAGCGGCTCTCCGATCCCTGCCCGAAGCTCGCGGAACGCTGCCGGGTGCTCGATACATTGAGTCTCGCGCGGCAGATGCACCCCGGGCAGCGCAACAATCTCGACGCCTTGTGCAAACGCTATTCGGTCGACAACACGCATCGCGAGTATCACGGCGCGCTGCTCGATGCGCGCATCCTCGCCGAAGTCTACCTGGCGATGACCGGTGGCCAGGCGGCCCTGACGCTCGGCACGCAGTCGGACGGTCGCGAGCAGAGCGAACGCCGGGATGCGGCCGCCGCGGCGCGACGCGGCAGCGGGCGGCAGATCCGCGTCGTGCTCGCGAACGAGACCGAACTCGGGCTGCATGCGCACGTGCTGGCCCTGCTCGACAAGGCTTCGGGCGGCAAGACGGTCTGGCGCCGACCATGACTCTCGGGCGCGACCCGTGAAGGTCCTCGTCACCGGCGCGGCCGGCTTCATCGGCTTTCATACGGCCCGCGCCTTGCTCGAACGCGGCGACGAAGTCGTGGGCCTGGACAATCTGAACGCCTATTACGATCCGTCCCTGAAGGCGGCCCGCTTGAATCTGCTGCAGCGCCACCCGAACTTTCGCTTCGCCAAGCTCGAGCTCGCGGATCGCGAAGGGATGCAGTCGATCTTCGCGCGCGAGCGCTTTCAGCGCGTCGTGCACCTCGCCGCCCAGGCGGGGGTGCGCTATTCGACAGAAAATCCGCATGTCTACGTGCAGAGCAACGTCACCGGTTTTTTGCACGTCATCGAAGGCTGTCGCGCGAGCGCGGTCGAGCATCTGGTCTATGCCTCCACGAGCTCGGTCTATGGCGCCAACACCCGGATTCCCTTCGTCGAGACCGAGAACGTCGATCACCCCCTGTCGCTCTATGCGGCGACCAAGAAGGCCAACGAACTGATGGCCCACAGTTATTCGTCGCTGTACGGACTGCCGACCACGGGCCTGCGCTTCTTCACGGTCTACGGACCCTGGGGCCGGCCGGACATGGCGCTGTTCCTGTTCACGAAGAACATCCTCGCGGGCCGGCCGATCGACGTCTTCAACCACGGGCGCCATCAGCGGGACTTCACCTATGTCGATGACATCGTGCAGGGCGTCATCGGCGCCGTCGACCACGTCGCAAGCCCGGATCCGCACTGGGATTCGGCGCGGCCGAAGCCGAGCACGAGTTCGGCCCCCTATAAGATTTACAACATCGGCAATCAAAAGCCGGTCGCGCTGTTGCAGTACATCGAGGTCCTGGAGCAATGTCTGGGGCGCAAGGCGGAGAAGAATTTCCTGCCGATGCAGATGGGCGACGTGCCCGATACCTGGGCCGACGTCGAGGCGCTGGCCCACGACGTGGGCTACCGACCCTGCACCGAGTTGTCCGTGGGTGTGCGTCGCTTCGTCGAATGGTATCTTGAGCACTACGAACAGCGCGCCGCCTGAGCCGGAGCCTTCATGACCAGCCTCAACTCCTCGACACCCGCCTGGACCGCGCTCGCGCGGCACGCCGCCGAACTCGCCGGCACGCCGCTGCGCGACTTGAGCGCGGCCGATCCGGATCGCTACCGGCGCTGCCACGTGCAGTTCGAGAGCTGGCTGCTGGATTTTTCGCGCCAGCGTGTCACCACCGAGACCTTGCGCCTGCTGTTCGCTCTCGCGCGCGAGTTCGAGCTGCCCGCGCGCATCGAAGCGATGTTCCGCGGTGACGCGATCAATTCGACCGAGCGTCGCGCCGTGCTGCACACGGCTCTGCGCTCGGATTTCGCAGGCTCGCCCGCGATCCAAGCCGAGGTGCGGGCCTCGCGCGCGCAGCTGCGCGAGTTCACGGCGGCGATACGCAGCGGCGCGCAACGCGGCACCAGCGGCCGGCCGTTCAAACACGTGATCAACATCGGCATCGGGGGCTCGGATCTCGGGCCGCTGCTGGTCTGCGAGGCGCTGCATCACGAGTGGAGCGGCGGCATCACGCCGCACTTCGTCTCGAACGTGGACCGCACCCAGCTCGACGATCTGCAGCGCACCCTCGATCCGGCCGAGACGCTCGTGATCATCTGTTCCAAGACGTTCACGACGCTGGAGACCCAGGCCAATGCCCACGCCGCCCGGGCCTGGATCGTCGGCGCCCTCGGCGAGGCCGCGGCCGCCGACCACTTCGTCGCCATCTCGACGAATGCCGCGGCGATGGATGCCTTCGGCATCGGCGCATCGCGTCGCTTCACGATGTGGGATTGGGTCGGGGGGCGGTATTCGGTCTGGTCGGCCGTCGGCTTGATCGCGGAGCTCACGCTCGGCAGCGAGCGCTTCGAGGAGTTCTTGAGCGGCGCGAGCGAGATCGACCGACATTTCCTCACGGCGCCCTTCGAGCGCAACCTGCCCGTGATCATGGGCTTGATCGCCGCGTGGAACCGGAGCTTTCTGTCGTTGCCGACGCTCTGCGTCCTGCCCTACGACCAGCGCCTCGCACAGCTCGCCTCGTATCTGCAGCAGCTCGAAATGGAGAGCAACGGTAAATCCGTGACCCTCGCGGGGCAGCGCGTCGATTTTCCCACGGCGCCGGTCGTCTGGGGCGCGGCGGGCTCGAACGCCCAGCATTCGTTTTTTCAGATGCTGCACCAGGGGACCCCGACCGCGGCGCTGGATTTCATCGCGCCCTTGCGCGGCTCCTGGGGCGATACGGACACGCAGGAACTCGCCCTGCAGAATTGCTTCGCGCAGGCCCAGGCTTTTGCCTACGGCCATACCCTTGCCGAAGCCGAGGAATCGATGCGCAAGGCCGGCGCCGATGCGGCGGAAGTCACGCGCCTGGCGCCACACCGCGTGCACGAGGGCAATCGCCCGAACTCCGTGTTGCTGTTTCCGCAAACGACCGCGCGCACGCTCGGGAATCTGCTCGCGCTCTACGAGCACAACGTGTTCGTGCAGGGTGTCGTTTGGGGCATCAACTCCTTCGACCAATATGGCGTCGAGTTGGGCAAGAAGCTCGCCTCGGGAATCTCCTTCCACGGCGATCACCCGCCGACCGGACCCGGAGCGGCGGGGCTCGCGGCCTTGATCGACTACGTGGTCCAGAATCGCTGAGACGGGTGGCCGTGGCTCCCGTCAGGGCGCCGCGCCGAGATGGCAGCGGCCCGCAACCAGGCCTCCGCATACCCTATAATGCGGCTCAACATACGGAAGGATGGGATCTTGTCGACACCCCGAAAAGGCATCATTTTGGCGGGCGGCGCCGGTACGCGGCTGCACCCGATCACCTTGTCGCAGAGCAAACAGCTCTTGCCGGTTTATGACAAGCCCATGATTTATTACCCGCTCGCGACCCTGCTTGCGGCCGGCATTCGGGAATTCCTGATCATCACGACACCCCGGGACCAGGTCGCTTTCCGCGATTTGCTCGGCACCGGCGCCCAGTGGGGGCTCTCGTTCCACTACGCGACCCAGGCGGAGCCGAACGGCATTGCGCAGGCCCTGATCATCGCCGAGGACTTCCTCGCCGGCGCCCCGTCGGCGCTGATCCTCGGGGACAATATTTTCTACGGCGCGAATCTCTCGGCGGCGCTGCAGTCCGCCTCGGCGCGCGAGACGGGGGCGACGGTGTTCGGCTATTACGTCACCGACCCGGAGCGCTACGGCGTCGTCGAGTTCGACGCCGACGGCAAGGTCATCGACCTGCTGGAGAAGCCCGCCAAGCCGCCGTCGAATTATGCCGTCACCGGGATTTATTTCTACGACGACCGGGCGCCCGCGATCGCCCGCTCGATCAAGCCTTCGCCGCGCGGCGAACTCGAGATCACCGACTTGAACCGGGTGTACCTGCGCGAAGGGGCGCTCAGCGTCGAACGCCTGAGCCGCGGCACGGCCTGGCTCGATACCGGCACGCATCAATCGCTGCTCGATGCGGGTTTGTTCGTGCGCATCATCGAGGAGCGCCAGGGGCTCAAGATCGCCTGTGTCGAGGAGATCGCCTGGCGCATGGGCTTCATCGACACCGCGCAAGTCGAGAAGCTCGCCCAACCCCTGAAGAAAAGCGGTTATGGCGAGTATCTGCTGCACATCATCCAGGGCGAGCGCCACTCGTGAAAATGCAGGCGACTCCGATCGCGGACGTGATCCTGATCGAACCGCGGGTGTTCGGCGATGCACGGGGTTTCTTCATGGAGACCTGGCAGGCCTTCAAGTTCAAGGAGGCCGGCATCGACGCGACCTTCCTCCAGGACAATCAGAGCCGCTCGACGCAGTGGACCCTGCGCGGCATGCATCTGCAGGTCGAGCACACCCAGGGCAAGCTCGTGCGGGTCACGGCCGGCTCCGTGTTCGACGCGGTCGTGGACTTGCGCCGCAGCTCGCCGACCTTCGGCAAGTCCTGGGGTACGGAGCTCTCGGCCGAGAACCACCGAATGCTCTGGGTGCCCCCCGGCCTCGCGCACGGGATCTTGATCACCTCGCCGAGCGCCGATTTTTTGTACAAGTGCACCGACGTGTACAGCCCCACCCACGAGCGCTCGCTCGCCTGGGACGATCCGACCGCGGCGATTGCCTGGCCCCTGCCCGCGGGCGTCCAGCCGCAGTTGTCGGCGAAGGACCAGCAGGGGCAGAGCTTCGCGGACATTCATAAATTTCCATGACGCGGTCCTGGTCATGATGCCCGAGATTTCGTGAGAGTCCTCGTACTCGGCGCCGGCGGGCAGGTGGGACGCGCCGTCACGCAGGCGGCGCCCGCGGGAGTGGAACTCCTGACGCGCACGCGCGCGCAGCTCGACATCGGCGACGAGGCGGCGGTCACGCGGCTGCTCGCCGAGTCCCCGGTCGAGTGGATCGTCAATGGCGCGGCCTACACGGCCGTCGACCGGGCCGAGAGCGAACAAGCCCAAGCCCAGGCGGTCAACGGCACGGCGGTGGGCGTGCTCGCGCGGTCCGCGGCCCGCACGGGGGCCCGATTACTGCACCTGTCGACGGATTTCGTGTTCGACGGGCGTTCGAATCGCGCCTACCGGCCGGACGATGCCACGCGTCCGCTGAGCGTCTATGGGGCCACGAAGCTCGCCGGCGAGCAGGAAGCCTTGGTGCAGGGTGCGCAGTCCCTCGTCTTGCGCACCGCCTGGGTCTACGACGCCTCGGGGCGCAACTTCGTCCTGACGATGCTGCGCCTGATGCGCGAACGGCCCGAAGTGCGCGTGGTCGCCGACCAGATCGGCGCGCCGACCTGGGCGACGGGGATCGCGCGGGTCATCTGGGGTTTGATCGCGGCGCAGGCCCCGGCCGGAATCCTGCATTGGACCGACGCCGGGGTCGCGAGTTGGTATGATTTCGCCGTCGCGATCCAGGAGGAGGCGCTCGCGCGAGGACTGCTGACGCAGGCCGTGCCCATCGTGCCGATCGCGACCACGGCCTATCCCACGCCGGCGGAACGCCCGAAATTCAGCGTACTCGATTCGGCAACGACCCGGAGCCTGCTCGGGGTCCCGGCACAGCATTGGCGCCATCATCTTAGGAACATGCTCGATGAACTTCGCACCGCATAACGTCTTGATCACCGGCGGCGCCGGCTTCATCGGCACGAATTTCGTGCGTCATTGGCTGGCCCGGGGCGGCGAGGGCAAGGTGGTCGTGCTCGACGCGCTGACCTATGCCGGGCATCGGGAGAACCTCGCCGGGCTCGACGCGGACCCGCG